>Ga0207661_10002430_pt1 | contig 12831 bp, 14 predicted proteins | sample KBSC713LmetaG_FD_184337 | JGI IMG/M metagenome (GOLD analysis project Ga0207661, IMG submission 184337) | Corn rhizosphere microbial communities from Kellogg Biological Station, Michigan, USA - KBS C7.1-3L metaG (SPAdes) (version 2) | ecosystem: Host-associated > Plants > Roots > Rhizosphere ... | reverse complement strand
CGGATCGCCGGAACCCTTCAGCGTCTCGCCATAGCCCTGCAGGAAAGTGATTCGCCCGTTCTCTACGACGCCAACCGCAAGCCCGACCATCGCCGGCCTGGTCATCAGCTGCTTCAGTCGCGCGTCGAGCAGCCGGTAATCGACGTCGCGACGCGAGGCAGGAGATACAGCTGCAAGCTTGAGGTGCGCGGCAACGATCTTCGGATCCTGAGCGGCCGACTTGTCGTGCGGGCGCATCGCAAGCAGCGATGCGCCCATTAGCAGCACAAAGGCGCCGAGCCCAAGCTTTTGAGCTTTTTGCAAAATCGATCTTCTCCCCACCCTCCATCACACGTGTGGACGTGAGCCGAGCGCCCCTCAACGCCGCGATTAACGCGCTTGCGACGAAGCGACTCTGACGCGCGACGAACGCTCGCGCGGCTGGCCTTCAACGCACGGCTCGCCTAAACGCGCCATCATGCAGTTCCTGAAGACGGTCTTCTGGGTGCTCGTCGCCGTCGTCGTCGCCCTGTTCTGCTTTCGCAACTGGTTCGACGTGACGGTCAATCTGTGGGGCGATATCCAGGCCGATATCAAGCTGCCTGTACTGCTGCTGATCGTCTTTGCGATTGGGTTTCTACCTACCTGGTCGGTGATGCACACGCGGCTCTGGTCGCATCGGCGGCGGCTCGAAGCGATGGAGCGTAACCGGCAGGCCACGCTGGCGGCCGATGGCGCGGCAGCCGAAAAAACGGAAGCCGCCGCTTGAACCCGATCTTCGTCGCGATCGACACGCAAGACGCGACCCGCGCGACCGAAATCGCGAAGGCGGTTCGCGGCCATGCCGGCGGGCTGAAGCTCGGACTTGAATTCTTTTCGGCACAGGGACCGGCGGGCGTGCGCCGGATTGCCGAGTTCGGGCTGCCGATCTTCCTCGATCTCAAGCTCCACGACATCCCGAACACCGTGGCAAGGGCGGTCGAAGCTCTTGCGCCGCTGGAGCCCGCCATCCTGACGGTTCACGCGGCGGGTGGCCACGAGATGCTTCTGGCGGCGAAGCGTGCGGCCCCGCCGTCGACCAAGGTCGTCGCGGTCACCCTGCTCACCAGCCTCGATGCTGCCGACCTCGCTGATCTCGGCATCGATCGTTCGCCGGCCGAGCAGGTCGCGCGTTTCGCCTGGGTCGCGCGTGACGCCGGCATCGACGGGATCGTCTGTTCCGGAGAGGAAGTCGCGGGAGCGCATGGGGCGTGGCCCGACGGTTGTCTCGTCGTTCCAGGCATTCGTCCCCATGGTGCCGACGTCGGCGATCAGAAGCGCGTCGTCACGCCGGCGAAAGCCATTGACGACGGCGCATCGGTGCTGGTCATCGGGCGCCCTATTACGGCGGCGCCAGACCCGGCTCACGCGCTCATGGATATTCAGCGCAGCCTTTCCCAAATTCCTTCCGAAGCAAGGATTTAACGATATGAGTTGGCTCAGCCGCGTCCGCAGCGGCATTCCGTTCCTTCCAAAACGGCAGACCGCGGAGAACCTTTGGCACAAATGCAGCAAGTGCGGCACGATGGTGTTCGTCAAGGAATGGGAGGAAAACTACAGCGTCTGCCCGCGCTGCAACTTCCACGACCGGATCGGTCCGGCCAAGCGCTTCGAGCAATTGTTCGATGCCGCGGAATATGAACTCCTGCCGTCACCGGAAGTCCGCGAGGACCCGCTGCGGTTCAAGGATACCAAGCGCTACACCGACCGGCTGAAGACTGCGCGCGCGGCGACGAACGAGCGGGATGCTCTGGTCAACGCCCGCGGCCGCCTCGACGGACAGAAGGTCATCATCGGCGTCCAGGATTTTGCGTTCATGGGCGGATCGATGGGCATCGCCGTCGGCGCCGCCATCGTCGCCGGCATTCGCGCGGCAATTGCCGACAATGTGCCGTACATCCTGTTCACCGCAGCCGGCGGTGCACGCATGCAGGAAGGCATTTTGAGCCTGATGCAAATGCCACGGACAACCGTCGCGCTCGCCGAACTGCGCGAAGCGGGCCTTCCGTACATTGTCGTCCTGACGGATCCGACGACCGGCGGAGTTACTGCCTCCTACGCGATGCTCGGCGACGTGCAGCTTGCCGAACCCGGCGCGCTGATCGGCTTCGCCGGCCAGCGCGTCATCGAGCAGACCATCCGCGAGAAGTTGCCCGAGGGGTTCCAGCGGGCCGAATATCTGCTCGAGCACGGGATCATCGATATGGTCGTCTCGCGCGGCGACCTGAAAGAGAAACTTGCGCTGCTCGTCTCCTATTTCGCGCCGGAGGCGAAAGAAGCCGCATAATGGCCGACTTCGCGCGCTCGACGCATCCGGGCGTTCAGGCGCAGCTCGACCGCCTGTCGATGCTTTCCCCGGCAGGGGATCGGCTGGGGCTCGAACGGATCGCCGCGGTTCTCGAGCGCCTTGGCCGGCCCCAGGACAAGCTCCCGCCCGTGCTCCACATCGCCGGCACCAACGGCAAGGGCTCGACCGTCGCTTTCCTGCGCGCGGCACTCGAAGCGAGCGGACACAAGATCCACGCGTTCACGAGCCCGCACCTCGTCCGGTTCAACGAACGAATCCGCGTTGCGGGGCGGCTCATCGACGACGAAGCGCTGTCGGCGCTGCTGGCGGAAGTCCTCGATGCCGGCACCGGCATCGAGCCGAGCTTCTTCGAAGTCGCGACCGCCGCTGCTTTGCTGGCCTTCGCGCGTGCCCCGGCGGACGCGTGCATCCTCGAGGTCGGCCTCGGCGGCCGGCTCGATGCAACGAACGTAATCGAACGGCCGCTGGTCACCGCCATCGCCAATCTCGCGCTCGATCACCAGCAATTCCTCGGCAGCGGTCTCGCCGACATCGCGGCCGAGAAAGCGGCAATCGCCAAGCGCGGAGTCCCGCTCGTAACGCAACTCTATCCCGCCCCCGTCGCGTCCCGCGTGGGCGAGATCGCCCATGACCGCGGAGCAGTCTGGCTGCCCCGGGGCGGCGCCTGGGATGCAATCGCGAGCGGCGGCAAACTCCACTATCGCGATGAACAGGGCACGCTCGACCTGCCGCTGCCGCGCCTGCCCGGGCGGCACCAGGCGATGAACGCCGCCCTCGCCGTCGCGATCTTGCGCCACCAGGAAGAGCTCAAGGTCCGCTCGTCGGTGCTCGGTGCGGCAATGGGCTGGGCCGACTGGCCGGCCCGGTTGCAGCGGCTCGCAGCGGGGCCTCTCGTCGGCAAACGCGACGTCTGGCTCGACGGCGGGCATAATCCGTCGGCCGCCCGCCAGATCGCGGCCTTTGCCAGGCATCAATTCGCCGACGGCAAGCCACTGCACATGATCTTCGCAAGCCTCGCGACCAAGGACCCACCGAGGATGCTGGAGCCGTTCCGCGGCCTCGTCGCCCAAGTCCACGCGGTCCCGATCCCGGACCACGCCTGCTTCACCCCGAGCGACCTCGTCGAGATTGCCGGCGAGCTCGGCTTTCCCGCCGACGCCCATGACAGCGTCGAGGAAGCGCTCGGATCAATTCCGTCCAACGCTCGAGTACTGATCTTCGGTTCGCTTTATCTCGCCGGGACAGTGCTCGCAGCCAACGATCAAGTGCCCGACTAGGCCTTCGCCACCCGATCGATCGTCGGCGGCGTATCCGCGTCGGCTCGCGCCCGGCGCTCCTGTGCGCTGACCCGCATCCATTCGAGCAGGACGAACACGGTGGAGACCAGTGCGGTGGCAGCCGTCCAGCGGAACACCGGTGCATAGCCGTACAGGTCAAAGGCCTCGCCGACAGCGCCGCGCCCGAGCGTGCCGACCAGTGACAGGAGCGACGACAGAAGCGCGTACTGGATCGCGCCATACTTCTTGCTGACGATGCTCGAGACGTAAGCGACGAAGGCGGTCAGCGCGAGACCGGTCGAGATGTTCTCGTAACAGATCGCCAGCAGCAGCCGCATCAGGCGCTCGTCGCCCCCGAAGAGCCCCGCCAGCGCATCGAGCCGCAACGCATGCGCGAATGCGTCGATGTTTGGACTGCCCTCGGCAAGATCCGCGTAGAGAAAGTTGCCGAGTGGGGGGAGAATGGCGCCGAGCAGGATCGTTGGAAAGCGCCCGAGCTTGGCGAAAAGATAGCCGCCGAGACTGATCCCGACCATCGTCATGATGATTCCGAAGATCTTCGACGCGAACGCGACCTCGTCCTTCGTGTAGTGAAGATAATCGAGATAGAAGGGGTAAGCAAAGCTCGCCCAGATATTGTAGCAGATCGCGTAGGTGAGGATGAATCCGATCGCCGCGAGCACGCCCCAGCCCATGCGCCGGCACAGTTCGGCCAGCGGATCAACCAGCGCCGAGTAGAGGTGGTTCATCACCGTCCGCCCGGCGCCGACGGTTGTGTCGGGAGCGGCCAGTACCTTGTCGGGCCGATGGGCGAGCAGGTTCGCGACCGCTGAAACGGTCAAGGGAACGAACACCGTCGCGAGGATGATCAATACGCCCCAGGTCTTGGTGAAATCGGCGACCGACGGCGGCTTGGCTCCGGGAACGGCGGGTGTGAGCATGGACACGGCAAAGGTGATCAGCCGGAGAATCGCCCACAGCCAGCTTGCGCCGACGATTGCCAGGAGGGCCGCGCGGACGCGGGGCTTAAGCGCGCCGGGCTCGGCCAGGGCTCCGTACAGGTTGCCGCGGGCCGGACGCGGGGTGTCGGGCGCAGTGAGCGTGATCATCAGCAATCCAACGAAGATCGCCGCCATCAGGAGGAAAACGTGCGGCCAGCTCATCCTCGACGCGAGCACGAGTGCGACTGCTCCGCCAACGATTGACGCACTACGATAACCGAACTGATAAACTGCCGAGAGTAGTTCGATTGGTGCCGCTTCATCCGCCTGGTCAATTCGCCAGGCGTCGATGGCGATGTCGTGGCTCGCCGCAGCGATTGCCGCGATGAAGGCGATCAGAACGAAATTGCCTATGGCGAGCGCGGGGTTGGTCAACGCGAGGAGCGCGAGGCATGTCGCAACAACGACCTGTCCAAGAGCAATCCAGCTCTTGCGTCGCCCGAACCTGCCGAAGAGCGGCAGCTGCACCCGATCGACCACGGGCGACCACAGGAACTTGAACGAATAAGCGAGGCCGATCCACGAGAAGATCCCGATGGTCGCCAGCTTGACGCCCACCTCTCCCAGCCACGCCGTCAGTGTTCCAACGAGGAGCGAGAAAGGCAGTCCCGAGGAGAATCCGAACGCGAGCATCGTTGCCGCCTTGCGGGTCTGCAACGCCGCCTTGAGCAGCTTGAAGCCTTTCGGTCGCTCGCCTGGCACTTGTTCCCCTTCCCGGCTCTCGCGCGGAGACCTTAAACAGCTTTCATTTTGTGCCTAGCCCCGCGATGAACGCCTGCCGCATCCGCAGCACGGTCGGCGGGAACGCTGCTGCTCTCGATCTTGCCCGCACTTCCGACCGAGGAGTCAACCAGCCCCGCGCGCATCATCCCCCAGAAGAGCAGGATCCCTGGAAGCGCGAGCAGCGTCGTCAGCAGATAGAAGTTCACATAGCCGAGCGCATCGATCAGCGCCCCCGCGCTAGTCCCGGTCAGCAATCGCCCGACGACGCTGGCGGCTGCAGATATGAGCGCGTACTGGCTCGCCGTGAACCGGAGATCGCAGAGCGCCGAAAAATAAGCGACCACGCAAACGCCGCCGATCCCGCTTGCGGAATATTCGAAGCCGATCGCACCCGCCATTCCGGCAACGCTGTGGCCGGCCGCGGCGAGCAGCGCGAAGCCGAAGTTGGACACCGCCATCAGCACCAGGCTGATCAGCACCGATCGCTTCATGCCGAGTTTCGAATAGAGAATGCCGCCGATGAAGATGCCGACGAGATAAGCCCAGAAGCCTACCCCGGCATCGTACAGCGCGATCTCGTCGTTGGTGAAATGCAGATCGTCGAACAACAGTCGGAAGGTCAGGTTCGCCAGCGTATCGCCGATCTTGTGGAGCAGGATGAAGAGCAGCACGAGCGCGGCGCCCTTGCGCTCGAAGAATTCTGCAAAGGGCTTCCACAACGCTGCAACGGTCCGCGCAACACCCTTCCTTACCACGGGTTCGCGGTGACGCTCGGGCTCGCCCATGATGACGGCGGTGACCATCGCCGGCAGCGCGAGCACGGCGCACCCCACGTAGGCGGTCTCCCAGCCGACACGTGCAGCAACCACCAATGCCAACGCGCCGGCTCCCGCCGAGCCGATGCGCCAGCCGTATTGCGACATGCCCGATCCGACGCCGAGCTGATGCGGTTCTAGGAGCTCGATCCGGTACGCATCGATGATGATGTCGAACGTCGCCGCGGCGAACGCGACGAAGATCGTCGCAGTCGCCGCCGCGCCGAGGTTTTTTGTTGGGTTGACGATACCCAGGGCAGCGACAGCCGCGATGAGCAAAGTCCCGACGAGCAGCATCCAGGAGACGCGCTGGCCGAGCCTCCCGAGGAGCGGAAGCCGGACTCCGTCCACGACCCACGACCACAAAGGCTTCAAATTGTAGATCAGGAATGCCAAAGCGAAGGCCGTAATCGTGGAGCGGTTGATGCCGCCCTGCTTGAGGCGGGTGGTCAGCGTCACGCCGATCATGGCGTAGGGGAAGCCGGACGAGATTCCGAGGAACAGCGCCGCGAGCGGGGCACGCTCGAAATAGCCCCGGACTCCGACCGAAAGCATGCCGCGCCGGCCGTTCTCCCGCTCCGCCGCACCCGTCATTCGCGGTCTCCAGCCCCCTCCAACCGGATGTTATCAGGGGCTGCGGTCGTGGCTAGAGGCGCTCAGCCGTCCTCGTTCGCCGGAATGAACAGCTCGAGTCCCCTGGCGGGCTTCACCCGCTCGCCCTGGATATGCCGGTCGATGCATTCGATGGCCTTGCACAGCTGCCTGTCGGTGTAGGGCTTCATCAGGCACCCGACCGCAATCTCCGACGCTCCGGGATAAGCATGACCGGTCGCAAACAAGGTCGGAACGCCCTTGGCCTTGGCGGCTTTGGCGAGCTGAATGCCGGTCTGCTGCCGCTTCAGCCGGACGTCGCTCAGCACGAGGTCGACGGGTTCGCGTTCGAGCACGTCGAGCGCTTCGTCGAGATCGTCCACAGTCGCGACGATTTCGTAACCGGCGTCGCTGAGCGTATTCTCATTGTCGAATGCCGTCAGCGGTTCGTCCTCTACGATGAGGATCCGCTTGACGACCTGCTTACGCTTCCCGAACAGCATCTCGACTTCCCGACCCAGGTACAGGGCAAATGACTCCGCGACCGCAACGAACGAAGCGCCAACCTGTGCCGAAGCGCAACCTTGGCGACGCTGCGCCGCAGCAAAAGGGGAGCGGCGGGACGCAGCGCATTGCGAAGCTGCTCGCGCGGGCCGGAGTCGCGTCGCGCCGCGAGGTCGAGCGGATGATCGCCGAGGGACGCATTGCCCTCAACGGCGAAAAGCTCACCACCCCGGCGACCTTGCTCGAAAATCTTCAGGGCGTGAGCGTGGATGGCAAGCCCGTCCGCGCCGCCGCGGCGACGCGTCTGTTCCGCTTCTACAAACCCCAGGCAACCCTCACCGCGGCGCGCGATCCCAAGGGCCGCACCACCATCTATGACCGGCTGCCGCCCGGCCTTCCGCGCCTGATGCCCATCGGGCGGCTCGACTTCATGACCGAAGGCCTCCTCCTCCTCACCAACGACGGCGAGCTCAAGCGCGCCCTCGAGCTCCCCCGCAGCGGCGTCGTCCGCACCTATCGCGCCCGCGCCCACGGCCAAGTGAGCCAGGCCGAGCTCGAGAAGCTCGCGGAAGGGATCACGATCGAAGGCATTCACTACGGCTCGATCAACGCCAATCTCGAGCGGCGCACCGGAAGCAATTGCTGGATTGAGCTTAGTCTCACCGAAGGCAAGAACCGGGAGGTCCGCCGCGTCCTCGCGCATCTTGGCCTGCAGGTTTCCCGGCTGATCCGCACCGCCTATGGGCCACTGACGGTCGAGGGGCTGAGTCCAGGCGACGTCGACGAGGTCCCCGAACGCGAAGTCGAAGCCTTCCGCCACTCGATCAGATGAGAATCATCGCAGGCAAGTGGCGCGGCCGGCAGATCGAAGCGCCGCCCGGTGACGCCACACGCCCGACCGCCGACCGCGTGCGCGAAACCCTCTTTTCCATGCTCGTCAGCCGGCTCGGCAGCTTCGAAGGACTTCGCGCCGCCGACCTGTTCGCCGGCAGCGGAGCGCTAGGCTTCGAGGCCTTGTCGCGAGGCGCGGCTTCCGCCACCTTTGTCGAGAATGACGCGACAGCGGTCGCCGCCATCCGCCGCAACGCAGCGACGCTCGGGGCCCCCGTGGAAGTCGTCAGCGGCTCAGCCCTGGCGCTGCCGCAGTCCGCGCCGTTCGACCTGATCTTCGCCGATCCGCCCTATCAGCCGCAGTCCGGGACTGCGGTCATCGACTCCGTGTTGGACTCTGGATGGCTTGCACGCGGCGGTTGGCTATGCGTGGAAACCAGCCGCGGTGCCGAAGTCGCGCCTGGCGACCTCATCATCGTAGCAAGTCGCGACATTAGCCGCGCCCGGATCACGCTTTTGCGGCACCCTTAGCCGCGGCCTTGCGGATCTCCTCCATTTCCGTGCTGAGCCGCCGCCCGACAGCTGCCGCTGCGGCCTTCCCGGCGGCCTTCACCGCGCTGCCGGCTCGTTTGCCGCGACTGCCGCTGCTGCTCGTGAAGCCCTGCTCCGCAAGCGCAGCCAGCGCTGCGGTCGCAGCGACCGCAACGAGCTCGGCCATGAGCGGGCTCTGAAGCAGTTTGACGAAGGCTTCGCTGGCGTCGAAGCCGTTGCCTTTCGATCCGCCGGCTCCTTTCGACGATACCCGCGCGATTTTCGTGCCGGGGGCCGCGGCTGATCTCCTCGTGCCCTTGCCACTCTTGCCGTCGCTTTTGCCGGTCGCCTTCCTCGCCATTTTTTTGCTCCTGTGTCTTAAACTTCTTCGGACCCTTAACTCATTCGGCGCATCGCCGTATCCGCGAACGGAACCGAACATGCCGATCGGCCCGCAACGGCTTTAATGTAGGATAATATTCACTTCTTCACGGCATAGAGTGCCCGGAACGAAGTGGATTTCAAGAGTGCGCAACAACAGAAGCAAGGCCGTCCGTCTCGCGGGCAGCCACGTCATCACCACGTGTGCGACGGTCGCGGCGATCCTGCTTTTCGTCGGAATCGGCAGCGAGATCGTCCCGGCGGCGCTGCGGGGCGCGACCCTCCCCGATTCCGCCAGCACGCTCAAAGTCGCGTTCCTGCTCAACATCGCGATCATCCTGTTCGGCTGGCGCCGCTCGAAGGACCTGAAGGAAGCGCTCGACGCTTATGAAGCCGCCGAGCGGCTCGCGCACAGCAACGCCAACACGGACCCCGCAACCGGGCTCGCCAACCGGCGCGAGCTGATGCGCGCGCTGACCGACGCGCTCTCGGCCGGCTCACGCGGCGTGTTCGTCGTCCTCGACCTCGATCACTTCAAACGCGTCAACGACCTTCACGGACATCTCGCCGGCGACAAGGTCCTGCTGCGCGTGGCGGAAGCATCCCGGCGGGTCGTTCCCGCCGATGCCTGCTGTGCGCGAACCGGCGGCGACGAATTCGCGATGCTCCTTCCGACGTCGGACGAGCCTGCTGCAGAACAGATCGCGAAAGACATTCTCGGCGTCCTGTCGGCACCCGTGCTGATCGAGGGTGCGCAGATCCAGGTCACTGCGTCGATCGGTTTCGCGCGGCTGTCGGACTGTCGCGACGAGGAGGCCGTCCTGCGCCACAGCGATGTCGCGCTGTATGCGGCGAAGCGCGCGGGCCGGAACGGCTACGCGTGGTTCGACGAGGAGCTGGAGCGCGAGCTCACCGAGCGGCTCAAACTCGAAGAGGATATCCGCCGCGGGATCAAACTCGGCGAATTCATTCCCTTCTTCCAGCCGCTGGTCGATCTCGCGAGCCGGCAGATCATCGGCTTCGAGGCGCTTGCCCGCTGGCGTTCCCCGGATCGCGGTCTCGTCGAGGCGGAAACCTTCATCGAGACCGCTGAGCGCACCGGCTTGATCGGGCCGCTCACGCTCACTGTTCTTGAGCAGGCGCTGAAGGAGGCGCGCTCCTGGCCCGCCAATCTCAAGCTCGCCGTCAACGTTTCGCCGGTTCAGTTCCGCGATCCAATGCTCGCCGAATATATCCTGAAGCTCCTTGCGCGGACCGGCTTCCCCGCAAGCCGGCTGGAAATCGAGATCACCGAAGGCTCGCTGCTCGAGGACCGCGACCAGGTCCTCACCATCATCCACAGCCTCAAGAATGTCGGGGTAAGCATCTCGCTTGATGACTTCGGCACCGGCTACGCGAGCCTCGCCCAGGTCAACCGCCTGCCGCTGGACCGGATCAAGATCGACAAGAGCTTCATCACGACGATCGTCAAGAGCGAGCAGACGGCCGCGATCGTCAGCACGATCGCCGGGCTTGGCCACAACCTCGACGTTCCGATCACGGCCGAGGGCGTCGAGTCGGAGCAGATTCGCAATGCGCTCGCCGATTTCGGCTGCGCCGAAGCGCAGGGGTGGCTGTTCGGGCGGCCGATTTCGGCCGAGGCCGTGCGCAGCTTCCTCGCCATGGGCTCGAGCGACGCTGCGAAGGAAATCGACGCTTCCGAGCCGAAGCCGCACACGAAGCGCGCCAACCGCCGCTGGTAAACGAAGGGCCGGCCGGCGTTGCCGATGCCCGCCGCTGCTGCGAATAGATGAATGGTGAACACATCAGTGACCGTGCGCACCGCGACTCCCGCCGACGCCGCCGCCCTCGGGCGCCTCGGCGCACTCCTCGTCGTCGAGCATCATGACTTCGACCCCAAGCGCTTCATCGCTCCGCTGCCGAACCTGGCTGAGCGATACGGGCAGTTCCTGGCCTCGCAGATGGATCGTTCCGACAAGGTCGTCCTTGTCGCCGAACGGGACGGAAGTGTCGTGGGTTACGCTTACGCCGGGGCCGAGGGGAACGACTATATGGTCCTGCGCGGACCCGCCGGAGAGATCTACGATCTCGTCGTCGATCCCGACCACCGGCGGCAAGGGGTGGGCAGCAATCTCCTCGAAGCCGTACTCGAAGCACTGGCGAAGCTTGGCGCACCGCGCGCGGTGCTGTTCACCGCTGCCGGGAACGACAGCGCCAAGGCATTGTTTGAGCAGTCGGGATTCCGGCCGACGATGATCGAGATGACCCGGGAGCTCTAGGCCCAATCCAGTCCGGCAGCTCTCAGGGCTTGCGGCGGACAGCCCAGACGAATGCCGAGAGACTGCTGATCAGGGCGGGGAGCGCAATCAGGAACGAAGGATCGAGAACAAGCATGGCGGCGACTCCGGCCGTCTATGTTCACTCTTTGTTTCCTATTAGCAATAGGAAAATTCCTATTGTCGCTTAGATTAAATCTGCCGCTGAGGCTTTCGTGCAACGGTCAGCGGGTTGTTGGAACAAAAGGATTTCCGTAGTTTTCGGTCCAGAGTCGAGCGAACCTGCTCGAGCTCGGAATAGGGGATCCAATCATGCGCAAGTTCATGATTGCCGCGGCGCTTGTTTCCACCGCTACGGCTACTCCGGCACTGGCACGCGATGGTTCAGCTTATGTCGGCATCGATGCGGGCGTTCAAAGCGCATCCCGCCTCACGGCTCGCTTCACCAATGCGAACGTGTCGATCAACAATGCCGAAATGATCAAACACAAGCTCGGCTACGACGTCGACGCCGTATTTGGTTATGATTTCGGCATGTTTCGCGTCGAGGGCGAGCTTGGCTACAAACACGCAGACTTTAAGAACGCGACGATCGCGACTGCAGTGTATCCCGCGATCAACGGGTCGGCCGGCGCGGTCCTGTATGACGCGGCGGGCACCGACAGCGTCCTCTCCGGAATGGTCAACGCGTTGCTCGACCTTGGCCCGCGGGACGGGCCAAGTGCATCGATCGGCGGAGGCATTGGCGAAGCGCGGGAGCGGGTACGCGTCGGTCTTTTTCCGTCGAATGCGCTCAATTTCAGGAGCGAGGACAGCGGCTTTGCCTGGCAGATCCTTGCCGAGGCGCGCGTTCCGGTCACCTCGAATTTGGATGCCGGACTCAAGTTCCGCCATTTCGAAGCGAGCGTTAATTTCGGGCCCTTCTGCGTGACGAGCTGCGGCGCGACGCCTTCGTTCCACCTGCGCAACAAGTATCGCTCCAACAGCCTGCTTGCGAGCCTCGTCTACAACTTCGCCGGTGCTGCGCCTCCGCCTCCGCCTCCGCCGCCGCCGCCTCCGCCTCCACCTCCGCCGCCACCTCCAGCGACGCAGACCTGCCCCGACGGCTCGGTGATCCCGGCGACGGCCACCTGCCCCGCGCCGCCACCGCCTCCTCCGCCTCCGGCGCAGCGCGGCGAACGCGGCGAGTAACCGGCAAATCGCTGAGAGGGCGAGCGCCTCGCGCGCTTGCCCTCTCCGCTCCGCTCAGCTAAGCGCGCGCCGTCCGGCGAGCGGTTAGGGCGCTCGCGGAAGCCCGCTATCTTGCGAGCGCGTGGGGTCCGGCAAGGAAGCCGGCCCTGACGCGCCTTTTTTCGCGGGCGCCGCGGGTGAATAGCAGTTCGATGGACGCCGCCTCGAGCATGGTGCTGCGGCGGCAGGGCATGAAAACCAGGTCCGCATGTTGAAGCCTCGCCATGGTGGCGCGGCGCGGCAAGCGAATTTGAATGACGAAAGACACACACTTTTATGGCGACCACGACATTCCCGACGCGAGACGATTTCGCGGAGCTCCTCAACAAGAGCCTAGGTGGCGAA
>Ga0207661_10002426_pt1 | contig 12844 bp, 9 predicted proteins | sample KBSC713LmetaG_FD_184337 | JGI IMG/M metagenome (GOLD analysis project Ga0207661, IMG submission 184337) | Corn rhizosphere microbial communities from Kellogg Biological Station, Michigan, USA - KBS C7.1-3L metaG (SPAdes) (version 2) | ecosystem: Host-associated > Plants > Roots > Rhizosphere ... | reverse complement strand
GGGCGTGAAGCGCGGATCGACATCCATCGCGCGATCGACCGTCAGCGCGCGATCGGTGCGGGTGTCCAGATCGTAGAGGTGAATGTCGCGGAAGCCGCCCGGCTTCATGCGCGAGTACGCGATCTGCTTGCCGCTCGGCGAGAACGCCGGCGTGTACGCCAGCCCCGGCGCCTCGGGCGCCAGCACCTGCGGCGCGCCGCCGCCGATCGGGACGACCGCGAGCTGGCGCGACCGCTCGCCGATCGTGACCACGCACGCGACCTGGGTGCCGTCTGGCGAGACGTCGGGCTCGTGCGCGCGAAAGCCTCGGGTCAGCGGCCGCACCGAACGGCGTTCGATGTCGAAGTGATAGATGTCGTCCCAGGTGAGGTGGGCGTAGCCCGACAGCCGCCAGCCCAGCGGGATGTAGTTGACCCGCTGGAAAACGAAGCCGCGGCCGTCCGGTGTGGGCGACGCAGGGCCGCCGCCGTGCGCCGACATCAACACATCGCGCTCGCCGGTGGCGGGGTTCAGGCGCACATACGCCGGTTCTTCGTCGTTGTTCTCGCGCTGGTAGATCAGCGTGCCGTCGGGAAAGAAGATCGGACGCGGCAGCGTCCCGCGCGGCGACGGGGCGTCGAACGTCAGTCGGCGCGCGCCGGTCAGCCCGCGCCGCTCGGCCTCCTCGGCCTGCAGCGCGTACTTGTGCGCAGCGGAGCGCTTCCAGTCGGTCCAGATGTCGGCGCCGAACGCGTTCGTGTAGGGGAGGCCCAGCGCCGACCACGCGACGCGGTTGATCCCGCCCGCGATGCACTTATCCGCGTAGCGGTGCGAGATCTCGCGGACCTTTTCGGGGCCGTAACGATCCTCGATGTAGCGCAGGAGCTGCGAGCCGTAGAGGTAGGGGACGCTGCCGCCCGGGTAGACGAGCGGGCCGTAGCCGACGGAGACCTTGTCCAGCCCCAGCACCCGGTTCTCGAGGAAGGGCGCCCGCAGGTGCATGTCGAAGAACGTGCTGCGCAGGCGTCCCGCGGTGGTCTGCCGCGACTCCATCAGCACCGCCAGCCCCTCGATGAACCAGGTCGGCTGCGCCAGGTTGGGGGCGTAGATCTTCCCCAGCACCGAATTCACCAGCCGCGGGCACCAGCTGAGGATCGTGTCCAGGTGCGCGACGTGGGTGAACTCGTGCGTGATCAGCAGCTTCACGAAGTCGTCGAAGTCCGACAGCTCGTCCAGCCCGTCGGGGGGCGCGCCGTACGCGTAGATGAAGTTGTACGGCACCGAGCTGGCGCCGCCGTTCGCCGCGTCGCCCTGATCGGTCAGCACGACGCTGACCCGGCCGCGCGGCTCCCAGTTCAGGTAGCGCGTGATCAGCCGGTACGCCCGCTCGGCGACGCGCGCCGACTTGATCGCGAACTCCTGTTCGTCCGGATAGAAGTGCAGCTCGAAGTGCGGCGTCTCGAGGGTGAGCCATTGCGCCCGCGGCAACGGCGGCGTGGGCAGGGCGCGCAGGTCCTCGTCGACGTCCGTGTCGACGTCGGCGTGTGCGAGGCGGCCGCAAGCCAGCACCCCTGTGAGCGCGGCCACGGCCCAGCGACGGTTGCCCATCCGGGCGGCTAGCTTAATTCAGGAACACGGGCCGGCAGTAGCGCTCTGCGATCTCCAGCAAGCTATCGACGCGCAGAGGTTTGCGCAGGTAGTCGACGGCGCCCAGGGCGAGGGCGGCGTCGCGCACGTCCCCGTGGCCCGACAGGATCACGACCGGGATGGAGGCGAGGTCAGGCGACTTCTTCAACTCCTGGCGCAGGAGCCACCCGTCCATCTCGGGCATCATCATGTCCAGCAGGATCAGGCTGGGCAGCGTGTGGTCCTGTAGGTGTTGCAGGGCCTCGCGCCCGCTGGCCACGCCGGTGACGCCGTAGCCCTCGTCGACCAGCACGTCGGCGACGGCATCACGCACGTCCGGATCGTCGTCGACGATCAGGATCTGGCGGCAGGAAAGCTCGGGAACATTCACCGGCGGTTGGCAGAAGGTAACGCTCGACCGTGCCCGGGGCAAGACGTCCCGGCATCGCCCGCCTAACGCTGGCGGCGGGCCAGGTCGCGGCAGATGCGCAGGTGGCGCAGGGCGGCCGCATAGTCGCCCATCAGGTCGTAAAGGCGCGCGGCGTTGTAGTGCGCGTCAGCGTTGCGCTCGTCGGAGGCGATCGCGTTCCGGTACGCTTCCAGCGCGTCGGCGTGGTGGCCGCCGTCCTCCAGCACCACCCCGAGGTTGAAGCTGGCCGTGGGGTCGTGGGGACGGATCGTCAGCGCGCTCCGATAGTGCTCCTCGGCGCCCGGGAGATCGCCGCGTTCATGGAGGATGCGCCCCAGATTGATGTGCGCGTCGGCGTGCTGCGGCGCCTGCGCGATCACCTGGCGGTAGCTCGATTCCGCGCGCTCGGGGTCGGCCTCGTCCAGGTCGCAGGCGAGCTCGTAGATCTCCTCGACGGTCGGCGGTACGACGTCGCCGGTCGGTCGGTCGCCGCCCGGGGCCCGCGTGGGCAGCGCCACCAGCGGCACCTCGCCGGTCTCCGTCAGGTCCTGTTTTTCGAACGCGAGCAGCACCTGGCCGGATTCGACCTGCCAGCGCGCGCCCCGTTCGTGGACGACGACCTCGGGGCCTTCGGTGCCCAGCGATACGCCGGTCAGAGGCTGCTCATCGGTGAGTCGCTCGCGCAACTTCCTCAGCGCGCGCCGCACGCGGTGCGGCGGGATGCGCTGGCTGACGAGGCCCTCGGCCTTGCGGAGCAGCAGCAGGTCCTGGAACGAGAAGCGCAGCTCGCCGCGCGTTCCCTTCTCGGGCGACAGCACGCCGGCCCGCAGATACGCGCGGAGGCGGCCCGCGCTGACGCCGATCATGCGGGCCACGTCCTGTGTCGTGTAGCCGCTCACGCGCGCCGGAATATACCAGCGCACGTCAGCGCGCCGCTGAATTCGACCGGGCCCCTGTGGACAATTTTCGGGGCGGCGCGGAGCGACTAGCTGTGGCTGCTCTCGCGCGGAGTGCGAGAGTGCGGCTACCTGAAAGAACGCTAGTCGCACACCGCACCTTTGGCGCGGAGCGACTAGCGCTTGCGGGCGCGCTTAGGTTCGGCGGCGGCGGTCGCTGACTTCTGCGCGCTCCGTCGGGAGGCGGCGGGTTCCTCGACAGGGGCGGGCGCGGCCGGTTGCGCGCCCTTGCCCTTGCCGAGGCTCGCCTTCAATGCGGCCATCAGGTCGATGATGCGGGCGGGCTCGGCAGCCGGCTCGACGGCCTCGGTGATGTCCTGTCCCTGCACCTTCTTCTCGATGTCCGCCTGGATCCGCTCGCGGACCTCGTCGTGGTACTGCGTCGGATCGAATGTCTCCGACGCGATCTGATCGATCAGCTGTTTTGCCAGCTTCAGCTCGGGCTCGCGCACCTCGCCGTCGGGCAGCCCGACGTCCGCGATCGGGCGGACCTCGTCGGCGTACAGCAGCTGCTGCAGCACCAGCCCGCGCCCGTCGAGGCTGGGGCGGAGCATGACCAGATACTGCTTCCCGCGGGCGGCGTAGCGGGCGAGGGCGGCCCGGCCGCTCTCGCGCATCGCCTCGGCCAGCAGCAGGTACGCCTTGTCGCCGCCCTTCTCGGGACCGAGGTAGTAGGGCCGATCGAAATAGACGGGATCGACGGCGGCCAGCGGGACGAACTCGGCGATGTCGATGCTGCCGGTCGCCTTCTCCTCCAGCGACTTCAGCTCGTCGGGCGTGAAGGTCACGTACTGGTCCTTCGCGAACTCGTAGCCCTTCACCATGTCGTCCCGGCTGACGATCTCGTTGTCCGTCGGGCAGATGTACTGCTGCTTCAGCCGGGTGTTGCACTTCTTGTGGAGCAGGTTGAAGGAAACACTGGCCGACGCCTGCGTCGCCGCGAACAGCTTCACAGGGATCGAGACCAGCCCGAACGAGATGGTGGCGCCGGCGATTGCTCTTGCCATGGTGTGTGCCAGTGTATTGCCAGGTAGGATACGTTGCCAAATTTTTGACAACGGCAGTCCGTCCCGGTCGAGCTCACATCATCATCTTTCGGAAGGAATCGGCAAGGGCCGGGCCGGCGCCTTCGGCCTCGTGCTTGAAGAACACGAACGCCTCGTCGAAGCGCTCTTTTCCGAGGCGTTCGGCCCAGCGTCGCAGCGCCGCCTTGCCGTAGTCCTGGCGGCGCAAGCGCAGGTAACCCCAGCTCGCCGTCGCCACCATCGGCGTCGCCAGCTCTTCCGAATCGGCCACGCACAGCGCGGCGTCGTGCCGCCGCAGCGCCGCGTACACGTCGTCGGTCAGCCAGGACTCGTGTCGGAACTCGAATGCGGCGCGCAGCTTCCCGGGCACGGCCGCCAGCGTCGCCAGCGTAGACAGGAACGCCTCCAGCACGCCCAGGTCCTTGCGCAGGTTGGCGGGCAGCTGAAAGAGGATCGGTCCCAGGCGATCGCCGATCCCGCGAACCCCATCCGCGAGCTGCGCCACCGCGGCGTCCGCGCCCACGAGTCGGCGCATGTGGGTGATGCTGCGCGGGCTCTTCAGCGCGAACCGGAAGGTCGCTGGCGTGTCAGCCGCCCACCGCTCGAGCACGGGCGGTCGAGGCATCCGGTAGAAGGTGTTGTTGATCTCGACCGCGCCGAGCTTGCCCGCGTAGAAGGCGAGCATCTTCCCGACCGCGAGCTTCTCGGGATAGAAGCTGCCGCGCCACGCGGGGTACGAGAAACCGCTCGTGCCTGTCATTACATGCATGGTGTTTCGCGGGTCGCGGGAATTGCGTGGTCGACGGACCGGCCGGTAAAATAGCAACAATGGCGGCTCAGCGCGTCGGCGACGATCCGCTCGACGACACCACCCGTACGTCGCCCTCGCCCGAGGGCCAGGTCGTGACGGGCCAGGCCGCCTATCTGGTGGTCATGGCGGGGTCGAACCTTGGCCAGATGTACAAGCTGGACAAGGTGCAGCTGGTCATCGGCCGCGGTGACAAGGCCGGTCTGCGGCTCGTCGACGACGGCATCTCGCGCGACCACGCCCGCATCGTCAACGAGGACGGGCAGATGGTGCTGGAGGATCTCGGCTCGACGAACGGGACGTACTGCAACGGCGCGCGGGTGACCCGTCAGGCGCTGGCGGAAGGCGACAAGATCCTCCTCGGGTCGACGACCATCCTGAAGTTCAGCTACCACGATCAGCTCGACGAAGCGTTCCAGCGTCAGATGTCCGAATCCGCGCTGCGCGACGGCCTGACGCGCGCATACAACAAACGCTACTTCGGCGAGCGGATCGAGGCCGAGCTGCAGTACGCGCTTCGCCACGACAGCGCGCCGGTGTCGCTGATCTTCCTCGACATCGACCACTTCAAGCGCATCAACGACGTCCACGGGCACCAAGCCGGCGACCACGTCCTGGTGCAGCTGAGCACGCTGGCGATGTCGATGCTGGGCGAGGACGAGATTTTCGCGCGCTACGGCGGCGAGGAATTCGCCGTGATCGCACGGGGCATGGACACCGCGACCGCCGAGAAGCTGGCGGAACGCCTGCGCGCCACCGTCGAAGAGCATCGGTTCGTGTTCGGCGACGCGCCGATCCCCGTCACGATCAGCGTCGGCGTGTCGTACGCGCCCGGCCTGGGGATCGCGACGACCCTCGACTTCGTGGCGCGCGCCGACGAGGCCCTGTACACGGCGAAGCGCACGGGCCGCAACCGGGTCGTCGTCGCGAAGCCCCTGCCTCCGCGCACGCCGCCGACCGGGATCAAGCAGCCGTGAACGTCGCGCGCGTCGCCAGCGCGCGGCGGAGCCGGGACAGGTAGTCGGCCCGCGGAATCTCGATCGCGCCCAGCCGCGACAGGTGCGGCGTCGGCACCTGCGCATCGCAGAGCGAGAAGCCGCCCGCGCGCAGCCGCTCGATCAGGAAGCCGACCGCCGCCTTCGACGCGTCGGTCACGCGATGAAACATCGATTCGCCGCCGAAGAATCCGCCCAGCGTCACGCCGTAGAGCCCGCCGACCATCTCGGCGCCGTCCCAGACCTCGACGCTGTGGGCGAGCCCGCGACGATGCAGCTCGTTGTACGAGCGCTCGAAGTCGGGCGTGATCCACGTCGACGGCCGATCGGCCGCCGGCGCCGCGCACGCGCGCATGACACCGATGAAGTCCGTGTCGACCGTGAAACGCCAGCCGGCGCGCCGCACGCTGCGCCCCGTGCTGCGATGCGGGCGCCAGCTGTCCAGGTCGAAGATCGCGCGTGGATCAGGCGACCACCAGGAGATCACCGGGTCGGACGACCAGGGAAAGATCCCCGCGCGGTAGGCCGAGATCAGAGTCTCGGGATCCAGAGTCCCGCCGGTTGCGACGAGTCCCGCATCGTCGTGCGAATCCACGACGCTCAGTTTACACGGGTATTTCGCCGGAACCCCCAGCGGGGCCCCTCCGTGTTTGTCGAATCAGACTGCCGTGGGCGATGCGTCCGAGCTGGTATCCGTGCTTTCGGACTCGGACTCTCGTTCGCTGCCTTCGCGCTCTGGCGATTCACGACGGCTCTGCTGTGCTGCCTGCTCGCGCGCGCGGCGACGCCCGCCGCTGACCATGCCGCCTTTGCGGCCGGCCTCGCGCGCTTCATTCGAGTCGAACTCGTGCGCCGTTCCTTTCTGATGAGCCGCCTTGCCGCCCTGAGACGAGATCTGGCGCTGCCGCTCCGGATCCATCCCAGCGACCCCCGCCCGCGACTTTCCCCCTTCTCGTTCGTGCTCGCCATGACGATTTCCTTTCCTCCCGGAGAGACGTGCCTCCCCGATGAAAAGCTGTGCACGGTCGCGCCGCCCGGACAGGGGGGCCGGGGGAGGTCTTTATGCTTCTAGGATCTCTTCGGGGTCGAGCTCGACCACCCCGGGCACGGGCGGCGGCACGTTGCGGACGGCTGGGTCACGAACGGCGAGAACTTTGACGCGATATTCGATGTCGCGGCCGACGAGCGGATGGAGCAGCCGGACCTTTGCGATGTCGTTTGTGATCGACAGGATCTTGAAACGGACCTGTGACCCGAGCGCCGGGTCCTTGCCCTCGAACACGGAGCCCGCGGCGAGCGGCACGCCCGACGGAAAGCTCGAGGCCGGCATCTCTTTGATCGGCAGCATCTCTTCCGTGCCGAACGCCTCGCGCGCCGGGATCTCACCGCTGCGCTCGTCGCCGGGCTCGAGACCCTCGAGACGCTTCTCCAGGCCGGGCAGCATCTTTCCGTCGCCGTGGACGTAGCGGAGGGGACCGGTGCGCGCCGACGATTCGAGCACGGCGCCGCCTTTGATCTTCAGTTCGTACTCGATCTCCGCAGCCAGGCCCCGACCGATCTTCATTTTTGCATCACTAGCCTAATCCCCGCGCTTGTCGCTGGAAAGGGCGTTGATGAGTGGATTTCGGCTCAGCTCCAAGCGTAAGATAAGCGACGCTCTTTGCGCACCTGATTCATGGGTGATGAAACGCCCGGAAGCCAGGCACGCACGCAGGTAATGCCCCTAGCGAAAGGTTTGTTGATGGCCGTAGCTTTGGTTCGCCGCACGGCATGTTGCGCGCTTCTGGTCGCGCTCGCGGCGGCCGGGGCCTGCGGCGGCGGGGGCGAAGCTCGTCAGGTCGACGCCGGCACGGACGCGCCCGCCGACATGATCACGATCGGCGACACCGGAATGCCGGACAAGCCCGCGAAGCAGCCGGGCGAACCTTGCGCGACCGCCACCGAATGCGGTTCCGGGCAGTGCGTGGAGGGCGTCTGCTGCGACACCGCCTGCGCCGACGCCTGCTTCACGTGCAAGAACCCCGGCAGCGAGGGCACCTGCTTGCCTGCGCTGCCCGGCACCGATCCGGGCGATCGTTGCGCGACCCAGGATCCCACCAGCTGCGGGACGACCGGCGTGTGCGACGGCACCGGAGCGTGTGCGCGTTACAGCGGTAACGCCGGCGTCGTCTGCGCCGTCGAGGCCTGCGTCGGCTCGATGCGCACGACGACCGGGACGTGCGACAACAGCGGCGAGTGCTCGGGGTCGACGACCCAATCGTGCATGCCGTACCAGTGCGCCGCCGACGGGAAGACCTGCCGGACCAGCTGCATGACGGACACCGACTGCGTCGCGCCCAACACCTGCGTCAACAACAGCTGCGGCAAGAAGCCCCTGGGCGCGGCGTGCGGCGCCGACGCCGAATGCAACTCTGCGATCTGCGCGCAGGGCCGCTGCTGCTCGGCGACGTGCACCGGGACGTGCAAGTCCTGCGCGGTCGCCGGCAGCGAGGGCACGTGCCGAAACGTCCCCGACGGCACGGATCCGCTGGGCCAGTGCGCTGACGAGGGCGCGATGACCTGCGGCCTGGACGGCCAGTGCAACGGCGTGGGCGCCTGCCGCAAGTACGCGGTTGCAACCACCTGCGGGACGGATTCCTGCAGCGCCGGCGCCGAGCACCCCGCGCCCCGCTGCGACACGAGCGCGACGTGCGCGCCCGGCGCGCTGCGATCGTGCAGCCCGTACATCTGCGGGGCGACGAACTGCAAGACCAGCTGCGCGACCAGCGCTGACTGCGTCGCGGGGTTCACCTGCATCGGCAGCGTCTGCACCCAGCTGACGAATGGCACGCCCTGCACGTCGGCGGCGATGTGCGCGTCCGGCTACTGCGAGCAGGGCGTCTGCTGCAACACCGGCTGCTCGGCGGCTTGTGTCGCTTGCAACCTGACCGGGAAGGTCGGGACCTGCTCGCCGATCGCCGCGGGCACGGGGCCCCTCGTCGCCACGCAGTGCACGGACATGGGGTCGACCTCGTGCGGGACCGACGGCAAGTGCAACGGCGCCGGCGCGTGCCGCAACTACGCGGTCGGCACGGCCTGCGGCGCCGCGAGCTGCACGGGGTCGACGCTGTCGTCGCCGCGGTCGTGCGACGGCGCCGGCGCGTGCCGGGCCGCCACGACCAGCTCGTGCGTGCCTTACCAGTGCGGGACGGCTGCGTGCAAGACGTCGTGCGCGACGACGGCCGCCGACTGCACGTCCGGGAACACCTGCGTCGCGATGAGCTGCGGCAAGATCCCGATCGGCGGGACGTGCTCGTCCGGGCTGAACAGCGACTGTGCGTCCGGCTTCTGCGTCAACAACGTGTGCTGCAACAGCGCGTGCACCGGCACCTGCATGTCGTGCTCGCTCACGGGCAGCGTCGGGACGTGCTCGCCGATCGCGGCGGGCGATGCGCCGCTGGTCGCGTCGCAATGTCCGATGGCCGCCGCGACGACCTGCGGGAACGACGGCACCTGCAACGGCGCCGGCGCGTGCCGCAAGTACGCCGTCGGAACGCAGTGCGTGGCCGGGAGCTGCACCGTTTCGACGTTCACGTCGGCGCGGTTGTGCGACGGCGCCGGCGTGTGCGCGGCGGCTACGACCAGCCCGTGCGGCAAGTACAAGTGCGACGCCGCGGGCGCCGCGTGCCGGACGACCTGCACCGCGGACGCGGACTGCGTGTCGCCCAACATCTGCAACGCGGGCACCTGCACGCTGAAGCCGACCGGCAGCGCCTGCACGATGGCGACCGAGTGCGACTCCGGGTTCTGCGCCCAGGGATACTGCTGCAACCAGGCGTGCACCGGCACGTGCAAGTCGTGCGCGATCACGGGCAGCGTGGGCACCTGCAGCAACGTCGCGAACGGGACCGCGCCCACGCCCGCCACCCAGTGCGCAACGACGGCCGCCACGACCTGCGGCACGGACGGCACGTGCAACGGCGCCGGCGCGTGCCGCTCCTGGCCCACCGGCACGCAGTGCGCCGCCGCGACCTGCACGGGCTCGACGCAGACGCCGCAGCGGACGTGTGACGGGGCCGGCGTCTGCCGCTCGGTGACCAGCTCGCTCTGCGATCCGTACCTCTGCGATACGACGGCCGCGAAATGCAAGACGACTTGCACCACCGCCGCTGACTGCGTGACGACCAATCTCTGCGTGACCGGGAGCTGCGGCAAGCTCGCCGACGGTCAGCCGTGCGCCATGGCCAGCGATTGCGCCCACAACTTCTGCCAGCAGGGCGTCTGCTGCGGCACCGCCTGCACGGGCACGTGCGCCTCGTGCGCGCTGCCGGGCACGATGGGCACCTGCACCGCGGTGCCCGCGGGGCAGGATCCGCTCACCCAGTGCGCCGATCAGGGCGCCGCGACCTGCGGTACGGATGGTTCCTGCAACGGCAGCGGCGCGTGCCGCAAGTACGCGTCGGGTACGACCTGCGTCGCCGCGAGCTGCACCGGCACGACGCTCACGCCGGCGGCCACGTGCAATACGAGCAACGCCTGCGTCACCCCCGCGAACGTGTCGTGCGCGCCGTATGGGTGCGGCACGGGCGCCTGCAAGACGACCTGCACGGCGACCAGCGATTGCGCCGGACCGCCGTACGTCTGTATCGGGTCGACGTGCACCGCGAACACGATGCTGACGGTATCGCTCTTCGGCAGCTCGGCGAACGCCCAGTGGATCTACGTGACCTTGCGGATCAAGAACGACGGCACGAGCGCGATTCCGCTGTCCGACCTGACGCTTCGCTACTGGTACACGTACGACACATCGCCGATCGTCACGCAGGCTGACATGTGCACCTATACGTTCACGCCGCCAGCCCAGTGCAACAACGTCACCCGCACGTGGGTGACCGGGCTCAGCCCCGCGAAGACGATGGCAGACGCCTACTACCAGATCGGTTTTGTGGCTGCGGCCGGCAGCCTGAACGCGGGCGCGACCGCCGAGTTCCAGCTCGGGTGGCACAAGAACGACTGGGGGAACTTCACCCAGACGAACGACTACTCGTTCAACGGCGCCACCGCGTTCACGACGACGACGAAGGTCACCGTCTATCGCGTCGGCGTGCTCGTCTACGGCACCGAGCCACCGTAACCGCAGCGGTCAACCAGAAAGGCCGATGGGCCGTCGGTCGAGCGAGCCGCGCGGCTCGCCGCCTAGGCCTTGGCGATCTCGATCGTGACGAGGTTCGGCGCGAACGCGCGCAGCGCCTGCAGGCTCCGCGACTGCCACTGCGCGTCCGGCGCGCTCAAGAAGCGAATCCGGTAGTGCTCCTCGGGGCGTTCTTCCACCTGGGCGATCCAGCGGACGAACTCCTTCAGGCACGACGAGTTCATGAACACCAGCTCGCGGAAGTCGGCGACGACCTCGCCCATGTGGTTCCGGCGCGCCTGATCGTCGACCTGGTCCAGGAACGGTCCCAGCGGGCCGTTGACCCGCAGGTCGGCGTTGCCCCACAGGCGCATGACCAGAGAGCCGCCGTCGACCGCCGCGGTCGCCTCGAACTCCGCGTCCTTGATGCCCGGGATCTCCACGGTGTTCATCGCCCTGTCTCTAGACCTAACACGACTGCAGCGAACCTTCTACCTGGTAGCTGCATCGCGCGGCGCCGCGCGTCGCCCGCGGCCCGTCAGTCTGCGAACGGGTCGGCTTTTTTCGACTCGCTGGCCGCCGTCTTGTCGTCGCCGTCGGCGCCGTCGGCCGCGGCGCGGGTCCGGACACGCTTGTGGCCGGTCGCCTTGGACTTGCCGCCGCGGGACAGCGCCTTCCACGACGCGGTGTCGGGCGCCGGTCCCGGGACAATCGCCTGGGTGGCGACCGACGGCGGTGGAGGAACGATGGGCGCGTTCCCGACCGGCGTCGGGATCGCCGCGGGCGTGCGCGCCACGGCCGGTTCGGCGGGAGTCACCGGACGGGCAACTTCGGACGGCACCGGGATCTTTTCGAGGACCGTCGTCGCCGCGGCGGGTTGTGGCGGGACATCCTGGTGACGCGTCATCATCCAGGCGCCGCCGCCGCCGATCGCCAGCAACGCGCCCACGACGGCGTACAGCCAGGTGCGATCGCGCCGGGGTGCAACGCCAGGGCCGGTCCCGACCTGCGGAGCCTCGGTCGCGCGCGGTTGGCTGTAAGCGCCCTGGCTGCGGCTCTTGCCGTGTCCCTGGCTGGGGCTGCTGCGGCTGCGGCCGCTCGCGCTCCGCATCTCGCTGCGGCCGTCCTGCCACGCCACGCCGGGCCGCAGCGCCATCGTCGGTCCCGCGGTCGGCGGCTCGGCGCCGATGCCCGCCATTCCCGGATCGGTCGTGTTCGGTCTCTCGACCTCCAGATCCAGCGCCGCCGTCGCCGTCTTCCGCCATTGCAGGTACTCGGCGGCGAACAGCGACTTCGTGTACGCCGCGACCTGCATGGGCGAGAACCCGTTGTTCGAGAAGGCGAACTTCTCCAGCGCGCTCGCCATCTCGTTCGCGCTCGCGAACCGCGCGTCCTTGCGCTTGCGCAGCGCGCGCATGACGATCGCGTCCAGCTCGGGCGGGATCGTCGGCGCGATCTCCGCCGGGTGCGGGATCGGATCGTCGACGATCGCGCGCATCGTCGCGAGCTCGGTCTCGCGCCGGAACAACCGACGTCCCGTCAGCGCCTCCCACAGCACGACGCCCAGCGCGAACACGTCGGCGCGATGGTCGACCTCCTCCGCCGACGCCTGCTCGGGCGACATGTAATCGATCTTTCCCTTGAGGCCGCCCGGGCTGGTGTGCGCCACGCGTCCGAACGCGCGCGCGACGCCGAAGTCGATCATCTTCACCGCGCCCTCGAACGAGATCAGCACGTTCTGCGGCGAGACGTCGCGATGCACGACGCCCAGCGGACGGCTTTCGCCGTCCGTCAGCGTGTGCGCGTAGGAGAGGCCATGCGCGGCCTGCGAGATCAGGTACGACGTCAGCGCCGGCGACGGCGGCTTGTGCTCGCGCGCCGCCTTGCGCAGCACCGCGGACAGCGGCTTGCCCTGCACCAGCTCCATGACGAGGAA
>Ga0207661_10002424_pt1 | contig 12853 bp, 13 predicted proteins | sample KBSC713LmetaG_FD_184337 | JGI IMG/M metagenome (GOLD analysis project Ga0207661, IMG submission 184337) | Corn rhizosphere microbial communities from Kellogg Biological Station, Michigan, USA - KBS C7.1-3L metaG (SPAdes) (version 2) | ecosystem: Host-associated > Plants > Roots > Rhizosphere ... | reverse complement strand
GCAAGCCGAGCGACGCAAACCGCAGGGCGGCTATGCTGCGGTCATTCCGGCGTCGCGCAAAGACGTGGAGGTGGCGGTTCCGGCATGACGTCTCGACGTGAGTTCTTCGTTCGCGCCGTTGGAATTACCGCGGCGGCGCTGACGGTCGGTGGTGAAGCCTCCGCTCAGGATCAGAAACAGGGCAATCCTGCCGCGGCGGGTGGGATGCCGATGAGCGAGAGCGTCCCAACGGTACGTCTTCCCGCCAAGCCAGGCGCGAAGCCGTTGCTGACGACGGATGAGCGGGATGCGCTCGAGCATCAGATCCATTGTCAATGCGGATGCACGCTCGACATTTTCACTTGCCGCACCACGGATTTCACCTGCCAAGTCTCGCCGGCGATGCACCGCGATGTTCTCGCGCTCGTCGAAGGCGGATATAGCGCCCAGGAGATTCTCGACGCGTTCGTCGGCACGTTCGGCGAACGTGTTCGCATGGCGCCGAAGAAGTCGAATGTCTTCGCGTGGTTCACGCCTGGCGTCGCCGTCGTCGTCGGCGCGGGCGTCATCGCGACCTTGCTCAAACGTTGGAAGACCGAGAAGCCAAGGCTCGCACCGATCGCCGTCACGGGTGTCGACGCAACCGCCGACGAGCTCGCGCGCCTCGACGCAGTGCTCAAGGGTGACGATCGGCCGTGATTCTCGCGCTCGTCGTTGGAACGCTGCTGGCCGTGGGCGCGCTCGCGTTCGTGCTGTATCCGGTGTTCTTCGCGCCGCCGCCACAGCGTCGATTCTCATCGCCGGAACCTCGACGAAGCGAACGTGACGAGGCGGTGAACGCTCTGCGCGAGATCGAATTCGATCGCGCGACAGGCAAGCTCTCCGACGTTGACTACGCGGAGCTCAAGCGCCGCTATACCCAGGAGGCGATCATCGCGATGCGTCGCGAGGGTTCGCCGGCGTCCGTCGAAGGATCTGGCGACGACGAGATCGAGGCCGCGATCCGCGCCTTTCGCTCCTGTCATCCCACCTGCCCGACGTGCGGGCCGCGTCCTGAACCGGACGCCGACTTCTGCTCGAACTGTGGTCGCTATATGCACGACAGGTGCGCCAGTTGTGGCGCACCTGTCGACGCGCTGGACGCGCGCTACTGCATTGGCTGCGGAACTCGACTGGCTGCCTAGCTTTCGCGCGGTAGCCGGTCTCGATCGGCAAAAGGTTACGGCTTCTTCGCGGTCGTGTCCTTCTTCGCGGCAGCCTTCTTTTTGCTAGACGCCTTCTTCTTGGCGGTGCCGGCGGCCGTGTCGGCCTTGGCAGCAGCCTTGTCGGCCGTCTTCGCGGCAGCCGTGGCGGTCTTCGCATCAGACTTCGCGGCCGTGGCGGCCTTGTCAGCCGTCTTCGCGGCGGCCTTGGCCGTCGCCGCGGCCTTCTTCGCCGTATCAGCCTTCGCGCCGCCCTGGGCATGGGCCTGGGCGCCAGCGATCAACAGCGCGGCAACAGCCGCGAGTGACAAACGCTTCATTAGAACTTCCTCCGGAGGGGGATGGGTGCAGCTCGACCGGTCGACCGGGAACGAGCGCATGCTCGACGTTGCACGGATTTCCCAAGACATTTCGGGAATCCGGCTGAAACGACCCCGGCATCCGAGGGCGCGTCACAACTCCGTAATGCGTGTGAAAGTCACCATTCTTGGCAGTCGCGAAGCCCTATGTCATCCCGAGAAGCGAAGCGACGAGGGATCGCTCTCCGGACGAGGCTTTTTCCGCAGTTTGATGGTGGCCTGACTCTCCTCCTACGCTTCGCCCCGCTCCAACCTCCGAACCGCTGTTTCGATCGGGATCAGCGTCGCGGAAGCACACACGACAAACGCCGCTCCGAAACCGAGGACCATCTCGACGAGATTCGTCTCGCTGCCGAACGCCTGCGCGCTGAGATACGAATAGACTGGTCGCGCCTCCAGCACCACGACAGCGCCGATCAGCGCGATCGAACTCATCATGAAGATGAGCCCACCGAACGACGTCGGAATCTGAGCGGCGTTCTCGGTCTCGAACTGCGGAAAGAGCGTTCCAAATCCAAGCGCGAGGCCCGCGACCGCCAGTGTCATGAACGTGATCGTGAATATGGAAACGATCATCATGAAAGCCGTAACCTGGAGCAGCACGTCAGTCACGCCGACGATTCCAACCGCGAGGACGAGCAAGGGGAACGTCCCGACCCAGAACTTCGACCAGAGGAGCTCGCGCATCGACATCGGACTCGATCGCAGCAACCAGAACGTCCGTCCCTCGAGGCTGACGCCCGGAAAGATGAATCGAGCAGCGACTGACGCGAGCACGAACCCGGCGAGCACGAGGTTCAAGAACGGAACGACGTTCTGTAGGAAAAACGTCATTCCATCGCCGCGGAGCGGCAGAAACTTGATGTTGAACACGTACACGAGCACGAGGACGCCGAGCAGAATGAGCTGGCTCCACTGCGTCGTGTCGCGGAAGAACACGCGGACTTCCTTGAGCACGAGTTCGCGGCGAACGATCCCGAACGGTGTCAGAAGCCCGTGCAGCGTACGGGTGAAGCGACCCGTGTGCGACTTTCTGTCGCCGCTCTCCTGTGCTTTGCTGAACCCGGCCGCATACAACGAACGATGCAGAAATGCCCCGAGCACTAGCGCGGCCGCCGCGGTCGACCAAAGCAGATAGTAGGGAAGAAGATCGGTTTTGTAGGTCAGCCACGACATCACCGCGCGCTGCACCCACTCGCTCGGCATCATCGGCGACGTCGGACTTCTCAGAACGGTGATGAAGTCAACCAGCGAGCGGAAACCCTCTGGCCTCGCGAGCCGCTCCGGGCGGATGAGGCGGAACAGAACGACTACGCCGCCGGCAGTGAGCACGGCGATGACGCTGAGGATGTCTTTCGTGCGACGCGCGGGAAACACGTTGACGAGGACCAACGTCAGCGCGCTGCCGACCACCGTCGGAATTATGAGAAATGGAATGAACGCCGCGAGAACGATCAGCGGAAAGAACGGACCGCCCGAATAGACGACCCCGAATGCCGCGAACATCGGGACCGCGAGCAGAATGACCATCCAGCTCGAATGGATGAGCGTCTCGATGGACTTCGCGAAGTAGAACTTCAGCCAGTCGACCGGCGCCGAGGCGAGGAGATCGAGGTCGCGCGCGAGAAAAAAGCTCGACAGCGACGTGATGATGTTCGATAGGAGCAGAATCGAAAAAAAGCCGACGAGGATCAGCCCGAGCAACTTGCCCGCGAGGAACGGTCCGATCTCAGCGACGCCGCGAAAATAGCGCAGCAACCGGAACAGCACCGTGAAGATCAGCGCCCAGAACGCAAAGCCGAAGACGCCGAGGATGAGGAGACGCGCTCCGCTTCCTTTGTCGTTCGACCTCGCGCGCGCCCTCGCTGTCAGCCACTTCGGGCTGAGGAGATGAAGCGTCGAGGGATCCGGGAGTTGCTCGCCTGAAGCGGGTGGTTGCGCCGGGAACGAGCCGCTGATCGCGTCAAGCATCCAGCACGTCGACCAGCTCGCGTGCTGCGTTTTCGCCGGTCAGGCGCAGGAAGATGTCCTCGAGACCCATGGTTCCAGTTTCGGCGCTCGACCGGAGTTCCTGCATCGTGCCGCACGCTCTGATCACGCCACCCTGAATGATGCCGATTCGGTCGCACATCGTCTCCGCCACTTCGAGCGTGTGCGTCGACATCATCACCGTGTGGCCGCGATTCGTGTACTCGCGGAAGAGATCCTTGAGAATGCGCGCCGCTTTCGGATCGAGACCGACCATCGGCTCGTCGACGACGATGACCTCGGGGCGATGCACGAAGGCGCTGGAGATGATGAGCTTCTGCCGCATCCCGTGGCTGTAGCTCTCGACCAATTCGTCACGCCACTGCTCGAGGTCGAAGAGCGCGAGCAGCTCGCGGCCGCGATGCTCGATGGCCGGACCGTCCTGGTTGTAGAGACCTGCGACGAATCGCAGGAACTCCATGCCCGTCAGCTTTTCGTAAATGAATGGGCGATCCGGAATGAACCCGAGCTTGCTCTTCGCGCGAACGGGATCGGCGAGAAGATCGATTCCGCAAATCTCGATCGAGCCGCTCGTCGGTCGAAGAATGCCGGACATCATTCTGAGCGACGTTGTCTTGCCCGCCCCGTTCGGTCCGAGGAAGCCGAACAGCTCCCCTCGCGGCACTTCGAGGTTGATCGAATTGACCGCCGTGAAGCTACCGTACCGCTTCAGCAGATTGGTGACTTTGATCATCGTCGCGCCGCCGAACCGGCCGGGGCGTCGTTCACCGACAACACGTCGATTTTCAGATTGCCCATGAGACGAACCAACTCCGTTTGACGCGCGACACCGCCGATGACGAACCGGAGGTGCGCCGCGTCAGCGGGAAATTGTCCGAACGTCGGATCGACTGCGACCCAATCATCCAGCAAAATTTCCGGCCACGCGTGGTAAAAAAATTTGCCGTCGACGAACGCCAGTCCTGCGGCGATTCGCGCTGGTAGCCCGACGGCGCGTGCAAGTGCGACGAACAACTGGGTGTGCTCGTTACAATCGCCGCTTCTCGTCTCGAGAACCTGTATCGCGCTCGGAATCCCGAACGTGATTTGCTTCTTCAGCGAGTCGTGCACCCATCGATTCAATCGCTCGGCGACGACGCGTGCGTTGGTCTCCTTCCCCTTGATCGTTCGCGCGAGCCGGATGATTCGCGGATCTCCACTCTGAATCAGTGGCTCTGGACGCGCGTCCTTCGGGTCGCGTGCGTCCATCGGAAGTGCACGTGTCGTCGCAAGCGTCGACGCAGGTTCCTCCGTGATCGAGAGTGTGTCGCCGGAGAAACGCTGTCGCAGTCCGTTCAGGTCGAAGTCGGCGAGCGGAGCACCTGACAATCGAACCCGAAGGGAGGAGACGCGCCCCGACAATTTCTTGTTTGCCGCGATTGCCGTCGTCTCGAGGATGTCTCGGTCCTGAGGGACGCTCGCCGCGCGGGCGCGTCGAGCTGCGCGCCAGTTGTCGAACGCGATCTCGTAGGGAAGCCGCCGAAGCACGAACCCGAGCTGCGACGTTTGAACGATGCGTCCCTGCTCATCGATCCATCCGTTGAACCCGGCGATCGACTTCGCGTTGATCTGCCACGCGTGGAGCGGCGTTGGACGGATGCCGCGCCATCGCTTCGACGTCGAGTCGAACTCGGCGCTGTCGTTCACGACGAACGACGACTCGGCCTGTACGTCGAACGACACGGTGTTCGCCGCCATCGATGCCGGATTGAACATCGGCATCTCGTAGTGCTTTCCGACTTTCGGCACGTCCGCGAGCGCGAGTGCGAGCGGAACAGTTGTCGGCAGAAGAATCGGCCCTGTCACCACGACGCGCTGCGTGTCCGGTTTCGCGTTTCCGGACGCAATCGAGAGGACGAGCAAGCTGTCGCCGCTGATCTGGCCCTTCGCGACGAGCGGCGCACTGTCGGTAAGGAGCTCGAAATCGAAATCCGTCATGCGCATCGCGCGCGTGAGGGTGACGTTCATCCGCGCCGCGCTTCTTCGTGCTTTTCCGCCGACGGGAATATCGGCGACGAAGTAGTCGTGGATGGCGATCGAGCTTGTCGTCGTGTCGATCGTCGACGACGCAAAACCGATCTGCTGTTCGCCCTGCATGACGCCGTAATAGACGACGCCGGGCGAGACACGGGACGCCGCTTCGGCGAGCCGCTCCGTTCGAGGTCGGAAGTATTCTCGTTTTACCAGCAGAGCGAGTCCCGCGAGCCACGCGACGATGATCGCTCCGCCGACCATCGCGCGTCGACGAATCACCGCTTTTGAGCCTCGCGGGCTCTTTGGTACGCCGCCCTGGCGTCCTCCGGACGGCCCAGACGGTCCAACACCACGCCGATGCGATTCATTGCACGCAAATGATCGGGTTGCAGGCGCACTGCCGCTTCGTACGACTCCAGCGCCTCATTAAGACGATCGGTTGCGTTATACGCTTCACCCAGCTGGTAGTGGGCGGCGGCTTTGTCGGGGTTGAGGGTCACGGCCCGCTGGAGGGGCTCGACCGCATCACGCCATTGCGCGCGACGACACAGAGAGACTCCAAGCTCGAGCTGCGCATCTGCGTCCGTGTGATCTACCTTCGCCGTCATGGACCTACGTCAACGTGAGAGTTATGCCAACGCGAGAGTCGTCTCGCCGTTGATCCATTCTAGGTACTTGTCGAGCCCAGCTTCAACGGGCAGAACCAAGAGCTCCGGCACCTTGTACGGATGGAGCTCGCCGAACGCCTCGCGAAGAGTATCGAGTCTAGCCGACCGAGTCTTCAACATCAGAACGACTTCCCGCTCATCGGCGATCTTACCCTGCCAGCGATAAAGGGATCGCGCGCCGGGAAATAAAGTTCCGCAGGCGATGAGTCGTCGATCGAGCAACGCTCTGATGAGCGTCACCGCTTCCTCATCGGAAGCAACCGTCGTGAAAACGACGATGGCGTCGGTGTGTGGCATATGCCGAGCAAATATAGCGTCTTGTATCTCGTCGTTCCCACTCGCAGCTTTCCCGGGCTATGGCAGAAGATTCGCTGATCATTCGCGGCGCCAGAGAACACAATCTCCGGAACATCGACGTCACGATTCCGCGCGATAAGCTCACAGTTATCACGGGTCTGTCGGGGTCCGGAAAGTCCTCGCTCGCGTTCGATACCATTTACGCTGAAGGCCAACGCCGATACGTCGAGTCGCTCTCGGCGTATGCTCGGCAGTTTCTTGGCCTCATGGAAAAACCAGACGTCGACTCCATCGAGGGGTTGTCGCCGGCGATTTCCATCGAACAGAAAACGGCCGGCCACAATCCGCGCTCGACCGTCGGTACGGTTACAGAGATCTACGACTACCTCCGATTGCTGTGGGCTCGCGCGGGCACGCCGCATTGCCCGAATTGCGGTCGTCCGGTCCAGCGGCAAAGCGCGGCCCAAATCGCGGACATCGTTCTTTCGTGGCCCAAGGACATTCGTATCGAAGTCCGCGCGCCGCTCGTGCAGGGACGCAAGGGAGAATTCCGCGAGCTGTTCGAAAGTGTTCGGAAGCAGGGCTTCATTCGCGCGTATGTGGACGGCGAGCTCATTGAGGTCGCGTCACCGCCGAAGCTCAATCGACGACAGAACCATACGATTTCTGTAATCGTCGACCGACTTGTCGTTCGCGCCGAAGACCGTGCTCGTCTTACGGATTCGATCGAGACCGCGCTGAAGCTCGCTGACGGTGTCGTCGAGGTGGCCCGACCCGGAGCGACGGGTAATCTCGAGCGCAGCGAGAAATCGCGTCCGGGCAGTCATCCCGAGCGTGGCGACGGACCGCGTTCAGGTGGTCATCCCGAGCGCAGCGAGGGACCGCGTTTAGGTGGTCATCCCGAGCGCAGCGAGGGATCGCTATCTCTGGAGTTATTCTCGGAGCGCTACGGTTGTCCGACATGCGGCATCTCGCTTCCCGAGCTCGAGCCGCGCCACTTCTCCTTCAACTCGCCATTCGGCGCGTGCACGGTCTGTGGAGGGCTCGGCACTCGACGTCGCGTCAGTGAACAACTCATCCTCGGCGATCCGCGGATCTCGATCCTCGAAGGTGTGATTCTCCCGTGGGCAGAGCCCAGCGGATATCTGAGGAAAGTCGTGCTGCCGGCGTTGGCGCGTCAGTTGAAGTTCGATCTCAACGCGCCGTGGGGGGACATCCCGAAAGCAGTTCGCGACACGATTCTCTATGGCGACAAGAAGTCAGGCGCGAGCAAGTCGAAAGACGCCGTCGAATGGGAAGGCGTCATCGCGAATGTCGAGCGACGCTACGACGAGTCGGAGTCCGACACTGTTCGCCTCGAGCTTCAAGAATTCATGATCGAGGTGCCTTGCAGCGAGTGCAAAGGCCGTCGGCTCAAACCTGAAGCGCTCTCCGTTACGGTGAACGATCGGAACATCGGCGAAGTTGTCGAGCTGCCGATCACCGATGCCTTCACGTTCTTCGACAAGATTCCAGTTCGCCGAGAGGGCGTCCCTGGTCTCGATCCGGAAATCGCCGGTCCGATTCTCAAGGAAGTCCGCGAGCGTCTCCGATTCCTCGTCGACGTCGGCCTCGACTACCTCACGCTCGGTCGTTCAGCCGAGTCGTTGTCGGGCGGCGAAGCCCAACGCATTCGCCTCGCGACGCAGATTGGTTCTCGGCTTGTTGGAGTTCTTTATATCCTCGACGAGCCGTCCATCGGACTCCATCAGCGAGACAACGCGCGGTTGCTTGCGACGCTCGAGCAGCTCCGCGATCTCGGCAACACGGTCATCGTCGTCGAGCACGACGAGGAAACGATGCGCGCGGCGAATCACATCATCGATCTCGGCCCGGGCGCCGGTAAACATGGCGGTGAAGTGATCGCGACGGGGAACGTCGGCGAGATCATGGAAAACCCGGCGTCCGTAACGGGGAAGTTTCTCAGCGGCGAGATGAAGATCGCGACGCCGGCGACGCGTCGTCCGTTCGAGCCACATCGCACGATTCGCATTCAGGGCGCGAAGGAACACAATCTTCGAAACGTCGACGTCGAGATTCCGCTCGGGCTCTTCGTCGCGATCACCGGCGTTTCTGGCTCGGGCAAGTCGACGCTCATCGAAGACATTTTGCATCGGGCGCTCGCTCGGCATTTCTATCGAGCCCGGGTGATTCCCGGTGCGCACGCGAAGATCAGCGGCTTGGAGCACATCGACAAAGTCATCGATATCGATCAGAGCCCGATCGGTCGCACGCCACGCTCGAATCCCGCGACCTACACGGGTCTCTTCACGCCGATTCGCGAGCTCTTCGCCGAGATGCCGGAGGCGAAAATACGCGGCTACGGGCCGGGACGCTTCTCGTTCAATGTGAAGGGCGGCCGATGCGAAGCGTGTCAGGGCGACGGTCTCGTGAAGATCGAGATGCATTTCTTGCCCGACGTGTACGTCCCGTGCGAGGTGTGCAAGGGCAAGCGCTACAATCGCGAGACGCTCGAGGTTCGTTTCCGCGGTTTATCGATCTCTGAAGTTCTCGAGCTCACCGTCGACGACGCGTGCGAGTTCTTTCAGAATCAGCCGCGCATCTTTCAAAAACTCCAAACACTTGCCGACGTCGGCCTTGGGTACATCCACCTCGGTCAAAGCGCGACGACACTTTCTGGCGGCGAAGCCCAGCGCGTGAAACTCGCGAGCGAGCTCTCGAAGCGTGACACGGGCCGAACGTTCTACATCCTCGATGAGCCGACAACGGGACTTCACTTCGAGGACGTTCGCGTTCTGCTCGATGTCCTCCATCGGCTCGTGGACCGCGGAAACACAGTGCTCGTGATCGAGCACAATCTCGACGTCATCAAGACCGCGGATTGGATCGTCGATCTCGGGCCCGACGGCGGCAATCGGGGCGGAACGATCGTTGCGGCCGGCACGCCCGAAGACGTCGCCGAGGTTGCGGCGTCGCACACCGGTCAGTTCTTGCGGCCGTTGCTCGGACGACGGCAGCGGAGAAAGGCGGGATAACATGGTCAGTCTGCTCGATATCATCGGTCCGGTCATGGTGGGGCCGTCGAGCTCTCACACCGCGGGCGCTTGTCGTTTGGGTTTGCTCGCACGTGGTCTCGTCGGCGGAACACCGGAGCGCGCCAAAGTCGAATTGCACGGCTCGTTCGCTCGCACGGGCGAAGGACACGGAACCGACAAGGCGATCGTCGCTGGTTTGATGGGCTTCCGTCCGGACGACGACCGTATTCGCCACGCACTCGAGATCGCCGAGCGCGAAGGCCTGGACTATCGGTTCGAGAAAACGACGCTCGATGAGGAGGCCCACCCCAACAGCGTGCGGATCACGCTCGAGCACGGCGATCGCAAAGCGGTGATGCAGGGTTCGTCGCTCGGCGCCGGGCGCGTGCTCGTCGACGAGATAGACGGGTTTCCGGTCGAAGTCTCCGGCAACTACCACACGATCGTGCTGGTCGCCGAGGATACGCGCGGCTCCATCGCTCGCATCGCGACGCTGCTCGCGGACGACGGAATCAACATCGCGACGCTGCGTCTGACTCGGCAAAAGAAGGGCGGCGACGCGTTCATGGTCATCGAGGTCGACGAATCGCCGAATGAGGTCGTTCGCGATCATATTCGCGCGCTGCCGTGGGTCCGGTGGGCGTTCCGGCTCGACAAAGTCTCTGCATGAGAGTTCTCTGATATGTACCGCTCGCTAACGGCTGCCGTTCGCGATGCCGAGGCTCGAGGGATCTCGCTGTCTCAGCTCGCGCTGGCCACAGAATCGGACGATCAAGGCCGTTCGGTTGCAGACATCCGCGACGCGCTGCAGCGGGCGCTCAACGTCATGCGCGGTGCGATCGAGCAAGGTTCAAGAGGAGATCTGCGGTCCGATTCGGGCCTCGTCGGCGGCGACGCCGCGAAGCTCAAGAACTCGACGCAGCCGCCGATCGCGGGGAGCGTCTTCCGAGATGTTCTGTCTCGCGCGCTCGCCGTTCAGGAGGTCAACGCGGCGATGGGCGTGATCGTCGCTGCTCCGACCGCAGGCGGCGCGGGGGTACTCCCTGGTGTTCTGATTGGTCTCGCCTCATCGCGAGGATTGGGAGACGAGCATCTCGTCGATGCTCTCGCGACCGCCGGTCTTATCGGGGCCGTCGTCGCCGAACGCGCGTCGCTTTCAGGAGCCGAGGGCGGCTGCCAGGCGGAGACCGGCGCCGCGGCGGGAATGGCGGCCGGCGCCGGCGCCGAAATGCTCGGCGGGTCCCCGCGGCAGGTTGTGAATGCCGTCGCTCTCGCCCAGCAAGGAACACTCGGCCTCGTGTGCGATCCGCTCGGCGGGCTCGTCGAGCTTCCGTGCGTCTTCCGGAACGCGACCGGTGCGGCCATCGCGTTGGCGGCCATCGAGATGGCCTTGGCCGGAATCGACTTCGTTATACCCGCCGACGAAGTGATCGATACGATGGGGGAGATCGGCAGAGATATGGATGTGCGGTATCGCGAAACCGCGGGCGGCGGACTGGCCGCCACGCCGACCGGGCGCCGCCTTGCAAAGGAACGTCTCGTTCAGATCAAGCGAAGCTGACTCGCCGCCGAGGGCGACACGACCTAGCTTAGGCGTGTCAGGGTGAAACGTCTCACTGGTGCTTGCGTAGTCATCCGAACTCAGGAAAGGACTCGAGATGGTGACCAAGGACGATATCGAAGGATTTCTCAATCGATTGAGTAGTGAAGGCGCAAATCACTCTGAGGTAGAACCTGGTCTTTGGGTGATTCGCCCCAGCGGTGAGCTCGACTTCGGCGTCGTGGTGCATTTCTCACCCCCGGTTGTCATTCTGCGGGTGAAGGTGATGACTCTCCCGTCGAACGCCGAAGCCCTAGCGACGCTCAGTCGTCGTCTACTCGAGCTGAACGCGACGGATCTGGTTCATGGCGCGTACGGTATTGAAGAGGAATCGATCGTGATGACCGAGGCGTTGGAGCTCGCGCATCTCGACTATGAAGAATTCTTGGCGGCCTACGAGAGCATCACCGTCGCGCTCGCGTCGCATCTTCGTGAGCTCGGCTCGTACCGCGAGGCACACTAATCCATGGGAATATTCGACAGGTTCTCGACTCTTCTGCGGTCGAACATCAATGACCTGATTTCTCGGGCGGAAGATCCCGAGAAAATGCTCAACCAGATCCTGGTTGACATGCGGGGCCAGCTCGCAAAGGCCAAGCAGCAGGTTGCGACGGCGATCGCCGATGAAAAGCGTTTGCGCGATCAAGCGGACGCGGAGTTCAAGCAGGCGGGCGATTGGGAGCAGAAAGCGATGCTCGCGATCAAGGAGGGTCGCGACGACCTCGCGAAGCAGGCGCTGATGCGGCAGGGCGAGCACGTCTCACACGGCCAGCAGCTCCAGCAAACCTGGGAACTGCATCGGCTCGAAACCGAAAAGCTCAAAAACTCGCTGCGCGATCTGAACGACAAGATCGAAGAGGCGAAGCGAAAGAAGAATCTCCTCGTTGCTCGCCAGCGTCGCGCGCAGGCGCAGAAGCGCATCGCCGAAACGATGTCGTCGATGTCCGAGAAGTCGGCGTTCGAAGCGTTCGCACGAATGGAAGAGCGCATCGAGACGAGCGAACGCCAACTGAAGGCCTCGATAGAAATTGAAGAGGAGTTCACTGGCGATCGTCTCGCTCAGGACTTCAAAGCACTCGAAAAGGGCGCAGTTGCTGGTTCGGTCGACGTTCAACTGCTTGCGCTCAAACAGAAGATGGGTATGCTCCCTGCGTCATCACCCGATAAGCGGGCCCTTGGCGCGGGACGGCAGGACGAAGAGACCGTCCACGCTGAAATCGAGGAAGAAACCGAGAAAAAGACCCATTGAGTTCGAATGGCAACCGGCGCTTTAGATTCGCGCCGATTCTGACAGCGACGGTTCTGACAGTCCTTCTTTTGTGGCTGTTCAAAACCGTCGCTCAAGTTTTTGTGCTTCTCATGTTGGGCGTGCTCATCTCCCTCTACCTCGGCGCAGTCGCGAGGTGGATGGAGCGGCGCGTACGAATTCCCGAGAAGATGGCGCTCGCCGCGGCGATCTTTGGATCGCTCGGCGCGTTGGTGCTCCTCGCGTGGATTCTTGCTCCGCCGGTCATCGATCAAACGCGGCAGTTGATCCAGCAGATGCCGAAGTTTCTCTCCGCGTGGGAGGCGGGGATCGACGGATTGGCGAACAGAATTCCGGCGTTGCGCGCCGTTGTGGGACCTGTCGGAGAGCACCGATCGCTTCAGGCACTGTACGGCCAGCTCAGCGGTGTATTCAGTGAGCTTCCGACGAAGGTCTTCGAGATTG
>Ga0207661_10002421_pt1 | contig 12856 bp, 6 predicted proteins | sample KBSC713LmetaG_FD_184337 | JGI IMG/M metagenome (GOLD analysis project Ga0207661, IMG submission 184337) | Corn rhizosphere microbial communities from Kellogg Biological Station, Michigan, USA - KBS C7.1-3L metaG (SPAdes) (version 2) | ecosystem: Host-associated > Plants > Roots > Rhizosphere ... | reverse complement strand
CTGTTCTTCCAGCAGCTTGACCGCCGCGTTGAACTGCTCTTCGTCGAGCGCATAGGGGTTTTCGATCCCCAGGTCCGGTTCGTGCGTCTTCAGGTAGACGGCCGCTTCGGCGATCGACATCGGGTCGTCGTACTGGCTGATCTTGCCTTTGTATTTGGCGGCGACTTTCGGGTCCATCGTCACGTTCCACGATTTCGGCGCCGGTTTGACGCTGTTGGAGTTCCACATCAGCAGGTTGGCGCCGCGACCGTGGGGGATGCCGTAGTTGACACCGTCGAAGGTGTTGTAGGGCTGGTCCTTGAGGTCGGCGAAGACCGTTTCGTAGTTGGGGACGAGGTCGACGTTGACCGGAGCGACCAGGTCGGCGGCGACGAGCCGGGCGCTGGCGTTGCCGGAGGCCGAGACACCGTCGTACTGGCCCGTTTTCATCAACTCGACCATTTCGTCAGAGGTGCCGGCTTCCTTGTTGTTGACTTTGCAGCCGGTCTTCTGTTCGAACGGTCTGCTCCATTCGGGTTCGACGTAGCCGGCCCAGGAGATCAGTGAGACTTCGCCCTCCCCTTTGCCGACCTTCTGCAGTTCTTCGCTGCTTCCACCGCCGGTGGTGTCGTCGCTCCCGCCCCCGCAGCCTGCGAGCGCGAGCATGAAGACGACCAGGCCGGCGACGACGAGCCACGCCGTGCGGGCGGGGTTGCCATCCCTTCTGCTCATGATGCTGCTACCTCCTCGTTGGTTGACTTCCCGCCGACGGCGGCCGCATGCTCCGGCCGCCACCCGACTAGGACCTCGTTTCCCTGCCCTGGCAGCGCGCCCGATGACGCGCTCTCCACGTTCTGTCTGACGAGCTGGAGCTTCTCCCCGGTGTCCAGCTGAATCGTGAAGCGGGTGATGCTGCCGGCGTAGGCGACGTCGTCGACGCGGCCGGTCTCGGTGTGGAGGCCGTCAGCATGCGCGCCGGGCTCGAGCAACTCGATCTTCTCGGGGCGGATCGTCATCCGCCGGCCGTCGCGCTCGATCAGGTTGGAGACGCCGACGAAGCCGGCGACGAACTCGTTCGCCGGGTGCTCGTAGAGCTCCAGCGGCGGGCTCACCTGCTCGATCCGGCCGCCGTTGAAGACGGCGATGCGGTCGCTCATCGTCAGCGCCTCGTCCTGGTCGTGGGTGACGTAGACGAAGGTGATCCCGACCTCGCCCTGGATCGTCTTCAGCTCGGTCTGCATCTCCTCCCGCAGCTTCAGGTCCAGCGCCCCCAAGGGCTCGTCGAGCAGCAGCACCTTCGGCCGGTTGACGATCGCCCGCGCCAGCGCGACCCGCTGGCGCTGGCCGCCGGAGAGCTCGCCCGGCTTGCGGTCGGCGTAGCCGGGGAGGCGGACCATCTCCAGCGCCTCGTCGCGCCGCTGCGCCCGCTCGGCCTTGCCGACGCCGGCGACCTTGAGCCCGTAGGCGACGTTCTCGCCGACGCTCATGTGGGGGAAGAGCGCGTAGTCCTGGAAGACCGTGTTGACCGCCCGCTCGTAGGGAGGCACGCCGCCGACGTCCTCGCCCGCCAGCTCGATCGTCCCCTCCGTCGGGTCCTCGAACCCCGCGATCATCCGCAGCGTCGTCGTCTTGCCCGAGCCCGACGGCCCCAGCATCGTGAAGAACTCCCCCCGGGCGATCTCCAGGTCGATCCCCGCGACCGCCGCCACCTCCCCGTAGTACTTGGTGAGGCCGGCAAGACGAATGTCAGCAGTTGCAGCGTCTATGCCCCTGACGTTATCCGCGCAGGTGCGGAATTCAAGGACAAACTGGCCCTGGCGTCTTAGCCGAACTGGAGCATCACGCAGTCTCCAAAGACAGCCAGCTATTGCGCAGCTGCTCCGAGCGGGGGTACTCGACCCCCTCCTAAGCCAGCGACCGTTGGCTAGTAGCCGAGTGGGTGACGCGCGACGAAGCCGACGTTGTCGCGCAGTTCTTCGTGCCAGCGGGGACCGGTTTCGCCGCCGCTGTCCCCTGAGGTGTCCCAGCGGAAGCCGGCGATCACGGCGTAGGCGTGGCCGCCGTTGGCGTAGACGGTGATCCAGCGGCCTTCGCCTTCTTCGCCCCAATGCATCATCGGGCCGGAGGGGAGGGGGCTTTCGAGGAATTTGCCGCCGTGGAGGGCGTAGGAGACCGAGCCGGAGCAGTCGTAGCCGCGGTCCCACCAGCGGGCGTGGCCGCCGCCCCAGATGTAGGGCTTGGTGCGGATCTTGTTCGCCGCGGCGATCACCTTTTTGACCCGGGCGGGAGCGCTCGCCGGCGGGATCAGCGTCCCGTTCGGCAGCAGGTGCGCCTTCGCGGTCGGGGTGCACATGTCGACTTCCGTCGGGGTGAGGCCGCCGCTCGTGCAGCGCGCGGAGGCGCCCGACGGCGCGATTACGAGGACGGCGAACAGGGTAATTACAAGCGCAAGCCCAGCCAACCTGAAGTTGTGACGCAAACCGATTCTCCTTCGTCGGCCTACGGGGTTAGCTGTCGGGCTGGCGCGAAAGGAGCTTGCGCCCCCACCTTGGACTTGGTGGGTTAGCCCCGGAAACTTGGTTCCCCCGCTCCCCATGCGCCCTATGCGCTGAGGATTCGGCGTTCCGGTTATCGAACGCGGGCAGTGTAGACGATTCCACGGCGGTTCGCTTACAAAACGCAAATATTTGGTCGAAGATCCCGCTCCCATCGAGAATCTGTTCGACGTCTCGGCTGGTAGCTTGCGCTCTGGGATGAACCTTTCGGGCCGCAAAGCGCTCCTCACGGGGGCAACGGGAGGCCTGGGAAGGGCGATCGCGGCGGCGATGGCCGAGCGGGGCGCGGTGCTCACCCTCAGCGCTCGCAGCCGCGAGGCGCTCGAGCAGCTGGCCGCGGAACTCGCCGGCGAGGGCCACTCCGTGCTCCCGGCCGACCTCGCCGAGCCCGGCGCCGCCGAGCGCCTCGCCGCAGAAGCGACCGGGACCGAGATCCTCGTCGCCAACGCCGGCCTGCCCGGCGCCGGCAAGCTCGACGAGTTCAGCGCCGAGGAGGTCCGGCGCGCGCTCCGCGTCAACCTCGAGGCGCCGATGCTGCTCGCCCGCGCGCTCTACCCGGCGATGCTCGAGGCCGGCTCCGGCCAGCTCGTCTTCGTCGCCTCGCTCTCCGGCAAGGCCGCCAGCCCCCGCAGCTCGATCTACAACGCGACCAAGTTCGGCCTCCGCGGCTTCGCCCTCGGCCTGCGCAGCGACCTCAACCCCCGCGGCGTCGGCGTCTCGATCGTCTCCCCGGGCTTCATCCGCGAAGCCGGCATGTTCGCCGACGCCGGCGCCAAGCCACCCCCTGGCATGGGCACCTCCACTCCCGAGCAGGTAGGAGCTGCCACCGTCAAGGCAATCGAGCGAAACAAGGTGGAGGTAACTGTTGCCCCTCTCCCACAACGAGCGGGAGCCCACCTGGCCCTCATCAGCCCCTCCCTCAGCGTCAGAGCCCAATCCGGCTCAGCGGGTCAAAAGGCAGCTGAGTCCATCGCCGCCGGTCACAGCCCCGACAAGCGCTGAATCAGGCGAGCCGGACCCCTCTCGAACGGGCGGATACTCAAAAAGCCGGCCTAATTAGGCCGGCTTTTGTCCGGGCGAGAGGGGTCCGGCTCGCCCCCACCGCCCGTTTCCTAGGATGAACCCGTGACCACCAATTCCTTCGGCGCCCGATCAACCCTCACCGTAGGCGGCAAAGAGTTCGAGATCTTCCGCCTCGACGCGCTCCAGGACCGCTTCGACGTCGCCCGCCTGCCCTACTCGATCAAGGTCCTGCTGGAGAACGTGCTGCGGCTCGAGGACGGGACCTCGGTCAGCGCCGCCGACGTCGAGGCGATCGCCTCCTGGGACGCCGCCGCCGAGCCGAGCGCCGAGATCCCCTTCCAGCCCGCCCGCGTCCTCATGCAGGACTTCACCGGCGTCCCCGCCGTCGTCGACCTGGCGGCGATGCGCGACGCGATGGAGGAGATCGGCGGCGACCCCGCCGCGATCAACCCGCTGGTCGACGTCGACCTGGTGATCGACCACTCGGTCCAGGTCGACGCCTTCGGCAACGAGCGCGCCTTCGAGGTCAACGCCGAGCGCGACTTCGAGCGCAACCGCGAGCGCTACTCGTTCCTCAAGTGGGGGCAGCAGTCCTTCGACAACTTCCGCGTCGTCCCGCCGGCGACCGGGATCTGCCACCAGGTCAACCTCGAGTACCTATCCCAGGTCGTCTACAGCCGCGACAAGGACGGTGCGCTGCAGGCCTACCCCGACACCCTCGTCGGCACCGACTCGCACACGACCATGGTCAACGGGCTCGGTGTCCTCGGCTGGGGCGTCGGCGGGATCGAGGCCGAGGCGGCGATGCTGGGACAGCCGATCTCGATGCTGCTTCCGCAGGTCGTCGGCTTCAAGCTCTCAGGCGAGCTGCCGGAGGGGGCGACCGCGACCGACCTCGTCCTCACCGTGACCGAGATGCTGCGCGAGCGCGGCGTCGTCTCCAAGTTCGTCGAGTTCTTCGGCCCGGGCCTGCCGACCCTCGGCCTGGCCGACCGCGCGACGCTGGGCAACATGTCGCCGGAGTTCGGCTCGACCTGCGCGATCTTCCCCGTCGACGCCGAGACCCTGCGCTACCTCGACCTCACCGGCCGCCCGACCGAGATAATCGAGCTGGTCGACGCCTATGCCCGCGAGCAGGGCCTGTTCCATGACTCGGGCCATGACTCCTCGACTCCCGACCCGGTCTTCTCCGACCTGCTCGAGCTCGATCTCGGCGACGTCGAACCGAGCCTGGCCGGGCCGAAACGGCCGCAGGACCGGGTGCCGCTGGCGCAGGCGAAGGAGGCCTTCCTCGAGGCGATGGGCGAGTTCGACCCCGACGCCGCCGAGCAGATGGGCAACGGCCGCGACGAGGCGATCGAAGAGTCCTTTCCGGCCTCGGATCCGCCGGCCGAGGACCACGAGGACGAGAACGGCAAGCCGCGACAGGCCGTCAGTGCCACCGCGAGGGCGCCGAAGCGCACCGAGGACGCGATCGCCGTCACGCTCGCCGACGGGACCGAGGTCGAGCTCGACCACGGCCGCGTCGTCATCGCCGCGATCACCAGCTGCACCAACACCTCCAACCCGAGCGTGATGGTCGGCGCCGGCCTGCTCGCCCGCAACGCCGTCGAACGCGGCCTGCAGCGCAAGCCCTGGGTGAAGACCTCGCTGGCCCCCGGCTCGACCGTCGTCACCGAGTACCTCGAGCGCGCCGGGCTGACGCGGTACCTCGACGCCCTCCAGTTCAACCTGGTCGGCTACGGCTGCACCACCTGCATCGGCAACTCGGGGCCGCTGGCGCCGGAGATCTCCGAGGCGGTCGCCGCCAAGGACCTCGCCGTCTGCTCGGTCCTCTCCGGCAACCGCAACTTCGAGGGGCGGATCAACCAGGACGTGAAGGCGAACTACCTGGCGAGCCCGCCGCTGGTCGTTGCCTACGCGCTCGCCGGGCGGATGGACATCGACCTCGCCGCCGAGCCGCTGGGCGAGGATCAGGATGGAGCGCCCGTATTTCTGCGCGACCTCTGGCCCGACGCCGAGGAGGTCAAGCAGGTGGTCGGCAACGCGGTCCAGTCGGAGATGTTCCGGCGCAACTACGCCGAGGTCTTCTCCGGCGAGGAGATGTGGAACGCGGTCGACGTTCCCTCCGGCGACCGCTACACCTGGCCCGACTCGACCTACGTCCGCCGTCCCAGCTTCTTCGAGCAGATGCCGGCCGAGGCGCCGGGCGTCGCGCCGATCGCCGGTGCCCGCGCCCTCGCCGTGCTCGGCGACTCGATCACCACCGACCACATCTCCCCCGCTGGCGCGATCAAACGCGACAGCCCCGCCGGCCGCTGGCTGACCGAGCAGGGGGTCGAGGTGGAGGACTTCAACTCCTACGGTTCGCGGCGCGGCAACCACGAGGTGATGATCCGCGGCACCTTCGCCAACATCCGCCTCCGCAACCAGCTGGTCGAGCGCGCCGGCGGCTACACCCGCCACTTTCCCGATGGCGAGGAGACGACGATCTACGACGCCGCGATGCGCTACGCAGGCGAAAACGTGCCCCTCGTCGTCTTGGCCGGCAAGGAGTACGGGTCCGGCTCCTCGCGCGACTGGGCCGCCAAGGGGACGAAGCTGCTGGGGGTGCGGGCGGTGATCGCCGAGAGCTACGAGCGCATCCATCGCTCCAACCTGATCGGGATGGGGGTGCTGCCGCTGCAGTTCGCCGCCGGCGAGAGCGTCGAGTCCCTCGGCCTGACCGGGGCCGAGAGCTTCGACGTCGGCGACCTCGAAGAGGGGCGGGCGAAGACCGTTGCCGTCACCGCCCGCAGCGACGACGGCGGTGAGAAGACCTTCGAGGCGACGGTCCGGCTCGACACCCCGAACGAGGTCACCTACTTCGTAAACGGCGGCATCTTGCAGACGGTGCTGCGCAACCTAAAAGGGTAGGCGCAGCGGGGGCCGCGGGAGGCAGGGGGGTCCGCGCGACCCTCACTGCACCTGCGCGTCGGTAGCCAGGGAGGGATGCCGACGCGAGCCGTTCCCCCTGGCGGGACTGCCCTGAGGAACAGTCAGCGTTTAGCTATACAGGCTGGGTCAACCCCGGTCAAGCGGAATCAAGCGCTTTAGGGGCGATTCCCCAGCCCTTGCGCTCGATCAGCTCGATCCCGATCACGCTGCCGACCGGGCCGACCGGGGTGAGGGTCGCCGCGAGCAGGGTGTAGGGCGCCTCCTTGCGGATGCAGGCGATCCAGATCACCACGCAGAGGGCGATGAAACCGAGCCCGTGGGCCCAGCCGAAGAGCATCGTCTCGGTTTCGAACCCGGGCAGCAGCCAGAAGGCGATCAGGCCGGAGAAGATCGCCAGCTCCACCCAGGAGAAGCGCTTGACCCAGACGAAGAGCTCTCCCGGAACGGGCTTCTCGAACGGCTTGCGCGCCATCGGGTCAGGTGCCGGGGGTAAGCGCGGTGAGGACGATCCGTTCCTGCTCGCGCGCATGGGCGCCGGAGTAACCCTCGCCCGGGCTGGCCCGGCCCTGGCGGCCGATGTAGGTGAGGGCGACGCCCTCGGGCAGGACGTCGGGCATCCGCCGCGACATCACCTTCCAGGCGCCCATGTTGCGCGGCTCCTCCTGGACCCAGGCGATCTCCTTCAGGTTCGGGTAGGAGGCGATCAGCCGTTCCAGCTGTTCCTTTGCGAAGGGGTAGAGAACCTCGACCCGGGCGATGGCGACGTTCTCGGCCGCCTGCCGCCGCTCGTTGTCATCCATGTCGAAGTAGACCTTGCCGGTGCAGAGGACGAGGCGCTCGACCTTCTCTCGCCGCTCGCCGGCGGCCGGGTCGTCGAGGATGAACCGCAGTTCGCCTTCGGTCAGTTCCTCGAGCGTGGTGGCGGCTCGCTCCAGCCGCAGCAGCCCCTTCGGGGTGAAGACGATCAGCGGCCGCGGCTTCTTGATCAGGGCCTGGCGGCGCAGCAGGTGGAAGTACTGGGCGGCGGTGGTCGGGTAGGCGATGCGGATGTTGCCCTCGGCGCCGAGGGCGAGGAAGCGCTCGATCCGGGCGCTGGAGTGCTCGGGGCCCGATCCCTCGTACCCGTGCGGCAGCAGCAGGGTGAGGCGGCTCGTCTGCCCCCACTTCGACTCGCCGGAGACGATGAAGCTGTCGACGATCACCTGGGCGGCATTGGCGAAATCGCCGAACTGCGCCTCCCAGAGGACCAGGGCGCTGGGGCTGGCCGCCGAGTACCCGTACTCGAAGCCAAGGCAGGCGGTCTCCGAGAGCGGGCTGTTGTAGAGCTCGAAGGGGGCGGAGGCGTCCTCCAGGTTCTGCATCGGCGTGTACTTCAAGCCGGTGTTCTCGTCGTGGAGGACGAGATGGCGGTGGGAGAAGGTGCCGCGCTCGGTGTCCTGGCCGGTGAGGCGGATGTGGACCCCGTCGGTCAGCAGCGTCCCGAAGGCGAGCGCCTCTGCCTGGCCGAAGTCGATCCCCCCCTGCTCGAGCGCCTCGGTCCGCCGCGAGAGCGGGCGGCGCAGCTTGCGGTGGACGTTGAAGCCCTCCGGCGTCTTCAGCAGCGCCTCGTTGATCGCCCGCAGCTTCTCCGCCTCGACGGCGGTGTGGACCGGGGGGCTGGCGGTGCGGTCGAGCAGTTCGCCGGTCTGGGTCGTGCCGGTGACGGTCGGGTCCTCGTACTCGCCCGCCTCCATCTTCTGGCGCAGCCCCTTCAGAGCGCCCGACATCTCGCTGTGGCGCTCGTCGGAGGCCTTGCCGACCTCCTCGGCCGTGACGGTCCCCTCTTCGATCAGCTTCTCGGAGTAGATCTCCGAGACGGGCGGGTGCGACTTGATTTTCGCCGCCATCGTCGGCTGCGTGTAGGCGGGCTCGTCGGTCTCGTTGTGGCCGAAGCGGCGGTAGCCGATCACGTCGATGACGACGTCGCGGCACCAGCGCTCGCGGTAGGCCATCGCCAGCCGCACCGCGCCGATGCAGGCCTCGACGTCGTCGGCGTTGACGTGGATGATCGGGACGTTGAACCCCTTCGCCATGTCGGCGGCATAGGGAGTGGAGCGGGCCTCGCTGGGGTCGGTGGTGAAGCCGACCTGGTTGTTTTGGATCACGTGGATCGTGCCGCCGGTCGTGTAGCCGGGCAGCGACTGCAGGTTGAGCGTCTCGGCGACCACGCCCTGGGCGGGGAAGGCGGCGTCGCCGTGCAGCAGCACCGGCACCGCCCGCTTGAAGTCGTGGGTCAGCTCGGGCCCCTCGAAGTCCTGCTGGAGGAAGCGGGTGCCGCCGGTGACGACCGGGTCGACGAACTCGAGGTGGCTCGGGTTGGGGTAGAGGCGGACCGAGATCTTCTCTCCGTCGGCGGTCTCGTAGACCGCGCGGTGGCCGTAGTGGTACTTGACGTCGCCGGTACCGCCGTGGGGGATCGCGGCGACGGCCTTGACCGCCTCGATCTGCTTCGAGCCCTCGAACTCGGCGAGGATCGACTCCACCGAGCGGCCGAGGTTGTGGGCGAGGACGCTGAGGCGGCCGCGGTGGGCCATCCCGAAGACGACCTCCTCGGCGCCGGCGCGCTGGGAGAGGTTGACGACTTCGTCGAGCATCGGCACCACCGCGTCGAGCCCCTCGATCGAGAACATCTTTTGCCCCAAATACGCTTTCTCGAGGAAGCGCTCGAACTGAAAGACGTCGATCAGCCGGTTTAGCAGCCGCTTCTTCTCCTCGTCGGTGAGCGGCTGGCGGTGCGCTCCCGTCTCGATCATCTCCCGCAGCCAGATCCGCTGCTGGTGGGAGGAGAGGTGCTCGACCTGGTAGCCGATCGTGCCGCAGTATGCGTCGCGCATCCGCGGCAGCGCCTCCAGCAGGGTTTCGCCGGGGACGCCGATGCGGAGGATCGAGGCGGGGATCCGCTCCATCAGCTCCGGGGTGAGGTTGACGTTCTCGGGCTGCAGCGCCGGGTCCCCCTTCGGCTCGGAGCCGAGCGGGTCGAGCTGCGCGGCCAGGTGGCCGTGGGTGCGGTAGGCCTTGAGCAGCGAAGTCGCGGCCTGGACCGCCTGCAGCAGCTCTTCGTCGATCTGGCCGTGGGCCGTGGTCACCTCGGCAGCCGGGGCGGCGGCGCTCAGCGGCGGCGCCGAGGCGGAGGCGGGGTGGGCGGTGCTGACGACCGAGGCCTCGAAGCCGAGGTCCCTGGCGACGTTCTCGTAGAACTCGTCCCCCTGCAGCAGCTCGTCGATCCGGCGCAGGAAGGCGCCCGACTCGGCCCCCTGGATCACCCGGTGGTCGTAGGTCGAGGTCAGCGTCATCACTTTGCTGACGCCGAGCTGCTTCAGCCGTTCCGGCGAGGCGTGCTTCCACTCCGGCGGGTAGGCGATCGAGCCGGTGGCGATGATCGCGCTCTGGCCCGAGAGCAGGCGCGGCACCGAGGCCATCGTCCCGATCCCGCCGGGGTTGGTGAGGGAGACGTTGGTCCCCTGGAAGTCGTCGGCGGAGAGCTTGTTTTCGCGCGTCTTCGCGATCAGCTCTTCGTAGTTGGAGTGGAAGCCGGTGAAGTCGAGCCCGTCGGCGCCCTTGATCGCCGGCACCATCAGGCTGTGGGAGCCGTCCTTTTTCTCCACGTCGACGGCGATCCCGAGGTTGACCGGGCTGCCCTCGATCGCGAACGGCTTGCCGTCTTCTTCGGCGAAGACCCGCGTCATCACCGGGAAGTCTTTTGCCGCCTCGACGATCGCCCAGGCGACCAGGTGGGTGAAGGAGACCTTCAGCCCACGCTCCTTCAGCACCGAGTTGATCGCCTTCCGCTTCGCGTCCAGCGTGTCCACAGCAATGGTCCGGAAAGAGGTTGCCGTCGGAACGGCCCGACTCTCGTCCATCGCGTTAGCAAGCATCGCCGCAGCCCCCCGCAACTGCTTCGCCTCCCCCTTCACGGGTGCGGCGGTAGCCCCGTTCCCCCGGCCGTTCGCAGCCAGCACATCCTCTTTGGTCACCTTCGCGCCCGGCCCACTTCCCTGAACCGAACCCAGATCGACGCCAGTAGCTTCAGCAACCCTCCGCGCAACCGGCGTCGCACGGACATCAGCCGCGCCGTTGCCCGACCCACCATTCGAGGTGGCGGTTTCCTCAGCGGCCCCTCCAGCGGGTGGCGCGGTAGGGGGGACCATCTCTGAGGAAGCTTTAGCTACCGGAAGAGATGGGGGGTCCCCTGCCGCGACAGGACCCGCTGGCCCCGCGCTCTGTCCCTCGGAGGAACCCTCACCAGCTTCCATCTCAGCAAGAGGCGCCCCAACCGGCACCTCATCGTCAACCTGCGCAACAAGCTTGGTGATCACACCGTCCATCGGCGCCGGCACCTCGGCGTCGACCTTGTCGGTGGAGACCTCGACGATCGTGTCTCCCTCGGAAACCGCATCGCCCTCGGCGACGTGCCACTCGAGGACGATCCCCTCGGTCACCGACTCGCCCATCTCGGGCATCGTGATCTGGACGGTGGCCGTCTCTGGCATCTCTGACCTCAGTCTAGGGGAGCGGGTTTACCGGAGCCGTCATCGAGATACCCTGGTACCCGATGAGCTACTTCGTCACCGGCGCGACCGGGTTCATCGGTCGCAATCTCGTCCAGAAACTGCTCCAGCGCGAGGGCACGATCTACGCTCTGGTGCGGGCCGGATCGCGGGGGCGGCTGGAGGAGCTGCGGACCAGCTTCGGCGCCGACGGGGCGCGGATCGTCCCGATCACCGGCGACCTCTCCCAGCCCGGGCTCGGCGTCTCCGAGGAGGACCTGCTGACGATGCGGGGAGAGGTCGACCACTTCTTCCACCTCGCCGCGATCTACGACCTCACCGCCGACGCCGAGGCGCAGGAGATCGCCAACGTCGAGGGGACGCGGCACGCGATCGAGCTCGCGGGCGCCCTCGAGGCCGGCTGCTTCCACCAGGTCAGCTCGATCGCCGCCGCCGGCCTCTACCGGGGCGTCTGGACCGAGGACATGTTCGACGAGGCCGAAAGGCTCGACAACAACCCCTACTTCCGCACCAAGCACGAGTCCGAGCGGCTCGTCCGCGACGAGTGCCAGCGGCCCTGGCGGGTCTACCGGCCGGGGATCGTGGTCGGCGACTCGCGGACGGGGGAGATCGACAAGATCGACGGCCCGTACTTCATGTTCAAGACCCTGCAGCGGCTGCGGCGGGTGGCGCCGAGCTGGATGCCGTTCCTCGGCTTCGAAGGCGGCGAGATCAACATCGTCCCTGTCGACTTCGTTGCCGCGGCGATCGACCACATCGCCCACAAGCCGCGGCTGAACGGGCGCGCCTTCCACCTCACCGACCCCAACCCGCACACCGCCGGCGAGGTGATGAACATCTTCGCCAAGGCCGCCGACGCGCCGCAGATGGCGGTCCGGGTTGGCACCGACGTGACCGAGCCGGCGACGGAGGCGGTGCGGACGGCGCTGAAGCTGTTCCCGCCGGCCCGGCGGGCGGCGAAGGTGGCGCTGGGCCAGCTGGGGATGCCGCCGGAGGTCCTCGGCTACGTCGACTACCCGACCACCTTCGACTCGACGAAAACGCAGAAAGCGCTGAAAGGCTCCGGCATCGAGGTGCCGCCGCTGGAGTCCTACGCGACCCGGGTCTGGGACTACTGGGAGCGCAACCTCGATCCCGACCTCTTCAAGGACCGCTCGCTCTCGGCAGCGGTGCGGGGCAAAGTCGTCCTGATCACCGGCGCTTCCTCGGGGATCGGCAAGGCGACCGCGGTCAAGGTCGCCGACGCCGGCGCCACGGTGCTGCTGGTCGCCCGCTCGCTCGACAAGCTCGAGGAGACGAAGGAGGAGATCGTCGCCGGGGGTGGCACCGCCCACATCCACCAGTGCGACCTCTCCGACATCGAGGACATCGAGCGGATGGCCGAGGAGGTGCTCGCCTACCACGGCCACGTCGACATCCTCGTCAACAACGCCGGCCGCTCGATCCGCCGCTCGATCGCCCTCTCCTACGACCGCTACCACGACTTCGAGCGGACGATCCAGCTCAACTACCTGGGCGCGGTGCGGCTGATCCTGGCGCTGCTGCCGGCGATGCGCGGTCGCAAGCAGGGCCACATCATCAACATCAGCTCGATCGGGACGCAGACGAACCCGCCGCGGTTCTCCGCCTACGTCGCCTCGAAGGCGGCGCTGGACGCCTTCAGCCGGGTGATCGCCTCCGAGGTGGTCGACGACAACGTCCACCTGACCACGATCAACATGCCGCTGGTGCGGACGCCGATGATCGCGCCGACGCGGATGTACGACATGTTCCCGGCGATCACGCCCGAGGAGGCGGCGGAGATGATCGCCAAGG
>Ga0207661_10002414_pt1 | contig 12867 bp, 6 predicted proteins | sample KBSC713LmetaG_FD_184337 | JGI IMG/M metagenome (GOLD analysis project Ga0207661, IMG submission 184337) | Corn rhizosphere microbial communities from Kellogg Biological Station, Michigan, USA - KBS C7.1-3L metaG (SPAdes) (version 2) | ecosystem: Host-associated > Plants > Roots > Rhizosphere ... | reverse complement strand
CGACCGCAAGCGCTACGAGAACGTCGTCGTGTTCTTCCATCATCCCGTGTTCTCATCGGGGCCGCACGCCGTGGTGACGGAGCCGCAGGTCGTGTCGATGCGCGCGCGCTGGATGCCGCTCTTCCGCAAGCATCACGTGCGCCTCCTCCTCGCTGGCCACGAGCATCTGTTCGAGCACTGGGTCGAGCGCTACAAGGACGCCAGCGGAACGTACCGCATCGACGAGATCGTGAGCGGCGGCGGTGGCGCGCCGCTCTACGGCTACATGGGAGAGCCTGACGTTCGCGACTACCTCGCGGCGGGGGCGTCCGCGAGCGTGACGCTCGAGCACCTCGTCCGACCCGCCGTCGATCCCGGCGGCAATCCGTTCCACTTCGTCGTCGTGCACGTGGATGGCCCGCGAATCGACGTCGAGGTGGTCGCCGCCGATTGGGGGAGGGGATTCGCGCCCTACCGTTCGCGCGCCGCGACGCTGACCGACCCCGTTCGATGACACGCTGACGCGTGGACAACCTCACCCATTCGCTCGTCGGCGCCGCGCTGGCAGAGCTCACACTGCCGGCCGACGCGCCCCGTACGACGCGCCGCATCTTCTTCATCACCGGCGTGCTCGCGGCGAACCTCCCCGACGCGGACCTCGTTTATACGCGGATCACCGCGCCGCCGATCGGCTATCTGCTGCACCACCGCGGTCACACGCACACGCTCGGCGGTATTGTCGTGCTCGGGCTCGCGACCGCCGCCGTCTGCGCACTGCCGAAGATCCGCGAGAGTGTCGGCGCGGCGCGGAACCGGCTCTGGCTGTTGATCGCCCTCGCGCTGACGAGCCATCTCCTGCTCGACTGGTGGAATAGCTACGGCGTGCACCCGTTCTGGCCGGTGTCGTCGCGGTGGTTCTACGGCGACGCGGTCTACATCCTCGAGCCCTGGCTCTGGATGCTCCTCGGCCTCGCGGCCACGCTGAACACGCAGAACCGCGTCGGGCGCGCGCTGCTCGGTGGATTCATCGTCGTGCTGCTCGGGCTGGGGACGTGGATGCACGTGATCCCGCGGCCCGCCCTCGCGCTGCTCCTCGTCGTTGCCGCGGCGCTCGCCGCGCTCGCGCGATCGTGGACGCCGCCACGCCGATCCACCGTGGCGCTCGGGCTGGGCGCTCTGTACGTCTGCCTGGTGTTCGCGATGCGTGAGGTCGCGCGCGCCGAGGTCGCGGATGCGCCGGCGGAAATGGTCCGGCGGCATCGGCAGATCGGGGACGTCGCGATCGATCGGGTGACCTTCCCCGCGCGCCGCCCCGTGGATCTGGTGCTCAGCTCCCAGGCCGCCAACCCCTTCTGCTGGAACGCGGTCTCGATCACGCGCGACGAGAAGGTGTACGCGATGACGCGCGGCACCGTCGCCGTGATCCTCCGGAACGCCTGTGGCGCCCCGCGCGAGCAGCGCGTGCAATGGGAGGCGACGCAGCTCCAATCACTCGCGCGGCTTCGTGCGCTGTACGACAACGACTGCTGGGTGCGCGCCTGGCTCCAGTTCGGCCGCGCGCCGGAGATCGCTGGCAACGTCATCAGCGACCTCCGCTACAGCGACCCGGGCCGCCCGAACTTCACGACGATGCCGCTGCGGGACTGGCCCACCGGCGCCTGCCCTCGCCATCTCACGGCCTGGCGCCCCCCGCGCACCGACCTGCTTCAGCGGCTCAGACCCGTTGAACGTTCAAGCGGGTTCAAAGGGGGTCAGATTCCTTGAAAAAGGGTACGAGCTCGTACCCTTTTTCAAGGAATCTGACCCCAACGCCCAACTTTCGTCCCGTTCTCCGACCCCAGTCGGGTCAGCGCACCAGGACGCGGTAGCCATGGGCCGGGATGTCGATCGCGCCGTTCGCCGGCAGCGAGACCGCCGCCTTGCTGAACCAGTCGGTGAAGCGGCCCGCGCCGGACAGTCCCTGATACGCCGCGCGCACCGGCGCGTCGCCGAAGTTCAGGGCGACGACGACGGTGTTGCTCCCCTTCACGCGCTCGAACGCGTACACCCGGTCGCCGCCATCCGTGCGCAGCGTCGTCTGCGTCCCGCCGAACGCGCCGTTTGCCAGCGCGGGCTCGTGATGCTTGAGGTCGAACACGGCGTGATAGAACGGCGCGAGCGACGGACCCGTCCAGTCGACCGTGTCCTTCTCGAAGAAGCGCAGGCGCTTCTTGAGTGATACCTCCTGGCCAGTGTAGAGCAGCGGCATGGACTGACGGATCGTCGCCGCCAACACGTACATCGGGAGCGCATTCGCCCCCATCCGCTCGAACTCCGAGCCGTTCCAGCTGTTCTCGTCGTGGTTCGAGGTGAAGTACATGCGGTACGCGCCGCGGCCGAACAGCGAATCCTGCCGGGCGAAGTACGCATCGAATGCCGCCGTGGGCTTCTTCCCCTGCGCTACCTCGTTCATCAGGTGGTGCATCTCCCAGCCGTAGGTCATGTCGAACGCCGCGTGCAGCTTCGGATCCTCGGCCTCGGCGAGCATGAACAGGTCGGGCTTCGTCTTCTGGAGTGCGGCACGCGCCTGGAGCCAGAAATCGAGGGGCACGCCGCCGGCGACGTCGCAGCGGAAGCCGTCGACGTGCCCATTGACGAGCCACCAGCGCATCGCGTCGATCATCGCCGAACGCAGCGCGGGATTGTCGTAGTTCAGCTCCGCGACGTCGGTCCAGTCGGTGTCGTGCCCCTCGTTGTCGCGCGCGTTGATGATCGTGCCATCGGCGCGCGTGACGTAATAGTCCTTGTGTCCCGTCGTCCACGGATGGTCGAACGCCGTGTGGTTCGGCACCCAGTCGAGCAGCACCTTGATCCCCTCGCGATGCGCGGTCGCCACGAGGGCATTGAAATCGGCCATCGTGCCGAGCTCGGGGTTCACCGCGGTGTAGTCGGAGATGGAGTAGTAGCTCCCGAGCGGTCCCTTGCGGTTCTTCTTCCCGATCGGCTGGACGGGCATGAGCCAGATGATGTCCACTCCGAGCGCCTTCAGTCGCGGCAGCTGCGCCCGCACGGCCTCGAGGGTGCCCTGCGGAGAGAACTGGCGGACGTTGACCTCGTAGATGTCCGCGCTCCGCGTCCACGCGGGGTGGGTGAGCGTATCGACGGCCGTCGCCGTGCCAGCCGGAGCCTGCGCCGGGCTTGTCCGAGCACCGGCAACCAGCACTCCGATGGCGGCGAGCGTGATAGGCGCCAAACGATTCGTCGCCTTCATCTTTCGTCCTCCCGTACGGGACACACTGTCATCGAGAAGGGGTCAATACGGGGTCAGATTCCTTGAAAAACGCCCCACGGCCGGCGCGTTTTTCAAGGAATCTGACCCCAATCGGCAGCTACTTACGCGTGGCGCGCGTCGCGAAGCCGACGGCGAGGTCCGTCGTGCTCCAGAGCTGCACGTCCGAGCCCGAGCCGTAGCGCATCGGCACGATCTTCCCGTCGCGCAACTCGTAGCTCCACAGCTCACTGTGGAATCCCGAGGCGTCCACCGCCGCACGCACCTGCGCGATCGCGTCCGTGAGCTCGCGCCGATACGCCGCGAGCGCGGGCGCCGAACCGGCGTCGTTCACCCGGTGCATCGCGCCGAGCAGGAAGAGATTGTTCTCTCGCCCCCACACGACGCGCGGTCCGTGATAGCGGTCGCGCTCGAAGTCGGCCCACACCGACGGCGACGCATACGCATCGTTCGCCACCACCGGCCCCACGCCGTCGATCAGCAGCCCGACGGGATAGTGCCGTACAAACGTCCGTACGTCGCGCAGCACCGCCTCGCGCTCCGCGGCGTCCGGTTCGCGCGACGGACCTTCCGTCTGGCCGAGGAAGAGCCGCGTCGCCACGTCGCTGTTCGCCACGCCGATCGGCGTGCCCTGCGCATCGAGCGAGAGGGCGAGGAAGGTGAGCGAGTCCCGATCGGCGTGCGTCGCGGCGAGCACGGTGTTCCAATGATCGCGCTCGCCCGCGGGCATCGCGGCGAGCCGCGCCTGCACGCGCTCACGGACCTCGGCGGGGGACAGCCGAACGACGAAATGCCGGCTCGCCCCCTGCCAGCGCTCGATCGCCGTGCGTAGCGCCGCCGGATCGCGGACGTACGTCACGAGCGCCGACTCGTCCCCCTTCGAGGAGGCGCGCCGGACGAGCGTGTCGCCGAGCAGGCCGAGCGTGCGCAGCGCGTCGAGGATCTGGGCCGTCGCCTCGAGGGCGTGCGGCGCCCAGATCGCGTTCACGTCCATCGCGTAGCGCCCTCGGGCGTAGCCCACCTCGCTGTCGCGCCAGCTCTGCGACGCCCACCGTCCCGAGTCGCGCGGCGCGAACGACACGAGATTGGCCGTCACCGGATCGTGTGCGTACGGCGCGGTGATCTCGGTGAGGAGCGCGAGCTCGCGCAGCATGCGCGCGACGCGCGGCTCGCCGTCCGACGCGTCGAGGAGGAACGCGCGCTTCCGGGCGTCGGTCACCGCCGAGTCGCGCAGCCAGCGGGCCTCGAGGATCGGGAGCTGGAACTCCGCGTCGATCATGTGATAGTTCTCGCGCACGCGCCGGATGTCGCGCAGCACGATACGCGCGCGCTCGAGCGACGCGTCGCGCGCCGCACCGGCGGGCGCGGCGAGCGCGCTGTCCACGAGCGTCGCGTACTCGGCGGACGCCTCGCGCACCGCCTGCCCGCCGAGCGCCTCCTCGTGGCTGACGCGTCCTTCGGGCGAGAGCTTCCGCAGCGCGCTCGCGATGGCGAACTCCGACATCGCCGGCTTCCACACCGGGCGCAGCATGAGCGTGCTCATGAGCATGTCGCGGCCGAAGTACGTCGCGTACGTCGGCAGGCCCGCCATCAGCTTCTCGTGCGACACGAGCAGCTCGAGCCCGCGCACCTGGCGCTCGGTGCGTCGCGCGTTCAGCACGACGTCGCGCGGAGCGCCGGCGCGTGTGGCGTCGGCGCGTGTGGCGGCGAGATGGTCGAGAAAGGCCGGCGTGAAGATCTCCTCGCGCCGGATCGGTGTGAGCGTGCGCCCCGTCGTCGTGATGCGGACGGTGAAGGGGATGCGGTTCCCCGAGCGGGCGCCGAGCGTCGCGGAGTCGCCCGCCGCCGCGATCACGACGCGGCTCGGGTCGGCGCGCAGCTCGAGGGTCAGCGTGTCGAGCGCGTCGAGCGACGGCTGGATGACGCGCACCGACCCCGAGCTCGCGGTGATCGTCGGGGCGCGCCGCGCGCGGAGCTCGTCGAGGCTCGCGGCGTGGAGCAGGGCGAGCTGCCGCGCGCGCTCGGGCGCGTCGAGCCGCGCCAGTGCGGCGAGGAGCCGGTCCGTCTCGGGCACGACGAACGGCGCGCGCGAGAAGGGCGTCTTCTGCTGCCCACCGTACTGCAGGTCCCGCTCGACGCGCATCGTGCCGAGGAGGAACCATCCCACGACGATGCGCGGGTCGTCGGCCACGAGCGAGTACTCGACGACCCGGGCGCGCCCGCTCCGGCCGACGCGTGCCGCTTCCGTCGCCCACGACAGCGCGGCGGCGCGGTCACCGGAGCGCGCCGTGAAGCCGATGCTCTCGTCCTCGGCGTCGGCCATGAGGTGGACGACGCGCTGTGCGCGCGAGTCGAGGTAGATCTGCAACGTGTTGCCGGCGGCGTCGCGGAAGAGCCGCGTCTGGTAGCCGGCGTAGGCCGCGGGGTCGTCGAGCCCGCGCTCGGGGAAGGAGAGCACGGGACGGGCGGGCGCGAGCGGCGCCGCGAGCTGCGCGAACAGCAGGAGGGTAGCGAGCATCGGTGATTTTCCGGGCGTGTCAGCGTGCGCTGCGTCGCTTCGTCGTGCGCGTGCGGTCGGCGACCGATCCCATCTCGACGAGCGTCGTCCGGATCCGCACGTCCATCATGGCGTCGGAGTTGTGCTTGATCATCCCGATGAGGATGTGCGCCGTGCGCTCGCCGACCTCGATCCCCGAGTGGCGGAGGTGCGTCACGTTGGGGTGGAGGAAGGTCGGCGCCTGCCCGTCGCTGATCGCCATGAGGGAGACGTCCTCCGGGATGCGCGACCCGCGTCGGGCGAGCAGGTGGTGCGTGTGGACGAGGAGGTCGTCGGTCATCGTGAAGACCGCCGAGATGTCCGGGTACTCCTCGAACGCCCGCTCGAGCTGCGCCTCGAGGTCGTCCATCATCGTGATGCGGATGATCTGCGAGTCGCCGAGGGGCAGGTTGCGCTCGGCGTGGGCGCGGCGGAATCCGCGCAACCGCATCGAGCTGATCCGCTGGCGCTGATCGCCGAACACGCCGACGATGCGGGTGTGCCCCTTGTCCATCAGATAGCTGGCGGCTTCGCGCCCCGCGTCCTCGTCGTCGATCGTGATCGTCGTGTACTTCGTCGTCTCGATCGTGCGGTCGAGGAGGGCGACCGGGATGCCGCAGTCGTGGAGCACGTCGAGGTGCTGGAGGTCGCTCGTTTCGGACGAGAGGACGAGGAGGACGCCGTCGGCGGAGAGGTGTGAGGCGTACTCGGCGAGCCGGCGCTCCTGGACGATGGAGTTGTCCGACTGGAAGACGATGAGCGAGTAGTCGTTCTGCTGGACCACCCGGTTGATCCCGGCGATCATCGACGGCACGAAGAACATGTTCATCTCCGGGACGATGAGGGCGATGAGCTGGGAGTGCTTGGCCCGGAGGTACTTCGCGCGGTAGTTCGGGATGTAGCTCATCGCCTGCGCGGCGTCGCGGACGCGGGTCTTGGTCTCCGTGCTGATGTCCGGATGGTCCGCCAGGGCACGGGAGATCGTGCCGGTGGAGAGGCCCGTCTGCTGCGCGATGTCCTTCAGCGTCACCCGATTAGCGGGCATTGGGCGCCAGGGTGGAGGGGTACCGCAAAAGTTGCGCAATCGGTTGCGGAATATACGAGCACTTTTCGTCTTGTGAATAGACGAATTGATGCGACGTTCCGAGCCGTGTACGGAAGAGTCCGCCGAGTCATCCGATGACCCATGTCACCCTCTGATAGAGAGTGGCGTTACCGATGGTGCCCGGGTCATGGGGGGTGAGCCGAGCGATTTCCGACCGGGACCGCAACTCCCCGGGTTGGATTGCGCTTTTGAAATCAGGAGTTACAATCGCGCTCAAGCATTTGCACGAAAAGTTGCATTGGCAAGGGCCGAATTCAATTTGACGCCGACACGAATGCAGGATTCGGTCGACGTCCGGTTGGGTTCGTCCACCTCGTTTCCGTCTCATCGCTCCACGGCGCACCCCCCACCCGCGCCGTCGAGACGTCTCGCCATCAGGCGAGCGTCGTGAGCGAAGACCATCGTCCCTCTGGAGGAAGACGAATGGCAGTCACACGAAGTGCGCTGGCCGCGGTGCTCGGCAGCTTCCTGCTTGCAGCGCCGCTCGCGGCGCAGGCCGGGACGGGTAGCGTCTCGGGGCGCGTCATCGATTCGGCATCAAATCAGCCGCTGGTCTCTGTCAGCGTGCGCGTCGTCGGGACGACGGCGGGCGCCCTGACGCGTAACGACGGGACGTACACCATCGCCGGTCTCCGACCCGGCGCCGCGCAGATCCGCGCGACCCGCATCGGCTTCGCCGCGAAGGTCCAGCCGGTCACCGTCGTCGCGGGGCAGTCGGTCACCGCGAACTTCGTCCTCACCGCGCAGGCCGCGGTGCTGAGTGACCTGATCATCACCGGCTACGGCGCGCAGCGCCGCGAGGCGATCACCGGGTCGGTGTCCACGGTGAACGCCGATCAGGCCAACGTCGGCGTCATCGCGAACGCGAACCAGCTCATGCAGGGTCGCGTCGCCGGCGTCCAGATGACGACGAACAACGGCGAGCCCGGCGGCGGCGTCCAGGTGCGCATCCGCGGCGGCACGTCGATCACGGCGAGCAACGATCCGCTCTACGTCATCGACGGTGTCCCGCTGCAGAACGAGGGCACGGTCGCCGACGCGTCGATCAACGGCGTCAACGCGGCGCTCGGTCGCAACCCGCTCAACGCGATCAACCCGAACGACATCGAGTCGATCACGGTGCTGAAGGACGCCTCGGCCACGGCCATCTACGGCAGCCGCGGCGCCAACGGCGTCGTCCTCGTGCAGACCAAGCGCGGCGCCCGTGGCAACTCGACGCTCGAGTACGACACGTACCTCGCGGCCTCGAACGCGGCGCGGCACCTCGACTTCCTGAACGGTGACCAGTACCGCACCTTCGTCCAGGACCAGGTCTCCAAGGGCCTTCTGCCGCAGACGCAGCTCGCGTTGAACGGCAATGCGAACACCAACTGGGAGACGGCGCTCCTGCACACGGGCTACGCCCAGAACCAGAACATCGCGTTCTCCGGCGGCACCCAGCAGACGAACTACCGCGCGTCGCTGAACTACTTCGACCAGAAGGGCGTCGTCATCGACAACGGCCTCAAGCGCTACCAGGGCCGCCTCAATGGCCACACCTCGGCGATCGACGGCAAGATCAACCTCGACGCGAACCTGACGGCGTCGCGCGTGAACAACCGCTACCTCGCCATGGAGAACGGTGGCGGGTTCACCGGCGGCGTGTTCACCAACATGGCGATCTACAACCCGACCCTCCCGGTCCGGGTGGTCGACAGCCTGACGAACCAGCAGAAGTTCTACGAGATGGGCGCCGGCTCGCAGTCGGTGCGCAACCCGGTCGCGCTGGCGGAGCAGATCCAGGATCAGGCGCCGGAGAACCGCGTGCTCGGCAACGTGACCGGCACGCTGCTCATCCTCGACGGCCTCACGGCGCAGACGACGCTCGGCGCCGACTACTCGAACTCGGTCCGCCAGACGTACATCCCCCGCAACAGCCCGATCGGCGCCGAGTTCAACGGGGTGGCGCGGCAGGCCGAGAAGAGCCTGCAGAACCTCAACTTCCAGCAGCTCCTCACGGCGACGCCGAAGCTCGGTGACCGGCAGGAGCTCGAGGTCGTGGGCGGCTACGAGTACAGCAGCTTCACGAACAACGGCTTCAACGCGGTCATGCAGGGCTTCGTGACCGACGCCTTCCAGTGGAACAACCTGGGCGCGGGCACGCAGGCGGGCTCGCCGGCGCCGGGCTCGTACATCAACTACAGCCGGCTGGTCTCGTTCTTCTCGCGCGCCAACTACGGCTACGCCGGCAAGTACTACCTCACCGGCGTGATCCGTCGCGACGGCTCGTCGAAGCTCGCGGAAGGGCACAAGTGGGCGACCTTCCCCGCCGTCTCCGCCTCGTGGCGCCTCAACAACGAGGAGTTCATGAAGGGCTCGCGCTTCTCGACCCTCGCGCTCCGCGCGGGCTGGGGGCGTCAGGGCAACCAGGCGGTGAATGCGTACGCGACGCAGCTCCTGCTTCGTACCGACAATGGCGCCAAGTATCCGTTCGGCGGCAGCTCGGTGACGACGGGTCTCGTGGCCTCGCAGGTCGCGAACCCCGACCTCCGGTGGGAGACGACCGAGCAGGTGAACGCCGGCCTCGACTGGGGCATCAAGAACGACCGCTTCACCGGCGTGATCGACGTCTACCAGAAGAAGACGAAGGACCTGCTGCTCACGGTGCCCGTGCCGCAGCCGGCGCCCGTGTCGACGCGGATCCAGAACGTGGGCTCGGTGCAGAACCGCGGCCTCGAGGCCACGCTCGATGCGCGCATCTTCGACGCGGCGAACAAGTCGCTCACCTCGGGCCTCGTCTTCTCGCTCGAGCGCAACAAGGTCCTCAACCTCGGCGACGCGCCGTACATCGAGACGGGCGCCGTGTTCGGTCAGGGGCAGTCGGGGCGCAACTCGCAGCGCCTGATCCCGGGCCAGCCGCTCGGCACCTTCTGGGGCGCGAAGTTCCTGCGCGTGAACGATCAGTTCCAGCAGGTGTTCGCCTGTAAGTCCGGCAGCACGGGGTGCACGAACGGCGAGACGATCGCTCCGACGGGCGACGACGAGATGATCATCGGCAACGCCAATCCGTCGTTCACCCTCGGCCTGCGCAGCAACGGCGGCTGGGGCCACTTCGACGCGAGCTGGTTGTGGCGCGGCGAGTTCGGCCGCGACGTGTTCAACAACACGGCGCTCGTCTACGGCACGAAGGGCAACGCGAAGTCGTCCCGCAACTTCCTCGCGTCGGCGCTGACCGATCCGACCGGCATCAACGAGCCGGCGATCTACTCCTCGCGCTGGATCGAGAACGGGCGCTTCATCCGCCTGCAGAACGCCACGGTCGGCTACACCTTCGCCCTGCCGGGCCTCGGTGGCGGCCGCACGACGCGCGTCTATCTCTCGGGCGACAACCTGCTCCTCTTCACGCCGTACACCGGGTACGACCCGGAGGTGTTCACCGACGCCAGCGAGAACGGCGTGGCGACGCGCGGCATCGATTACCTGACGTATCCGCGCGCCCGCACGTACACCGTCGGCGCACACGTCGCCTTCTAAGCGGCACCGATCGCACCGCTCTTTCGCCTACAATCACGAGTTACGAGGCATATGAGGAAACTCTTTTCACGGTCGATCGGCCGAATGACCCTGGGCGCGCTGCTGCTCTGTGGTCCGGCGCCGATCATCTTCAGCGGCTGCACGAACCTCACGGAGGTTCCGCAGGACGCGCTCACGCCGACCAACGCGTTCCACACGGACGCCGAGGTGCTGGCGGGCGTGGCGTCGGTGTACGCCAACCTGCGCACCACGATGGACGACCGGTACAACCTGTCCGAGATCACCACGGACGAGATCATCGTCCCGACGCGTGGGCAGGACTGGTACGACAACGGTCGCTGGCTCGAGATCTTCAAGCACAACTGGAACGCCAGCAGCGGCTCGGCGCTCGCCGACATGAACGGCGCGTGGTCGAACCTGTTCGCCGGCGTGGCCCGCGCCAACCTGATGATCGACGTCATCCAGACGGCGGGTGGCGCGAACTCGGCGCCGGTGCTGGCCGAGCTCCGCGTGCTGCGGGCATGGTACTACTACCTGCTGATGGACATGTTCGGCGGCGTCCCGCTCGTGACCGACACGAAGGTCGAGGCGCACGCGAAGGTCTCGCGTGACTCCGTCTTCAAGTTCGTCGAGGCCGAGCTGATCGCGGCGGGCAAGGATCTGCCGGTGAGCCGTCCGTCGGACCAGGCGGGCCGCGTCACGAAGGGCGCAGCCGACGCGATCCTCGCCAGCCTGTACCTCAACGCGCAGGTCTACTCGGGCACCGTCACCGCGTCCGGGCTGCAGAAGGGTCCCGCGCGCTGGACGGATGCCATCGCGGCGGCCGATCGCGTGATCAACTCCGGGCAGTACGCGTTGTCGGCGGATTGGTCGAAGAACTTCACCCCCGACAATCACGACTCGAAGGAGAACATCTTCTTCATCTCGAACACCGATGCGCAGCCGGATCTCGGCATGAACTTCCCGCATCGCACGCTGCACTACAACCAGCTCAACGTGCAGGGCGGCCCGTGGAACGGCTTCGCGACGGTTGCGGAGACGTACAACGCGTTCGACCCCGCCGACGCGCGGCGCAACATCTTCCTCGTCGGGCCGCAGAAGAGCTTCGACACCGGCCTGTTCGTGAACGACCGCGCGGGCAACCCGCTCGTCTTCACGATCAACATCGGCAACGAGACGCAGGCGGCCGAGAACGAGGGACCGCGGTACAACAAGTTCTCCCCGAAGCCAGGCATCCCGAGCGGCAGTTCCGAGCCGAACAACTTCCCCTTCTTCCGTCTCGCCGAGATGTACCTGATCAAGGCCGAGGCGATGAACGAGCTGGGGCAGACGGACGCGGCGATCGCGCAGGTGAACATCATCCGCGCCCGCCAGTTCGCCACGGCCAATCCGCTGCCGACGGGGATGGATCAGGCGACGGCACGGACGGCGATCTTCAACGAGCGGCTCTTCGAGCTGACCGGTGAAGGGAAGCGCCGGTCGGACATGATCCGCGCGGGCACGTTCAACGACGCGCGCCGGTTCAAAGCGGCCGATGCGGGGTACAAGATCCTGTTCCCGATCCCGCAGACGCAGATCGCCTCCAACCCGCAGCTCACGCAGAACCCCGGCTACTAGCCGTTCTGCTGGCTCGTGTGGCTGCACGGTGTGATTCTCCCTGGATCCTCCGTGCAGCCCCGCGAGCCGCAGCGACGCGCGCCCCTCGTGGCGCGCGTCGCCTGGAGCGCGCCATGGAAGTCGGCTGCCGCTCCCCGTAGGTTCCCACCCGTGGCACCACCCACCACTGCATGACGTCGCGCCCGTTCGCCCGCCGCCTCACGCGTCCGCTGGCGCGATGTGTCATTGCCTGCCTGCTCGCCGCCTGCTCGGACTCCGCCGAGAGCGCGATCGCGTCGCCGGGCCACGAGCTGCCCCCCGCCGGCACCGCGCTCTTCACGAAGCTGCCCTCGAGCGCCACCGGTGTCCGGTTCGAGAACCGGCTCGCGCTGTCGAAGACGTTCAACGTCTTCACGTATCGCAACTTCTACAACGGCGGCGGCGCGGCGATCGCCGATCTCACCGGCGACGGCCTCCCGGAGATCGTGCTGACCGGCAACGAGACCGGCCCGCATCTCTACCTCAATCGCGGCAACTTCGCCTTCCGCGACGTCACCGACGCCTCGGGGATCACGAGCGCCAGGGATTCGTGGACGACCGGCGTGGCGATCGCCGATGTCAACAACGACGGGAAGCTCGACATCTACATCAGCAAGGCGGGGCAGGGCGAGCCCGCGGCTCGCGCCAACGAGCTCTGGATCAACCAGGGGCTCGATGGCGACGGCGTGCCGACGTTCAAGGAGATGGCGCGGCAGTACGGCGTCGCCGACGAGGGCTACACGACCCAGGCGGCGTTCCTCGACTACGACGGCGACGGCGACCTCGATCTGTTCGTCGTGAACAACTCGCCCAAACCGGCGAACAGCTTCA
>Ga0207661_10002410_pt1 | contig 12877 bp, 11 predicted proteins | sample KBSC713LmetaG_FD_184337 | JGI IMG/M metagenome (GOLD analysis project Ga0207661, IMG submission 184337) | Corn rhizosphere microbial communities from Kellogg Biological Station, Michigan, USA - KBS C7.1-3L metaG (SPAdes) (version 2) | ecosystem: Host-associated > Plants > Roots > Rhizosphere ... | reverse complement strand
GGCCCGGACGGCGGTACCGGCACCCAGACGCTGAGCCTTCCGGCTACTCTGCAGGGCAGCACGGCACAGGTGATGTTCGAGAGCCGCAGCGTACCGATCAGCGGCGGGAAGATCGTCGACAACTTCGCCGCGGAGTACAGCTACCACATCTACAAGATCACACCGTAACAGCCCTCCCCGGTTGGCCCGCGGATGTCGCATCGTCGGCATCCGCGGGCCGACTCATGTGCAGGGATTGTCGCAAGTGGACATTTGGTCGGGCCAGAAGGACCTGGTTTCGCAACGTTCGTTGGCTTCGTAACCTTTTCCGGTTTGGCGGGGTTATCCGAAGGGTTGGTCGGCCGACGTGTGGGGTGTTGGTTGGTGCATACGGTGCTGGCCGACCGAAGTCGCGCACCCGGACCCAACATCGTGATCCGGACCGCCGGCACGCGGACCGTTGAGGCCGAACCTGAGTCGGCAATCCGACGTGTGCGGTGCGGCGCACTCACCATTCGTGATATCTCGATCACTACTACCTCTATTGGGAGACGCCAACCAGATTCCCAGGGGAAGGCGCAGGTATGGACAAGACCTTTAGCGGCGTGATGAACCGTGCGACGCGGGAGCTGACGGCCCGCGTGCCGATGGCCGCCGAGTGGGCGCGGCGCCGGCACGCAGTCCGACTCGAGCGGTACCGCTCTCAACTCCCCACTCTGCCGGCCACCGACAAAGCGCTGATCGAGGAGTTGGATCAGCAGGGTCTGGTCCGCGTCAGCCTCGATGATCTGGGCGTGCCGGACACGGAAGCCATCAAGAAGTCCGCGCTCGTCTGGGTGGACCTGCTCGCCGCGCGTACGCCCGACGGCGAGAGCGGGATGAGCCTGACGCACGCCGAGATCGTCGACGACCTGACCATCTGGCGATGGGGTCTCAGCGACCGGCTGCTCGACCTCGCGGAGTGGCACATCGGTCTCCCGGTCACCTATCACGGCGCATTCGCCAACCGACAGCTCGCCGACGGCCTCACGGTGGGAACCCGCCAGTGGCACCGCGACATCGAGGACCGTCGGATGCTCAAGATTCTCGTCTGGCTCAACGACGTCGACGTCGACGGCGGCCCGTTCACCTACGTTCCGGCGCCAGAGTCCGACCGCATCGCCCGCGAGCTCAGGTACGCCGGCGGTTACGTGGACGACGAGACGATGACGCGACTGTCCGGCCCGCAGGGGGTGCGCCAGGCGACCGGTCCACAGTGGACCGCGGTCGTCGTCGACACCGCGCGGGTGTTCCACCGCGGTCAGCCGCCGACGGGACGCCAGCGCTACGCGATGACCTTCACCTGGACTTCGCGGCACCCCATCAAGAGCATGCAGAACGAGCCGTTCACCGCCGAGGAAGGTGACCGGATCAGGGCGGGGCTGACGCGGCGGCAGCTGGACTGCCTGCGATCCGACCTGCCACGCACCGCCTGACCTCAGACGGGACAGCAGACCCGTTGCGGCGGGGCTCGTGACGGCACGAGCCCCGCCGCTTCGTCGAACTTGTCTACTGTGGACGGACGAGGCTAACGCCCCGGGCGGGGCGCCGGGACTCAGTCCTTCGTGCTGCGCTTCGCCTGGCCGTCCCGCCCGTCGAAGCGCAGCCGCGGCAGCACGATCGTCAGGTCCGCATCGCGGTCGCCGTTCGCCTTCTCCTCTGTCACCGCGTGCGCCGGCGGCGACTCCTCGCGCGCGGCGGGATCGCTGCGGTACACGTTGCCCTCCGGCACCTGCGCCACCGACCGGACCCGCCGCTTCCGGCGCCCCGGGATCGCCTCGGCGATCGACACGGCGCCGAACAGGAACACCACACCGGCCGCGGCGACCGCGATCAGGGAACGCAGCGTCCCGGTGACCTTGCGCAGCGGCGGCGTCGCGGGGCTGACCGGCAGCGCCTGGAACAGGAACCGGTCGTCGGCCCCGTTGACCTTCTGCATGGCCTTCAGCTCGACCTCCATCCGGTCGGTCACCAGCTGCAGGGTCCTGGTCGCCGCGTCCGCCGAGGTACCGGTACCCGTAATCTGGATCACCAGCCCGGAGCCGATCGCGTTGGTGGAGGCGATTTCGTAGTCGCGGTCGGCACCCGCGTCGATCAGGGCCTGCCGGATGGTGTCCGACGAAACCCGCTGCGCCAGCACGTCGACCACGATGGACGGGTTGGGCATCCGCAGGTACGGGTTGTTGCTGTTCAGCTTCCCCAGCTCCGGGTTGGCCTGGATGTCCGCCTCGCTCGGCGCGGCCGGCGGCTCGACCAGGACGTACTGCGCCTGCGTCTGGTACTGCGGCGGGATCCCCAGGACGACGTAGGCGCACCCGCCGGCGGTGAGCAGCAGGATCACCAGCAAAATGATCTTGTGGCGTCGCAACGTCGAGAAGATGTTCAGCAGATCCATCACAGACTCAATTCCGGCTGTAGGGCGGCCGAACCGACCGGCCTCGCTCGTGACGCGGTCAAGATCGGGCTGTCACCCTCCCGAGCCAGCCCGTGCGGCCATCGCCGCACACCAAGCCAACACGCGCCGCAGAGCCCCACCACCATAGCCTCCACTGACGCGAACTGAGGAAACGAAAAGGAGTCGAACGTGTAAGAGCCGATGGCGGCCGCCAGGCACGCGCCGGACAGCGCCGCGCACAGGCTCCGCATGTTCGGCTCGGTCGACCGGACCCGGGCCCCGACCGCGGTCAACGCCGGCACCAGGAAGAACAGCACCAGCGCGAGCTCCCCGAACAGGCCGATCTCGATGGCCGATTTCAGGTACTGGTTGTCGAGGATCCTGGTCGCGTCCGGGGCCAGGTAGGTACCCCCGCCCCGGCCGAGCCACGGCGCCCCCTCCACGAACGCGACCACCCGGGGGTAGTTGTCGAGCCGGTTGGTGATCGACGAGTCCGACTTGCCCGCGGTGAACGAGTCGAGGATCGTCCGAAGGTACCCGGGGGTCGACCCGAAGATGCCGACGATGCCGAACGGCGCCACCCCGAGGATCCACACCCGCTGCTTGGGCGGCAGGCAGATGGTCAGCACGATCATCGATATCCCGGCGGCGAGGATCGCCGAACGGGACACCGACATGGGTACGCACAGGCCGATCAGCAGTACCGGCGCCAGCCGCTTCCACCGGGGCCGGTCGCTGTCGTAGAAGGCCAGCCAGATCGCCACCGGCAGCAGCATCCCGGCGATCACGCCCAACTCGATCGGGTGGTTGGACGTCCCGGACACCCGCATCAGTGCGCCGCGGCCCTGGAAGCCCGTGTAGTCGCCGGTGAAGGTGAAGCCGGGCAGCGCCATCCGCAGGGTGGGCCGCAGGTCGAACCCGAGCCAGAACTGCATGAGCGCGACGACGCCGGAGAACGCGCCGCCCCAGACCAGGGTCCGCACCACCCGTACCACGTCGGCCGGCGCGCGCAGGTGCTCGGCGGCGACCAGGATGACGCCGGTCATCCCCACCAGCAGCATCAGCCAGCGCTGCGCGCTGAGCCGCTGCGCCGCGGTCGGCGAGAAGTACGGCATCGCCGCGTAGGACAGCAGCGTCGAAATCCACAGCAGCCCGAGCGCGCCGCGGGTCGGGTGCCTGGTGTGCACCGGGTCGTGGAAGCCGAAAACCGCGGTCAGCACCCAGGCCAGAAATATCGCCATGGCCACGAGACTGGCGACGTAGCCCTGCGCGCCGATGACCCGCAGCACGGTGTCGGTCGGCAGCACGAAGAAGCAGACGATGAACACCTGCAGCATCCGCGCCGCCTGGCGGGAGCCGGCCGGGCGCACGCGCAGGACCACCCGGCCCGAGGCCGACCGCGCCATCCCTGACTCCTTGGAGGCGCGGCCCACATCGCCCCGCCGGCGCACCGCGATGCGATCCGGGAGGCTGGGCCGGGAGACACCCGGGTGTGGGTCGCGCATGCTTTTGCCGTCCTTCACAGCGGGCGTTTCGAGCATACCGGCCGGCCCAAACGCCGCCGCATCGAAATGCCCGATCGGTGAGGTTTCTGGCGCCCGGTCGCGTCAGTGCAGCGCGGCGGACAGCGCCGCCACGACCTCCTCCTGCTGTACGGCGGTGATGTGCGGGTGCAGCGGCAGCGACAGGATCCGGCCGGCCGCCGCCTCGGCGTGTGGGAACGCGCCGGCCCGGTAGCCCAGGTGCGCGAAGGCCGGGGTCAGGTGCAGCGGTGTCGGATAGTGGATGCCCGCCCCGATCCCCGCCTCGTTCAACCGCGCGACCACGCGGTCGCGGTCCGGTACCTGCACCACGTAGAGGTGCCACACGTGCGCGTTGCCGGGCAGGGTCACCGGCCGGACCACGTCAAGGTCGGCGAGCAACTCGTCGTAGCGGGCGGCCGCCGCCCGGCGGGCCGCGTTGCCCGCCGCGAGCCGCACGAGCTTCGCCCGCAGCACCACCGCCTGCAGCGCGTCCAGCCGGCTGTTGCAGCCGACCAGGTCGTGCACGTACTTGGCGAGGCCGCCGTGGTTGGCGAGGGTACGCACGGTGGTCGCCAGCGCGGCGTCGGTGCTCACCACGGCACCGGCGTCGCCGTAGGCGCCGAGGTTCTTGCCGGGGTAGAAGCTGGTCGCCGCGATCCCCCACGATCCGGCGCCACGGCCGTGGCGGGTGGCGCCCTGGCACTGCGCCGCGTCCTCCACCACCGTCACGCCGGTACCGGCCAGCCCGTCGGTCAGCCGCTCCACCTCGGCGAGCTGCCCGTAGAGGTGCACCGGTACCACGGCTCGCGTGGCCGGGGTGACCGCCGCCAGCGCGGCGTCCACGTCCACCAGGTAGCTGGCCGGGTCCATGTCCACGAGTACCGGCCGGGCACCCACGCGGGCCACCGCCTCGGCGGTCGCGATGAACGTGTTGGCCGGCAGCACGACCTCGTCGCCGGCCACCACGCCGGCGGCGCGCAGCGCCAACTCCAGCGCGTCGGTGCCGTTGGCTACCCCGACGCAGTGCGGTACCCCGACGAAGGCGGCGAACTCACGCTCGAACGCGGCGACCTCTTCGCCGCCGATGAACGCGGTGGCCGAGATGATGCGCTTGAAGCCCAGCTCGACCTCTTCGGCGACCTCGGCGTGCGCGGCCTGCAGATCCACCAGTGGGATCCTGCCCATGTGTCAGTCACTCTCCTGCTTCGCGCCTCGCCGGTACCCGCGCCGCTCGCGACCGGGCCGGGCTACCGATCCACACCTCGCCGGCCGGCACATCGTGCAGCACCGTCGAACCCATGCCGACCAACGCACCCGCGCCGATCGTGAGGCCCTCGCGCACCAGCGCTCCGGCACCGATATAGCAGCCCTCGCCGAGCCGGACGCTGCCGCCCAGCCGCACGCCGGAGGCGAGCGTGGCGTACCGCTCGATCACGTCGTCGTGGGTCAGCACGGTCTGCGGCATCACCGCCACGTGCTCGCCCACCGTCACGTCCGCGGTGAGTACCGTCTGGGCCAGCAGGATGCTGCCCGGCCCGAGCACGCAGCCCGCGCCGACCACGGCGGACGGGTGGACCAGCGTCGCGTACCGGTGGCTGGGCAGCCCCAGTCGCTGCACCACCCTGGCCCGCACCAGCTGGTCGCGCGGGCTCGCGACGCACACCACGACCGACACTTCCGGGGAATCGTCCACCATGGACGATGGACCGAGGATGGGTACGCCGTCGCGCACGGTACCGTGCAGGGCCGGATTGTCGTCCAGGAACCCGAGCAGGCGGAAGGTCTTCTTCTGATCGTTGATGGCGTGCACGACGGCCGCCGTCTCCCGCGCGAGACCGCCCGCTCCGACGATGAGCAGGCCGGTCGGCGCACGGAGACCGGTCATCGAGCCAACTTCCGGAGGGTGTCCACCACGTGGTCCTGCTCGGTCGCGTCGAGCGTGTGGTGCAGCGGCAGGATCAGTGACTCGCGGGTCAGCCGCTCGGTGACCGGCAGGTCGGCCCGTGGCACACCGGCGTACGCCGGCTCCAGATGCGCCGCCATGATGCCCCGGCGCGCGGAGATGCCGGCCACGGCGAGCTCGGCCAGTACCTCGTCGCGCCCGCGGCCGTACGCCCCGTCCAGCAGTACCCAGTACGACTGGTAGTTGGTCGTGCCGTAGTCCGGGTCGCTCACCGGCGACAGACCGTCCACATCGGACAGCAGCTCGTGGTACCGGCCGGCCAGCTCGCGCCGCCGCGCCACCATCGCGTCCAGCTTCGCCAGCTGCACCAGACCGATCGCGGCCTGCACGTCGGTCATCCGGTAGTTGTAGCCGGTCTCCAGGTAGCTCTCCATGACCGGCTGGGCGCTGGCGTGCCGGTCGGCGGCGGACAGGTTCATGCCGTGCTCGCGCAGCCGGCGCAGCCGCACCGCCCAGTCCTCGCGGTCCACCGTCAGCGCGCCGCCCTCCCCGGTCGTGATGACCTTCCGGGGGTGGAACGACCACGCGGCGATCAACGCACCGGCGCCGACCGGCCGCCCGTAGGCGGTGGAGCCGGCGGCGCACGCCGCGTCCTCCACGAGCGCCACGCCCCAGTCGGCACAGGCGGCGCGCAGCGCGACCGTGTCGAACGGCACGCCACCCTGGTGTACGGCGATGACCGCCCGGGTGCGCGGCGTGCGTACGGCGTCCACAGTGGACACCGTGACGTTGCCGGTACCGATCTCGACGTCCGCGAACACCGGTGTGGCACCCACGTACCGCGCGGCGTTGGCGGTGGCGATGAAGGACAGCGAGGGCAGCACGACCTCGTCGCCGGGGCCGATGCCCAACTGGACGAGGGCCAGGTGCAGCGCGGTCGTGCAGGAGCTGAGCGCCACGCCGTGCGCCGCGCCCACGTAGGCCGCGAACTCCGTCTCGAAGCGCGCGACGCGCGGGCCCTGCGCGACCCAACCGGAGCGCACCGCCTCGGCCGCCGCCTGCGCCTCCTCCTCGCCGAGGTACGGCCGCATCACCGGAATCATGCGGGAACTCCGGCGGCGGCTCCCGAGCCGGCAACGGAGTGCGCGCCGGTGGAGGCCCGCTCCGCGCGCCACCAGTCGACCAGGTCGGCGAGGCCGTCGCGCAGGTTGATGTCGGCCACGAAGCCGATCCGTGACGCGGCCGACGAGGTGTCGGCCAGCCGCCGGGTCACGCTGTTCACCTTGCGGGCCGGGCCGTACTCCACATCCGGCTTGGCCTCCATCACCTCGGCCAGGGTGGTGGCCAGCTCGCCAAGGCTGGTCTCCACGCCGCAGGCGATGTTGAACACCTCGTCGCTCACCTCGGCCTCGGCCGCGAGCAGGTTGGCCCGCGCGATGTCGACCACGTGCACGAAGTCCATGGTCTGCGTGCCGTCGCCGAGGATCAGCGGTGGCTGCCCGGACTCGATCCGCTCCATCCAACGGATCAGCACCTCGGTGTAGAGGCCGTAGACGTCCATCCGCGGCCCGTACACGTTGAAGTACCGCAGGGCCACGTAGTCCAGGCCGTACATGGCGTGGAAGCTGCGCAGCATCCCCTCGTTGAACGCCTTCGCCGCACCGTAGAACGTGTCGTTGTTGTACGGGTGGTGCCGCTCGGTCGTCGGGAACTGCTCGGCCAGGCCGTACACGGAGGCGGACGAGGACGCGATCACCTTGCCCACGCCGGCCCGGGCGGCCGCCTCCAGCACATTGAACGTGCCGTCGACGAGCACCTCGTTGGCCAGCCGGGGCTCCTCCGCGCACTGGGTGATGCGGATCGCGGCGAGATGGAACACCAGATCCTTGCCGGCGGTCAACTCGTGCACCAGCGCGGCGTCGCGCAGGTCGCCCTCCACCAGTCGCACCGATCCGGCGGAAGAGGCACCGGCCAGGTTCTCCCGGCGACCGCGCACCAGGTTGTCCAGGACCACGATCTCTTCGGCGCCACCGGCGACCAACTGGTCCACGATGTGCGAGCCGATGGTACCGGCGCCGCCGGTGACCAGGACCCGGGCGCCGCGTACCGGTACCGCACTGCTCATCGCGAAACCCCCACGGGAATCAAGGCGCCACCCTCAGCGAGGCTGCGGGAGGCCGCTTCCAGAATCTCCAGTACCCGAAGGCCGGAACGTCCGTCGGTGAGGGGTGTCCGGCCGGTCGTGATCGAACCGGCAAACTCTTCAACCATCGAGCCCAGCGCCTCGCGCTCGACCAGGGCCGGCGCGATCATGTCGCCGGACCGGTACGAGACAAGCAGATCCCGCCGCTCCTCCGCGCCAAGCTCGTCGGGGTAGGCCACGTCGACGCCCCGGTCGTAGACCGAGATGCGCTGTGAGGAGTTGAGATCGTCCCAGACCAGCGTCCGCTTCGAGCCACCGATCATCGTGGTGCGCACCTTCACCGGGGACAGCCAGTTGACGTGTACGTGCGCCATTCCCCCATCGGGAAGGCGCAGTGTCAGATACGCGACACAGGACCGCCCGGCGCCGATCGGGTCGGCACCGTGCGCGGCGACCGCCTCGGGCCGGATCTCCTCGGGCAGCACGAAGTCCAGAATGGACAGATCATGCGGGGCGAGATCCCACACGACGTCGATGTCGCGCTGTACCAGGCCGAGGTTGATTCGCACGGAGTCGACATACTGCACCTCGCCGAGGTCGCCCGAGCGCACCAGGTCCCGGATGCGCATGACCGCGGGCGTGTAGCAGTAGGTGTGGTCGCACATCAGCACGAGACCGCGCCGCTCGGCCTCCTCGACCAGGGTCAGTCCGTCCCGATGGGTGGCGGCGAGTGGCTTTTCCACCAACACGTGCTTGCCGGCGCGCAGCGCGGCGAGTGCTACCTGCAGGTGCGTTCCGGCGGGTGTGGCGATCGCGACGGCGCGCACCAGCGGGTCAGCCAGCACGGTCGCGAGGTCGGTGGTGGGTTGCACGGTCGAGTACGGGCCGAGCGCGCGCCGCGCCCGTCCGAGATCCAGATCGCACAGCCAGAGAAGCCGAAATGCCTGCGACGCCTGAAAGTTGCGTACCAGGTTCGGTCCCCAGTAGCCGGCTCCGACAACGGCGACGCCGATCGGCTCGTCGATTTGCTCGGACACGTCTCCTCTTTCGGTTCTCGGCCCCTGCACGGCGCCGGCGGCCTAGAATGCAAGCTACCGGTCCAGGACGCACGATAGGTAGCGTGGTGACAAATTCCGGGCGCATCACGCTCCCCTCGATACCTTCGGCCGACCCGACACCCGCCGGAAATCCGCGAGGCTCGTCCGGTACGGCCGACTCTTCGCGCGAGTGATTCGGTTATCCGACAGTGCATAGCGCCCGGGCCGACGGATTCCGGATACTCACGCGGTGGTCAGTGTGGTGATTCCGGCGCCCGCGACGGGCCAGCACGCGACGGTCCACCCGCGACGGTCCACCCGAACCACAAGCGGCACACCGCCGGGGCGACGGCGGTGTTCTGGTCAGCGGTCACGCTGCGCGGGTCGAATCGGGCGGCGCTCGGGCGGGCGCGCAGCCGGGCCGCGTTGGCCGCTTTGCTGCGACCATCCACTGTGGACGGCAGGAGCGGCTGAAGCCCGGCCGGGCGCGCGGGCGGGCGCGCCCGGCCGGGCGTGCCCGCTCGCGCCGTCACGTTACGGGGTCTTGAGGAACGTCATCAGCTCCGCGTTGATCTCGTCGGCGTGGGTCCACGGAATTCCGTGCGGCCCACCCTCAATGGTCATCAGCTTGCTGCCCGGCAGCATGTCCACCAGGCGCTTGCCCGTGACCGGGAACGGCAGTACCCGGTCCTGGTCGCCCTGGATGATATCGACCGGAACGTCGATGCGCGGCAGATCCGGGCGGAAATCGGTCAACCAGGCCGGAACGGAGGCAGCGGTACCCAACGGGGACGCCATCATGGCGATCGTCCAGTGCGCGTGCATCGCGTCCTGGCTGACCCGCTTGCCCAGGTTCTGGTCCGGGTTGAAGAAGTTGTTCGTGAACTCCGTCTGGAATGCCGCGCGGTCGTTCATGATGCTCTGCACGAACCCGTCGAACATGGCCTTGTCCAAGCCCTCCGGGTTGTCGGCCGTCTTCATCAGGAACGGCGGGATCGGCGAGATGAGCACTGCCCGGCTGACCCGCTCCGAGCCGTACGCGCTCAGGTACCTGGTCACCTCGCCGGTGCCCATGGAGTGCCCGACGAGGGTCGCGTCGCTCAGTTCGAGCGCCATCATGAGCTTCGCCAGGTCGCCGGCGAAGGTGTCGTAGTCGTAGCCGGTGGCCGGCTGGCTGGAACGGCCGAAGCCGCGCCGGTCATAGGTGATCGTCCGGTACCCGGCCATCAGCAGCTGGGGTACCTGCTTCTCCCACGCGGTACCGCTGTAAGGGAAGCCGTGGATCATCACGACGGGCGGGCCGGAGCCGTGGTCCTCGTAGTACAGGTCAACGGGGCAGGCGTTTTCTTCGCCAACGGTGATGTACGGCACGAGACCTCATCCTCTCCTCGAGTACTCGGATCGGTTCGTGCCTCCATCGTCGGACGGGGCCGGGCGAGGCCGGTTCACTATCCGGGGGTGATCCTCCGGCTATCTCAACAGGGCGAGAATCGCTCGGATGGCGCGCTGGTCAACGATCTCGTCGAAGCCCCGCCGCCCCTGACAGAACGAGGTGAACAGGCGGAAGCCGGGCCATGTCGCGAGGGCGCCGTGGAAGGCCCACGGGTGCCGGGTGTACGCGGTCAGCAGCCGCCGGCCGGCGCGCATCTCGGGTACGAGCTGGCGGCCGACCCCGGTCACGTACCCGTCGAGGTCGCCGCTCGCCGCGGCCGCGCCGGCCAATGCGCCCGAGCGCAGCGCGAAGCTGATGCCCTCCCGGGTCCACGGCTCCAGCAGGCCGGCCGCGTCGCCGGCCACCAGCACCGAGCCCCGGCGCAGCGGCGAGTCCTCGGCCCGGCACCGGGTCAGGTGCCCCGAGTCGCGCGCCGGCTCGATGCCGGAAAGCCCGATGCGGGCCACGAAGTCGTCGAGGTACCGGCGGGTCGCCTCGCCGTGCCCGCGCGCCGCGATGACGCCCACGGTCAGCAGGTCGTCCTTGGGGAACACCCAGGCGTACGAGCCGGGCAGCGGTCCCCAGTCGATGAGCAGCCGGCCGCGCCAGCGCCGGGCGACCTCCTCGGGTACCGGCAGCTCGACCTCCAGCCCCAGGTCGACCTGTTCGTACCGGACCCCGACGTGCCGGGCCGTGACGCCGGACGAGCCGTCCGCGCCCACCACCACCCGCGCGTCCAGCCGGGTACCGTCGACCAGCCGCACGACCGGACCACCGCCCGGCGCGGACTCGGCCGCCCCGTCCCCGACTTCGACCGCACGGACCGTCGCGTGCTCGCGCAGCTGCGCGCCGGCGCCGACGGCGGCCTTGCGCAGCGCGTCGTCGAACTCCTCGCGGCGCACCATGCTGATCAGCGGCCCGCGCCGGCTCGCGCGCTCGATGCGCCGCCGACCGTCGAGCGTGAACACCGCGTGGTCGACCCGATCCCGGGCGGGTACGTCGACGTGGCCCGCGACGGCGGCCAGCGAGGTGCCGATCAGCCCGCCGCCACATGTCTTGTACCGCGGGTGGGCCGCCCGTTCGAGCACCAGGGTGCGCGCGCCCGCCTCGGCCGCCACCCGGGCCGCCGTCAACCCGGCCGGCCCCGCACCCACCACGACCACGTCCCACCGCTGCACGGGCACTCTCCCCTTCCTCCCATACGATCTTCACATGAGGATCGAGGCCGCCGACGTCGTAGTCTCCAGTCCCGGACGCAACTTCGTGACGCTGAAGATCGTGACCGACGACGGGATCGTGGGCTACGGCGACGGTACCCTCAACGGGCGTGAGCTGGCGGTCGCCAGTTACCTGCGGGACCACGTGGCGCCGCTGCTGATCGGGCGCGACCCGCACCGCATCGAGGACACCTGGCAGTACCTCTACCGGGGCGCCTACTGGCGGCGCGGTCCGGTGACGATGGCCGCGATCGCCGCGGTCGACGTGGCGCTGTGGGACATCAAGGGAAAGGTGGCCGGGCTGCCGCTGTACCAACTGCTGGGCGGCGCGAGCCGGACCGCGGTGCGGACCTACGGCCACGCCGGCGGCCGCGACATCCCGGAACTGCTCGACGCGGTACGGGCGCGGCAGGCCGACGGGTACACGGCGATCCGCGTGCAGTGCGGGGTGCCGGGGTTGGACCGGATGTACGCGGTGCCGCGCGCTTCCGCTGGTGCGCCCGCGGTGGGCCCCGAGGTCGAAGAGTGGGACACGCCGGCTTATCTGCGCTTCCTGCCGTCGGTCTTCGAGGCGGTACGGGCGGAGTTCGGCCCGGAGCTGCCGTTGCTGCACGACGCACACCATCGACTGACGCCGATCGAGGCGGCCCGGCTCGGCCGGTCGCTGGAGCCCTACGACCTGTTCTGGCTGGAGGACGTGACACCGGCGGAGAACCAGGAGGCGCTGCGGCTGGTGCGTTCGCACACGGTCACGCCGCTCGCGATCGGCGAGGTGTTCAACACGGTCTGGGACTACCAGACGCTGATCCGGGAACAGCTCATCGACTACGTGCGCTCCTCGGTTACGCACACCGGCGGGATCACCGCGCTGCGCCGGATCTTCGACTTCGCCGCGCAGTACCAGATCAGGGCCGCCATCCACGGGCCGGCCGACATCTCGCCGGTCGGGATGGCCGCGGGGTTGCACCTGAACCTGGCGGTACACAACTTCGGGATCCAGGAGTACGCGCCGCATCCGCCGGAGACGTTCGACGTGTTCCACGTCGGGTACCGCTTCGAGTCCGGTTACCTGCATCCGGGCGAGGTGCCGGGCATCGGCGTGACGCTGGACGAGCAGGCGGCCGCGTCCTACCCGTACGCGCCCGGGTACCTGCCCGTGAACACGCTGCGGGACGGCACCGTTCACGACTGGTGAGATCACCCGGGTGC
>Ga0207661_10002409_pt1 | contig 12880 bp, 11 predicted proteins | sample KBSC713LmetaG_FD_184337 | JGI IMG/M metagenome (GOLD analysis project Ga0207661, IMG submission 184337) | Corn rhizosphere microbial communities from Kellogg Biological Station, Michigan, USA - KBS C7.1-3L metaG (SPAdes) (version 2) | ecosystem: Host-associated > Plants > Roots > Rhizosphere ... | reverse complement strand
CGGCTTCTCGGTGCCCTCGACCGATTTGATGCCGATCACGCCCGCGGTCTGCGCCATCGCCTCGATCATCATCACGCCCGGATAGATCGGCCGGTCGGGGAAATGGCCGAGAAAGGGCGGCTCGTTGTAGGTGACGTTCTTGATGCCGATCCCCGAATAATCGGCGCGAATGTCGATCACCTTGTCGATCAACAACATCGGATAGCGGTGCGGCAGCGTCTTCAGAATCTCGTTAATGTCTACGACCGCAAACCTGACTGGTGATGCCGCCTCCTGCATTACTCCCGCCCTTCACCCTTCGGATCGGCCGCTTGATCACGCGCCAGACGCTCCACCGCAACAATCTCCCTGAACCACTGCTTGGTCGGCTTGGCGAAATGCCCACCCCAGCGGCCGTTCGGCGGAATGTCGTCCTTCACCGCGCTCATGGCCGTAACCTGCGCGCCGTCGCCGATCTTGAGATGGTTGTTGATGCCGACCTTTGCTCCCAAAGCCACATTGTCACCGATCGTCAGGCTGCCCGCGAGCCCGATCTGGGCCGCCAGCAGACAATGCCTGCCGATGGTCACATTGTGACCGATCTGGACCTGATTGTCGATTTTGGTGCCCTCGCCGATCACGGTATCGCGCAGGCTGCCACGGTCGATGGTGGTCCCCGCCCCGATCTCGACATCGTTCTGGATCAGCACCCGCCCGGTCTGCGGGACTTTCAGATGTCCCTCGGGTCCAAAGAAGATAAAGCCATAGCCGTCCTGCCCGATGCTGCAGCCGGGATGGATCAGCACATTGTTGCCGATCAGCGCGCATTGGATGGCGGTGCGTGCGCCGACATTGCAATCGCGTCCGATCCTGACGCCCGGACCGATCACGCTGCCTGCGCCGATCACAGTGCCCGCGCCGATCTCGACGTCAGCGCCGATCAGCGCCAGCGGATCGACGATCACGCCGTCTTCCAGACGCGCCGTGGGGTCGATGATAGCTGACGGCGCGATGGCGTCGCAGCCGAACCAGGAGGCGGGCCGCAGCGCATCGCGGTGCCATTCGCGTGCGAGCTCGACGAAGGCGCGAAACGGCTTGGCCGCCCGCAGCACGGCGACATGCGAAGGCACGCTCGCCTCGAATCGCTCGCTCACCAGACAAGCGCCGGCCTTGGTCAGGGCAAGCTGGTCGGCATATTTCAGGTTGTCGAAAAAGGTCAGATGCATCGGGCCGGCTTCGTCAAGCGACGCCAGCCCCCGGACCTCCTGGCCGGCCCGGGTAGGGTCGACCAAATGCGCCTTCGTGCGCGCGGCCACATCGGCCAGCGTCGACGAAGGCGGTGTTGCAAAGAATGTCGGTTGCGCCATTCCCCCGTCGCAATCTGCCCGCTGTCCAGACCAGAATGGCGGCTCCGGTGTAGCGGAGCCGCATTTTCTTTCCCTTTTTGCCGTGTTCCGGCGGCGCTGACCAGTATTAGAACGACGTACCGCCGCCAAATTTGAACTGCTGCACGCGGTCAAACTGGCCCTTGGTCAGCGGGATCGCATAGTCGAAGCGCAGCGGCCCGAACGGCGAGGCCCAGATCAGGCCGACACCCACGGAGGTGCGAACCAGGTTCTGCTCGGAAGATTGCAGGCCGAGACAGGTGCCGGGGTTGACCGGCTGCGTCGTGGTCGGCGGGATACATCCGGGCACGTTGACTTCGCCCGTGGCCGCCCAGGAGGTCGGGCCCTGATAGTCCCACAGGCCGCCGGCGTCGGCGTAGACCGCGCCCTTCAAGCCCACTTCCTTGGGCAGGAACCAGAACGGCATCTGCAATTCGAACGACGCACCCCAGTACTTGGTGCCGCCAAGCGCGTCACCTGTACCATAGGGGTTGATATCGCGCGGACCGATGCCGTTCGGCGCAAAACCGCGCACCAGGTTCGGACCCATCTGGAAGTGGTCGAGCATGCGCAGCTCGTTGTTGCCGACCTTGTTCAGCATGCCGCCCTGCAAGTGGATCAGGCCGACGATGTCGGAGACCAGCGGGGTGTAGTATTTGCCGTCGATCGTGCTCTTCAGATAGGTGACGTCGCCGCCGACGCCGGCGAAATCCTGCCGCCAGTCGATGAGCAGACCATCAGTCGGATTCTTGTTGTTGTCGAGCGTGTTGTAGTTCAGCGTGTAGCCAAGCGCCGAGGTGATGGTCGAGCCGCCCGCCAGCTCCTTGCGGATCGGCAGAGAGGCTTCGCCGTCGCTATAGCACCACAGGCCGAGACCGGTGGAGTCGGTCGCGCCGAGCGCGTTCGCTGCGGCCACGCCGTTCACGGCCACCCAGGCCGGCGATGGGTTGAAGGCGAGCAGGCCGTTGCTCGGATTATTGTTACAGTTTGCCAGATAGAATGGCAGCGAGATGTCCTGCTGGTAGATCGAATAGCGCAGCTGCAGCGACAGGTCCTCGCGGAGCTGGAAGCCGAGCCGCGGGCTGAAGCCGATCGTCTTGGTGCCATACGCGATATAGCTGTTGGGCAGCTGCTGGCGGTAATAGGCGTCAAGGCCCAGCGCCACGCGGTAATCGAGCAGATACGGATCGATGTAGGACAGCGACAGGCCGCGCGCATACTGGCCGTAGGTCACGGCTGCCTTGGCGTACAGACCGCGGCCGAGGAAGTTGCGTTCGGAGATGCTGACCTCGGCGAGCGCGCCGTCGGAAGTCGAGTAGCCGCCCGACACCGAGAAGTCGCCGGTCGATTTCTCCTCGAGATCGACGTTGAGAATGACGCGGTCGCTCGATGAGCCGGGTTCTGCCGTGATCTTCACGTTCTTGAAGAAGTCGAGGTTCTTCAGACGTCGCTCGGCGCGGTCCACCAGCGCGCGGTTATAGGCGTCGCCCTCGGCGATATCGAATTCGCGGCGGATCACGTAGTCGCGGGTGCGAGTGTTGCCGCGGATGTTGATGCGTTCGACATAGGTGCGCGGCCCCTCCTCGATGGAGAAGACCACCGAGACGGTGTGGGCCTCGAAATTGCGATCGCCGCGCGGGCGCACCACCGCGAAGGCAAAGCCGCGGCGCGAGGCCTCGATCTGCATTTCCTCGACCGATTTCTCGAGCGCCTCGACGTTGTAGAGCGAGCCGACGCTGACGCGCGAGTAGCTGCGCAAGGAGGCCGTGTCGAGGTTGGGGATGCTCGACTGGAAGTCGACCGACGCGACGCGGTATTGCTGGCCTTCCTCGATCTTGAAGGTGACCATGAAACCCTTGCGGTCGGGATCATATTCAGTGAGCGCGGCGACCACCTGCACGTCGGCAAAGCCGTGCTTGAGATAGAAGCGGCGAATCAGATCGCGGTCCGCCTCGACGCGATCGGGGTCGTAGACGTCATTGCCGCCGAGGAAGCTCAGAAGGTTTGATTCGTGAGTCTTGATGATGTCCTTGAGGCGATAGGACGAATAGTAGTTGTTGCCGACGAATTCGATCGACCTGACCGCGGTCTTCGGCCCTTCCACGATGGTAAAGACGAGATCGACGCGGTTGTTCGGCTGCTCGATGATCTCAGGCGTGACGGTCACGTCGTAGCGGCCGGAATGCCGGTAGATCTCGACGATGCGCTGGGCGTCCGACTGCACCATCGGACGCGACAGCGTGCCGCGCGGCTTGGATTGGACTTCCGACGAGAGTTGCTCGTCCTTGACCTTCTTGTTGCCCTCGAAGGCGACGCGGTTGATGACGGGATTCTCGATGACCGTGACGACGATCCTGCCGCCCGGGCGGCTGATTTGGACGTCCTGGAACAGGCCGGTCTCGATCAGCGCCTTCAGGCCATCGTCAATGGCCGCGTTATCTAGCCGCCCGCCCGGACCAGGCTTGAAATAGGACCGGATGGTCTCGACCTCGACACGGCGGTTCCCAACCACCTCGATGGAACTGACGGTCTGCGCAGCAGCCGACGACGGAACAACCATTGCCGCCAGCGGAGCAACCACCGGCACGGCGAACATGATCAGGGAAGCGAACACGCCCCCCCGGACTCGCATTCCAAACTTCATGCGCGACGCGCCCTCGTCATTCCGTACCGGGTCGAACCCCACGAACCGGCAGATTCCCATTGTTGCCTTCGGTTGTAATCAAATTCGCCGAGGCAGCAACTTACGATCTCCGTCCAATTCCAATTTCATTCCAAGACGTTGCCGATGGGCAACGTCACAAAAAAGCCGCGCTTTATGACTTCGGCCCGATGTGCAGGATGTCGTGATAGGTCGCAAACACCATCAACATCAGCACCAGCGCCAGTCCGATTCGGAAGCCCACCTCTTGGGCCCGTTCCGACAAGGGGCGGCCGCGCACGGCTTCCACCGCATAGAACAAAAGGTGACCACCATCGAGAAGAGGCACCGGAAACAGGTTCAGGAGCCCGATCGAGATCGACAATACAGCAGCCAGCTGAATCAGAGGTATCAGCCCCAGCGTTGCGACCTGGCCCGAGATCTGCGCGATGCGCAGCGGCCCGCCGATCTGATCGGCGGCCTCGCGTCCGGTGAAGATGCCGCCGATATAGGATAGCGTGCGGTCGATCACGAACCAGGTTTCCTTGATTCCCAGCCAGAACGCGGTCGCCGGATCGACGCGCTCGGTGTTGACGTCGCCCGGCGCGTTCTGGTGCGTGATGCCAAGCACGCCGAGCCGCTGGACATTGCCAAAAGCGTCCTTGACCTCGCGCAGTTGCGGCGTCCCGGTCAGTGTCACGGTGCCCTCGCCGCGCTTGACCGTGAAGGTCATCTTGTCGCCGGCGTTGGTGCCGACAATGCGCTGCATGTCGTTGAAGCTGTCGATCTTGGCGCCGTCGATGGCGGTCACGATGTCGCCGACCTGGAACCCGGCGGCAGCGGCCGCGCTACCCACCTCGACCTTGTCGACGCGCGCGGTCGTGCTCGGCTTGCCGAAGAAGGTGAACAGGCAGGTGAAAATCACGATCGCCAGGATGAAATTGGCGATTGGGCCAGCCGCCACGATGGCCGAGCGCGGTCCCACTTTCTTGTGGTGGAAACTGCCCGCACGCTCTTCCTCGGTCATGTTGGCGAGCGTCTCGGCCGACGGCGTGGAAGCCTCGCTCTCATCACCCAGGAACTTCACATAGCCGCCAAGCGGGATGGCCGAAATCTTCCAGCGGGTGCCATGGCGGTCGTTGAAGCCGGCAAGTTCCGGCCCGAAGCCGAGCGAGAACGTTAACACCTTCACGCCGGCCCAGCGCGCGACCAGGAAATGGCCGAGCTCATGGAAGAACACGACGATGGTCAGGACAAACAGGAAGGGAACCGCGTAGCCGATCAGAAGATGGCTCAGGTTATTGAAACTGTGAACAAAAAACTCAGCCATCAGAATCCCCTCAGCCAGAGCCGAAAGGCCCCACCCCAACGCTCTAGGATGCCTTTAAGGCAATTTGAGGCAATAGGGCGGCAGCCTTATTTCGCGCGTTATGGTCAACAGCGATGGCGTCGTCCGCGGAGGTCAACGGCGCCAGGTTGCCGGAGCGAATCCAGGCCTCGATGGTGGCTTCGACGAGCCGCGCGATGGCACCGAATCTGATCTTGCCGGCGATGAAGGCCGCAACCGCGACCTCGTTCGCTGCATTGAATACCGTAGTTGCACCGCGACCGGTCCTTAAGGATTCGTAAGCCAGCCGCAGCGCCGGGAACCGCTCGAAATCCGGTTCCTCGAAGGTGAGCTGGCCGATCTTGGCGAGATCGAGCTTGGCGGCCGGTCCTTTGATCCGGTCCGGCCAGCCCAGGCAATGCGCGATCGGCGTGCGCATGTCGGGCGCACCGAGTTGGGCGACCACCGACCGGTCGGCGAATTCCACCATGCCGTGCACGATCGATTGCGGATGCACGAGCACGTCGATCTCGTCGGGCGTGAGCGAGAACAGGTAGGCGGCTTCGATCACCTCGAGGCCCTTGTTCATCATCGACGCCGAATCGATGGTGATCTTCTGCCCCATGCTCCAGTTCGGATGTTTCAGCGCCTGCGCCAGCGTCGCCTGCTCGATGTCGGCCGGCGCCCAGGTGCGGAACGGCCCGCCGGAGGCTGTGATGATGACGCGGAGCAGTTCCTCGCGATTTCCCGAGCTCAGCGCCTGGAACAGCGCATTATGCTCGGAATCCGCCGGGAGAATGCAGGCGCCGGCGTTCATCGCGCGCTGCATGAAGAAATCGCCGGCACAGACCAGGCATTCCTTGTTGGCGAGCGCAACGGTCGCGCCGCGGTCGACGGCGGCAAGCGCCGGCTTGAGGCCCGCCGCGCCGCTGACCGCCGCCATCACCCAATCCGCAGGCCGGGCGGCCGCTTCGATGATCGAGCTTTCGCCGGCGCCGCATTCGGTGCGCGTGCCGGAGAGCGCCTCCTTCAGCTCGGTCAGGCGGCTCGGATCGGCCACCGCGACAAAGCGCGCGTCGAATTCCTTCGCCAGCTTGGCCAGCCCCCGCACGTTGCTGTTGCCGGTCAGCGCCTCGACCCGGTAGCGGTCACGCGCGCCGCGCAGCAGATCCATCGTGCTGTCGCCGATCGAGCCGGTCGCGCCGAGCACGGTGACACTACGAACGGCGGACGCCGCGGTCTTGTTGTTACGCAAGGGAACTGCGCTCATGCTCTCACCAAACCATAAGACCGCTGCCGACGCCATCCACGCCGTGCCGCCAAAAACCGAAAATCGCCGCAAGCACGATGGCTGCAACGAGGCCGTCGAGACGGTCCATTAGCCCGCCATGGCCGGGGATTATGTGACTTGAGTCCTTTACCCCGAAATGGCGCTTCACCGCGGATTCGAACAGGTCTCCGAATTGCGAGGCGATCGACAGCACCGCACCAAGTAACAGCATCGGCAAAAGTTTCGCGACGCCGAAGGCGGCAAAAAGGGCTGCGACCACCAGACTGGCGGCAAATCCGCCGACCGCGCCGGCCCAGGTCTTCTTCGGGCTGACCCGCGGCCACAGTTTGGGTCCGCCGATGGCACGGCCCGCGAAATAGCCGCCGATATCGGTGGCCCATACCACCAGCAGGACCAGAATCAGCGCCGACAGCCCCGCCTCGCGGTCGAGCCGCACCACGACTGCTGCGAGCTGCGCGGTGGCGGCATAAAAATATCCCGCAATCATCCAGAGGCGAGGTGCCGACGAGCGCACCGCCACGGCGATAAGGCCGAGGCCGAGCACCACGAGCGCCGCCTCCACCCGGCCAACCGCCAGAAACGGTGTCGCGAGGACGAGCGCAACGATGCCCGAGACCGTGACGCCCACGTTGCGCTCTGCGCAGGTCAGCATCAGCCATTCCACAAACAGGCCGATGGCCGCGAGCGTGACCAGCGTGATCCACAGCCAGCCGCCGACATAGGCGCAGACGATCGCAACCGGCGCCAGCACCAGCGCGGCGGCCATGCGCGTCACGAGATTGCGTGAATCCTGTCCGGCGGCCGTGGCCGGCGCGGCTTCGTGCTCGCTCACGATCCGGTTTTCGCAGCAAGGCCGCCAAAGCGGCGCTCGCGTTTGCCGTATTCGGCGATCGCGCCTTCCAGCGCCTGCTTGTCGAAATCCGGCCAGTGGATCGGCACGAACACGAGCTCGCTATAGGCCGCCTGCCACATCAAAAAGTTCGACAGCCGCTGCTCACCGCTGGTGCGGATGATCAGATCGGGATCGGGAATGTCTGACGTGTCGAGATATTGCCCGAGCGTGTCGGCATCGATCGAGGCAACGTCGCGCTTTGCTTCCGCGACCTCGCGCGCCAGCCGCTGCGCCGCGTTCGCGATCTCCTGCCGAGAGCCATAGTTGAAGGCGACGACCAGATTGAGCCTGGTGTTCTCTTTGGTCAGCTCCTCGGCTTCGTTCAGAAGCGCGCAGATGTCGGGCTCGAGCCCGGCGCGCTCGCCGATCACACGCACCCTCACCCCGTCGCGGTGCAAGGTCGCAAGATCGTTGCGGATGAAGCGGCGCAACAGGCCGAAGAGATCGCCGATCTCGCTCGCCGGGCGCGACCAGTTCTCCGACGAGAAGGAGAAGATTGTGAGATAGAGGATGCCGAGCTCAGGCGCCGCGCGAACCACGCGGCGCAGCGCCTCGACGCCGCGGCGATGGCCTTCAGCACGCGGCAGACCGCGCGCCGCCGCCCAGCGTCCGTTGCCGTCCATGATGATGGCGACATGCAACGGACCGTCGGATCGGTCCTGTCCTTCCCTGGCGGGGACGGCGGCGTTCGACATCGGTCGATCCTTCACACGGTAAGGATTTCTTTTTCCTTGGCCGCAAGCAACTGGTCGATTTCCGCGATCATGCCGTCGGTCGCCTTCTGCACGTCGGCGGCGAGACGCTCCTGATCGTCCTCGGAAATCTCGTGATTCTTCTCGAGCTTCTTCACGGTATCGAGCCCGTCGCGGCGCACGTGGCGCACGGCGACCTTGGCGGCTTCCGCATATTTATGCGCAACCTTCACGAGCTCCTTGCGGCGCTCCTCGTTGAGTTCGGGAATCCGCAACCGCAGCACCTGTCCCTCGGTTGCCGGCGAAAGACCGAGGTTGGAATCGACGATCGCCTTCTCGACCGCCTTCACCATCGAGCGGTCCCAGACCTGTACCGAGATCAACCGCGGCTCCGGCACGCTGATGGTGGCGACCTGGTTGAGCGGCATGTGCGAGCCATAGGCCTCGACCTGCACAGGCTCCAGCATCGAGGCCGAGGCGCGCCCGGTGCGTAGCCCCCCGAGTTCATGCTTGAGCGACTGGGTCGCGCCCTGCATGCGGCGCTTCAACTCGTTGATGTCGAAATTACCCGTGGGCATAACGCTCTCCCGTTCTACAGAGGCTTCTTGTCGAGACCCGGCTGGAGATGGTCAGCCGGCGACAACCGTCCCGCGACCGGTTCCACTCAGGATTGCCCCAATCGAACCGGGCTCGGCGATCGAGAACACGATGATAGGCAGCGACGTTTCACGGGCAAGGGCGAATGCAGTCGCATCCATGACCTTGTAGCCGCCCTCGATCGCCTGCGAATGGGTTAGACGGTCGAAGCGCTTGGCGGAAGGGTCTTTTTTGGGGTCGGCACTGTAGACCCCGTCGACATTGGTGGCCTTCAAAACCGCCTTGGCGTCGATTTCGGCCGCGCGCAGCACGGCGGTCGTGTCGGTGGTGAAGAAGGGATTGCCGGTTCCTCCACCGAGCAGGACGATCTTGCCCTCGGCGAGATATTTGTGCGCTGCACTGCGGGTGAACAGCTCGGAAATCTCGGGCATCACGAAGGCCGACAGCGTCCGCGCCGGCGTGCCCTTGCGCTCGATCGCCGCCTCCAGCGCGAGGCAATTCATCACGGTCGCGAGCATACCCATGGTGTCGCCGGTCGGCCGCGAGACGCCGCGGGAGGAGACCTCGACGCCGCGGACCATGTTGCCGCCACCGACCACGACAGCGATCTCGGCGCCGATCTTCTGGGCGGCGATCAGGTCGGAGGCGATCCGGTCGACGGTAGGCTGGTCGATGACGGCGCCGTTGCTGCCGGCGAGATATTCGCCGGAAATCTTGATCACGACGCGACGATAGACCGGCTCAGCCATGTTTGAATTGCTCTGTTGCCCCACCCCTACCGGCACCGACGGCGCCGCAAGCAATAAGCCTTCCGGCTACTTCTTGCCGCTGGCAGCCGCAACTTCGGCGGCAAAATCGGATTCCTGCTTCTCGATTCCCTCGCCGAGAGCATAGCGCACAAAGCCCGTGATCTTCACGGGCGCGCCGATCTTGCCCTCAGCTTCCTTGAGCGCCTGGGCCACCGACTTGCCGCTGTCGTGGATGAAGGCCTGCTCGAGCAGGCAGACCTCCTTGTAGAAGGTCTTCAGGCCGGACTCGACGATCTTCTCGATCACGTTCTCCGGCTTGCCCTGCTGCCGGTACTTGTCGGCGAGCACGTCCTTCTCGCGCTTGACGAGATCGGCGGGAAGGCCGGCCGGATCGATCGCCTGCGGGTTGGCGGCGGCGACGTGCATCGCAAGCTGGCGGCCGAGGGTTGCGAGCTCATCGGCCTTGCCGGTCGATTCGAGCGCGACGATCACGCCCATCTTGCCGGCGCCTTCGATGACGGAGTTGTGGATATAGCTCGACACCACGCCCTTGCCGACCTCGAGCGACGCCGCACGGCGCAGCGTCATGTTCTCGCCGATGGTGGCGATGGCATCCGCGATTGCCGCCTCGACGGTGATACTGCCGGCTTTGGCGGCCTTGATCTTCTCGACGTCGGCGCCGACCTCGAGCGCGACCTGGGCGATCATCTTGACCAGGCCCTGGAAGTGCTCGTTGCGCGCAACGAAGTCGGTCTCGGAATTGACCTCGACGACGACACCCTTGGTGCCCTTGGTGACAGCCGAGATCAGGCCCTCGGCGGCGACGCGACCGGCCTTCTTGGCGGCCTTGGACAGGCCCTTCTTGCGCAGCCAGTCCTGGGCGGCCGTCATGTCACCGGCCGTTTCGGTCAACGCGGCTTTGCAATCCATCATGCCTGCGCCGGTCGACTCGCGCAGATCCTTGACCATCGCTGCGGTGATTGTAGCCATTGCTAAGCGTCCTTCTGCCTGTCCGTGCTGACGGTGACGCGGCGCCTGCCCGCCCCGCCCGCGCCTGCCCTCAGGTACTCTGATATCGAGTGGAGACGACAGCCGGCACAAGACCGGCTGCCTGAAAATTATTCCGCTTCCGCAGTGAGCGACTTGGCCTTGGCGACCCAGGCTTCCGCGCGGCTCGGGAGACCGACTTCTTCGCCGATCTTGTGCGCGGTGTCACGATCGAGCTCGGCGAGCTGCCAGTAATGGAAAATGCCGAGGTCGTTGAACTTCTTCTCGATAGCGCCCGAGACGCCCGGCAGCTTCTTGAGGTCGTCAGCGCTGCCGCGTGGACCGGCAAGCCCCTGGAAGCCGCTAGCGGTCGGCGCCGGAAGATCCTCGGCGACCGGCTGGGCGGATGCGCCGATATCGATCCCCGTGTCGCCCTGCGCGCGGGAGATGCCGTCGATCGCGGCCCGCGCGACCAGATCGCAATAGAGCGAGATGGCGCGGCCGGCGTCGTCATTGCCGGGAACCACATAGGTGATGCCCTTCGGATCGGAATTGGTATCGACGATCGCCGCAACGGGAATGTTCAGCCGATGGGCCTCGGCGATCGCGATGTCTTCCTTGTTGGTGTCGATCACGAAGATCATGTCGGGCAGGCCGCCCATGTCCTTGATGCCGCCGAGCGAGCGATCGAGCTTGTCGCGCTCGCGCTGCAGCGTCAGGCGCTCCTTCTTGGTGTATTGCGCGCCTTCGCCGGAGCCGAGCATCTCGTCGAGCTGGCGTAGCCGCTTGATCGAGGCCGAGACCGTCTTCCAGTTGGTCAGCGTGCCGCCGAGCCAGCGCGAATTGACGAAGTACTGCGCCGAGCGCTTGGCTGCCTCGGCGACGCCGTCCTGCGCCTGCCGCTTGGTGCCGACGAACAGGATGCGGCCGCCCCTGGCGACGGTGTCGCTGACCGCCTGCAACGCCTTGTGCAGCATCGGCACGGTCTGGGCGAGGTCGATGATGTGGATGTTGTTGCGGGCCCCGAAAATGTACTCCGCCATTTTCGGATTCCAGCGGTGCGATTGATGACCAAAGTGCACGCCAGCCTCAAGCAGCTGGCGCATAGAGAATTCAGGTAGCGCCATGGATCTAGTTCTCCGGTTGGTTCCTCCGGAAACGTGTGAGCAAACGAGCCTGTCGGCCCGGCTGCCACCGGACGGCCTTTTCAGCCATGTTTCCGTGTGAGATGGCGCGCTATATAGCCGGTTTTCGGCCGGACGCAAGAAAATAAGGCCGGTTTTGGGGCCTTTGCCGCGCAGAAAGCCCGCTTTTTGCTCCTTCAGGCCACCATATCAATCTTGCCGCTCTTCAGGCGGTAGATGCCGCCGACCACCTTGAGCTTGTTCTGATCGACCGCCGCGTTGAGGATCGGCGAGGTCCCCTTCAGCTTGGCAACATTGTCGATCACGTTCTGGCGGATGGCGTTGTCGAGAGGATTTCCGGCCTGCCCCGACGCCGTCTTGACCGAGCCCGCAAGGCCCGTGACCAGGGTCGGTATATGGCCCGGCAGCGGCTTGTCGTCCTTCAGCGATTTGATAGCCGCATCGACCGCGCCGCATGAATCATGGCCCAGCACCAAAATCAGCGGCGCTGCGAGCACCGCAACCGCATATTCCAGGCTCGCCACGGTCTCCTCGGTGGCGAAATTGCCGGCGACACGGCAGACGAAGAGATCGCCGCGACCGCTGTCGAAGGCATATTCCGGCGCAATCCGCGAATCCGCACAGCTCAGGATGGCCGCATAGGGATTTTGCCCGCCCACCAGAGCCTCGCGCTCGTGCTTGAAGTCGTGGCGACGCGCGACACCCTCCACGTAGCGCTTATTGCCCGCCATCAATCGCTTCAGCGATGCATCCGGCGACAGCACGTTTTCAGGTTTCGGCGGCGCCTTGGTTTCCTTGGCGCGGACGGGATCCGCGAGCAATAGTCCCATTGCGGAAGCCGCCAACAGGACGCTCCGCCGTGTTGGTGTAAAGCCGCGCCCCAAATCCTGCCGACATGCCGTGCACATAGCCCCCTCCCCGGTGAACAATCCGATGCTTCGGTTCAGATAGCATGAGTCGAAGCACCGGCGTGTGTCGTCAGCATTTCGGGTTGTTGGCCGGACAATGCTTGGCCGCGGGCTTGGGCGGAGGTGGCGGAGGCCTCGGCGCTGCGAGCTTTGGCGGCGGGGGCGGTGGCGGCTTTGGCGCGGCCGCGAACGCTGGCCTCGGCGGTGGTGGCGGTGCTGCCGCCGGCTTGGGCGGCGGTGGCGGGGGCGTTGCCCGCCTGGCTTCCGGTTTCGGCGCCGACGGAGGC
>Ga0207661_10002407_pt1 | contig 12885 bp, 10 predicted proteins | sample KBSC713LmetaG_FD_184337 | JGI IMG/M metagenome (GOLD analysis project Ga0207661, IMG submission 184337) | Corn rhizosphere microbial communities from Kellogg Biological Station, Michigan, USA - KBS C7.1-3L metaG (SPAdes) (version 2) | ecosystem: Host-associated > Plants > Roots > Rhizosphere ... | reverse complement strand
GGCCGGCGATCGGCATGCTGCCCGCGCTCGTGTCCCATCTCGCGGCTGCCCGGTGGGCCGGCGACCCGTCGCGCACCTGGGTGCCGCGCATCCCCGGCGGCTGTGGCGCCAAGGCAATCGCCCACCACCGCCCCCGCATCCCGGCCTGATCGGTCGGCCGAACGTGCCGGGTCGGCTGCGCGGCCGGGCCTGGTTGGCCGCGCAGCCGACCGGACGATCTCCCCGCCTCACCCGTCGCGCCAACCGCGCGCCGCTGGCCCCCGGTTGGTCAGTCGTGGTGCTAGGTGGTTCAGGGGCGGCCGACGCCGACGGGATGGCCGACCGAGCCGGCGTCCGGGAGGAGCCGGAGGATCGCGGCGGCGACGTCGGGCCGGCTGATCGACAACCCCGGCGCCGGCCGGTCCACGGTCAGCACCGGCCGACCGGTGCCAACCCGGTCGGTGAGCCGCTCCGGCCGTACCGTCGTCCAGTCCAGTCCGGACTCCCGCAGGATCGTCTCCATCCGCTCCAGGTCGGCGTAGTGCGCGCCGAACAGCGCCCACGCCACCCGCCGGAGCACCGTCCGGAACAGCAGCGACCCGTCGGTGAACAGCGGCGCCGCGCTGACCGCGACGATCCGGGTGACCGCCGCCTCCTGCATCGCCATCACGGCCGCCCGCACGCCCCGCGAGTTGACGGTCGGGTCGCCGGAGCGCCCCTGCGGCCCGAGCGCCGACACCACGGCGTCCCGCCCGCTCACCGCGCCGATGAGCTCGCCGGGCGAGAGCGTGTCGACGACGGCGACCTGCAGGCGTCCCGGCCCGCCGACCGGCACCCGTTCCCACGCCCGCACCGCCGCGCCGCCGCGGGCGGAATCTCTGATCACCGCGGTGACTTCGTGATCGGCCTCGATCGCCTGCCGCACGAACTCGCGCCCGATCCCGCCGCTGGCTCCGATCACCGTCACCCGCATCGTGCCGCACCTCCAGTGAGTGAATGTTCACTTACCGAGGAAGAGTGAGTGAATACCCACTAACCTGTCAAGCGTGAACGAGAGCACACGGGACCGGATCCTCGACGCCGCGGCGGACGTGATGACCCGGCTCGGGCTGGCCAGGGCGACCACCAAGGAGATCGCCCGGGCGGCCGGCTGCTCGGAGGCGCTGCTCTACAAGCACTTCCGGGAAAAGGAGGAGATCTTCCTCGGCGTGCTGAAGAACCGGCTGCCGAACCTCACCGCGACCCTCGCGACGCTGCCCGGGAAGGCCGGCACCGGGTCCGTGCGGGAGCGGCTGATCGAGGTGGTCGACCTCGCGGTCCGGTTCTACGAGGGCGGGTTGGCGATCGGCAGCTCGATGCTCGGCGACCCGGAGCTGGTCCGCCGGCACCGCGAGTGGCTGGTCAGCCACGGCGTCGGCCCGCAGATGGCCAACCGGTGGCTGGCCGACTACCTGCGGGCCGAGCAGAAGGAGGGTCGGGTGGCGGGCGGCGTCGACGCCGACGCGGCGGCGGCACTGCTGCTCGGCGCCAGCTACCAGCGGGCGTTCCTGCTCCGGCTGATGGGGGAGGAGCCGCTCAGCCCGCCGTCCGCCGAGTTCGCCGGCAGCGTGGTGGACGCGGCCCTGCGTGGACTCGATCCCTGATCTGATGGCGCGCATGGAGCGGGCCGAGATCAGCGAGATCGTGCAGCGGGCCGGCGACCTGGTCGCCGAGCACTACGTCTTCGCCGATGTCGGCGCGCGGCTGCGCGACCTGCTGACCGACCGGGCCTCCGACGGCGCGTACGGCGCGCTGGTCGACCCCGCCGCGCTGGCCGGCGTGGTGACCGAGGACCTGCAGTCCCTCAACGGCGACCTGCACCTGCGGCTGCGGCACCACGCCGTGCCGCTGCCGGAGCAGTGGGACGAGGAGGCCGACCGGGCGGCACGGGCCCGGGACGCGGCCCGCTCGCTCCACGGGGTCGCGAAGATCGACCGGCTCGACGGCAACGTCGTGCATCTCGTGATCGCGCCGCAGCTGTTCCCGGTGCAGCTTGCCGGGGCGACGCTCAGCCTGGCGATGCAGCTGGTGGCCGGCGCCGACGCGCTGCTGCTCGACCTGCGGGAGAACCGCGGTGGCGATCCGCGCACGGTCGCGCTCCTCTGCGGCTACCTGATGGACGAGCCGACCCACCTGGTGACCATGCACCAGCGGGACACCGGCGAGACCGTGCAGTCGTGGTCGCCCGCGTACGTGCCGGGTCCGCGGTTCGGCCCCACCAAGCCGCTGTACGTGCTGGTCGGGCCGACCACGTTCTCCGGCGCGGAGGAGCTCGCCTACGACCTGCAGCAGCTGCGGCCCGGCAGCACCGTGGTCGGCGAGCGCACCCGCGGCGGCGCCCACCCGTGCGAGGGCTACCGCCTGCATCCGCACCTCGAGCTGACCGTCCCGGTCGCCCGCGCGATCGGCGCCACCACCGGCGCGAACTGGGAAGGCACCGGGATCACCCCCGACGTCCCGGTCCCCGCCGCCGACGCCCTCCCCACCGCCTACCGCCTCGCCCTCGCCGCCCTCGGAGCCTAATAGGCGTCAGTAGGAGCGGGGGAGGCCGAGGGTGTGGGTGCTGACGAAGTTGAGGATCATCTCGCGGCTGACCGGGGCGGTGCGCACCAGCCGGGTGGCGCCCCACAGCGTCGCCAGGCCGTACTCGGTGGCAAGGCCGTTGCCGCCGTGCACCTGGATCGCCTGGTCCAGCGCCGCCAGCGCCGCCTCCGCCGCCGCGTACTTCGCCATGTTCGCGGCCTCCCCGGCCGCGGCATCGTCGCCGGTGTCGTAGAGCCAGGCCGCCTTCGAGGTCATCAGCCGGGCCAGCTCGACCTGGATCGCCGCGTGCGCGAGCGGGTGCGCCAGGCCCTGGTGGCTGCCGATCGGCACGCCCCACACCTGCCGGGTGTTCGCGTACGCCGACGCCTTGTCGAGCGCGTACCGGCCGATCCCGTTGGCGAACGCGGCCCCGGTGATCCGCTCCGGGTTGAGCCCGGCGAACAGCGCCGCGAGCGCCGCGTCCGCGGTCTCGCCGACCATCGCGTCGGCCGGCAGCCGCACGTCGTCGAGGAACAGCGCGAACTGCTTCTCCGGGCCGGTGATCTCCACCGGGATCAGCGTCTTCTCGAAGCCCGGCGCGTCCGTCGGCACGATCGCGAGCGCCGGCCGCAACGTCCCGGTCCGGGCGTCCTCGGCCCGCCCGACCACGAGCACCGCGTCGGCCTCGTCCACCCCCGAGATGTAGGTCTTCCGGCCGGCGAGGATCCAGTCGTCCCCGTCCCGCCTGGCGACGGTGGACAGCCGGTGCGAGTTGGAGCCGGCGTCCGGCTCGGTGATCGCGAACGCCATCTTCGTCGTGCCGCTCGCCAGCGCGGGCAGCCAGCGTTCCTTCTGCTCGGCCGTCCCCGACCGGCCGATGACGGACCCGCAGATGGCCGGGGAGACCACGATGAACAGCAGCGGGCAGCCGGCGGCGGCCAGCTCCTCGGCGACGATCGCGAGCTCGACGATGCCGCGCCCGCCGCCGCCGTACTCCTCCGGGATGCCGACGCCGAGGTAGCCGAGCCGGCCGACCTCGTCCCACAGCTCGCGGGTCTTCTCGCCGGACCTGGCCTTGCCCAGCCAGTACGGATGGCCGTAGCGCGCGGCAAGGTCGGCGACCGAGGCACGCAGCAGCAGCTGCTCGGCGGTCTCGGCGAAGTCCATCAGCCCTCCTCGATCACGGCCAGCACGTCACCGGCGTCCACCTGGGACCCGGTCGTCACCCGCAACTCGGCCAGCACGCCGTCGGTCGGCGCCAGCACCGGGTGCTCCATCTTCATCGCCTCCAGCGCGAGCAACTGCTGCCCGGCGTTGACCCGGTCGCCCTTGGCCACCCGTACCGCGACGACCTGCCCCGGCATCGAAGCGGTCAGCGAGCCGGCCGGCAGCGCGGCCACCGGCTCCGGCAGCGGGTCCACCTCGCCCAGCGCGACCGCCCACCCCGGACCATCCACATAGGACATCGGCCCGACCGTGTGCACCCGGTACGCGACCCGCACGCCGTCCGCCACGAGCACGACGGTGTCCGGGGTCGCGCTCACCACGGTCACCGGCGCCGGCCGGTAGCTGACGGCCACGTCCCCGTCCGGTCCGGCGTACGTGGCCGTCGCCGGCTGCGACGGGTTGTTCCGCCAGCCGGCCGGCACGCTGCGCTGCACCGGCGCGCTCGCCCGCCGCCGCGCCGACCCGGCCAGCGCCGCCACCAGCGCCGCGGTCGCCACCTCGGCCGGACCGGCGAGCGGCGCCAGCAGCGCGGGCTGCTCGTCGAGGAAGCCGGTGTGCGGGCCGGCCGCGAACCCGTCCGACCGCAGCACCCGCACCAGCAGGTCCCGGTTCGTGACCAGCCCGTGCAGCGAGGCGCCGGCGAGCGCGGCGGCGAGCTTCCGGGCGGCGGCCGCCCGGCTCGGGCCGTGCGCGACGACCTTGGCCAGCAGCGGGTCGTAGTGCGCGGACACCGCGTCCCCGTCGACCACGCCGGCGTCGACGCGCACGCCGCCGGGCACCGCGATCCGGTGCAGCGTGCCGGTGGACGGGCGCCAGCCGGCGGACAGTGCGCCGGGGGTTCCCGGGGGTGTCCCCCGGGGGTCCAGTACGCCGGGGGTTCCCGGGGGTGTCCCCCGGGGGTCCAGTACGCCGGGGGTTCCCGGGGGTGTCCCCCGGGGGTCTGGATCCTCGGCGTAGAGGCGGGCCTCGATCGCGTGCCCTCGCACCGGCGGCGGCGCGTCGAACGGCAGCGGATCGCCCTCGGCGATCGACAGCTGCAGCGCGACCAGGTCGAGGCCGGTCACCGCCTCGGTCACCGGGTGCTCGACCTGCAGCCGGGTGTTCATCTCCAGGAACGCCGGCTCCCCGCCGGCATCCTCGTCGGCACTGACGAGGAACTCGACCGTGCCGGCACCGACGTAGCCGACCGAGCGGGCGGCCGCGACCGCGGCGTCGAACAACCGTTGCCGCAGCGGGTCCGGGATCGCGGCCGGCGCCTCTTCGACGATCTTCTGGTGCCGGCGCTGCACCGAGCAGTCCCGCTCACCGACCGCGACGACGCTCCCGTGCCGGTCGGCGAGCACCTGCACCTCGACGTGCCGCGACCGCTCCAGCCAGCGCTCGACGAAGACCAGCCCGTTGCCGAACGAGGCCGCCGCTTCGCGCTCTGCGGCCGCGACGGCGTCGGCCAGCTCGCCGGGAGCCCGCACCACCCGCATTCCCCGGCCGCCGCCGCCGTGGGCGGCCTTGACCAGCAGCGGGTAGCGCGCGTCCGCCGGCACCTCGCCCGGCGCCCAGGACGGCAGCACCGGCACCCCGGCCGCCGCGACCAGCGCCTTGGCGTCCACTTTGGACCCCATCGACGCGATCGCCGCCGGCGGCGGGCCCACCCAGACCAGGCCCGCGTCCAGCACCGCCTGCGCGAAGGCGGCGTCCTCGGCCAGGAACCCGTAGCCGGGGTGCACCGCGTCGGCACCGGCCCGCCGGGCCGCGCCGACCAGCAGGTCGGCCCGCAGATAGGTGTCCGCCGACGCGGCGCCGGGAAGCTCGACCGCGGCGTCGGCCTCGGCGACCCACGCGCCGCCACTGTCCACAGTGGAGAACACCGCGACCGGAGAGATCCCGAGCGAGCGGCAGGTCCGGATCACCCGCCGGGCGATCTCCCCCCGGTTGGCGATGAACAGCCGCCGGATCTCCACCCGGTCCCCGGCGCTGGTCGCTCCCCGTTCGCGGTGCGAGCCCTCCCGCCCGGTCATCGGAACACCCCGTAGCCGCGGGTGCCCTGCCAGGCCGAGGAGTGCACGGCCGACAGGCACAGCCCGAGCACGGTCCTGGTGTCCCGCGGGTCGATCACGCCGTCGTCGTACAGCCGACCGGACATCGCGAACGCGACCGACTGCGCCTCGATCTGCTCCTCGACCGCTCGCCGCATCGCCTCGTCGCCGGCCTCGTCGTAGTCCTGCCCGCGCGCGGCCGCGGCCTGCCGGGCCACGATCGAGAGCACCCCGGCCAGCTGCGCCGGCCCCATCACCGCCGACTTGGCCCCCGGCCAGCTGAACAGGAACCGCGGGTCGTACGCCCGCCCGCACATGCCGTAGTTCCCGGCCCCGTACGAGGCACCCATCACCACGGTCAGGTGCGGCACCCGCGAGTTCGACACCGCGTTGATCATCAGGGCGCCGTCGCGGATGATCCCGGCCTGCTCGTACGCGGTCCCGACCATGTAGCCGGTCGTGTTCTGCAGGAACACCAGCGGCGTGTCGGTCTGGTTGGCCAGCTGGATGAACTGCTGCGCCTTCTGCGACTCCTCGCCGAACAGCACCCCGCGCACGTTGGCGAGGATGCCGACCGGGTAGCCGTGGATCGACGCCCAGCCGGTCAGCAGCGACGGCCCGTACGCCGGCTTGTGCTCGTCGAACCGGGAACCGTCCACCACCCGGGCCAGCACCTCCCGCGGATCGAACGGCACCCTGGGGTCGCCGCCGGCGATCCCGAGCAGCTCGTCCGGGTCGTACAGCGGCTCGTCCGGCGGCTCGGTGGGACCGGGGCCGGCCTTGCGCCAGTTGAGCCGGGCGACGATCCGCCGGCCGATGCGCAGCGCGTCCCGCTCGTCGGTGGCGAGGTGGTCGGCGAGGCCCGAGACGCGGGCGTGCATCTCCGCCCCGCCGAGCGACTCGTCGTCCGCGTCCTCGCCGGTGGCCATCTTCACCAGCGGCGGACCGCCGAGGAACACCTTCGACCGCTCCCGGATCATCACCACGTGGTCGCTCATGCCGGGCACGTACGCGCCGCCGGCGGTCGAGTTGCCGAAGACCAGCGCGACCGTGGGGATCCCGGCCGCGGACAGCTGGGTGAGGTCACGGAACAGCCGGCCGCCGGGGACGAAGATCTCGGCCTGGCTGGGCAGGTCGGCACCGCCGGACTCGACGAGGTTGACCAGCGGCAGCCGGTTCTCCCGGGCGACGTCGTGGGCCCGGAACGCCTTGCGCACCGTCCACGGGTTGCTCGACCCGCCGCGTACGGTCGGGTCGTTGGCCGTGATCACACACTCCACACCGGACACCACGCCGATGCCGCTGACCAGCGAGGCGCCGACGGTGTAGTCGCTGCCCCAGGCGGCGAGCGGGGACAGCTCCAGGAAGGCGGAGTCGCGGTCGAGCAGCAGCTCGATCCGCTCCCGGGCCAGCAGCTTGCCCCGGCCCCGGTGCCGCTCGACGTACTTCGGGCCGCCACCGGCGCGGGCCTTCGCCAGCTCGGCGGCCAGGGCGGCCAGCTGCCGCAGGCTGTTCTCGTACGCCTCGCCGTAGCCCGGCGCCGATCTGTCCACAGTGGAGGGTAGGACCGTCACAGCAGCTCCTCCGGTATGTCGACCAGCCGGCAGCGCAGCCACTCGCCCAGCGCCTTGCCCTGCGGGTCGAACCGGGTGCTGGCCGCGACGCCCTCGCCGAGGATGCCGTCGACGACGATGTTCACCGCGAGCAGGTTCGGCAGCTGCACGACGTACGAGCTCAGCCCGGCCACCTCCGGCAGCAGCTCGTGCAGCCGGTCCCGGGTCAGCCAGCGGGAGAACCACCGGTACGCCGCCTCGGTGCGGAACCAGACCCCGATGTTGGCCCGGCCGCCCTTGTCGCCCGACCGGGCGCCGGCGATCGTGCCCAGCGGCACCCGCCGGGTCGGCCCGGACCCGACCGGCGCCTGCCAGAACCCGCCCACCGGCACCAGCGGCCGGGTCGGCGGCGCCGGCACCCTGACCCGGGTCCCGTCCGGCAGCACCGCGACGTGGTCCACGTCGGACTGCGGCACCGTCGAGGCCGTGAACACCCCGTACGGGCTGGCGTCCGCGGGGGGCGCGGTGACGTGGAAGCCCGGGTACGACGCCAGCGCCAGCTCGATCGGTACCCGGGAGAACGCCCGGCCGACCGGGTCGGCCGACGGGTCCCGGACGGACAGGTGCAGCAGCGCGCTGGCCGCCTCCTCGGTGTCCGCGTCGGCGTGGTCGGTGCGGGCGAGCGTCCAGTCGACCTCGGCCGGCCGGTGGTCGCCGAGCGCCTGCTCGACCTGGTCGCGGACCAGCGCCGCCTTCTGCGGGATGTCCAGCCCGGTGAGCACGAACGTGGTCGCGTTCCGGAAGCCGGCCAGGCGTACCGTGCCGACCTTGAGATCGGGCGGCGGCGGCGCGCCGACCACGCCGGAGATCCGCACCCGGTCCGGGCCGGCCTGGTCGAGGTGGATGGTGTCGAACCGGGACACCACGTCCGGCCCGACGTACTCGGCCCGGTCGATCTCGTACAGCAGCTGCGCGGTGACGGTCTCCACGGTCACCGCGCCGCCGGTGCCGGGGTGCTTGGTGATCACCGCGGAGCCGTCGGCCGCCACCTCGGCGATCGGGAAGCCGGGGTGCCGCGGGTCGGCCAGCTCCCGGAAGAACGCGAAGTTGCCGCCGGTCGCCTGGGCGCCGCACTCCAGCACGTGCCCGGCCACGGTCGCGCCGGCCAGCTCGTCCCAGTCGTCCGCGGCCCAGTCGTGGTGCCAGGCCGCCGGGCCGACGAGCAGCGAGGCGTCGGTCACCCGACCGGTCACGACCACGTCGGCGCCGCCGCGGAGGCATTCGACGATCCCGCGGCAGCCCAGGTATGCGTTCGCGACACCGCCCTCGGCCGGCAGCTCGTCGCCGACGACGTGGCCGACCCTGGCCGGGATGCCGAGCACGCCGGCGAGCGTGCCGACCGCGTCCGCCAGCCCGGCCGGGTTGAGGCCGCCGGCGTTGACGACGATCGTCACGCCGCGGTCCATGGCCAGCCCGAGGCAGTCCTCGAGCTGGCGCAGGAACGTCTTCGCGTACCCGGCGGTGGGGTCGCGCAGCCGGTCCCGGGCCAGGATCAGCATGGTCAGCTCGGCCAGGTAGTCGCCGGTGAGCACGTCGAGCGGCCCGCCGTCGAGCATCTCCCGCATCGCCGCGAGCCGGTCCCCGTAGAACCCGCTGCAGTTCCCGATCCGGATCACGCCGGCCGGGCCGGTCATCGGAGCACTCCGCGCAGGTGGGCGGTCCAGTCGGCGAGCAGGCGGGTACGCCGGGCGGAGTCGTCGGTGAGCAGGCTGGCCACCCCGAGCCCGCGCATGAGGTCCAGGGTGGTCTGCACCGCCTCCCGTACACCGGGGCGGGACTCGTGCGCGCCGAGCAGCTCGACGGTGAGCCGGTGCACCTCCCGGCCGAACCGCGCCTCCACCGGGACCAGCGCGCTGCGCAGCGCTGCATCGGTGCGGGCGGCGACCCAGACCTCGATCGCGGCGGCGAACAGCGGCCCGGTGAACAGCGAGGCCAGCAGCTCGATCGTCGCCTCGAGCCGGTCGCCGTCCGGCGGCAGCCCGGCGGCCTCGGCCCGCAGCTCCGCGCTGCGCCGCTCGGCCAGGTGCTCGACCGCGGCGATGAGCAGCGCCGACTTGGTCCGGTAGTGGTGCAGCTGGGCGCCGCGGGAGACGCCGGCCCGGTCGGCGACCAGGGTGGTCGTCGTGCCGGCCCAGCCGCGCTCGACCAGACAGTCGACCGCGGCGTCCAGCAGCCGGTGCTGCATGGACCGGCTGCGCTGCTGCTGCCGGGTTCCGGCGGCTGCGGTCACGCACCGCAGCCTCCCGGACAGCCAGACAAACAGTCAAGACTGAATGTTTCAGTGCCTAGATCGGTAATCGGTAAGGGCCGAATGGGTGAAACCAGTGTTGGGGGGCAGCGGAACTGCGGGGGTTGTGCCCTATGCTTCAGGCCTCCGGTTCCGATCCCCCCACGGCGCCGGAGACCCCACCAGAGGGCGGGGGACGCCTCACCGCGTCCCCCGCCCTCCCCATTTGTCCTCTGGTGGTCCGGGTTGGGCAAGCCGGACGCCGAGGAGCCTCCGCCGACTGGCCTCCCTTGTGCACGGCCGGTCAGGGGGTGGTCGCTGTGTGCGGCGTACGGGCGCCGGTCGGGTCGATCGGGGGATCCGGGAAGTGGACCGTGACGACCAGCCCAGGGTTGGCGTCGCTGAGGGTGACCGATCCACCGTGTGCAGCGACCAGCTCCCGGACGATCGCCAGACCGAGCCCGGCGCCGCCCGATTCGCGGCCGCGGTCCCAGTCGAGCCGGGTGAACCGGTCGAACACGCGCGCCCGGTCGCCGGGCGGGATCCCCGGCCCGTCGTCGGCCACGGTGAGCGTGCGTGGCGCGACGGTCACCGTCACCCGGGACCGTGCGTGCCGGACAGCGTTGTCGACGAGGTTGACCAGCACCCGGCGGACCGCGCCCGCCTCGGCCAGCACCGTGCAGTCCTGATCGCAGGGGTCGAGCACGACCGGCACCCTGGCCGCCGCGTACCGGTCGGTCACGTCCTGAGCCAGCGCGTAGAGGTCAAGCGGAGCCCGCGGCCGGCGGGGGGCCTCGTCCAGCCGGGCCAGCAGCAGCAGGTCGTCGACCAGCCGGCCGAGCCGCTCGACGTCGACCAGCACGTCGCCGGCCAGCTCGCCGGCCGGCGTACCCGCGTCGACCGCCGCGGCGACCTCGAGCTGGGTGCGGGCGCTGGCCAGCGGCGAGCGCAGCTCGTGCGCGGCGTCCGAGACGAACGCGCGCTGCCGGGCGCCGGCCGCGTCCAGCCGGGCCAGCATGTCGTTGAGCGTCTCGGCGAGCCGGCGGATCTCGTCCTGCGCGGGCGGCACCGGCAGCCGGCCGGGCCCGCTGATCGCCAGCGCGCCCCGGCGCAGCTGTTCCACCGGCCGCAGCGCCCGCCCGGTGACCCACCACATCGCCAGCGCCACCACCGCCAGCAGCAGCGGCGCGCCGATCGCGAGCCCGATCAGCAGCACCCTGGTCCCGGACCGGGCCCCGCCGAAGTCGACCGCGACGATCACCGTCTGCGGGTAGTACGCCGGCCCGGCCGGCACCCCGACCACCCGCAGCGGGCCGGACAGGCCGAGCCGGGACCCGGGCACGACCAGCCGTTCCCCGGACCGTACGGCGGCGATCTCGGCCGGCCGCAGCACCGGCACCAATCGGTCGGTGCCGGTGGACGCGGCCACCACCCGGTTCTGCGCGTCGACCACCTGGATCGCCGCGGTGCCCTCGCCGCCTTCCGGCACCGGGTCGGGCAGCCGGTTGCTGTCGACGAGCGCGCCGACCTCGCGGGCGCTCTGCAGCGCGCCGGCGTCGACCGCGGTCTGCAGCGTGCGCGACCCGGTGATCACCAGCAGCACCGCGCCGGCGGCGATCCCGACGCCCAGCAGCGCGGTGGCGAAGACCGTCAACCGCGCGCGCAGACTCCAGTTGGGCGCCACGCCGGCCCAGCTGGCTTCGCGGGCCACGACCGGCTGCCGACCGGGCTCGGTCGACCCCGTCGCCGTGCTGGACGACACCGGGACCTCGTCCGCATCCACCGACGACCTCGCGGCGCGCCTAACCACCGTCGGCGGCGAGGCGGTAGCCGGCTCCGCGCACCGTCTGCACCGCCCGCCGGCCGAACGGGGCGTCGATCTTGCGCCGCAGGTAGCCCACGTATACCTCGACGACGTTGAGGTCGCCCTCGTGGTGCGGATCCCAGACGTTGCGCAGTATGTCGATCTTGGGCACGACCTCGCCGGCCCGGCGCAGCAGGTATTCCAGCAGCGAGAACTCCCGCGGCGTCAGCTCGATCTCGGTCTCCCCGCGGACGACCTGGTGCTTGGCCGGGTCGAGGGACAGGTCGCCGGCGGCCAGCACGGCCGGGCGGGGTGGCGCGCCCCGCCGCAGCAGCGCGCGCAGCCTGGCCACCAGCACCACGTACGAGAACGGCTTGGTCAGGTAGTCGTCGGCGCCGACGTCGAGCCCGTCGGCCTCGTCGTACTCGCCGTCCTTGGCCGAGAGCATCAGCACCGGCACCCAGTTGCCCTCGGCCCGCAGCCGCTCACACACCCGGTAGCCGGAGAGCCCGGGCAGCATGATGTCCAGCACGATCGCCGCGTATCCGCCGTCGTGGGCGCCCTCACGCGCCTTGTGCAGGCCCGAGACACCGTCGTGGGCGACGTCGACGGTGAACCCCTCGGCCTGCAGCCCGCGCTTGAGCGCAGCGGCCAGCCGCACCTCGTCCTCCACCACCAGCAGCCGCACCGTTCACCTCCCGAGCACCGGCACCCTCCCCCAGCCCGGCTGTGAGCGGGCTGAGTATCTGTTCGAGGGTGCCACTACATGGTCTCGTACCGGGCACACCCGCGTCGCCGGCGACGTTGGCACGGGTGTACGGCGACGAGGGGACTGGTAGGCGTGGCGGAGCGAGCGAACGAGCCCGGGGAGAAGGCGATCGCCGGTCGGGCGACCGAGGCGCCGCCGCGGCCGGGGAGCCCGCCGCGGCCGAACGACCGGCCCGCCGACCGCGACCGCGGGCCGGACCGGCCACCCTGGAAGGTCGAGGGTGCGCCGCCGACCGGCGACGGCGGGCCGGACGCCAGCAAGCCCAACTGGGGCCGCGTCGTCCGGCGCACCTGGTGGCTCGTCCTGCTGGCGCTGATCGTCAACTGGATCATCGCCTCGACCCTGATGGGCACGTCCCGCACGACCGTGTCGTACACGTTCTTCCGCGACCAGGTGCAGGCCGGCAACGTCAGCGAAGTCACCTCGACCGGCGACACGATCGAGGGCACCTTCCGCACCGCGGCGAAATACCCGCCGAACGACGGCAACGCCAAGGACGTCACCGACTTCACCACCCAGCGGCCGTCCTTCGGCGACGACGGGTTGACCCAGCTGCTGCTGGACAAGAACGTCACCGTCAACGCCAAGCCGCCGGACCAGGTGTCGCTGCTGACCCAGATCCTGGTGGGCTTCGGCCCGACGCTGCTGTTCATCGGGCTGGGGATCTGGTT
>Ga0207661_10002401_pt1 | contig 12898 bp, 9 predicted proteins | sample KBSC713LmetaG_FD_184337 | JGI IMG/M metagenome (GOLD analysis project Ga0207661, IMG submission 184337) | Corn rhizosphere microbial communities from Kellogg Biological Station, Michigan, USA - KBS C7.1-3L metaG (SPAdes) (version 2) | ecosystem: Host-associated > Plants > Roots > Rhizosphere ... | reverse complement strand
CGCCGGCCGCTTCGCGCGGGTCCTGGCGGCGGGCTTTTCGGCTTCAACCGACGGCTGCTCAGCGGTGCTGACCGCCGGCGCCGCGGCGGCAGGGGCCGGCGTCGGCGTGGCGAGCGTCGGCAACGACGCGGCTCCGCCCGCGGGGCCGACGACACCGATGCTGAGCAGGTCCGGCGGCGGCGCGCCAGGACGTCCGCGACCGCGCGGACCACTGACACCACGCGGACCCATACCACGCGGCGCGACAGGCGACGCGGGGGTTGCCGGCGCGTTGGCGGCCGCCGTCTTCGCGAGCTGCTCGGAGACCGGCTCCGCTTCCACCGCACGCGCGATCTCGAAATCATCGCCGCGACGGCGGAGATCGATCACATCGCTGTCGTGGGCGTCCTTGAGGATGCGCGGGAAGTTGCGGTCGCTCAAGCTCTCGCTGTCGCGGCCGAGGAGCTCGCGCGCTTTCGCGCGCACGGCACTGGCACGCACGGCGGCGTCGCCGGAGACGAGCGCCTCGACGGAACGCCGCACGAGATCGAAGGCCTCGTCGCGCGTGAGCCGCTCCCCGCTGACGCCGATCTGCTCGGTCGTTTCGGCGCGTGGAGCACGCTCGTGACGCTCGGGGCGAGCGCTGCGCTCCGGCGCGGGGGCTGGTTCGCGCACGGGCGGAGCGACGGGCAGCGCGGGCGCTTCCTCGGCCTGCGCGCGCACTTCCGGGATCGATGCTGCCTCTTCGTCGAGTGGAACGTCCGCGGCGCGCTCGGCGCGCGGCGCGCGATCCTCGCGGTCACGGCCGCGACCGCGACGACCGCGACGGCTGCGGCCCTCACGCTTGCGATCCTCGGCCGCCTCGGCGCCATCGACGCGGGAGACCTCGTCCGTGACGGGCGCCGCTTCGACGACGCGCGTGTCGCTCCGGGCGCCGCCCGGGAGCCCGATCTCGAGCTGGCCATTCTCGAGCTTCGTCGCCGAGAGCAGACCGCGCTGCACGGCATCCTGGACGAAGCGGGAGAACTTCGCCATGCCGAGATCCTTCTCGTCGAAGGTGCTGTCGATCTCCTGCATGACCTGCTTGAGGCGATCGGAGCGCATGACGTCGCCGTTGCGCTTCATCCGGTTGACCGCCTCGGTGACGAGCTCCCAGGGATCCCACTTCTTCGACGCCTCTTCTTCCTCGGAGTTCTTCACGAGGCCGGCGAGGGCGTTGTAGCTGTAGTACTCGTCGCAGTTCATGACGAGCAGGTCGCTCGACGACTCGCGGATGCCGACGCCGATGACGTACTTGCCGTACTCCTTGAGCTTCGTGACGAGCGAGGCGAAGTCGCTGTCGCCGGAGAGGAGGATGTAGGTCCCGATCTCCGGCCGCGTGAAGACGAGCTCCATCGCGTCGACGGCGAGGCGGATGTCGGTGGCGTTCTTCTTCGACGACCCGTACGCCGGCGCCATGATCATGTCGATCGACGACTCGGCGAGCGGGACGATGTACTGCGGGTAGCGCCGCCAGTCGGCGTAGGCGCGTTGGACGGCGACCTTCCCCTTGATGATGTCCGAGCCGAGGAGGGTACGCAGCTCCTTCCCGAGGTCGGAGCGAATCCCCATCGTGACGTTGTCGAAGTCGATGAGGAGGGCCGCATTCGGGGCGTGCATCGGAGGCACGTAGTTGGCCGAGGCGGCGTGCGGCGCGGAAAGCGCCTGGGGGCCGCGATGGATCAGCGCGGCGCCGGAGCGCGACGGTCCATTCCGCGTGGAGCGTGAGTTCATGCTGTCCCTTGCGTCACGTGACGCATGGCATGTGAGCGGGCGTGCCAGCACCGTGGTGCAGCGCCCGTGCTCTCATTCGCGGCGTCCGCCCGACCCATTCAACGGGGAGCGCGACGGCCGCGCGAGAGTCGATTCGCGGTGCGTACGTCGACCGGCTCGCCCGCCGCGCGAAGCACGGCTCGAGTGGGCGGCACCGATCACGCCGTCACCGTCATTGACCGGTCACCCCCGACGCCGCGGGCCCGAAGGCTCGCGCCGACTTGGGTGGCCGGCGCGTAATCTATGGTGTCCCAACGAGATGCGCAAAGCGCGGGAGCGGACGGGTCAGTCGCCCATCGCCTTGAAGATCACACGCTTCGGCCGGCGGCCGTCCCATTCGCCGTAGAAAACGCGCTGCCAGGGCCCGAGATCGAGCTTGCCCGCGGTGACGGGGACGATGACCTCGTGACCGATGGTGAGCGACCGCAGATGTGCGGCGGCGTTGTCCTCTCCCGTGCCGCTGTTGTGGCGGTAGGCATCGGGATCCCATGGGGCGATACGCTGCTCGAGCCAGTCGAGGATGTCGGCCCAGAGGCCGGGCTCGTGGTCGTTGACGAAGACGGACGCGGAGATGTGCATCGCCGAGACGAGCACCATCCCCTCCGCGATGCCGGCGGCGGCGCGGCAGGCCTCGACGTCATCGGTGATGTCGATGATCTCCTGGCGTTTCGCGGTCCTGAAGGTTCGGTAGGCGGTATGTACGCGCATGGCGGCTCACGCAGGGTGGTAGCTGTCTGAAGCGGCCAGTATGTTACGACGGAAGCCCCTCCCCGCGCAGCGTACGGTGCCAGTGAAGCAGGTCGGTTTCCGCGCTCGTCTATTCCTGATCCTCCTCGCCTTCGCGCTCATCCCGACGATCGTTCTCGCGGCGGCGTGGGAGCTGACGGTGGTTCGCGCGTTGCCGCTTCTCGGGACGGCACCGGCGATGGAGCGGATCGCGGCGTCGGGGGAACGGGCGATCAGTGCGGTGCGGACGGCGCCGCTCTCGCCCGGGCAGCGGGCCCTGCTGGACGAGCACGCGCACGCGCTCGACGAGGGGCTGCTGCGCGGACGTCAGATGGAGTTCCTGATGACGCGACGGGCGCCGGCGGTGGCGGCGCTGGCGGCACTCGGTGCGGCCCTGCTCTTCGGCATCGTCGCGTCCCGCGTGGCGGGACATCTGAGCCGCAATCTGAGCCGCCCGTTGAGCGAGTTGGTGGGATGGACGGAAACGATCGGCCGCGGAGAGCCGCTGCCGGAGGGACCGCCGAGGAAGGGAGCGCCGGAGTTCGTCGTGCTGCGCAACCGCATGCGCGAGATGGCGACGGAGCTTCGACTGGGACGCACGCGCGCCCTCGAGGCGGAACGCGCCACCGCGCTGCGCGAATCGGCACGACAGGTGGCGCACGAGCTCAAGAACCCGCTGACGCCGATCCGGTTCGCGATCGCGCGGCTGCGACGCGAGTCGCCGGAGTCGCTCACGGAAACGATCGACGTGCTGGAGGTGGAGACGAAGCGGTTGGAGGAGATGGCGCGCAGCTTCGCGCTGTTCGGGCGGTTGCCGGAGGGACCGCGCGCGCCGGTGGACGTGGGTGAGCTGGTGCGATCCGCGACGCGGAGCGCGGTGCCGGCGGAGACGCCGGTGGAGGTGAACGTGGCGGAGGACGTCCCGATGGTCGCGGGACACGTCGACGCGCTGGGGCGCGCGCTGACCAACGTGTTATTGAATGCAGTGGAGGCGAGCACCCCAGGCGCGCCCGTCGAGGTGACGGTTCGTCGGGCGGCGCTGGATGGGCGATCGATGGTCGAGGTGGCGGTGCACGATCGCGGTGTCGGCATCCCGGAGAACCGGCTCGGGCGGATCTGGGAGCCGTACGTGACGCACAAGCCGGGGGGTACGGGTCTCGGGCTCGCGATCGTGCGGCAGACACTCCTCGCGCACGACGGCGTAGTGTCAGCGGAGAGCGCCACCGGCGCAGGGACGACGATCCGACTCTTTCTTCCGGCAGGGACGCCGGGATCACTGGAGGGGGCGTTACATGGCGATTGATGGCGTGTGGGTGCCGATCGTGTTGTTCTCGACGATGCCGATCATCGCGATCGGCTTTCCGCTCGCGCGCGCGTACGCGAAGAAGATCGAGCGTGGGAACGAGACGCCACGCGTGCCGAGCGACGTGAGCGCGCGGCTGGAGCGGATGGAACAGGCGATCGACTCGATCGCGGTGGAGGTCGAGCGCATCTCGGAAGGGCAGCGCTTCACGACGAAGCTGTTGGCCGAGCGAAGCGGCGCCCCGGTCGGGGGCGACGTTTCGCCGCCGGTGCGCTGACGTGCTCCGGCGGATGGCGCGGCTGGGACCTCGAGGGTAGCGCGCGATGTCGAGCGTGCTCATCGTGGACGACGAGCCCAACATCCGCCGGATGGTGGGCGCGTTGCTGGCGAGCGAGGGCTACGAGGTCCGCGACGCCGCGGATGGACAGGCCGGGGTGGCGCGGGCGGCCGAAGCGTCGCCGGACGTCGTGCTGCTCGACCTGATGATGCCGGGAGAGCTCGACGGACTGGGCACGCTCGAGCGGCTGCGGGAGGCGGCGCCCGACGTGCCGGTGATCATGATGAGCGGGAAGGCCGGACTGAGCGACGCCGTGAAGGCGACGAAGCTCGGCGCGTTCAACTTCCTCGAGAAGCCACTGTCGCCGGAGGGGGTGTTGCTCGCGCTGGCGTCCGCGCTCGAGCTGCGCCGTGTGCGGCGCGAGGCGCGCTCGCTGCGCGAGGATCTCGGGCTCGCGGGCGAGATGATCGGTGGGAGCTCGGCGATGGCGCGCGTGCGCGAGCTGATCGCGCGAGTGGCGCCGACGGATGCGCGCGTGCTCGTGACGGGAGAATCGGGCACGGGGAAGGAGCTCGTCGCGTCGGCGATCCATCTCGGGAGCGCGCGACGCAACCGGCCGTTCGTGCGGGTCAACTGCGCGGCGATCCCACGCGATCTCGTCGAGAGCGAGATGTTCGGGCACGAGAAGGGCTCGTTCACCGGGGCGACGGACCGGCGCATCGGCCGGTTCGAGCTGGCGCACACCGGGACGTTGTTCCTCGACGAAGTCGGCGACCTGGGTGCGGAAGCGCAGGCGAAGCTGCTGCGCGCGATCGAGGCGAAGGAGATCGAGCGCGTGGGGGGAAGCAAGCCGATCCGCGTCGACGTGCGGATCGTGAGTGCGACCAACCGCGACCTGACGCGAGCCGTCGCCGAGGGGTCGTTCAGAGAGGATCTGCTGTTCCGGTTGAACGTGATCCCGATCGAGGTGCCGCCGCTGCGCGAGCGTCCCGATGATCTCCCCACGCTCGTGGCGCACTTCTCTTCCCTGCACCGTGCGCGCACCGGCCGCCGTGCGCCGCAGTGGACCGCGGGCGCGCTGGATCTGCTGGCGCGTTATCGGTGGCCGGGCAACGTGCGCGAGCTGGCGAACATCGTGGAGCGGCTGGCGATCCTGCACGTGGGGGGCGACGTGGACGAGCAGGACGTGCGCGCCGTGCTTCCGGTGGACGGTGGCGTCCGGCGGCTCGATCCGCTGCCGGATCCGGCGACGCTCGACAGCTCGCTGAGCGATACGCTCGACGAGCACGAGCGGATCCTGATCGTGCGCGCGCTCTCCGCGGCGGGGGGGAACGTGGCGGAGGCATCGCGACGCCTGAAGACGGATCGAGCGAACCTGTATCGGCGCATGCGCCGCCTCGGGATCCCGGTCGGCGACGAATGATCGCGCGACGGTGCGGGACATGATTGTTGCTCCTCCCTGCGGCGCTTCGCACCTCCGGTCGGAGTTCCGCAGGTCTGGCAGCGTACGGCGCTTCGCACCTCCGGTCGGAGTGAGACGGGTAAAGATCTTGGCGGTGACTCTCATGCGTAGACTTGGCCTGGCCCTCCTGTGGGTCTCCCTGCCGCTGTCTGCCCGGGCGCAGCAGCGAACGGGCGACACGATCGTGGTGCGCGCGCAGCTGCCGCGGGACGTGGCCGTGGAGGTCGTGTCGCTGTTCAACGCGACGACGACGCTGCGCAGCACCGAACGGACGGACATCGCGGCGGGGCGCGACGTGCCGGGAGACGTCGCGGTGCTCGATGGCCCGCTCACGATCGCGGGACACGTCGCCGGGCGGGTGCTGGCGATCAACTCGGACGTGATCCTGGCGCGCGGCGCGCGGATCGACGGCGATCTGCTCGTCGTGGGGGGCGAGGTGGAGGGAAGCGAGGGCGCGGTGATCGGTGGAGAGCTGCGCATCTACCACGCGCCGCTGCGCTACACGCAGCAGGGCGACCAGCTCGTCGCGACGCTGGACGCGACGAGCACCGAGGAGCAGTGGTGGCGCCGGTTCGAGCGGCGGGGACGGCGCAACTTCAATCGGCTCGAGATCGCGAGCGCGGGGGTGTACAACCGCGTCGAGGGGCTGCCCGTGCGCATGGGCCCCGTGCTGTATCGTGATCAGGGATGGGGGCACTTCCGACTCGACGCGACGGCGGTGGTCCGCACGGAGAGCAGCTTCGCGTCGTCGACGCCGGACGTGGGACACGACGTTCGCTTCGAGGCGCGCGCGGGGCGGCAGTTCGGCGCGTCGGTGGGCGGCCGGCTCTACGACGTCGTGGATGGCGTGGAGGACTGGCAGCTGAGCAACGCCGAGGTGGCGCTCGCGTCGTTCTTCTTCCACCGCGACTATCGCGACTACTACGGCCGACACGGCGGCCAGCTGTTCGCCGCCCTGCGCGCGACGGAGAACGCGGACCTGACGCTGTCGTACAGCGACGAGCGTTGGCGGGCGCGCCCGACGCGCAACCCGTTCGCCTTCACGCTGAACGGGGTCACGTGGCGCGACAACCCGCAGCTCGACGCGGGGCGGTTCCACCTGGCGAACCTCACGCTGCACGTCGACACCCGCAACGACGAGCTGCACCCGCGCGACGGCTGGTATCTGCTGGCCGACTACGAGCGCGGCGCGGGGCGGATCGACGCGGCCGGCCCGACGTCGCCGAATGCGCGGCTGACCGGCGCGGGGACGACGCGATACCACCGCATCTTCATCGACGCGCGCCGCTACAACCGCATCGCGCCGAACGCGCAGCTCAACATGCGCCTCGTGACGGGTGGGTGGTTGAGCGGGGATCCCCTGCCCCTCGAGCGGCGGCTCTCGATCGACGGTCCGGGTACGGTGCCCGGCTTCGATTTCCGGAGCGTGGGCGGCACGGACGTCGGCACGTGCAGCGAGGTGGCGGCGCCGCCGGGGCGGCCCGCGCAGTGCGAGCGGGTGGCGCTGGCGCAGCTCGAGTACCGCAACGACCTGCGCATCTCCATGTCGCGCGGGACGGGGACTCAGCGACGCACGCCGCTGCGCCTGGACGGCGCGTGGGTGTTCTTCGCCGATGCGGGGCGTGGCTGGCTGGTGAACGCGCCGGCAAGCCCGCTCAATGTCGGTCGACACGATCTGCCGCCGCTCTCGTCGTACCGCACGGATCTCGGCGCGGGGCTCGACTTCGATCTGCTGGGCGTGTACGTCGCGAAGGCGTTGTCGGTGCCGAAGGAGCCGCCGAACGTCTTCCTGCGCGTGCGTCGGCGGTTCTAGCGTGGGCGGTCTCGCACGCGCCACGGTTCTCGCGTGTGCGCTCGCGGCGGCGTTGAGCGCGCCAGCGGGCGCGCAGCGTCGCGTGCAGCTCGACGTCGGGGTGCCTTCACAGGCCACCCCCGTGGTCGTGACGGCCACCGGATTGTTCGGCGACCCGGACATGCGCGAGCTGGTGCGCAGCGGATTCCCCGCATCGCTGCGCTACCGGCTCGAGCTCTGGCGTGCGGGTGGATTGTTCAACGACCTCGAAGGGACGCACGAGTGGGAGCTCATCGTGCAGTACGATCCCTCCGGCCAGCGCTATCGCGTGGTGCGCCGCGAGGGGGGACGCCTCGAGGACATGGGGAGCTTCGCGACGCTGTCGACGGCGCAGGCGATGCTGGAGCGTCCGCTCAAGATCACGCTGGCCCCACAGCGCCAGGCGCGCCGGTACTACTACAACTTCGTCCTGGACATCTCGGCGCTGTCGGTGAGCGACATGGACCAGCTCGAGCGCTGGCTCCGTGGGGTCCGCGGCGGCACCGCGGCGGGCGCGATCGGCTCGGGGATGCGCACGCTGATGCTGCGCATGCTGGGCGGGGAGAACCAGCATTACGAGCGGCGGTCGTCGACGTTCCTCAATTAGCGGGGATGAGGGGATACGGGGATACGGGGGATGAGGGGATGCGGAACGACGAACGACCTCGGCACGTGAAAAAGGCGGCAGCCGATCGGCTGCCGCCATGGAGACGAGAAAGGGGCGTCAGCTAGTCCGCTGCCGCCCCTGATTGGTCTCCGAGCTCGAGCACGTGTTGCGGACCGTGTCCGCGATGGGGATGTGCGCGGTGCTCCAGCGCCTCGAGCTGATGGAGGATCGAGTCGCCGTAGAAGGTCCGGATGTACCGCGCCTGAGTCTGCGTCAGGCGGCGCACGGCCCACGACAGGTGGACGAAGTGCGGCTCCACCGGCCGCGTGAGAGGCAGCATCCCGATCTCGTGCGGCAGGCGGTTCCCCTTGCGCGTGTTGCAGGGCGAGCACGCCGTCACGACGTTCGTCCAGTCGTTCGTGCCGCCGCGGGAGATCGGGATCACGTGGTCGCGCGTGAGCGCCTCGCGCGGCTTCAGCTCCGCCGCCGGCCGGCCGCAGTACTGGCACCGGTAGTGGTCGCGGGCGAACAGGAACGTGTTCGTCACCTGGCGCCGGAAGCGGCGCGGCACGTGGATGAACTTTGTGAGCCGGATCACAGCCGGCCGCGGCATGGTGAGCCGCTCCGAGCGGACGACGCGGTCCTGCTCGGCCTCGACGATCTCGGCCTTGCCGTCGATGACCAGGCGAAGCGCCCGACGCATGGGCACCATGGTCAGGGGCTCGAACGACGCGTTCAATGCCAGACAACCGAGGATCACGTAGTTCCTCCAGGCAACGCTTCCCTACTTCAAAGTATGGTCGTGCAACAGCCCCAACAAGAGAGAGCGCGCGCGTGACGCTCTCGGTACGCGCTCGTCAGCGCCCCGGAGTCGGCGTGGCCGAGACGGCGGCGCGCGCGCCCTCCGGCGTCGCGAGCCAGTCGCGCAATCGGTTCGCTGCGCGCTGCACGCGGTCCGCGAGCGCAGGATCCGCGTCGAGGAGCACGGCATCGCGCACGAGCGGGCGACCGGCCACGGCGACAAAGGTTGCCGGCGTGCCCGCGAGCGCGAGAACGGCCGCCGCGACTGGATCGTGCGTCGGGCCGCGCGCGCGCGCGCCGAGTGCGAAGGCCGCGAGATCGGCCGACTTTCCCACCTCGAGCGAGCCGACTTCCCGCTCCAGTCTGAGAGCACGGGCCGCGCCACGCGTCGCGAGGTCGAGGGCGTCCGAGGCGGAGAGGGCGTCGATCCGTCCCTCGCGCGCGGTGGCGAGGAGCAACGCGAGCCGCGCCTCGTCGAGCAGATCCATCCGATCGTTGCTCGCGACGGAGTCGGAGCCCAGCCCGACGTCGATGCCGGCATGCAGCAGCGCGGCGACTGGCGCGATGCCGTGGCCGAGCCGCGCGTTCGAGGCGGGACAGTGGGCGACGCCGCAGCGATGCTCGGCGATGCGACGCACGTCCGCGTCGTCGACACGCACGCAGTGAATGAGGAGGGGATCGACGTCGAGCACGCCGAGATTCTGCAGCAGCGCGATGGGCGAGGTGGCCCGGGGCGCGACGGCGATGCCGCGGCCCCGCAGTCCGTCGGCGAAGGCGCCGGCGCCGCGGACCACGAGCTCGCTCTCGAGCGCGCTCTCGGCGATGTGCACGGCGACGGGAACGCCCAGCTCGCGCGCGAGCGTCGCCGTCGCCCTGAAGAGCGCGTCGGAGACCGTGTATGGCGCGTGCGGCGAGATGCCGACACGCACGAGCGGCGTCTCACGCACGCGCATGGCGAGCGCCCGCTCGCGCAGCTCGGCGATGGAGCGCTCGCACTGCGCGGGGTCCGGACCGAAGGTCTCGCGATAGCAGATACCGCGGACGCCGCGCTCCAGCATGGCCTCGAAGCCGCTGCCGGAATCACCGGTGTCGGCGAAGGTCGTGATCCCGCTGCGCAGGCCCTCCTCGATGCCCAAGCGCGCGGAGTCGAGCAGATCGTCGTACGAGAGCACGGCGCGACGCGCGTGCGTGAGCCGGAGGATCCACTCGCGGAAGGCCAGACCGTCGAGAAAGCCGCGCATGGCGGTGAGCTCGAGGTGGCAGTGCGCGTTGACGAGACCGGGGAGGAGGAGTGCGTCGCCGAGGTCGACGTCGGGACCGTCAGTCGCGGGCGGCGCGTCGGCGCGCGGACCGACGTACGCGATCCGTCCTTCGCGCTCGACCACCGTGCCGTCGGCGATGGGCGCGGTGGAGATCGGGAGCACCCACCGCGCGTGGTACCGCGTCATGCGTCGAACGCGCCCGTCCGGGAGCCATGCCGCATCGGATCGTAGAGATCCTCGCCGCGCACGCCGATGGAGCGCACGAGTGCGAGCGGGAATGCGATGTCGGCCACCTGCTGCCGCGAGTGACCGTCCGAGCCGAGGGAGAGCCGCACCCCCGCGTCGGCGGCGCGGCGCACGAGGCGCTCGTGCGGCCGGTAGCGGTTGGAGACCTCGAACGCGATGCCGGCGTCGTGCAGCGCGCGCACGAGGCGCTCCTCGAGCGCCTCGGTCCACAGCTCGTGCGGATCGATCTCGCGGAGCGACGGTGAGACGAGCGTCGGGTGCGCATAGATGTCCACCGGCATCTCGCGCGCGAGCGACTCGAGCGACGACACGTGCGCTTCCATGTACGCCCTCGGCGTGAGCCCGTCGGGCAGATCGCGATGAAAGACGCGAAAGAACGAGTCGTCGGCGAGGCGGATGGAGTGCAGCGAGCCGACGCGGTGCGTGAACCGCCGTACGGTCTCCGGCGGGATCTCGCGCCACAGGGCGTCGTGCCAGCAGAACTCTCCGCCGCGCAGCACGTCGTACTGCTCGAGATCGTCGAGATACTCGGCGACGGCGCGCGGAGAATCGACCGTCGTCGGCGCGTCGCGCGAGATGTGATCGGTGATGCTCGGCCGGACCCCGAGCGAAGCGGCTCGCTCGAGAACCTCGGTCACCGTGAGTGCGCCATCGGAGTGCTGGGAGTGCGCATGGCAGTCCACGGGGAAGGGCTGCCAGGTCATCGATTCTGCGGAGGGGATGGGGGAAGCGCGAACGGGTTGCTCGTGTCGCGCGGCGCGGGCGCGGTGCGACCGGCCGTGTCGCGCGGCGGACGCGACCCGGAGGGACGCGGCACCGGCGCGGCGCCTGGCGACACCGCGACGCCGGGCGATGTGCGCGCCTCGGGCCGCGTGGGCGGAGTCGGCGCGGGGAAGCCGAACGAGGTATCCACCGGCGTCGGCCCGAGGCCCGGCGTTCCTTCCATGCCGGGATTCGGGTTCGTGGTGGGGACACACGTCGCGATCGGATCGGTGCCGGCGAGGAAGTAGTCGGTGATCTCCGGGCCGCAGCCCGGCTCCCAGAGCTGGCCACTCGCCATGTCGACGTCGCGCTGGACGATTCCTTCCGGACGCGGCCAGTCGGGGGGCGCCGGTCTGCGCCGGTACACCTCACGCATGAACGCCGTCCACGCGGGCGCCGCGAGAATGCCGCCCTGCGCATTGCCCTTGATCGTCTTCGGCTTGTCGAGGCCCATCCAGACGCCGGCGACGAGATCCGGCGTGTAGCCGATGAACCAGACGTCGGTGCCGTCGTTCGTGGTGCCCGTCTTGCCGCCGGCAGGAACGTGGAACTGACTGCCGACGGAACCGGCCGCGGTGCCGCGCTGCACGACGTCCTTCATCATGCTGACCATGAGCCACGCTTCCTCGGGGGACATGACCGGCACGCGCGTGGGCAGCGGCTCCCAGAGGACGTCGCCCTTGGCGTTCTCGACGCGCACGATGCCGGTCGGCGTGGCGCGCGTGCCGAGCGTGGCGAACGCCGAATACGCGGCGACCATCTCGAGCGGATAGACGTCCGCCGCCCCGATGTAGATCGATGGATAGGGCGGGATGGGCGTCGTGATGCCGAACTTGCGCGCCATCTCCGTCACGCTCTGCGGGCCGAGCTCCATGCCGACCTTGATCGCGACGATGTTGCGCGACTGATAGAGGCCGCGACGCATCGGCATCGGTCCCTCGAACTTCCCGTCGTAGTTCTGGGGCGTCCAGTTGCCGCCGCCCGACTGCGGCACCGAGACCGGGGAGTCGTCGACGATGTAGCTCGGCGGACGCCCGTTCTGGATCGCGTCGGCGTAGACGATCGGCTTGAACGTCGAGCCGGGCTGCCGCAGCGCCTGCGTCGCGCGATTGAACTTCGAGTCGTCGAAGTCGCGGCCGCCCACCATGGCGCGCACGGCGCCGGTACGCGGATCCATCGCGATGAACGCGCCCTGCAGATACGGGGAGTTGCCCGCCGCCTCGTCACCCGAGCGCTCGGAGGCGGTCGCCATGTACGCCTCGTACGACCGGTACTTGTACGGGCCGAACTTCCCGGCCTCGATGGCGCGGAGCTGGTTCTCGAGCGCGCGCTCGGCCGCGGACTGCAGATCGACGTCGAGCGTGGTGTACACCTTGAGGCCCTGCTCGTAGAGCCGCTGCCCGAACTGCTGCACGAGCTGCTGGCGAATCCACTCGACGTAGTACGGCGCGACGTCGCCCGCTTCGGCGCGACGCGCGAGCTGGAGCGGGTACGCCTTGGCGAGGCTCGCTTCCTCGTTGCTGATCGCGCCCTGCTCGCGCATCAGCTCGATGACCGTGTTGCGCCGCTGGATGGCGCGCTCGGGCGCGCGGCGCGGATTATAGCGCTCCGGCGCTTTGGGGAGCCCGGCGAGGAGCGCGGCCTCGGCGACGTTGAGATCACGCGCATGCTTGCCGAAGTACCGCTGCGCCGCCGTCTCGACGCCGTACGAGCCGTTGCCGAGCGGGATCTGGTTGAGGTAGAGCTCGAGGATCTTGTCCTTCGAGTACTTCGCCTCGATGGCGCGCGCGACCTTCGCCTCCTTGAGCTTGCGTGTCAGGCCGGAGAAGC
>Ga0207661_10002399_pt1 | contig 12903 bp, 14 predicted proteins | sample KBSC713LmetaG_FD_184337 | JGI IMG/M metagenome (GOLD analysis project Ga0207661, IMG submission 184337) | Corn rhizosphere microbial communities from Kellogg Biological Station, Michigan, USA - KBS C7.1-3L metaG (SPAdes) (version 2) | ecosystem: Host-associated > Plants > Roots > Rhizosphere ... | reverse complement strand
CAGCGAGCGCGCGCTGTCGGACAGCGTGGCCAGCATGCCGTGCGAGATGTCGGTGGCCACCGCCTCGCGCACCAGCCCGGCGAGCATCAGATTGAGCGTGAAGTAGCCGGTGCCGGCGCCGATCTCAAGGGCTGAGCCGAAGGGCGACTCGGGGTCTGTGCCCAGCGCCTTGCGCAGCTTGCCCAGCACCTGGCGGCGCCCCTTGTCGCCGAAATCGATGCCCCATTTGGCGTCGTAATCCGCTGCCGCGACATCGTGGTAGCGGACGTTGACGTCCTTGATCTGCTCCGCCCCGGCCACCGTCATGCGGCGGCGGACTATAGCCCGCACCGGCCTATACTCGCGCCCGTTTTGCCCGCGCCGAAGGAGCACGTTCAGCAGAACCAGCCCGACGGCGTGCCGCCGCTCGCGCTCACCGGCGAGCGCACGCTGCCGGACGTTCCCGCCGAGAACTACTGGTTCCGGCGGCACCTGGCCGTATACGAGTGGATTGCGCGCCGCTGCTCCGGCCTGACGGTCGTGGACATGGCCTGCGGCGAGGGCTACGGCACCGATGTGCTGGCCCGCCACGCCACGAAGGTGACCGGCGTGGACGCCAATCCCGAGGCCCACGAGCACGCGCGACTGAAGTACACGCGGCCCGGCGTGAGCTTCGCGCGCGAGCTGGTGGAGAGCTATTCCGAGCCCTGCGACGCCGTCGTGTTCCTCCAGACGATCGAGCACGTGCAGGACCCGAAGGCGGTGCTCGACCACTTCAAGGCGATGCTGCGCGACGGCGGCACGGCCTACGTGAGCACGCCGAACCTGCTCACGCTCGCGCCGCCCGGCGCCGAGAAGTCCGACAACCCCTGGCACGTGAAGGAGTACCGCGCGGACGAGTTCCGCGAGCTGTGCGAGCAGAGCTTCGACAGCGTGGAGCTCTACGGCCTGTTCCACGCAAACAAGCTGCGCGTGCATGAGCTGGCGATCAAGGCCGGCTGGGACGACCTGCACCAGCGCATCGGCATCACGAAGCGCTTCTACGACTGGTTCGTGCCCGCGATCAGCGCCTCCGACTTCGCCCTGCGGCGGGGGAGTCTCGACAAGGCGCTCGATTTCCTGGCGGTTTGCCGATGACCGGCGCACGGCGCACGGCGGACGGCGGACGCAATCGCGGGGCATTGGCAATCGTCCTTCATTCCCACATGCCGTATGTGGAGGGCTTCGGCACCTGGCCGTTCGGCGAGGAATGGCTGTGGGAGGCGATGGCGAGCGTGTACCTGCCGCTCCTGGAAGTGCTGCGCGATCGGCCGGTCACGGTCGGGCTCACGCCCGTGCTCTGCGACCAGCTCGAGACCCTGACCGGCCCGGCGGGCGACCGCTTCACGAGCTTCCTGCGCGACATCCGCGCTCCGATCCACGACGAGGACGCACGCGGGCTGGAAGCCGGCGGTGAGCACGGCCTCGCTGCCGAAGTGCGGCGCGCGGCCGGCGACTACACGGGCGCCGACGAGGCGTTCGCCACGCTGGGGGGAGACCTGGTCGGCGCGTTCCGCGGCCTCGGGGTCGAACTGTGGACGAGCGCCGCCACCCATGCGGTGCTGCCGCTCGTGGCCACCGAGCCCGGCCGCCGGCTCCAGATCGGCGCGGGCGCGGCCTCGCACGAGCGCCGCTTTGGCTCCTGGAGCGGCGGCTTCTGGCTGCCCGAGTGCGCCTACGAACCGGGGCTCGAGCGCGAGCTGGCGGAAATCGGCACGCGCTGCTTCTGCGTGGATCAGACGAACGCTCGTGGTCTCGGCTCGTTCGACCAGCTCGAACCGGTGGCGACCGAGGCGGGGCCGGTGGCGGTGCCGATCGACTGGCAGACCGTGGAGCTGATCTGGGGCCCGGACGGATACCCGGGCAAGGGCACCTACCGCGACTACCACGGCCGCACTGTGCACGACCTCAAGCCGTGGAACAACGAGGGCGGGCCTTACGACCACGAGGCGGCGATGGGCCTGGCCAAACGGCACGCGGCCGAGTTCGTGGAGCACGTGGAACAGCGCCTCGACGCCTACGCGAGCGAGCGCGGCCGGCCGGGTCTGCTCTGCTGCGCGCTCGACACCGAGCTGATCGGGCACTGGTGGTACGAGGGAACGGCGTTCCTGGCGGAGGTGCTGAGGCTGGCCGGAGAGCGCGGCGTTGAGCTCGTCACGCTGCCCGCGGGTCTTGGAGAGCCAGTCACCGGCCGGGAGCTCGAGGCGTCGAGCTGGGGCAGGGCCAAGGACCTACGCACCTGGGACTCGCCGGGCGTGGCCGAGTTCGCCTTCGCCGCCCGCCGGGCGGAGCTGAAGACCCTGGCGGCCGCCGCCGGCGCGACCGCGGACAGCCCGGCCTTGGCCCGCGCCGCGCGCGACCTGATGGCCCTGCAGGCCAGCGATTGGGCCTTCATCACCACCTACGAGCTGGCCGCCGACTACCCACGTCAGCGCGTGGACGGCCACCTGGCCGACCTGCACACAGCCCTCGCCGCTTTGGCAGACTCCCGCACCGTGCCTGAGCCCGAACTGCGCAACCTCGCGCCCGAGCTCGACCTCTCACCTCTGGTAGCCCCCTAGCCGGCCAATGACGCGCGCCCTGATCCTGTCCTGGGAGTACCCACCGCTGATCGAGGGCGGACTGGCCCGCCACGTGCGCAAGCTGTCCGAGAACCTGGTGGACCAGGACGTGGAGGTGCACGTGCTCACGCGCGGTCATGAGGAGTCGCCGCCGGAGGAGGAGCGCGGCGGCGTGATCGTGCACCGCGTGCGCGAGCCGGAGCGGCCGCGCGAACTGGGCGAGTTCGTGACCTGGGTGGAGCACATGAACGCGGACATGCTGGCCGCCGGCGTGGAGCTGGGCGACCGCTACGACTTCGACCTGGTTCATGGGCACGACTGGCTTGTGGCGGTGGCGGGCGACCACCTGGCCAAGCGCTTCCGCTGCCCGCTCGTGGTCACGATCCATGCCACGGAGTACGGCCGCCACCAGGGCTGGGTGAACGACCACCCTCAGTCGCACATCCACGGGGTGGAGAAGTGGATGGCCAACCGCGCCGAGCGCGTGATCACGTGCTCCTCGTACATGCGCGAGCACGTGGCGGACATCTACGGGCTGGAGGAGCGGCGGATCGCGGTGATCCCGAACGGGATCGACCCGACCGAGCTCGTGCCCGTGGACGACCTGGATCGCCTGCGAGCGAAGTTCGCCGCGCCCGACGAGCGGCTCGTGCTGCTGGTGGGCCGGCTCGTGTACGAGAAGGGCTTCCAGCTCGCGCTCGAGGCGCTGCCGGGGCTGATCGAGCGCCTCGGCGACGTGCGCTTCATCGTCGCGGGCTCCGGCACGCACGAGGCTGAGCTGCGCAAGCAGGCCTCGGAGCTCGGCCTGGACGAACACGGCACCTTCCTCGGCTGGATCGGCGACGACGTGCTGCACTCGCTCTACCGGATCGCGGACCTGACGGTGGTGCCGTCGATCTACGAGCCGTTCGGGCTCGTGGCGCTCGAGGCGATGGCGTCCGGCTGTCCCTGTTTGGTGGCCGACACCGGCGGCCTGCGCGAGGTGGTGCCGAACGAGTCGGTGGGGCTGCGCTTCCGCTCCCGCGACCCGGAGTCGCTCGGCACGATGGCGGAGCGCCTGCTGGCCGACGACGAGCTGCGCGAGCGGCTCGTGGCCGAGGCGCAGGAGCACGTGCTCACGTTCGACTGGGCTGACGTGGCGCGGCAGGTGGCCGCCGTGTACGAGGGCGTGGCGCCCTCGCGCGTCTAGACGGGCGTCACTCCCAGCGCATCTGCTGCGGCGCCTCGCGCATGCGAATCACGCGCGCCGGCACGCCGCCCACCACCGCGTTGGCGGGCACGTCCTTCGTCACCACCGCGTTCGTGCCGATGACCGCGTTGTCCCCCACCGTGACACCGCGAAGAATGCACGCGCCGTAGCCGATCCACACGTTGTTGCCCACGCGCGTGTCGCGCTTGTAGATCCCCTGCAGCCGGATCGGCCGCTCCACCTCCACCATCCCGTGGTCGAAGTCGATCAGCATCACGCGATCCGCGATCACGCACTCGCGGCCGATCGAGACGTGCTGGAACGCCGAGATCGTGCACTCCTGGCCCATCACGGTCTTCGCGCCGATCGAGACGACGCCCTCGTGGCAGCGGATCTTGGTTCCGTGCCCGAGCCACGACCAGCGGCCGAGCTCCACGCGCGCGTTCTTCCCGATTTGCAGCACCACGCCCGGCCCGATGAAGGCCAGGCCGTCGAGCTTCAGGCGGCGGCCGTAGGTGGTGAGGAAGCGCTTGCGCAGCAGCCGCACGATGAGCCGCGCGTACTTGGGCGTGAGCATTCCGTGGCGGGCCATGAAGCCGATGAGCGCCGGCAGCCCGCCGTGCAGCGGCGCGGGCGCGCGCCGGACGGCGTCCGGAACCTGCGTGGGCGGCGGGCCCGCGAGCTCTCGCACGGCTTCCATTCGACTCAGCCCGATGATATGTGCCGCTACAGCGCCCCGCGCACGTCGAGCACGATCACGTGCCCGTGCGAGTGAAACTGGGCGTCGTCCCCGACGATGCCGGTGGCCACCTCGAACACGACCTGGTCTTCGCCCCGGCGCTGGCGCACGAACGTGGCCGTCTCCGCCACCGTGCCGATCAGCTCGAAAGCGGCGGCGCGCAGCCCGCGCATGTCGCCCGCCCGGCCCTGCCAGCTGAGCTGGAGGACGAATGCACCGGCCTCGTCGGCATGTGCGCCCTCGAGCGTGAACACGTCGTTGTGCTCGAGCCAGCCGCGCATGTGGGGTGAGAGGTGAACGTCCGGCTCCTCCGCCACCCAGTCGGGCGCCGACATCGCGCCCAGCAGCTCCTCCGCGCCGGGGAGCAGGCGGCTGGCGTCCCCCACGCCGTGGCCGCGCTCGTCGCCTTGCCAGCGTTCAGGCACGCCGCAAAGCTACTCGGAAGCGCGCTCGATCTGCCGCTGCTCCCAGGGGGAGGGGGCGAACGCCTTCCCCGGCCTTGCGCCGACCGCGAACACGGTGGTGCCGGGCTCGCGAGCGACCGCGTGACGCACGATCGACGGCTCCACGAACACAAGGGTGCCGCGCGGCGCGTCGACCTCCTGGCCGTCGACCGTGAAGGTCGCGTGTCCCTCCACCACGAGATACAGCTCCTCGTGGTTCTCCGCCGGATCCTCATTCAGCTCGTCGTGTTCCTCGATCACCTCGTCGCCTGCCTCGCGCCCGGTCCAGGCGTTGACGCCGAAGGCCTGGATTCCGAGCCGGTGGCGGACGGGCAGCCATCCCCTGAGGTCGTCCGAGAGCCCGGGCAGGGGCTCGATGTCGGTCAGGTTTGCGGTCTGCCAGCGGCCTTCGCTCATCGGGATCCTCCCTTGCCGGTGCGTAACCAGTGAAAGTCGAATGCCAGCATAACCGGAATGGCGGTGACGCAAACGGAGATCTAGCCGAGGCCCTCGTGGAAGCCGCGCCGCCAGCTCGGATAGCGCAGCTCGAGGCCCAGCTCCGCCTTGGCCTTGGCGTTCGACGCGCCCTGGGCGCGCGTGAGCATCCGCGTGGCCGTGGGCCCGCCGGCGAGGCGCGCCAGCCACATCGGCACGCGCCGCGGCTCAGGCGCGCCGATGGCCTTTGCCAGCTCCGGCAGCCAGTCGCGCAGCGGGGCCGGGTCGTCATCCACCACGTTGTAGATCCCGGCGGCACCGTGGTCGATCGCCTTCACGGTCGCGGCCGCGGCGTCATCGACGTGGATGAACGAGAACACGCCGTCGCCGTTCCCGACGATCGGAAAGCGCCGGTTCATGAGCATCTTGCCCTGAGCGCCGTCCGCGGCGTAGGAGGTGCCCGGGCCGTAGAAATATCCGTAGCGCAGCACGACTCCCTCGATCGCGTCGGCGCCGGTCACGGTCTGCTCGAGCTCGTGGATCGCCCTCACCGTGTCGCCGCCCGGGTCTCGCATTTGGAGCGCCAGCGGGTCGTCCTCCACGTGCAGCTCCTTGCCGGTGTGTTCGTACATGAACGCCACGCTCTGGGCCACGATGCGGCGCGCGCCGACCGCCACCGCGGCGTCCACCAGGTTGCGCGTGCCCTCGCGCCGCAGCTTGTTGTTGCGCTCGAACTGGCTCGGATCGAACGACTTCGGGATCTCCGTGAGCTCGTGGATCACCACCTCGGGCCGGGCCTGCTCGACGACCGTGCGCAGACGCTTGGCATCGAAGGCGTCGGCCACCACGCCGTGGCCGCCGAGGTCCCGGATCAGGCCGGTCTTGGGCGCCGAGCGCGTGGTGCCTGTCACCTCGTGCCCGGCCTGCACCAGCTGGGGGACGAGGCTGCGCCCGATCACGCCGCTCGCTCCTGCTACGAACACCCTCACGCGCGCGAACCCTAACGAGCCCGACCGGGGGCGGCTCGTACACTGTGCCGCCCCGATGGCGCCCGCAGGACGCACAGCCGCCGACCTGACAGAGGGTCTGCTGGCCGGTGACAACCGGTCGCTCGCCCGCGCGATTTCGCTCGTGGAGAACGACGACCCCGAGGGCTGGGCGCTCGTCCGCGAGGTCTATCCGAGGACCGGCAAGGCGCAGGTGGTGGGCTTCACCGGCCCGCCCGGGGTGGGCAAGTCCACGCTGATCGGCGCCCTCGTGAAGCACGCGCGCGCGAGCGATCGCAACGTGGCGGTGCTGTCGATCGACCCGTCGTCTCCGTTCACTCACGGGGCGCTGCTGGGCGACCGTATCCGCCTGACCGAGCACTTCCTGGACCCGGGCGTGTTCATCCGCTCGATGGCCAGCCGCGGCTCGCTCGGCGGCCTGTCGGAGGCCACGCTCCAGGCCGCCCTGCTGATGGACGCCTCAGGCAAGGACGACGTGTTCCTCGAGACCGTGGGCGTGGGCCAGGCGGAGGTGGACATCATCGACCACGCGGACACGGTGGTGCTCGTGCTGATGCCCGGCTCGGGCGACTCGATCCAGGCGCTCAAGGCGGGCGTGATGGAGATCCCGGACATCATCGTGGTCAACAAGGCCGACCACCCGCTGACCGACACCATGGTCCGCGAGATCCGCGGCGTGCTCAGCCTCGGCCCGAAGACCGACTGGCGCGTGCCGATCGTGCAGACCGAGTCCTCGCGCGGGGATGGCGTGGTGGAGGTGGCGGAGAAGATCGCCGAGCACCACGAGCACATCAAGGCGCAGGGCACCCTCGACGAGCGCCGGCGCCGCAACCTGATGAACGAGGTGATGGCGCTCGCCGCCGTACGCCTGCGGCGCAAGCTCGAGGACTCTGTGCGCGAGGACGAGTCGGTGCAGGAGCTGCTCGACCAGGTGGTGTCGCGCAAGCTCGACCCGGCCAGCGCGGCCAGCAAGCTGCTCGAGCGCGAGCTCTAGCGCTTGGCGGCCGCCGCCAGGCCGGGGGCCGCCAGGCGGCGCCACTGGCGCGCGTCGCGCCAGGCGAACAGGAGGATCAGCACCCCGATCGCAATGGCCAGGCCCGCGGGATAGGCCGAGCCGTCGAAGCGCGGGAAGGCCTTCACGAGCGGGCCCCACGGCGCATCCGGTTGGCCGGCCGCGAGGCCGCCGCTGCCAAGCCGGACGTCCACATAGAGCCACACCGACGCCGCCACGGTCAACGCACCAAGCGCGCTCCCCAGCCGCGGCAGGTGCCGCAGCCCCCAGGCGCAGAGCGGGATCGCCAGCGGTAGGACCGCGATCAGCTGCCGCCCCGCGAACCACGGCCCGTCGATCACGGGCGCGACGAACGCCGCCACGAGAAGCTGCAATCCGATCGCGGCGGTGCACAGGCCCGCGCAGGCTGCCATCTCGCTATAGCCCGGCACCGCCGCCGCAAGCCGCTCCTGGCGTCCTCGCCAGAGCAGCCACACGCCCACGAAGCCCAGCAGCAGCACCGGCGCCCAGCGGAGCAGCCCGACGTCGCGGTCGAGGAACAGCCCGGCCAGGCGGGGCGCGCGCCCCAGATAGCCGCCGGCGGAATCGGCGCCGGTGGCGTGCGCAGCCGCCGGCAGCGCCGAGTACGGGGTGAGCCCGCCATAGAAGCCCTCGTTCACGGCAATGAACAGCGCGGCCGAGAAGGCCCCGATCTCGAGGCCCATCAGCGCCATCAGCCCGTGCCGCTGGCGGCGCATTCGCCCGACCACGTAGAACGCGATCGCAAGCGCCGCCGGCACGAGCCGCACCGACATCCACGGCACGAGCGCGAGCAACGCGAAGCAGCCATACACCCGCACGCGCGTGGCGCGCTCGGCTGCGCACAGCCCGAGCAGCATCGCACCCGCCAAGAGGGCGCCGGCCGCCAGCTCCGGATACACGGTCGTCGAGTACGCGAGCAGGGGAGGAGACACGCCGACGGCCAGGCTCGCGCCAAGCGCCCACGGATCCGGCACCACGCGCAGGGCGAGCAGGTAGGCGAGCGCGACCGCCAGCGCGGCGAGCGCCGCCAGGAACAGCTCGACAGCCGTCGCCCCGCCCACGAGATACGCGGGCGTGAGCAGCACCGGGAACCCGAGGCCGCCCGGCTCGTACTGCGTCTGGGCGGTGCGGTCGACCGTGCCCTGACCGGACAGCCGCTCTTTGTAGAACGACCGGTAGGCATTCGAGCGGTAGTCGTCGAATACGTTCACGTCGCCGTCATGGGCGAGCGACCGGGCGGTGAGCAGGAAGCGCGGCTCGTCACCCGCATAGGCGGAGTGATCGAAGGCTCGCATCCCCACTGTGGCCGCATAAACAGCGAACAACGCGACCCACACCGCGAGCGCGCGACGGCTCACCCGCACCATCCCTTGCAGGGCACCATAAGCACGCAGACTAAGAGGACTGGCGGCTGGCGGTCAGAAGGCGGGGCCATATGAACAAGTCCCCGACAGACGTCCACGGGAGGCCGTCTTGACGATCAAACGCCTACTTCTCGCCTCCGCGATCGGCGCGCTAGCAGTCGCCGCGCCGGCAAACGCGGCGGTGATCCACACGGTCCAGCCCGGCGAGACCCTCTGGTCGATCGCCGCGGCAAACGGCTTCACAACACGCGCCCTTGCGGCCGCGAACGGCCTCTCAGAGGACAGCCAGGTGGTCCTCGGGACCCCGATCAAGATCCCGTCGGTGGCCGAGGCCGCCGCCGCGCTGGGAGGTGCGCCCGTCGCCAGCACGGCCAGCTCGTCCAGCTCCGGCGCACCGCCCGCGGGCGCGTACACCGTGCGACCCGGCGACACGCTCAGCTCGATCGCCGCCCGCAGCGGCATGCCGATGATCGCGGTGGCGAACATGAACGGCGTCGACCCGAGCAGGCCGCTCCTGATCGGCACCGTGCTCAAGCTGCCCACCGGCGCGAGCATCCCCACGTCGACACCGGCGCCCAGCAACACCGTGGTGCCGAACGCGCCGCCCTACCCCACGCCCGAGCGCGTGAGCTCGTCCACGATCTCGGAGATCGCGGCGGCCAACGGCGTGCCGGCATCGCTCGCGAGCGCGATCGGCTGGCAGGAGTCGGGCTTCAACAACGACATGGTGTCGCCCGCCAACGCGCGCGGCGTGATGCAGATCCTGCCGGGCACCTGGTCGTGGATCAACAGCAACCTGGCACCGGTCCCGCTCAACGCGAGCTCGGCCTCCGACAACGTCCACGCCGGCGTTCTCTACCTGGGGCAGCTGCTCAAGGACACGGGCGGGAACATCCCCGAAACGATCGCTGCCTACTACCAGGGGCTCGACTCCGTGCGTAAGCAGGGCATGCTGCCCGCCACGCAGGAGTACGTGAACAGCGTGATGGCGCTGCGCAGCCGTTTCGGCGGTTAGACGGCGGGCTTTACGGGAAGCGGGGGTTCTGCCGATAAAACAGGGCAGGACCCCCGAACGCCCTTCCGTGATCGCACTCGCTTCGCTTTGGTTGCTCTCGCCGTTCGCTACCGGCGCCCTCCTCGGCTCATGGCCGTGGGCGCGGCGCATGGCTGCGCGCAACTACCCCGCGATCGTCCTCGCCGGCGTGATCGGCCTCGTCCTCGTGGTCCTGGGCACGTTCGTGTTGCCGCATCCTGCCTCGCTGCTCGCGCTTGGCGTGGGCGGCCCGCTGTCCGGCCTCAGCTTCTGGGCGCGGCGCACCGACAGCGACGACGACGATCCACCGGGCGATGACGACGACCCCGAGCCGCCGCCGCCCGGCGGCGACTGGGAGCGGATCGTCGAGCAGCTCGAGCGCGACGTGAAGCGCCACGACCTGCCCGAGACGCCTGGCGGGGACCGCAAGCCCGCGCGCAAGCAGCCCGCAACGCCCGCCCTCGTCTAGCGGCACAGGTAGAGGGCGATGAGCAGAACCGAGCTCCTCCACCAGGGGGTCGAGATCCTCAACAAGGCGATGGGTCCTGCGGACTTCGAGTTCGAGCAGGTGCACGACGGCACCTACATGTGCGGGCGTTATACGCGCGGCGATCGCACGCTCGAGATCCACTTCTCCGACTCGCTGCGGCTCGTGAGCCAGCGCATCGGCGACACCGTGGTGATGCACGACGACTTCATGCGCGCGCTGGTGGGACCCGCGGGAGGCCGCTACCCCGGCTCAGGCGCCCCCGACACCGATCCGCTCGACGGCTTCCGCCGTCTGCTGGCCGACCTGCAGTCGCACTGCGGCGACTTCCTGCGCGGCAGCGCCCGCAAGTGGCGCAAGGTGGCGGACCGCGCCCTGCGCGACCCACGGCGTTTCACCGTCACGCACGAATTTCTCCAGCTCGAGGACGCACGGCGCGACGCCCGCAGCGCCTTCGCTACGCACGAGTTCGCGAAGGTGGTCGCGCTCTACGAGCCTCTCGAGGCGGTGCTCATGCCCGCCGAGCGCCGCCGCCTCGAGATCGCCCGCGAGCGCGTGATCACGGGGCGGCTCGACGGCTGGTAGGGGCTAGGCGCCGAGCGCCCGGGCGATCACCATCTGCTGCACCTCGTCGGTGCCCTCGCCGATGGTGAGGATCTTGGCGTCGCGGTAGAAGCGGCACACGGGGTACTCCTCGATGTAGCCGTAGCCGCCGTGGATCTGCACGGCCTCCTCGGACGCGCGCACGGCCAGGCGCCCGGTCTTGAGCTTGGCCTGCGCGGCGGTGAGGCTGAAGTTCTTGCCGGCGTCCTTGAGCAGCGCCGCCTTGTAGGTGAGAAGGCGCGCGGCCTCGATTTCGGTGGCCATGTCCGCGAGCTTGGCCTGGATGGCCTGGAACTTGGCGATCGGCTTGCCGAACGCGACGCGCTCCTTGGCGTATGCGAGCGCCTCGTCGAGCGCGCCCTGCGCCAGGCCCACGCCCATCGCCGCCACGCCGATCCGCCCGCCGTCGAGCGTCTGCAGGAACTGCCTGAAACCCATGCCGCGCGGGCCGAGCAGGTTCTCCTCGGGCACACGGCACTCGTTGAACGCGAGCGGCCGGGTGTCGGACGCGTTCCAGCCCATCTTGCGGTAGGGCGGCTCGATGTCGTACCCAGGTGTTCCATTCGGGACGATGACGTTCGAGATCTCGTCCTCACCAGTGCGCGCCGTGATCGAGACGCAGCCGGTGATGTCGGTGCCCGCGTTGGTGATGAACTGCTTGGCGCCGTCGATCACCCACTCGCCGTCCTCGAGCTTGGCCCGCGTGCGAGTGTTGCCGGCGTCCGAGCCGGCCTCGGGCTCGGTCAGGCCAAACGACGCGAGCTTTTTGCCGCTGCACAGGTCCGGCAGCCATTCCGCCTTCTGGGCATCTGACCCGAACGTGTAGATCGGCCAGGTGCCGAGCGAGGTGTGTGCCGCGACGGTGATCGCCACCGATGAGTCGACACGCGCAAGCTCCTCTATCGCGATCGCGTAGGAGAGGTTGTCCGCGCCGCCGCCGCCGTACTCCTCGGAGTACGGGATCCCCATCAGCCCGAGCCCGCCCAGCTTCTCCACGATCTCGTAGGGAAAGCGGTGCTCGCGGTCGAGCTCCTCCGCGACCGGGCGCACCTCCTGGTCGGCGAAGTCGCGAACGAGGCGCTGGATTGAGGCCTGCTCATCTCTTAGCTCAAAGTTCATGCGGCGGGGGAGTGTAGTGGCGCCGTTTGGCTGCTTAGCCAGTCCCGCCGCGTTGGCAGTTCGCAGTTGGCAGTTGGCAGGGCCGCGGGACTTCAGGTCGGTTTGTTGATCATTCCGTTGAGAAGTCTCGCTATCTCCTCCGTGCGTTTGGCGGATCCGTGAGGGAGCAAGCCTCTTGCCTCCGCTCGCACCATCCAGCGCTCCGTCTCGTAGAGAGAACCGCGGGCAACAAGGAGCAGCCTTCGCTTGTCTGCTTCGCTCCAGCGGCCGACTGCCTCGGCGATGTTCGCGCCGACTGAATCGGCGGAGCGGATGAGCTGCGAGCCCATAGACGTACGAGCGAGCAGAGGCCAGTGCCCCACGGACTCGTAGATCTCGTCAGATAAGGCGACCGCGAACTGGTAGACGCGCAGCTGGAAGAACCCACTCGACATACCTGACTAAGGGAACCGGGCCAGAAAATTCGCCCCTGCCAACTGCCAACTGCGAACTGCGAACTGGCTAGTCAGCCAAACCGCGTTAGGATCGCGCCACCTACCGAGGAGAGGTGAGCAATGGCAGTTATGGCAGGTGTCCTCAGCCCGATCCGCCGGCGGACGCTCGAGGCCCTTTGCGACACGTTCGTCCCGTCGGTTCCCTACGAAGGCGGCGACGAGACGATGCGAGCCTTCATGGCCCGCTCGGCCACCGACATGGGCGTGCCCTCGCAGATCGAGGGGCTGATGGCGCAGGCCATGCTGCCGGAGGAGATCGAGGGCTTCGGCCAGCTGCTCGACGGGCTCGGCGACTTCGGTGCGCTGCCGCTCGATGCCCGCACGCAGGCGCTCACGCAGATCGCCGCCTCCTCGCCCGAGGCCAAGCTCGGCCTCAAG
>Ga0207661_10002397_pt1 | contig 12908 bp, 4 predicted proteins | sample KBSC713LmetaG_FD_184337 | JGI IMG/M metagenome (GOLD analysis project Ga0207661, IMG submission 184337) | Corn rhizosphere microbial communities from Kellogg Biological Station, Michigan, USA - KBS C7.1-3L metaG (SPAdes) (version 2) | ecosystem: Host-associated > Plants > Roots > Rhizosphere ... | reverse complement strand
GTCTTCAATGTCCGCAGCGGATTCGGCCACTCGGCGCTGCGCGGTGACTGTGTCATCTGGACCGCTAACTTTGAAGCTAGCTTCGGTGGCGAGTTGGATCTGCTGAGCCGGGCGCAATAGTAACGCGCGCGCACCCTGAAGACGCACATCCCACGAGAGATCAATGCAGGCCTCGATAAGCCGTTCGATCATGATCGCCGCCAGCAACATCAACGGCAGCAGGATATGAATCGAGAGCCACGGCATCTTCTCCCCTGCCCAGGAATAGAGGCCCATCGAGAGGACAAACCACCAGACCAGGAAGAGACGGAAACGAGTCGGGCGGAAGAGCGAATAGACCGCGCCGCCAATGCCAAAGACGATGGCAAGCTGCTCGTAGAGCGGCAGCAGCAAGATATAGTAATAAAACGGCTGGCCGCCTCGGGCGACCTGTTGCTGTTGCAGCCAGTAGTAGAGACCCTGCCAGACGCCTCTGCCGATACCAATCTGGAAGCCCTGTCCCCACGTCAAATTGCCCTGAGGTCCAGGGGGCAGCACCCAGTAGAGTGCGGCAAAAACGATCCATGCCGCGACAATCCCAACGAACCAGTGCACCCAGCTAATCCCAAGCAACATATGCAGGAAGGGCTTCTCGGCGGGATCGGTACGCTCGCGAACGGCTGCAATCCGCCGTCCAGGCGCAGTGAAGATCGCCTCCAGCCGGTTGGCAAACGACTTGCCGCGCACGTCTTCATCGTCGGCTTCGTCAGCTTCATCGTACGGCTCGCCGTCAAAGCTGACGCGGCTATCATCACGTGAAATCTGCCAGAGCAAGACACCAATAACCGTGATGGCGACGATGATGCTCAGATACAGTAGAATCAGCACCGTCGTGTTTTCCAGTTGAACGACCTGGACATCTGCCTGGGCGGTATTCTTCGTGATATAAGCGTTCAGATTATTCATAATGTGCAGGCCGAAGAAGGCCACAATGCCGCCAAGGCCGCCTGCTACCAGCAACAGCCCCGCTCGACTGAAGAAGAGCCGCTCGCGCCGCGTCAGCTCCCTGGGCAGGCGACGCGCCAGGCCGTAGGCGAGCTCCCAGAGCACGAGCAGCGCCAGGAATGAGGCGAAGATGACCATGGTCAGATAGAAACCTTCAAACGTGGCATACGCTAAAACTGCAGAGAGAAAGAGACCGACTATCCAGCGAATGGTACGCTTGTGGGCGTACTGCACCGCACAGACTACCATTGCGAACATGAAGAAGTTAAAGTAGATATCTTCGCGCAGGAAGCGAGAGAAGTACACGAAGGTAGGCGAGACGGCCAGCAGTAGCGCCGCCACCAACGCGCCAAAGCGACCAAGCTGGCGCCGGAGACCAAGCGGCAGCACGACGATTCCGACGCCAAAGAGCGCTGGCAATATGCGGGCAGTCGCATCGTTGATCCATGGGCTCCCTGCCGCGCCGCCGACGCCGAATACGCGCTCAGCCGCCAGGATCACCATGAAGATGAAACCTTCAGCATGGAACTGGAACGGCCCATGTAGCAGCGGATCATACTCATAGCTGGCCGGGTTACGAGCAAATGTCAGCGAGAAGAACGCATGCATGCTCTCGTCGTGATGAAGCGGTTTTCCGCCCAGATCCCAGAAGCGTAAGATCGTTGCCAGCAGAATCACGCCGATCCAGAGCCACTGCTCAAGCCGCATTGATCGGATGTAGTCCCACGTCTGGCGTGTCCGGTATTCGAGTCGTTCGCGAACTGGCGTACGATCATAAATGGTCGTCACGACCGGCATAACGTCGCCTTGTGCTACATCGCCTTCAGGAGCGCCTATCTCGGCGTTTGTGAGCGAGAGCGCCGCATCAGCTGAACCCACCTCGGATGTTGGCTGCGCTGACCGGTAGAAATTGGCGGCACGCGCGCGGCGAGGCGCATCATCCTCAGCCCCGTAATTCTTTCGAGCCATAGACTCGCTCCTGACTTTATGGAACCGCATAGATGGTCACATCGGCGGAACGATAGACCATACGGAGAAACGTCGCGAATCGTCCCAGGTCAGCCGATGGATATAACTGGCGTTCTGCCGCGCCAACGTAGACATAGCGCACCGAGTATTGATGCAGCAGATCCAGTACCTGCTGCTTGCTGGTATCTGTATAGATTTTCACCACAGCATTTAAGCGCTGCCCGATGATATCGCCGCGTCCCGGCTGCTCCAGCCAGTTGTATCGCCACTGTAACTCGTGGCCGCCCCAGCCTATCAGCGTTGGCAGCCCTGTGAAAGCCGAGACACGTGCATTGTGCGTGTACTCGTCATACTGCGCGCCCTCGACGATAACAGCATCACCCGACACATGCGTATTAAGCCACGCGATTGCCTGCGCATCGCCCTGATTTACCGGGTCGGTGCTCATATAGGCTGTGCCATCAAGAGAACGTGGCAGGGTGAAATTGGCTGTCCGGGCCGCGGTCGCCATGACGGGATAGATCGCAGCCGCGCCAATCAACGCCGCACATACGAGTATCCAGAGTACGATACCACCCATGCCGAGCGCGCGCAACGCATCTAGCCCAGTGCGTCTACGCACATGCTGTATGGACGGCTGCTCAACCGCATCGGTTCCCGCCGATGTCGAATCTCCCGGAGGGACAACGGCTGCGAGCCGCGCATCTGGACCGCTCGCGGCCAGTGTCGCCGGTAAGCCAGCCTCATTGCGGAGCACCCGCGCACCCACCGCCATGCCGACCAGAACCGGTTGTGGCTCCGCCTGATCATGCACTACCAGCGACGCGCGTAACCAGCGCACCGCACCAGCGAGCAGCCACCAGAGCGCAGGCCCCGCGACAATGCCCAGCAGCAACCATACCTGATAATACAGCTTGAATACCGTATTCATGCGAAATCCCGCGCCAAGCGCGCCTTGTTCCGCACCGGCAAACACATCGCGGAGAAAGATCAGCTCGCAGGCGGCCACCAGCGCGACAGCCGTCCCAACCAGGCACCAGACCCATGCTCCGGCGCGCAACCTCTCATTCTGGTGTGCATCCTCATGGGGATAGAGCACATCCACAGGCAGAACTCGGCCCAACCGCAGCCCCAGCATACCAGCCGCCAGGTAGGTACAGACTGCCACCACCAGCGCGGCCCAGAGTAACGTCCAGAACGTCGCATTAGGCACGAGCAGGGATCCTAACGCCAGCACTACCGCCGCGGCCAGAGCTATCTGCGCGCCCGGTGCGGGCCAGCGTTTCACCAACCGCACTGCCGCCAGCGAGAGCAGAACGAATAGAGGCAGGCCGAAGATTGCCACTTCGTAGCCTACCGAAGTGCGCGCACTGGACGGAACCAGCCCAACGCCTTCTCCCGGCGAGGAATAATCGCGATAGAATGGCAAATACGCGAGAAAACACAGCACAGCGAGCAACAATGCGACCGTCAGAAAATCGATGAAGAGCGGCTTGCTGAATCGCCGCTCGTGCGCCAGCCACTGTTGTATCGCGAGCGCCAGCAATGCCAGGCCCAGATAGGTAGGCAGATCCCAGCCATTGATGGCATAGAGCCCACCTATCGCTACGCCACTTGCCAGTAGCACGAGCAGGCTCAGACGCCCATCGCCTAGGGCATGAATACCGGGCCTGCGCGCGAGCAACAGGTTAAAAGCCAGGCCAACGGCCACCGTCGCGAAGGGAAGCGCCAGCACATGCGCATGCAGATCGGCAAGCACAAAGCTGAATGCAGGAAACTCGTTGATCGTGTTGGGGATGACTCGCGATGGCGACCACCAGTCGTAGCGCGTCCAGACGTCGCGATGGAGTAGCCATGCCCACGGGCTGCTGTATAGCGCTGGCAGTTGTCGCGCCAGATCCTGCGCATTCTGCCGCCAGACCTGCGCAGCATTCAGGTTGCCAAGAATCAGCACAAAGATTGCCGAGGTCAGCCCAACCAGCCCGCGCCAGAATCCGTGCCGGGTGGGGGACACCACCGCGAAGAGATTGGCGGCTACGCCGAAAACCGCCAGGGCTGTGAGAGCGAAGACGAGCCCAACGCCGAGGTTGAAGGCTGTGCCAGGAACTGTGCCCAGCAGCTTCGCCAGCAGCGCTATCAGATAGTGGCCAAAGTAGTAGTAGTTGATGGGCTGGCCACTGAGCCATGGGTCGGGTGGCGGCAGATGAGGCGCGCGCCAAATCGACGAGAGAAACGCGACATCCATGAACTTTTCGGTGTCTACCACGGCGGGAGTGAAGGACCGCTCCCAGACCATCCCCGCAAACGCCACGAGAAAGAGTAGCTCGGAGACAATGAGAAAGCCACGCTGCCGCGCCAAAAGCGCCGTGAGCGCCTTTCTCACACGCGCCACCCGCCACACGAGCGCAATGTTCCCCGCGAGGTAAAGAAGCAACGTCAGCACGATCCAGACGCGATTGAAGGGCAGCGCTGAGATAAGAGTGAGGGGAAACCAGATCAGCCAGCCAAGCACCAGGAGACTGAACGGTTTGGCCAACGTCCAGCCGCGATCAGGCAGATTGGCGAAGACCAGCGCGGTCAAGGGCAGCCCAGCAAGACCGATCACTTCGATTGCCAGCCACCAGAGAAACGTCTCGCCCATTAGCCAACCACCTGGTAGATCACCACATCACTATTCTGATACACCGCCCGCAACACGCCCGCATGCGCCAGTGTTGTGAATTTATCGAGCGCCGTGCCAGACATTGGCACGCAACTTCCCTGGTCATTGGACATGTAACAGGTGCGCTCGAGGCCACCGATATAAACATACTTGACGCCATATTGTCGCAGGAAGTTCTCCGCGGCGGCGGGATCCTCGGTGCCATAGAACGACTGCACATCCGACTGACGCGCATAGACCTGATCACCATAGCGCTGCTGCGACTCGTGGCTGCTCCAGCCCAGCACATCGGGCAGACCGGTATAGATCGAGACCCGGCTATACCACGCATAGGGACCATCGCTCGCCTCCACGATGGTCGGCGCACCCGCGATATGGTCATTGAGCCAGTTGATGGCCGCGTAGTCACCGGGATACCAGCCACGCATATAGGCCATACCATCGAGCGAGAGTCCCTGTGGCTGGACCCCACCCGGCGGCGGCTGCACAGCCGCCCAGACGGCTGGATCGCTCACCCGCGCTTGTGTGCCTTCGATCAGAAAGACCGACGACCCAAAGAGCAGCCCCGCGAACGCCACTACCCACACGATCCGCATGCCGCCTCGCAAAACGCCTGCCCACACCACGCCGCGCGATTGCGAGGGCGCAACCTCGCCCAACGGCTCATCCATCAAATCCTGATACGACTCGCGGTCACTCTCTTGCGGCGTCGAATCAGCGGAGAGCACCGGGAAGATGCATCCGAGCATCTGGGTCAGAGCGAGTATTCCCCCGAGCGAGAGCAAGGCCCACACTTGATAGTAGAACTTGAAGACCGTGTTCATCCGCTCCCAGTCGGAGTTGTCCAGAAAGTCGCGTACGTAGATGACTTCAACGCCAAAGGCGACCGCCAGGCCCAGCAAAATCACCAGATAGGTCAACTGCTTGACCGCTGAGTGGCGGCTACTCAGTGCGAGATACGCGCCAGCGCCGAGCAGCACGAGCAGCAGTACTTTGAGGCTGATGGCGAATGCCAGCAACAGAACAGCGGCACTCGCAAGCGTGAGCAAGATGAGCCGCTGCGCCTGGCCGGAGCGATCCTCGCCACCAAAAGTACGCTCGACGCGATCCCGCAGTTCGAGGAATAGGAAGCTCGCCACCAGGAATAGCCAGATGCCGAACAGTGTCACAAACTGGGCGGGATTCGTCGGCGTGGTGACCGGCCCCGTCCCGCTGACAAAGTTCTGGAAATTTGCGTGGAACGGCAGATAGAGCGCATAGGCGCCCGCGAACGTCAGCGCCACAGCCAGCGCCACGGTGCGGACGGCGGACCATGAGAGATTCTTCAGCGTCTGCCAGAAACCTATTCCACCACTTGGGAACAGCCGCAATATCAGGACAAGCGCGACCAGCAAGCCATACGTCGGCAAGTCCCACGTATTCGTGCACCAGGCCGCGCCAAGCGCCAGCGCCACGACCGCCAGCGTCGGAACCACCGACCGCCAGTGCTGCCCGAAGATGCTCGCGCCGCGCAATAGCGAGCCGCAGGCAGCAACAATCAACACGACGATGGGCAGATCAATCAGATGGGCATGGAGATCGGCATAGAGGAAGCTCCAGAACGGGAACTCGTTGATCGTGAACGGGATGACACGACTGCTGCGCCAGTAATCGAAGGCGGGCGGAATCTGCCCGGCAAGCGATGCCTGAACCTGGCCGACCAATTGCAGCAGGCCATCGAGGTTGCCCACGACAGTTACGCCAAGCCCGCCCATGATACCTGCCCACCAGCGGCCAGTCATCCCAGCGACCACGGAATAGGCGGCGGAGCACGTCAGGCCAAACAGCAGCGGAATCGCCAGATTGAAGGCAGTCGTCGGCACGATACCCGTCAGCTTGATAAGAACGGCGATCAGATACTGGCCGTAGTAGTAGTAGTTGATGTAGCCACCACTGAACCACGGATCGAGCGGCGGCATATAGCGACTGCGCAGGATGCCATTCAGAAAGGCAAGCTCCATCGGCTTTTCGCCGCCACGATAGATATGCCAGAGATCAGGGTCGAGCGCGCGAATCCAGACGAAGAAGAGGAACGCTGCTAGAAAGAACGCCTCCCCGATGACGAGCAGTCGCCAGCGCGCCCGGACGAATGCCCAGATGGCATCGCGTCTCAGCCAGGCGACGAGCGCGCCGAATGCCGCCAGCACGCCGAACATCAGCACAACCGCCCAGCGATCAAACGGCAACAAATGCAGGCTAGATGGCAACCAGACCACCCACGCGAGGATGAGTAACCCAAGCAGCTTGCTTAAACCCCAGCCACGATCGCGCAATCCTGGAAACGCGCTGAATGCCAGCGGGAAACTCACGATACCCAGGAGCTCGACGATCAGCAGCCACCAGAGCAATGGAATCGAATTGGCGAGGCTGTTGGCCGGGAATTGCACCCCGAGCGGCTGTGATTGATTATCCGCCGCCGCATCCTGTGGCGAGAGCAACAGCGATTTCTGGCTACCAGAGCGATGCGAGGCCGCTGCTAAGACGAGACCGTTTGTCAGTTCCTGGGTCAGTTGCGTCTGCGTCAGGCCCGCACCCTCACGTGTGAAGATCCAGACGGGCGGATGATCGTAGACCGAGAAGCTCTCGTCCGCGCCGCTGTCGTCCAGTGTGATGCCCAGGAGATTTGGATGGTTGTCGAAATGCGCTGCCAGCTTAAACCCCAGCTTGCCCGCGAACAGCAGGTCATAATACCGCGTTGTCATGGGGTAGCGGTCGGGCAGTTTGGGGATGGACTTGACCAGCCGCTGACTGCTGATGACAACAACATTGGCGCTGGCGAGGCTCTGCGCCAGTTGGTCGGCCTTCTGCTGTGTATCGTCGTCGTACAAATTCAGGCCAACCTGCTGATACTCCGATGGGTTGATGACCGCACCACTGGCGGTATATTCAACGCCCTGCGCATCGACGCGCGCGGGCGGCGCACCAATCGGCAGTGGATCGTCCCAGACCTCGTTGGTTAATGTTGAACCAGTTGGCACGTGATCATAAATCCAGACGGATGCCTGCACGCGAGTATTTGGCTCGCTGTAGATATTGAGCAGGGCAAGCGTGGCAAAACTGGAGGCCAGCAACACACCCAGTGCGATGGCCAGACAAACCCCACGCCACCAGCGGACGCCCCAGAGCGTTGTTGCCCAGCGTGCCAGCGGCAGCGCGAACGGATCACGGCGCCACCAGCGTCGTTGTTCGCCACTTTCGCCGATGGCTCGTAGCCGACGCAGCCCCCACGCGCTCAAGGCCGCAAGCGCCGCCGCGCCACAAATCGCCAGCCCGGCGAAGACGGGGAGCATATAGCGGGTGAACTTCATGTACGCGCCACCGACGATGCCAAAGTAGACAGCCAGCCATAAAACCAGAATCAGCCAGTCGGTATTGAGCGTACGCCAGAGCTTACTTGCGGCCCAGACAAAGCCCGCTAGGCCAAGTAACCCAAGCGGCAGCCCCATGTCATACAGCAACAACTGGCGCAGCGGATAGATATAATTGGTCGCATCCGCGAACTGGCGCACGTAGGGATAGTCCAGCTGGCCCTGCGAGAGCATCGTCTGCTCGGTGACCTGCTGCTGAAATTCCTTCCAGTCGAGGAAAGTATAGGGGCTAACCAGTACAAACACGATGAGACCGGTCGAGGCGACGCCCATGAGCGCGAGCAGCGCCGAATCAAATCCTCGCCGCCACCAGCAGAGCGCCAGCGCCACAAGGATTGGCGCCGCCAACGGTAATGCGCTCACTTTGGTGGCAATCGCCAGCGCATACGCGACGCCGATCAGCACGCCCAGTCGCCATGCCCACCACTGGCCTGCCGCGAGGCGATCCTGAGGGGCTGGCGTACCCGCTCCCTGTACGAGCAGGATGCAGCCGTAGAGCGTCAGCATGACGAAGAACAGCATCAGGGTATCGACGGCGTAGAAATGCGCGACCTGCACCTCGAAGGGGATTGTCGCGACAAACGCCGCGGCCAGCAGCGCCGCCCAGCGGCCCGCCAGCCGACGGGTAATCAGGCCCACAAGCAAGACGGTGCCAGCATCGAAGATCGCCGAGATGGCCCGCCCTACAAGGGTAAAGTGATTGAAATCGTCCCAGGTTCCTCCATCGGGCGGCAGAAAGCGCCCACCAGTGAGGTGGGTAATCCAGGCCAGCCCATGCGCGACCGCAGCCAGAAGATAGAGCGGGAACGAACCGTAGGCGAAGAAGTGCGGATTAAGCGGCGAATTTGGCGAAAGCAGCCAGCCAGGTCCGGTATAGACTGGATCGCAATTGCCAATGCGCGGCGTGCCGGGGAATGAAAGGCACATCGCCTTGAAGACGATTTCACGCTCATCGGGGTGGAGGTGGTTATTGGCGTCCCAGTTGATGCCATAGAGCCGTAGCCCTAGCGCAACGAGCGCAATAACGATCATTGCCCAGAACACCGGATCGCGGCGTGCAAGCCAGTCCCAGACGCGGTCCGAGATGGTAGTCCTTGCCTGACCGGTTGCGGCAACCGTGGGCGCCGCGACTTCACTGGACGATGACGGCCGGATCGCGACAAAAACGGGACGTAGGCGGCGCCGAGCGCGGTTCAGCAGTGACGCCTCCTGCATCGTTCTCCTCCACTGGTGGAAAGCCCACTGTAGAGTCGCACTGGTGGGCCACGTTAGACTGAAAAGCACTGGCAGTGTAGCACCGGCCCTGCGACGCGGCAACGGCTATGGGACCGGCGCGCACCGATATCATCTCCAATTATGACGCGCGCCATCAATTGTGTGAATCGCTGGTGTTCGTGGCGCGCGCACGTACCAACGGAGCCACGCGATCCCAGATTGCGTCGGCAACGGCGCGTTTTGCCTGAAGAGGAAGCTGCTCGATCGTGCCATCACGATGGTAAAGCGTCACCTCGTTGTCTGGCGCCTGGAACCCGATATCACTTCGGGCAACATCGTTGGCGACGAGGAGATCCAGATCCTTCGTGGCAAGCTTCCTGGCGGCGTTCGCGGCGACGTGCTCGGTTTCGGCGGCAAAGCCGACCCGCACCAGCGAATGCATCGCGGGCAACTTCGCCAGCTCTTTGAGAATATCGGGATTGGGAACGAGATGCAGTGTCAACGAGCCATCGGCGTTTTCTGCCGCCGACCCTTTCTTGATCTTCTGCGCGGCTGGTTTAGCTACTGTATAATCCGCCACTGCGGCGGCCATAATGAGCGCGTCGGCGTCGGCGCACGCATCCACTACAGCATCCAGCATCTCTCGCGTAGACTCGACGTGCGTCAGGGGAATTCCGGCGGGCGGAGTAGCGCTGTAAGCGCCTGTAATGAGTGTCACCGTGGCGCCACGGTCGCGCGCCGCCTCAGCCAGCGAGAAGCCCATTAGTCCGCTGGAACGATTGCCGACGAACCGCACCGGATCGATTGGCTCGCGCGTCCCGCCCGCCGTGACAACGACATGCCGACCCGCGAGATCGCCCGCTCGCCCCAACAAACGATGAATGGCGGCGAGAATCGTTGGCGCGTCGGGAAAACGCCCCATGCCCACCGCGCCCGAGGCGAGGTGGCCTTCTTCCGGCGGCAGGATGGTTGCGCCGCGCTGCTCCAGCAGGTGAAGGTTGGCCTGTGTCGCCGGATGGTAATACATATGGTGCTCCATCGCGGGCACGATGAGCATTCGAGCCGTGGTTGCCAGCGCCACGGTGGTCAGCATATCATCGGCCAAGCCATGCGCGAGGCGGGCAATAGTATTGGCCGTGGCAGGTGCGATCACCAACAGATCGGCCTGCTGACCAAGCGCGATATGCTGTGCGGCGGCCTCGCCCGTCGGTTCCCACAGGTTGGTGTGGACAGAACGGTGGCTGAGCGAGGAGAACGTCAGAGGCTGGATAAATTCGATAGCATGCTCGGTGAGCACAACATCGACGAGCGCGCCAGCCTGTTGCAGCTTGCTGGTGAGATCGGCTGCTTTGTAGGCGGCGATGCCACCACAGACACCCAGTACGATACGTTTGCCTTGCATCGTTCGCCCCTCACATACGACCAGCAGACATTAGATGTTTGCGATGCTATCTCTATCTAAATACATACGAACGAAATAACCACTTACATGATAGCAAAAAGCCCGAAGCTATCTGCTTCGGGCATAAGAGTTGTGGTGCGCGGGGGGAGTGGCAACGTCCTATTGTCCCACAGGGCTGCCCCTGCAGTATCGTGGGGGCTGGAGGGCTTAACGACCGTGTTCGGGATGGGAACGGGTGTGTCCCCTCCGCTCTAGTCACCAATCCCCCCGCGTCTCACAACTCGCGAGTGACTCGCACATTCGATCTCTGGCCACGATGGGAGGCGCTGCCTGGTCAACCTGGGTGGAGACGAGGGGACTCGAACCCCTGACCCTCTGGATGCAAACCAGATGCTCTCCCAACTGAGCTACGCCCCCAGAAGGCAAAGCGACCAAATCGCGGACCATACGATCGATATGCGGGTGGGCCTGCTCCGGCTCGAACGGAGGACCTCAGTCTTATCAGGACTGCGCTCTAACCAGCTGAGCTACAGGCCCGCAGATGGAAAACCGCTGGACGATGCCCTGCGACAACCGAAAAGTGAGAAGCAACCTGCGCCATGATGCGAATAGATACGTCTCTACGATGCATAGTACCACAGAAATGGCAACCATGCATCTCGACCTGGAAGTGAGGTCAAGGAACGCTCCGAAGAGCATGCCTCAACCTGGATACTCCCTAGAAAGGAGGTGATCCAGCCGCACCTTCCGGTACGGCTACCTTGTTACGACTTCACCCCAATCACCAACCCCACCCTCGACGTCTGCCTCTACTCCGAAGAGTAGTTCGCCCGACGGCTTCAGGTGTCGCCGGCTTTCGTGGTGTGACGGGCGGTGTGTACAAGGCCCGGGAACGTATTCACCGCGGTATGCTGACCCGCGGTTACTAGCAACTCCCGCTTCAGGCAGGCGAGTTGCAGCCTGCCATCCGAACTGAGACCGGGTTTTAGGGATTGGCCAACCCTCGCGGGCAAGCAAGACCCGTTGTCCCGGCCATTGTAGTGTGTGTGTCGCCCTGGACGTCAGGGCCGTGCTGACTTGACGTCATCCCCACCTTCCTCCGCGTTGCGCGCGGCAGTCGGGCCCGAGACAAATATTCAACGGACCCCGAGGGTTGCGCTCGTTAGGGGACTTAACCCAACACCTCACGGCACGAGCTGACGACAGCCATGCAGCACCTGTGCAACGGCTCCCGAAGGAGACACGGCATTACCCGTGGTGCCATTGCATGTCAAGCCCAGGTAAGGTTCTTCGCGTCGCATCGAATTAAACCACACACTCCGCTGCTTGTGCGGGCCCCCGTCAATTCCTTTGAGTTTCAACCTTGCGGCCGTACTCCCCAGGCGGTCCACTCATCACGTAAGCTGCGGCACTGAACGGGTCGATCCGCCCAGCACCTGGTGGACATCGTTTACGGCTGGGACTACCAGGGTATCTAATCCTGTTTGCTCCCCCAGCTTTCGTGCCTCAGTGTCAGCAAGCGGCCAGGACGCTGCCTGCGCCGTCGGTGTTCCTCCGGATCTCTACGCATTTCACCGCTCCACCCGGAATTCCACGTCCCCCTCCGCTGCTCAAGCCACGCCGTCTGGAAGGCCCCCGCCCAGTTAAGCCGGGCGATTTCACCCCCCACGCGCGCCGCCACCTGCGCACCCTTTACGCCCAGTAACTCCGGACAACGCTCGTCTCCTACGTATTACCGCGGCTGCTGGCACGTAGTTAGCCGAGACTTCTTCCTGGGGTACCGTCCGTACATATCCTCGTCCCCCAGAAAAGCGGTTTACACCCCGAAAGGCGTCGTCCCGCACGCGGCGTTGCTCGGTCAGGGTTGCCCCCATTGCCGAAGATCCCTCACTGCTGCCCCCCGTAGGAGTCTGGGCCGTTCTCAATCCCAGTGTGGCTGACCATCCTCTCAGACCAGCTACCGATCGTCGCCTTGGTGCGCTCTTACCACACCAACTAGCTAATCGGCCGCGAACCCCTCCGGCTGCGCCTTCACGCCCTGCGACGCAAAAGCTTTCCCGGCAGAGAGAGTCTCCCCTCCCCACCGCCATATGCGGTATTATCCCTCATTTCTGAAGGCTATCCCCCACACCCAGGCAGGTTATTCACGTGTTACTCACCCGTCCGCCACTCGAGCCCTCTTCCGAAAAAAAGACTCGCGTTCGACTTGCATGTGTTAGGCACGCCGCCAGCGTTTGTCCTGAGCCAGGATCAAACTCGCCATCCAAGT
>Ga0207661_10002394_pt1 | contig 12915 bp, 7 predicted proteins | sample KBSC713LmetaG_FD_184337 | JGI IMG/M metagenome (GOLD analysis project Ga0207661, IMG submission 184337) | Corn rhizosphere microbial communities from Kellogg Biological Station, Michigan, USA - KBS C7.1-3L metaG (SPAdes) (version 2) | ecosystem: Host-associated > Plants > Roots > Rhizosphere ... | reverse complement strand
GCCGTTAGAGTGGCGGATAAATCAGTCGACGCATCCCGAGCTCGTTCTTGGTGCGGTGCGGCTGCGACGTCAACCCTGTGCGCAGTGACCGCCAGCGCGACGCCAACGCGAAATGCCGGTTCGAGAAGACTCACGATCGCGAGGCCTCGAGCGCCAAACGGTATTCCCCGCTCCGAACCGTGGAACCAATTCAAGTTCGCGAGCTCTCCGGTTGCACTAGCCGGAACCGTCAGGCCGATCGTGTCAAATCCCCGGATAGGGCGAATGAACTCGTTGTAATAGGTGCTCCGCTTCATCTCATGGAGATGCCTTCCCCAAAGCATCGCACGGCTCCATGCGGTGAACCGCAACTGACGTCCCCAGAGATCGAGCCGCGAGTCAAACTCTTTGACGCGCGGGACATACTCTTCGATTCGTGAGATGTCCTGCGTGAGTATTGAGGTACGAACGTCATCGGCTCGCATGACGAACATCCCCGAGTCGGCTCCGACGGCGACGGCGGTTTCTCTGATAACCGCGGCGCGCCACGCGTCAAAACTCAGATGCGCGTGTACGTCGAGAATCACCTGGGTCGAACGCCGTATCGCGAGTAGCTCGAACCTCGACAGCTGGACCGAGGCACTCAGCGGCGTCGCTGGGTGTGGATCGGGCGCGATTAGGGACGTCATGGGCTGCGACAATAACCTGGCTGAATGCCACTTCGTAAAACGCGAATGAAGATGTGCTCATTCGGCACATGCCGGAAGGCTAACGGAACCAAAGAATGATCCGTCGAAACGTTGCAAGCAAAACGAGATCGGTCTCGGTGATCGCGACGGAGCCGCGCGGCGATGCTAGGTCAAATTGTCCAACGATCTCTGAACGAACGCAGCTCGCGCGCTCCATCCGCAGCCACTCTCGTACGTGCGTTAGCTGCGCTCAACATTGCCGTTGTGCTTCTCTTCTCGGACGGAACCACCGCCTGGGCGAGTCCTGCGGCACTCGACGCGCTCGACTCTGAGGACCAGGCGAGAGTCATCAGACCGGCACTCCGTCGGCTCGTTCGCGAGGTCTCCGTTGCCGGATCGACGCGTCGGGCCCGCATCACCCGTCAATCGCACGGCGTTCGCCTTCGCTCCAGCTCATATCGCTTCGTCGCCGCATCCCTGTCCGCCGAGGCATTCGAGCCTAGCGTGGCAATCGCGTTTGGAGTGGAGGAATTCCGCGGCACCATTTCCTACGATGCGATGCGAGAGCAGCACCGATTGACGCCTCAACAGGCCCGAGTGGCGGAACTTCTTATTCAAGGTCACTCGAACGCAGTGATCGCCGAACAGCTTGGCATAAAGCTGAGTACTGCTCGAAGCCACGTCGAGCATGTGCGGCGGAAGCTCGGCGTTAGGACGCGTGCACAGGTCGTCGCTCGCCTAGTCGCCGCATTCGAGATGCGGCCGAGTCGGTAATTCGGCCGATGCCGCCGCGAATGAATCTCGGTATGGTGCCCGATCCCTGAACGACCCTCCTCCTTTCGCGATGAGTGCCGATGGGCATCATCGTGTCGCCGATGAACCCCGGCCCCACAACACATGTCCTACTCGTCTGGATATAAGAGAAAGCTCATTGCCTCCGCCACTCGCGTCTTGCGGGGCGGCGTGCTCTTGGTCGTCGCCGCATGCTGGGACGACCCATCGCGACATCTTGTCGCGCCAACCGACGCGAGGCACACCTCATCAGGTGTGGAGACACAGTATACGAGTGAGCAGTCCTTTACAGCCGCGTTGCCGGGAACCGGCACGACCACGTCGATCGATTTCGCGACGAGGGACGACGGCACGCCTCTATACACTGATGCCGAACACTACTTCTCTTCTCTGTCCCTTCGAGGCATACAGTTTGTTCCGGTCGGCGGAACTCTATTCGCATACTACAATTTTTTCCTCAGCAACTATCCGGGCACCGGCATTCGAGCAAACCTACCGCCGAACACGTACGCCGTCGGCACGAAGCTCTTCAACGGCTACGGAAAAGCCGGCAGCTACACGTGCAATCTCTCCAGCGGCACCAGCGTCACGCTGCCGTCGAGCACGACGTTCATCGGGTTCAAATCCACTACGCCTATTTCGTGGATGTCATGCTCGTATGACAACGACTACGTCTTGTTCGACGATTTCTCGTATACGGTAGTGCAGCCAAGCAGCATGCTGCCGACGGGTCCGAGTGCTGCACTGTCGTCTTCGCTTGGCACCAACCCACTCTTTGAAAACGCCGACGTCCCAGGATTGAACCGACCACTTGGCGTCAACGACGCCGGCTTTATCGTCGGTGACTACGGCGGCAATAACATCGCGGGCGTTTGGTCTCCGTCCGGCGGATTTGTCTCGGTGGGAAATCTTGGATCCGGATCGACGACGTGCTGCAGTTCGCTCGCCGCGGTCAACAATGCTGGCCTGGCGGCAGGCTTTGGTCTGTCGCTCGACGAGACGAGCATTATCTCAACGACGTGGTCCGCAAGTCCGAACGGATATCAGAATCTCAATATTCCTGGTCGCCCGTATGCACACGGCATCAATGACGCCGGTGACGTCATTGGCACGGACTACACTGGCAACGCCACATCATGGTTCAAGTCGCACACGGGAACGTTCGCGTGGCTCCACCGCGGAGCATTCACGACTCAGATGGACGCATACGGAGTCAACGTGGGCGGCCGGATCGTCGGCGACGTGTATCTCGGAGACAATGATCCGCGCCCGATCGCGTGGCAATCGTTTTCGTCCGACCCGGTCCAGCTTCCAACCCTTGGCGGAGATCGTGGAATCGCGTGGGCAGTGAATACAGCTGGCGACATGGTTGGCTGGACCGACGTTGCACCAGGCAGCGCTGTCCATCACGCGACCCTCTGGCCAGCAAGTGGTGGCGTTGTCGATTTGAATACATGGACCAACGGCTGTTCCGGTACCAGCGAAGCTCGCTCGATCAATGCCCAGGGGGTGATCGTCGGTCGCTGCAATGGAATGCCCGTCATTTGGACCGCGAAAGAGGGGCAGCGTTCACTTCCGGTTCCGAACGGCACCCAAGGCGCGGAGCCGATGTCGATCGCCGACGGCCACGCTGTCGGCATCATCAATGGATTCGGCGCCATCCAGTGGACAATCACACCTGGCCTCAATGCCGGTTCGAGCGTCGCGCTGGCATCTAGTCTCAGCCCGACGGCGATCATCCTTGCCAGCGACGTCCCCGGATTGAATCGCCCATTCGGTGTCAACGACGCTGGCCTTATCGTAGGCGACTACGGCGGTAACAACATTGCCGCGTATTGGTCGCAAGCGACGGGCTTTGTCTCCGTTGGGCGACTCGACAACGGAAACACAGCCTGCTGTAGCACTTTGATATCCGTGAACAACTCGGGCCAAGCAGCTGGTTTCAGCCACTCTGCGGATGGGAACAACGTGCTCGCCACCGCATGGCGGCAATCGCCGAGTAGTTACGTCGATCTTGGTGTCCCCGGACGGCCCTATGGCCATGCCATCAACGAAGCTGGAGACATTGTCGGCACCGACTACACGGGATCGGCTACATCGTGGTTCAAGTCGCATACCGGAAGCTTCACCTGGCTCGCCCGCGGATCGTTCCTCTATTCGATGGATGCGAATGGTATCGGCGCGGGTGGCATCATCGTCGGTGACGTTTACGTCGCGGACAATCAGCCTCGCGCTCTTGCGTGGCCGAATGCCAACCGGCGTCCAGTCCTGCTCGCATCGTTGGGCGGCACGAACAGCTTAGCGTGGGCAGTAAACGGCGCCGGAGATATCGTCGGCTGGAGCGAAGTAAATCCGGGAAGCAGTGTGCACCATGCCGCGCTCTGGCCCGCGAGTGGCGGAGTCATCGACCTCAACACCTGGATGGGTGGCTGTGCGGGAGCGAGCGAGGCGCGGGCCATCTCGACCACCGGCGTAATCGTCGGTCGATGTAACGGGATGCCGGTTGTGTGGACCGCGCACGAGGGACAACGCTCATTGCCAGTCACACCCGGAACCATCAGCGCGGAGCCGACAGCCATCAGTGAAGGTCATATTGTCGGAATCAAGAACGGGTTCGGCTCGATTCAGTGGACGATCAACGCTCCGGGGTCCACGCAAAGCGGAACCAACGTGACCGTCCAACCAGTTGACCAATCGACTGGCCAGCCAAGCAGTATCCAAATGACATTCAGCAGTGTCACCACCGCTGGCACGACGACGATTTCGAGCGGCACACTTGGCCAGGGACAATTTTCGCCGCCGACACCTCCGCTCCAATTCGTCGTCGGCTCCCCTGCGACTTATTACGACATTTCTACAACGGCGACTTTCGGGAACAGCGTTGCGATCTGCATCAACTACGCGAGCGTCAGCTACGGGAATACCACTTCACTCAAACTGCTTCACTACAATCGAAGCACTCAACAATGGGACGATATCACGACGACGGTCGACCCCCAAGCTCACGTCGTCTGCGGCACGAGCCCGTCGCTCTCACCGTTCATGGTCGTTGGAGCGAACCAGCCGCCGGTCGTGACGTCGATTGCACTTCCGACTCAGCCGGTTGTGCTCGGATCAGCGGCATCGATTTCTGCTCGATTCACCGACGTCAATGCCGCCGACATTCATTCATCGAACATCAACTGGGGTACTGCGACGACGACCGGCAGCATCACGGAGCCAACGACCAGCAGCCCCGGTGTGGTCACGGGTCAGTTTACCTACGCGGCGGCCGGAGTTTATACGGTGCGTGTGACGGTATCCGATGGTAGTGCAAGCGGCAGCCGCTCGAGCGATATCGATACGCCATCGTACGTCGTCGTATATGACCCAACCGGCGGATTCGTGACCGGTGGCGGATGGATTGTCTCTCCCGCAAACGCGTGTCAGATCGTGTCCTTGTGCGGGTCAACAACGGAAGGAAAAGCAACGTTCGGATTCGTATCGAAATACCAAAAGGGTGCGAACATCCCGACGGGCAACACTCAGTTCCAGTACCACGCCGGCGGATTCGTTTTCACGAGCACGAGCTATGACTGGCTGGTCGTCGCCGGAGCGAAAGCGCAATACAAGGGGTCCGGCACCATCAACGGAACCGGCGACTATGCGTTCATGCTGACCGCCACAGACGGAGACGCTCAGGGCGGTGGCGGAGTCGACGAGTTCCGAATCAAGATCTGGAAAAAGGCGACTGGCGTCATCGTTTACGACAACGTGCTCGGCGCCGAGGATTCGGGCATGCCCCAGGCAATCGCGGGCGGGAGCATTCAAATTCAGTCGCGTTGATGCGTCGAAGGCTAGAGAAGTTGCGTGGGCACCTCTTGAGGTTGGTCGCGATCCGGAATCACTTTCCAACGGCCGACAACGCGTGGTTTCTCACGCGCTCAGCGTGATCCTTCGGACCAATTCGCGTCAACCACAAGGTGCATTTCGTGCGCGCTTACACTCTTCGCGTTTCGCTCGCGGCGGCCGTCGCCGCGAGTATCCTACCGTCGACCACTTCAGGTCAGACCGGCGATCTCGCGTCGGGCATGAAGTGGCGCCAAATCGGCCCGACCCGCGCCGGCCGCGCGCGCGCGATTGCGGGGGTCCCGAGTCAGCCAAACGTGTTTTATGCCGGCTTCGACAACGGCGGCGTCTGGCGATCGACGGACTACGGCTCGACATGGGAGCCCCTCTTCGACTCGCAATCGACCGGCTCGGTCGGGGCGATCGCGGTCGCGCCCTCGAATCCGAACATCATCTATGTGGGTGCCGGCGCGGGAATCATTCGCCCCGACCTCTCTGTCGGTGACGGCATCTACAAGTCGACCGACGCCGGTAAAACCTGGACGCACCTCGCCGATCTGCGCCAAACGCAGATGATCGCGATGATCGACGTCGATCCCAAAGACCCGAACCGGTTCTTCGTCGCGGCCCTCGGCCACCCGTACGGACCGAATCCGGAGCGCGGCATCTTCCGGTCGACGGACGGCGGGCAGACGTTCACAAAAGTCTTATATAAGGACGAGTATACGAGCGGCAACGATGTTCGCATCGACCAGACGAATCCCCAGGTCGTCTACGCGACGTTGTGGCAGCAGCAGCAGAGCTACATCGAAGGCCAGGAGTTTGGCGGCTCGGGCAACGGCATCTTCAAGTCGACCGATGGCGGCACGACGTGGAAGCAGTTGACAGACGGTCTACCGACGCTGATTCAGGCGAACTTGGGCCTCGCTTCGAGCAATCCGAATCTCATCTACGCGATCGTCTCGAGTGTTCCGCCCGAAGGCGCGGGTGGCGGCCGACAGGGCGGAAGCAATACGACCGGTGTCGTTGGTTTTTACAAGTCGACTGACGCCGGCGAGCATTGGCGCCTCGCGTTCGACAACGGCGATGCGTCAGGCACACCGCAGGGTGGCGGCCGTGGCGGTGGACGCGGGGGCGGACGCGGCGCCGGTGCGGGTGGTGCCGATCCTCGTCCGCTCGCCCGAATCGGCGGCGGTGACTTGCCGACCCTCGCCGTCGACGGAAAAGATCCGAACGTCGTGTACAGCGCGTCGACCGTGTTCTGGCGAACCGAAGACGGTGGTCAGACGTGGTCGGCGGTGCGCGGCGCTCCGGGCGGCGACGACTATCAGAAAGCCTGGGTGAATCCGAACAACTCGGACATCGTCTTCGTCGTCTCCGATCAAGGCGCCGTCGTCTCGGCGAATCGCGGTCAGTCATGGAGCAACTGGTACACGCAGCCGACGGCCGCGATGTACCACGTCACGACCGATAACGCCTTCCCGTATCGCGTGTGCAGCGGTCAACAGGATTCGGGTTCCGCGTGCGTCGACAGCCGTTCGAACGACGGCGAGATCACGTTCCACGATTGGCATCCCGTGATGATTCAGGAATACGGGATGGCCGCGCCTGATCCGAAAGATCCGGACATGGTCTACGGCAGCGGTCGAACGAACGTCTCGCTCTACAATAGAAAGACCGGCCAGTCGACAAACGTCGGTCCGAGCGCCGAGCAGCGCGCAGATTTCAATCGCAACGTTCGCACGATGCCGATTGCCTGGTCGCCGGCCGATAACAACACGTTGTTCTATGGATCGAACGCCGTGTGGAAGACGACTGATCGGGCACACAGCTGGACGCGCATCAGCGGCGATCTCACGCGTCAGACGTGGGATGTGCCGGCGAACACGGGTAAGTATGGCGCGAACGTACGCCCCGGGCCCGCAGGCAGCCTTACCGCAATCGCTCCGTCGCCGAAGGATGTGAGAGTCCTCTGGTCCGGCAGTGATGACGGCGTCATTCAAGTGACGATGGACGGCGGCGCGAAGTGGACGAACGTGACGCCGCCGAGTGTGAAGCCGTGGGCGCGCGTGTTCAACATCGACGCCGGCCACTTCGACACGCAGACGGCCTACGCCGCGGTGAACACGCTCCGCCTCGACGATCTGAATCCGCACTTCTTCCGCACACACGACGGCGGCAAGTCGTGGACGGAGATCAACAGCGGGATCGCCCCGGGCGCCGTCGCGAACGCGATTCGTGAAGATCCTCGAAAGAAAGGACTCTTATACGCCGCGACGGACGTGCAGGTCTGGGTCTCGTTCGACGACGGCGATCATTGGCGCTCATTGCGCGGAAATATGCCGGCGGTGTCGGTGCGCGACATTCAGATCAAGGACGACAGCACGTGCATGTGCTCGGATCTCGTCGCGGGCACGCACGGGCGCGGCTTTTGGATTTTGGATGACGTGACGGCCCTGCGTCAGTCGGCGGAAGCGATGGCCGCGCAGCTGGGGGGAACGGCGTACCTCTTCAAGCCGATCACCGCGCTGCGAGTTCGATTCGGCATGAACTCGCCGACACCGTGGCCGCCGGAGCTCCCAGCCGGTGAGAACCCGCCGCCGGGCGGGATCATCGACTACTATCTCGGGAAGGACGCGAGCGGCCCCGTGAAGCTCGAGATCCTCGACGCCGCGGGCAAGGTCATTCGTTCGTACTCGAGCGATGATAGAATTCTAACGCCTGATCCGGCGACCGATCCGGCAGCGTACAACGAGATCTGCAAGCGAAACCCGGGTGCGCAAGACTGCGCGCTTCCCCTCTACTGGCCGGCGCCGCAGATGGCACTCTCGGCCCGTGCGGGCGCGCATCGCTTCTCGTGGGATCTGCACTACGATCCAATCGAAGCGGGCGGCGGTGGTGGTGGCGGCGGCGGCGGAAACGGTGCCGTTCCGCATCGGACCTACACGAGCCCGAACTCGCCGTGGGCACCGCCGGGCAACTACACGGTGCGACTGGTTGCGGACGGAAAGACGTATTCGCAGCCGCTCGTGCTCAAGCTCGATCCGCGCGTGAAGACGTCGAGCGTCGCGCTGAGCCAGATCGCAACGATGACCAAGGAGATGCGCGGTGGTGCAGTCGCGCTCCACGCCGCCTACACGCAGGCGCGCGCGCTCGTCGGTGAGCTCGACAAGCAGAGTGGCGACGACATCGCGTCGTTCAAGGCGAAGGTCGATTCGCTGGCGCCTGCTCCGGCCGCCGGCGGTGGTGGGCGCGGCGGACGAGGTGGCGGCGGCGGACGCGGAGGATTCGGTGCGCCGCAAGGCCCGGCGAATCTCCAGAGCGCGAGCGCGGGGATGATCGCGGCCGCGATGGGGATGCAGAGCTCCGAGATGGCGCCGACGGCAAGTCAGGTCGCCGCCGTGACGAAAGCGAGAGCCCAATCCGCCGAGGTATTAAAGAAGTGGAATGCGTTGAAGGGCGCTGGGCTGACCGCGCTCAACGCGAAGAGAAAGGCGGCTGGGCAGCCGGCGATCACGATTCCAGCCAGCTAGTTCTTTCAGCACGATCGGAAGAGAGAATGGCGACACGAAGGTGTCGCCATTTTTCTCCCTAACGGCCGACCGATGAAAAACCTCGCCGCGACATGCGCTCTGTTGCTCTGTCTCGTACCTGCGATGGCCGCTGCGCAGCGCTCTGGCAGTGACCGCGTGGAGGAGATCTACATTGCCAGATCGGTACGCCTTTCGCGCGCGGCGCCGACGGAGTACTGCAAGCAAAGCCGAACGAGTCTGCCGCCGACAACCTTCGAGGATTTATACGACTTCAAGGCCGTCGCAACGCGACCCGCGGATGGACGCGTGACCAGCGCAATTATACGCAGCCGTCGATCGCGACAATTCGTCTGTGGCGCGCAAGGTAGCCTGCCCAGTCCGCGCGTTCCTTGGCCGGCGATCACGGTTCCGGCGAATTGACGAGCGCCTCGAGCCAGATCGCATTGTACGGCGCGTGTACCAGCGCATCGTTGTCGAAGTACACGTAGACATCGCAACCGTTCGCGAGCCAGTTGCGCGTTTGAGTTGACCACATCGATAGCTCGTCGTCGGTGTAGTCGCTCGCGTACAGCGCTTGTGATCCGTGCAGCCGAACGTAGACGAAGTCCGTCGTCACCTCCTCGGCGTAGCCGAATGTGCCCGCGCTGTCCGCAATCACGAACGCGCAGCGATGCTCGCGGAGGACTTGGTAAAACTCATCATGGAAGTACGATGGGTGCCGCACCTCGAACGCGTGTCGATACTGCACGATCGCGGATGACTCGACGAGCGCACCACGCCGAAGGCGGTGATCGTGCTGGCGCGCGACCGCTTCACCGTCGGTCGACGTCCGCGGCAGCATTCGAATGAACGAATTCAGCCGCTCGGCGTCGAACTGATAGCTCGCGGGAAGCTGCCAGAGAAACGGTCCGGTCTTGGCGCCGAGCGCGAGCACGCCGCTCGCGAAGAAGTTGCCGAGCGCGCGGTCGCAATTCCGCAGCTTGAGGTTGTGCGTTATGAAACGCCCGCCCTTGATCGCAAAGACGAAGTCGTCGGGCGACTCGGCGCTCCAACGCGCAAAATTGTCGGGCGACTTCAGACTGTAGAACGTTCCGTTGAGCTCGATCGAGTTGAACACTCGGCTCGCGAACGCGAGCCACCAGCGGCGCGGGATGTCGGTCGGGTAGAAGTCGCCGCGCCACCGCGGATAGTCGTATCCGGAAATTCCGATGAAAGCATTCGCGGAGCGCACTCTGCGCGAGAAGGCAATTTGTGCGCGCAGAGTCGCGCTGGCCGCGCGTTCCCTGAACTATTTCATCGACATTACATGTGCGACGAGCTGATCATGCGCGATCTTGGTTCCCTCCGCCCAACCTGATTCCATGTCCTTCTCGAGGTCAGCTTCGTCGCGGTGCAACGCCGTGAACACGTAACGAGTACCGGCGCCTTCGCTCTTTACCGTGATGATGGCAGTGATCGGAATGTCGTCGAAGACGGCCGGCCGATAGCCGGGGAACAACACCGAGGTCCACACGAGTCGCTCCATCGGAACGACGTCGAGGAAGCAGCCGACGTTCGGGACCGCGCGACCGTCACCCGTCGCGATGTCGATGCGAAAGACGCCGCCCGGTCGCACATCCATTTCACAGCTCGCTACACGCCCCCACGCCTTGGGCATGTACCACTCCTTGAGATGCTCCGGTTTCGTCAGCGCCTCCCAGACGAGTCGTGCCGGAGCGTCGACGAATCGCTCGATGACGAAATCCGTTTTTGGATTGATCGCGAATGCGTTGCTCATGATCCCGATTCCTTCTCTTTGAGTTGTTTGACGTATTTGTCGAACTGATCGAGTCGCGCTTCCCACAGCTGACGACGTGCGGCCAGCCACTCTTCGGCGACCTCGAACCGTTCCGGCGCGATCTCATAGGTCCGCACGCGCCCTCGCTTCTTCGATTTCACAAGGCGACTTCGCTCGAGCACCGACAAATGCTGCACGAACGACGGGAGTTTCATGTCGAACGGTGCCGCGAGCTCGCTGACTGTTGCCGGTCCGGCTGACAGCTGCTCCAAGACTTGTCGCCGAGTCGAGTTGGAAAGGGCGTAGAAGACGTCGTCAGTGACTGCGGATTGAACCATTGCGGCACCATTCGATGAGTAGTCGCCAGAACTGACGAAGCGGATTGTATCGCCCGATAACACTTAGGTCAATACCTAAGTATTTCATCGCGTTCATTCTATTGCGAACGATCTGGCGGCGTCAGTTCGCGTTGTTGCGCATCGAGGACGCGTTACTCCGCCCGCAATGCTGTCGCGGGATTGACGCCCGCGGCGCGGCTCGCGGGAACCCAGCACGCCAACGTCCCGACCGCTGTCATCACGAACGCGACACCGATCACCGTTACCGGATCGTTCGGCGTGACACCGTAGAGCAAGGTTCCGAGAAGACGTCCGGCCACGAGCGCTCCCGCGATACCGGACAGCAAACCGGCAGTAAGCAACACCCAGCCTTCGCCGAGGATCATGCGCTTCACATCAAGGGGGTCGGCGCCGAGGCTCATGCGGATTCCGATCTCGCCAGTGCGCAGGCTCACCGAGAATGCGAGAACTCCCGCGATGCCGACGCCCGCAATGATCAGCGCGAGTCCACCGAACGACGTCACGAGCAGTGCATTCACCTTCCTCGGCGCGACACGATCGTCGCGAACTTGCTCGAGTGTCTGAATTCTCTCAATGATGGTGTGGGGGTTCACTGAGCGAATCGCCTGCACGACTGACGACGTCAGCGCCGCGGGATCAGCTCCGGTGCGAACGATCATCGCTCCGGTATAGACCTCCTGTGCAAACGGCATGAACATCGTCGGCGACGGGACGGCGTCGAGTCCGAAATCGCGCGTGTCGCCGACGACCCCGATGACGGTGCGCCAGTCGGTGGAAATTGGAAGCGATCGAATGTCGTCACCCGTCCACGCGACACGCTGACCGATCGGATCCTTATCGCCGAACAGCTGCTTCGCGAGCGTCTTGTTGATCACGACGACGCGAGGGCTTCCACGCCGGTCGGTTGACTCGAAGTCGCGTCCCTTGATGAGCGGAATTCCCGCGGCGCGGAAGTAGCCCGGGCTCGCCGTGCGAACGTCCGCCTTCTGTGCGGCTTCGCCCGGCGACAGCGGCCGCGTCTCCGCTTTGACTTCGTGAATGAAATGCTCGACACCGCGCAGCGGAACCGCATTGCCAAGTCCGACATCTTTCACCCCCGGAATCGCCGCGATCTTGCGCCGTATCTGCTCGTACATGTCGAGCTGTTCGGCGTTCGTGCGTCCCGCGCGATCCATCGGGATTTCCATCGACAACACATTCTCGGCGCGCACGCCGGTGTCGACGACCTCGAGCTTCATCAAAGTGCGGACGAGCAGCCCGGCGCCGCTGAGTAGAACAACGGACACGCCCACCTGCAGGACAACGAGAGACCGTTGCAGTCGCTGACGTGCGCGTCCGCCCGTCGTCCGTCGGCCCGCGCTGACGAGCGACGCCGCCAACGATCCGTGCCCGCCGATGTTTGGCACGAAGGACAGCACGATGGCGATGGCGAGCGCACTGACGAGCGTGAACGCGAGCACCATTCCGTCGAGTCGAATCTCGGCGCTGCGGTTCGTGAGCCCTCGCGCGAAGGCGACGAGTAAGCTGAGGCCCAAGTGCGCGATCACGAGACCGATCGCGCCGCCCGACAGTGCGAGGATCAGATTTTCGGCGAGCAACAAACGTCGGAGGCGCGCGGCTCCGGCGCCCATCGCGCGCCGCACGATGAGCTCTCGCTCGCGGCGAATCCCGCGAATGAGCGTGAGGTTCGCGACGTTTGCGCACGCGATGAGAAAGACGAACGTCGCGGCGCCCATCAGCAACCAGAATGTGAGCGTCGCGCGCTCATTCAAGATCTCTCGCAGCGGTGTCACGCTGACAGCGTAGCCGGCGGCTTCGTCGTAGGTCTCGGCGTGATCGCGATAGATGTTCGACGAGATGCGATTGATTTCCGCGCGCGCTTGTTCGATCGTCGTGCCCGGTGCGAGTCGCGCGAACAGCGCTATGTCGCGATGCGGCGTCCAGTCTTGAGCACCGCG
>Ga0207661_10002392_pt1 | contig 12921 bp, 11 predicted proteins | sample KBSC713LmetaG_FD_184337 | JGI IMG/M metagenome (GOLD analysis project Ga0207661, IMG submission 184337) | Corn rhizosphere microbial communities from Kellogg Biological Station, Michigan, USA - KBS C7.1-3L metaG (SPAdes) (version 2) | ecosystem: Host-associated > Plants > Roots > Rhizosphere ... | reverse complement strand
GGCGCTGGTCGAAGCGCTTGCCGCGATTCAGCTCCCGATCCGTGTCGGCGTCCACAGCGGCGAGGTCGTCATGAGCGAGGATCAGGTCCTGGGCCTGGCGGTGCATGCCGCGGCCCGGATCGTCGACCAGGCCCGAGCCGGCGAGGTGCTCGTGTCGGGCACGACGCGCGACCTCGCCGAGGGCGCCGCCGGGCTCATGTTCGAGTCTCGCGGCCGGTTTCGCCTCAAGGGCCTGAGCCGAGAGCTCGAGCTGTTCTCGGCGGGGTCATCCGGCTGAGAGGAGCGGAGGGGAGGAAAGCCCGTGCTCACGGGCGCTGGTTCATGGCGGCTTCGATCCGCCGCAGCCGCTCGACGATCTCATCGAACTGCTCCGCGGACGGGCCGTTCTCGCCCGCGTCCCGCTCGTCCTTGTTCGTCCGTGCGACGAAGGCGCCGGTGATCGACGCCGTAATCACCGTCACGAATCCGATCCCGAGAAGCATCACGATCGCAGCCATGACCTGGCCGGCGGCCGTCTCGGGAACGTGATCGCCGTACCCAACCGTCGTCACGGTCTGGACGGCCCACCAGAGCCCTGAGCCGATGGAGGGGAAGCCCTTGTGGTCGACGACCGTCATCAGCACCCCTGCGGCGACAGTGATCACAATCGTCACCACCGCGATCACAGCCGCCGCCCTGCGGGGAGTGACGGCATGAGCTATCAGCCGGTCGAGGCGACGCTCGAGGTGCGTCTGGGTCGTCATCACCGTCGGATTCGCCCGCGCCGCCCTGAGTCCTACCGCGGCGGGTCGCGCATCGGCCAGCGACCTCTCCAGCGATAGCCCGCGAGCTGTCTGTCCATGGTGGTTTGCGGGCTAGGGAGGTCCGGGTGAGCGCCGACCCGGCCGCCGGCCTCCGCGAGGGGGCGACGAGCCGGGCCGGCAATTGGGAGAACGTGGAACCCCGGCTGCGCGTTACACGGGTGCGGACGAGGATCGCAGAGACCGTCAGTGATGAACGCAGTCAGCTACCCAGCCGCGTGCCCGCGATCTCGGCGATTGGCTCCTCGACTAGTATTCGCCCGCTTCCCGGAGGGGTGGCAGAGTGGTTGAATGCGGCGGTCTCGAAAACCGTTACTGGGCGTTTAGTTCAGTCGAGGGTTCGAATCCCTCCCCCTCCGCTCCCCGACCCACAACGCCCGCTCCCGCCGCTTCTTGAAAACGGCCCCGCAAACCATCAGGATGCGCTCAGGAAAGGACCCGAGGGCAGTGTCATCATCCCCCGCGAACGACGCTCCGTGGCGACTGATCGCCGAGGTCGAGTTCGGTCGTAACGTGTTCGTCCACTCGTTCACGAACTTGTACGGCTGCTCGGTCGGGGACGATACGCGGATCGGGCCCTACGTCGAGATCCAGCGCGGTGTCGCGATCGGCGCTAGGTGCAAGGTGCAGAGCCATGCGTTCATCTGCACCGGGGTCGCCATCGAGGACGAGGTGTTCGTCGGGCACGGCGTGATGTTCATCAACGACCGCCTTCCCCGGGCGGCCACCTCCGCCGGGGACATGAAGTCGGAGGCGGATTGGGAGCTCCAGCGTACGACGGTAGAGCGGGGTGCCTCGATCGGCTCGGGAGCGGTGGTGCTCGGGGGTGTGCGGATCGGCGCGGGCGCCTTGGTCGGCGCGGGTGCGGTCGTCACACGGGATGTCGCCGCCGGGGGCATCGTGAGCGGCAACCCCGCGCGGCAGCACCGCCCCGAGTCTCGCCGGTAAATTTGACAGCCGCGAGATCGCGGTCCGCTCACTCGGCGATGATCTGGCCGGCGGTCAGCTGCCGGCGCATGTACGCGGCCAACGCGACGACGCCGACCAGCGGCACGGTGGAGTCGGGCGGCGTGAGGTAGATGGCGACGTTCGAGCTGGCCGCGAGGGCGACCAGCGACACGACAACTCCCGCTCCCAGCCAACCGTCCTCCTCGTGCCCCCGAGCCCGGCACCAGCGCACACCGGTGAGGATGCCGAACGCCAGCATCGCGAGGAGTGCGATCAGGCCCGCGATGCCCGCTCGCATCCAGATCCACAGATACTGCTCGTGCATGAAGGTGCGTGGGGTCGTGACGACGAAGCCGTCGTCATAGCTCTGCGACACAGCGCCGTATGTCGGCCCCCAGCCCAATCCTGCAATCGGATGGGCCCGAATCCGCTGCATCGCGATCCCGTTTTCGTAGTAGCGATCGTTCAAGGTCTGTGTGCGCAGCGCGGAATAGTTCGTGATAGTGGCGAACCGGGACGCGACCGGGTTCGAACCGATTGCCGAGTCCTGTGCGATGAGCACAACCGCGGAAAGCGCAAGCGCGAGAACGGTGGCCATGACGATTACACGGTGCCGCCGCTTGGCCACAAGCGCCGCGGCGGAGAGCCCGAGAATCAGGCCGAGCACCATGTTCCGGTTGAGGCTGAGGACGACGCCTGTCAATGAAACGAGTGCGATGCACCAGACCGCCGCCCGACGCTGCTTTGGCCCCCACAGCACGCGCGCGAGCGCGAACGCCGCCACGACGTAGACCGTCGTCAGTCCCGGCGGGCGCACGCGCAGGAACCCCGTCCCGTCCGCGGTGAGGGACGACTTGAGGTCGGACGAGGCGATCAGGAACATATGCGTCGAGGGACCGATGACCACCTGGGTCGCCTGGAGGACGACGACGAGGATCACGCCGACGCAGACGAGCCGAAAGACGAGGCCATACCCCCTGGCGAAGGCGGCGAGCGCCGGCCAGAACGCGGCATAGAAGAGCATGTAGCGCGCATCGAACAGCGCGGCGTGGAAGCTGGCGCCGTTCTCCACGCCGACCGCGACACCACCGAGCACCGCGGTCAGGAAGGCCGCCACCGCGATGCTCTCCCGGCGGCACGCGAGGTCAGTCACCTGTCGCCGCACATCGCGTGCCAGCAGCGGCAGGCAACCGAGCGAGATCCACAGGAGCACCTCCGCAGGCACGAACTGCAGTGAAGAGATTCCGATCTCGGGGAGGGCCAGAACGTCCACCGCTGTCCCGACGCTCCACAGGATCCCGACGTAACCGGCGACGGGGATCCGTGCGACGACGAGCGCGATGAGAACGCCCATCGGCAGTATCGCGAACTTCGTCTGCCCCCTGGCCACGGCGGCCCCCAAGGCGAGACCACCGGTGAGCGCGACCGTCGGCCACAGCAACCTGGACGGCGGTACGCGGACCGCTCCGATCCTCGATCCGAGCCCGCCGTGCCGTCGGCCGATCTCCGCCTGCACGTTCCCTCCACGCTGCTCGTCAGCTCGGCAAGTGGCGCACCGGGCCGCGCGATCAAAATTGCCGTGACGATGGTGATGTTCCCCGACCCCGCACTGGGTAATCACCACCGCCTTCTGCCGTCGGCCTCGGCGCTTCGGGCGCATCCGCGGAGTCGGGCGGACCAGCGCGGCGCGTCGACTACCTTCCACGTAACATTCTGCGGCTACGTGAGGCGATATCGAGCAGGGTCGCCGTGAGTCGTGTAGAGAGGGCCAACGTCCCGGACGCGTGTCCTTCCACGAGGGAGGCGAGCCGATTGCTCATCTCGAGGTAGTTGTCGATATAGGCTTCCGGGGGCGGGCTGACCTTATCGCCAAGCTCCCAGTCGACCGGGACATCGGGCAGTTCGAGAAAGTCGAATATCTTACGGAATTCCTCCGCTCTACCGCCAACAAGCTCTTCGAAGACCACTTGATGGGCCGCGGGTGCGCACCGGAGCTGTGCCAAAGTCCCGAGAGCATTCGTTGCATAGCGATCGAACAGCAGCGGCCGAATATGCACCTGAGGGGCCGGCGGCCGATCGGTACGGCGCCAAGAGTGCCAAGCCCCGCTGCGGCGAGCTCGCAGCAACGAGGCGTACTGTGCTACAAGGTCTCGCCGCACGACAAGGATGATCTTCACGCCGGGAATCGTGCGCATCGCGGACGTGACCACGAGCTCGGCTTCTCTTGGGGAGCTGACGCAACACTTGACGCCAAAGGCTCGGGTCTCGGCAGAGGCGGCGATCGACGTGACCGCGTCGAAGAGGGCCACGTGGCCAGCGCGTCGCTCCTCAGGAGTTTCGTGCCCGAAGGTGAAGGTCGACAGCGCTCGATCCCAGAACGGAGAGACACAAAGCTCGTCGTTGAGGGCGGAAGCGTTGGGGTGACCGGCAACAGCCTTGTGGACGAGGGTTGTACCGCTACGCGGCATACCTACGATGACATATCGGGTTCTGGAGGCGCTCTCGGAGTCCCCAGATTGGTAAACATGCGGTGAGTCTCGATCCATACGGAAAACCGGACTACGGGTCATCGCAAGGATACCTCCCATTGATTCCGTGGTGGTCTGCCGCATCGGAGAGGAACGGAGCGATTGGCCGGGCCTGCTACCATGACGCCGGCCCTCGACGTGGGCCGGGCCGCGATCTAGACGAACCGGGGACGAGAAGTGCAAGTGCGTCAGTGGTTCCGATACGGATCTGTCGTGGTGGCTCTCTCGGTGGGAGTCGCGGCGAGCGGAGGATGGCTCGCTACGAACGGCGGCGAGGCGTCCCGGTCGCCCGCGGCACCGCGGGTCGGGAGCGCTGCCACGCAGCGTCCCGTGGCCGATGCGTTCTTCCGGCCCGTGTATGCCTCCTACGGCGGCACCCCGCTCACCCCCGCACAGGAGGGCGCCCGCTACCGCGTCATCATCTTGAATCCGGCCGACGCCGCCTTGATTCCGGCGTTGAAGGCGGGGAATCCGGGCCTCAAGGTCCTGACGCTCATCGACATGATGAGCACCGACCCCAACGATCCGGCCGGGGCGGCCAACTGGGTCGGGTATACCGATGCCAGCGAGAATCATCCCGGTTGGTTTCTGACCGATCCCGATGGGAACAGGCTGAAGTTCCAACACTTCCCACAGGCGCTCGTGATGGACGTCGGAAACGCGGAGTACCAGCAGGCCGGACTGGCGAGCGTGATCGCCCAACTCAAGGCGGGTGGGTTTGACGGCGTCTTGTTGGATGACGCCAACGCCTCGTTACGTTGGGTGATCGCGGGCGGCTCGGCCGAGTGCGCGAAGTATCCAACCGATCAGCTTTGGCAGGCGGCGGTGTACTCGTTTCTGCGCAATGTCGCGCCCGCCCTCCGGAGAGCCGGACTCCTCGTGGTCGCAAACATCGGTGGTTCGACAAGCACGTCGGGCGGCGTCTGGCAGAAGTGGAACGGACCGCTCGACGGAGCCATGGAAGAGTCCTTCACCAACGGTGGCATCGGCCGGGACTCCATTCGGAACGGCGAATGGCTACCCAAGTTCAGGCATGCCGTCTGGTCTGAGGCGCATCAGAAGATCAGCCTCGACCATGCCAGGACGCGCACCCGCGGTGGCGCACGCTACGGGCTCGCCACGATGCTTCTGGCAGCGAACGGGAACAACAGCTTCTATGCCTCGGAACACTACGCAACCGAGGTCTGGTGGCCCGAGTACCGGACGGCAAGGGCGCTTGGGCGTCCGCTCGGTGGGGCGCGAGTGCTCGAGAACGGCGTGTACCGGAGAAACTTCGAGCACGGAGCCGTTCTCGTAAACCCCCACGCCCATAGGGCAAGCCGTGTTCAGCTCGGCGGGCTGTACTCAGGCTCGGGCCGCCACAACATAACGAACGTCACGCTGCGCGCGACGAGCGGGGTTGTGCTTAAGAAATCATGATTTACGGAGCACCTCGCGATAGAGCTCAAGGCTGAGCTCTGCCGCATGATCCCATGAGAAGCGCGCGCGCGCGTGCTCGATGACTGCCGCCCTGACGCCCGCGTCGTGGTCGACATTGCGTAGGATCGCAGCGGCGAGTGCAGGCGGGTCCGCGGCTCGCGCGACGAACGTGGGATCATAGGCGAGTTCCCGAAGAGCTCCAACGTCAGTGACGACCACCGGAACGCCCGCCGCGATCGCAAGAGCGCCCACACCGCTTTGACTGGCCTGGGTGTACGGGAGTGCAACGAGAGACGCCTCGGACAGAAGCGGCTGAACCTCGGATTCGCGGATGTACCGCTCGATTAGCGTCACACGAGGATGCTCCGGCACATCCGCGGCGGCAGGGCCCTCGCCGGCCACGATTAACCGGACCTCCGGACGTTCCCGCCAGACCAAGTGCATTGCGGCGATGAGGACATCGACGCCCTTGTACTGTTCGAGTCGGCCGAACAGGAGCACGGCTGGTGTCGTGGGGCCGCTGAGCGGCTGCTCCAGCGGCCATAAACCGTGCGGAATGACGGCAATTCGCGCCGGTCCCACGGCTGCGGCCAGCTCGTCCGCAAGCGACTCGGCATGGACGACGATGCGCTGCGCACGGCGGAGCCATTGCCTGGTGACCCATGCGTCGCGGCGGGTGAAAACCCGGGCCCCAAGATGCTCCACCGGATCATGGACGGTGAAGATCGTTCGAAACCCACGGGTAACTGCGAGCAGTCGCGGATCGTGGTTTTCGTGGACGTGGACGATGTGTGGCTGCCATGTGTGCAGTCGCCATCGGATCTTGACCATGGCCGGTGCCGCAGCGGGGGAGCGAATTCGGCCCGGAATGACAAATTGACGCACGCCGTCGACTTGGAGATCCTCGAGCACTCGGCGCCGCTCGTCCATCGATCCACCGAACTCGAGGGCGTGTGCCCGGACAAGCATCGCAACATCCTGGCCTGCGTGAGCAAGCGATCGTGCCTGCTCGGCCCCGTACTTGAAGAGGAAATCGCAAACGATCAGGATACGCATCAGCGATCGGGGGATCCACCGCGTGTGTCAGCGGAGTTTAGATCCCGGCCTCGCGGGGCACTGAGGTAGCGCCTGCAAGCGAGGGAGTCGCTTCGGAACGTCTACGCGGATGCCGTGAACGCGTTATGAACACCACGCCCCACGTCGAGGCGGAAATCGAGGCGATTCTCGAGGCTCGCACGGGACGAGCGTGTGCGTTCATGCCGTCCGGTCGGTTTGCGCTCCACCTCGCGTTCCGCCTTCTCTTGTCGCCTGGAGATCGCATTCTGATGTCGCCCCTTGAGGACGACACGGTCTTTTTTGGCGCGCTGGCGGCCGGACTTCGCCCGGTGATGGCCCCCGTGTCGACGGCTGATGGGAATCTGCGACTAGACGCCGTGGAGCCAAGCACCTGGTCAAGCCTCGATGCCGTGCTGACGGCGAACATCTACGGGCTTCCTGATCGTGTGGCCGATCTGCGGCAGCGGTGCGATGAGTTCCAGATCCCGTTGATCGAGGATGCTGCCCATGCCCTCGAGACCGAGGTGGAAGGGCGTCCAATCGGCACCTTCGGCGCGGCGTCCGTGTTCAGCCTGTCGAAACACCTCCCCGGACGCGGTGGGGTTCTCTCACTCGCCACGCCGGACGACGTGGCTGCCGCATCTCCACTGCGCACAGCACTCCTTGCAGAGAAGCCTGCGAGGCGCCGAGCGGCCGACACCGCAAAATCAGGGGTGAGAGGCGTGCTCGAGGCGGTTCGCCTGATGGCGGCGGTGCAGCGAGCTCGTCGGAGCATTCGCCGGCGAGGCCTGGGCGAATGGCGAGTACCCCTCAGGGCATCGCGGTTGAGAGGGGCCGTCTCGGCGAACAACGGACTCGAACCGTTTGATGAGTGGATGAACACCGCGTACCCCGATTACCGCATGGGACAGCGATCCAGCGGGGTAAGGAGGACGTTGGCGGCGCTGCGCGACGTTGAACGGGATCGGAGAGAACGACTCGCCGGCGTGGTCCGCCTGCGCGAACTCGACGCGGTCGCGCCGGGGGCCCAAGCGGGGCCCCCACAACCGCTACTGCGGGTTCCGCTCCTGATCGAGAACAGGGATTCGGTCGCGAACGCCCTTCATCAGCGAGGAATCAACGTCTATTTCGTCTATGACCCACCGTTAGACGAATACGCGGGCCCGGAGTTCGTCGAGCCGTCGTCGGCACCTGGCGCAGCGTCGTGGTGGTCAAGGCACGTGCTCCCCGTCGATCCGCATGACGCAAGGGAGGTGGTGAAACTGGTCCGGACGAAGCACATTCGCCTGACCGCCGCCGCCCCGCCATCCGTTTAGTGCCCTCCGCCGTTTCGTGTCCACCCGTCAGAGGCGGTCTATGAACCGCCGTCGGATCCCCAGCGAGTGACCCCTCAGCGCGGATGCCGCTGTCAGGACGAGGCGAGCGTCGACGCCGCGCGCCACGGCACTCGTTTCTAGCCCAAGGTCGGTGTTTGCGAAACGCGCTTTGTAGCCCTCGCCGCCTCGCAGGAGATGGTACTCCGCAATGCCGTCGTTCATGGCCTCACGCACGGCGTGGGACAGGAGAACGAATCCGAGCGGATACTTCGTAAGTCTTGGGTCCCTGCCGCCTTGGTATGCCACCTCAATACCGCCGGTACGAAAGCCATAGTACGCGGCAACCGGCTTGCGGTCGATCTCCAAGAACCACAACCGCAGCCAACCTCGTCGCAGCGCACATGCGGCGATTTCGCGGTGCAACCCTGCGGCGAGGAGGAAGGGAGTCGTTGCGCCGTCCCAGCGCCGGCGGTGGAGATCAAACAGCGTGTCCAGATCATGGTCAAGAGTGAGGGGATCGGACGCGAGCCGATATGAAACGTGTCCCAGGCCGGCCAACTTACGCGGGAACCGGCGGACCTGCTGACGGAAGTTCGAGCCGCGGTTCTTAAGAAAGTCGTCCCACGAGGCATGTTCGATCCGCAGGAGTGGACTGGCATCGGTGTAGAGGGTACGTGCGCCGGCGAGTCCGCCGAACTGCTGCTGGCCCGTAACGAGCTCGGCCAGCAGGATGAAACGACGGAGGGGAATCGCATCGAATGCGCTGGCGATAGCCTCAGCCGCGCGTCGCTCCGTGCATGGCGGCAAGATTGGACCGAGTCGGTCGCTCACGCCGTGCCCGATGAACCGCAGAATTGGCAGCCCGCGTTTCCACCAGACGTACAGGGGCACGACCGCGATGATCTCGGCATCGCTCCTGACAAGCCCGATCAGCGCATCCTGCCTGCCACCGTACCATCGCCACCAGGCACAGAGCCATTCCGGGGTTGCGAAGATGTTGCCGGCTTCCACGGCGAGCCGAGACCATTCCGCACGTGGCACGGCGTCGAGCGACGTGGCGTACTCAACGTCCACGGCGCTAGGAGGGACGAGGAGCGCGCATCATCAGGTGGACGCATATCCGCTTGCGAGCCATCACCGTCCGGTTGGTGTTCCCACTCAAAGCATGCCGAACCAACCGGGCAGCGTCGATGCCCAGCTGCGTCGCTCGAAGCGCAACGCCTGCGGCCCGCCCAAAGTGTTTCTCCGCGTAACGGTGCTGACTCTCGAGGAGGAGAAGCGAGGGCTGGGCGGCGACACCCGGCGAACTGGCTCCTGAGGCGTGCACAGCCTCGACCGTCGGGAGGAACATCGTGCGCCAACCACGCTGCGTGGCTCGGATGAGCCAATCGGTCTCCTCGTAATAGACGAAGAAGCGCTCATCAAACGGCCCCACGTCGCGGAGGGCTGCGCGTCGGAGAAAGAGACATGCTCCGGTCGCTGCGTCGACGCGTCGAGGCGACGCATAGTCCCAATCTGTCATCCGGTATCGCCTCGGCCATTTCCAACCGGGGAAACGGGCGGCGAGCGCCAGGTCCTGCGCAACGAAATCCATGAGCCGCGGCGTTTGAAAGCAGCTCGGTGAAATGGCTCCGCTGGTGTCGCGCAGTCGCGGAACCACGGCAGCCACATCCGGCTCGCGGAACGCTTCCTGAACGTCGGCCGAGCGACCGGAGATCCGCAGGACGTCGGGGTTGAGAAGCAGTACCGTGTCAGCACTGCCGATCGCCAGCCCTTGGTTCACTGCAGCGGCGTAGCCGCGATTTGTCGCATTGGTGATGATGGTGGCGTTTCGCTCCGTCGCGCGAGCAACGTCCGCGGCGCCGTCACCGGGGGAATTGTCGACCATGATTACTCTCGTCGCCTCCCCACCGAACTCGCGTGCGAGCGCAATGGCTCTACGGATCCACCGCTCGCTGTGAAAGTTCACGATGACGACGTCCAAGCCCCTCGTCACCGCTGCACCGCCGGCATTCACGCCTGCACCGCCTCGGGAGGTCGCCAGTGCGCGTGTGCACGGCGGACGGCCGCAGCTAGCAGCCCAACAGAGCGGCGTGCGAACAGGAGGACGAGTGCCAAGTAGACTGCGCCGCCGAAGAGTGCCCCAACGATCGCCCCGCCAAGGCCGCCGCCAACCGAGATCTCAAGCGTCCGAGCCGAGAGGGCGGTCGGGAGAGCCAAACACGCGGGGACCAGGCACACCCGAAAAAGTCGAGCACCCAACCGTGACTTGACCGTCCGCGAGAAGATGAGCGCCTCGGTCAGGGATGCGACCAGCCACCCGATCCCGACAGCCGCGGGGCCGACCGTGCGGATCAAGGCGAGCGCGATAACAAGCCACACAGCTCCATTTGCCGCCGTGGCGCGTAGAGGAGTCCTGGGGTCGTTCGTCGCATAGAGATATCCCGAGCACGCGACGGAGATGGGGCCGCTGAAGATGAGGCCCACGCTGGCCCATGTGATGATCTCAGCCGCCGCTGCCCACCTTCCTCCAAACACGGCAGGAATGAGAGCGTCGGCGACGCCGGCCAAGGGCGCGAGAACCGCAACCGCCAGGAGGCTGGTCATGGCCGCGAGATTCTCGACAGTCACCCGGAGCTCTGATCCTGACCGGTTGAGCCGGGACATGGCGGGATAAGAGACGCGAAGAAGCGCGGAGAAGACGAGGAACGGGACCTGCATCACCCGCGCGGCAAGGGACCAGATCCCCAAGACCGAAAGGCCGGCGACTGCCGCGATCCCCAGGTTGAGGCCCTCGTCACGGATGAGTGCGACAACTCCGCGGGCCTGAAAACGGGCGCCGAACCCGAGTAGCGAACGCAGCCGTCCGAAATTGAGCCGGGCTCCGATCCACCCGGCGGGGGACAGGCGGATGAGCACTGCTGTGGCGACCACGCTTCGAACCACCGCTCCGGACGCCAGGCCCCACACTCCGAACCCGACAAGGACGGCCGGGATGGCCCAGAGATAGTACGTCAGCGACTCGACGAACTCGGCTATCACCAGCGGCCGATAGAGCAGGCGCCGCTCAAGTAGGACGGTCGACGACGCGCGTGCTGCCACGAACGGCAATGACAACGCCATCACGGCGGCAACCAGTCCGACATGGCCGACGAAGACGCCTGCGACGATCGTGATCGCCGCGAGGGCTGTGCTCGTGAGCAACTGGAGCCCAAGCAGCGCGCGCAGATCGTCGATGCTGGGAGCGTCAGTTCGGCGGATGAGCGCCACGCCCAAACCTCCGTCTGAGAGGAAGCCCGCCACCGTAACGAGCGTCGCACCGAACGCCACCGCACCGAAGTCGTCCGGAACGAGAAGGCGAGCGAGGATGACGTTGCCGGCGAAGGCAAGAGTCTGCGTCGTCGCCGCCCGAACGCCGATGAGCATTGCGCCGGCAGTGGCGCGCCCCTTGACCTCGTGCGGTGCCAGATGGCCTTCGCCCGAGTCGATCACGGGCGGTGCCTCCCGGGCGGTTCCGCGCTCAGTCAACGGGCTCATTCCGTCCACTCCTCGTCGGTGTAGAACCGGGAAGCGACGTCCTCGACCGACGCCCGCAGGAGCGCGATCTCGCGAGAGTCCATTCGTCGACGCCAACTCCGAGCGGCCCGTCTGCTGTCTCGCATTACGGCGTGTGCCACGCCCCGAGGGGCGTCGATCGGGTTCTCGGGCGACGTGGACCGTCGCACCATGTCTGCAATATCACCTGACAGGCCGATCCCGGTACGTCTACAGATCGCATGGAAGCCGTTCGAGGGGTCGGCCGAGAGATCTTCGTGGCGAACGAACATCCATCGCGGCCGTTCCCTGCGGTAACGATCGACTGTGGCGTAGATCGACTTCCAGAGCAGTCCCGCCTCGGCGATCGGGTCGGGCGGGCGTCGCGCCGCGGCCTCGATCTCGTCGGCGAACGGCGCGAGGTCGGTCGACATCAACGACGGCTGGGACAGGAAGTTCGTGAAATCGAACCTCCAGTCGAGCCGGGAGAGGCTTGCGGCGAACGCAGCGGGGTGGCGTACGAGCACGAGGACGTCCATCGCGAACGTCTCTGCCAACCACTCAGCGGAGAAGACAGCGATCGGATCCTTCAGTAGGGGCCGGCGATTGCGGGTCCGCGATTGACGAAAGGCATGAGCGACGCGTGCCGCTTGTACGCATGCGCCGGGCGAACGAATCGTCGCGGCGGCGGCGTCGTGCCAGCCAAACTCCCAGGAGAGCATCTTGGAGAGGTACGTGTGATAACGGGGATCCCCATCCGGCTCGATACGCATAAACCAAAACGGAAACCGGATCCCACAGAGTCTCTGGTGAAAATGGTCAGGGTTGAACAGCTCGGGGAGATATGCAGTGGCTTCGTCTGCCGCGAGGGTGTTCGCGACCCACGTCGTGCCCGATCGATGCGCCCCGGTGACGAGCAGTGGTCGACGTCGCAGCGGGGTCGTGGCATGCGAGGGCAGAAGCGTCTCGGCCGTCACCAGTCCCGAGATCTTCCGCTCGTTGTCGCGCCTACTGGATATGGGAACGAGCCTCACTCCTTCGCCGCAGTTGCTCCATGCCCAGCGGGCTGTCGTCTGGAACATCGCAGCCGGCCGTCGGACCGCTGACCTCGAACAGATGGGCTTTGCGACCCTGTGGGGAGTCCTCTATGATCCGGTCGATTTCCGGCGCTGAGGAGCCGCGTGCGACAACCGAAGCGGCGCGCGGGGCGAAGGGAGTGGGCATGCAGCAGACTCGTGTTGTCGAGATCGATGCGGACGCGTTCGCAGACGCGTTCGCGCACCGGTCGGTCGCGATCCGGCACCATCTCACCGACCATCC
>Ga0207661_10002390_pt1 | contig 12922 bp, 14 predicted proteins | sample KBSC713LmetaG_FD_184337 | JGI IMG/M metagenome (GOLD analysis project Ga0207661, IMG submission 184337) | Corn rhizosphere microbial communities from Kellogg Biological Station, Michigan, USA - KBS C7.1-3L metaG (SPAdes) (version 2) | ecosystem: Host-associated > Plants > Roots > Rhizosphere ... | reverse complement strand
GGGTTTCGTGCTCGAGCACTACGACGCCGTGGGGGGATGGCAGGACAAAGATCCGCTCGGCGGCACCATCAACTCGACGGCCGACATCAGCTTCGACGGCGTCACCAAGCAGACGATGTCGACGGCTGCCGAGCTGATGAGCGGAATCGCGGCGTCCCCGAACGCCCAACGCTTCTACGCCGGGGCGTGGGTCAACTTCGCGGCGAACAGGCCCTCCACGTTGAACGACGGCTGCGTCGTCGATCAACTGACCGCCAACCTCGCCGACCCCAGCTACTCAATCGCCAGCATGATGGCTGACTTCACTAAATCGGACTCCTTCCTCCTGCGGACCGCCGGGAACTGAAGGGAAATCAGACCATGAAAACATTCAATCGTAGAACGATGCTCCGCGGCCTGGGTGGTGCGGCCGTTGCCGCGCCCTTCCTCCCGTCAGTCCTCGAGCAGGAGGCGAAAGCCCAGGGAATGACCGCGGCGACCCCGCAGCGGCTGATTGTCTTTTACACGCACTACGGCTGCCTGACGGACCGCTGGTTCCCGAAGCTGTCGCATGGCCCGCTGTCCACGGCCGACTACATGGCCATGGACACGCTGCAGCCGATGGCGCCTTACGCGAAGAAGCTGCTCATGGTTCGGGGCATCCGGTCCATGAACGAGTGGAGCAACGAAGGCACGTACGGCCAGAAGAACGATCCCCACACCCAGGTCAACGGGTCGTTCTTCACCTGCCAGCCGGTGACCCCGAACGCCGACAGCGGCTTCGACACGTCCGATCCGTCCGGCGTCAGCCCGAAGCAGGCGGCCAAGCCGACCGGTCCGTCGCTGGATCACGTCTGTGCGCAGCAGGTGAACCGGAACGGCGCGGCGCCGCTTTTCATCGAGGTCAACGGCGCGAGCGGCAACTCGACGAACACCATGCACATCATCTCGTGGTCAAAGGCCCAGGAGATCTTCCCGGGTGTGAGCTCGCCGATGGCGCTCTACAGCACCCTCACGGGGCTGTTCGGCTCGGGCAGCGTGAACCCGGACACCTACGCGGTGGCGAAGGGCAAGAGCATCATCGATTGCGTCCGGGACGACCTGAACCGTTACAAGTCGCTCAAGATGAGCGGCGCCGACCAGCAGCGGATCGCCGACTGGACGGAGCTGCTGCACTACGCGACCCCGGGCACCGGCTCGAACGGCGCGATGTGCAACATGGCCACCGCCATCGACCCGAACGGGCTCAACCTGACGAGCACCCGGCTCACGGCTGCGTCGAAGCTCGGCACCAGCATCGACATCGACGCGGCCGCGAAGACCTTCATGGACCTCACGCTGCTGACGGCGTTGTGTGACAACAACCGCGTCATCTTCATGAAGATGCCCGGGAACTTCGTCTACAAGAACCTGGGCCTCACCCTCGAGTCGCACTCCGTGTCCCACCGGACCGGCAATGCCAACCAGGGCGGCACGTGCGTCTCCAACGCGCTCGAGATGGTTCACACCATCGACAAGTACTACGCGCAGCTGTTCGCTTACTTCGTGGGCAGGCTGGACTCCGTCGCCGAAGGAAGCGGAAAGACGGTGCTCGACAACACCGCCACCGTCTGGTTCCAGGAGATGTCGGACGGCAACAGCCACAACCTCAACAACCTGCCGATTCTGCAGGCGGGGGGCGCCGGCGGCTACTTCAAGCAGGGGTGGGCGGTCAACGTCGAGAAGGCGGCGACCGACATGAGCCAGGGGAACAGCGACTCTGACTGCATGAACGGGCAGTCGCCGTCGAACAAGCTCGATTCGCTGGGGACGCCTGCGACGACTGCCACGATGCCGATCAACAAGTATTTCTGCAATCTCATGAACGCGATCGGCGTGAAGGCAGGGGCCGACGGATTCCCGGCCGTGGGCGGCACGAATCCCGTGTCGAAGTACGGCAAGTACGACGACACGAAGATGTTCTCGGACGGCGGGAGCAAGCCGGTGACGATCGCCAATCCCGGCGAGTACGCGGAGCTTCGCGCATAGCCACTTCCTTGTTTGTCCGAGTCGGTCCAGCCACAAACCTCATGAAGTTGAGCTCTCTCCCCGCTGTCGCGCGAAGGTTTGCCTTCCTCGTTGCGCTTGGCGGCCTTGGCGCGTGCGCAGGTGGTCTCGAGTCGAACGCAGGGCAGGGGGGGACGTCCGGTCAGTCTGGCGCTGCTGGAGGCGCTGCAGGCAGCGCGTCCTGCGCGACCGGTGGGAGCACGGGCGTCGCGACCTGGTCTGACGTGAAGACCGTCGTGGGTTTTTATTGCGGCGGATCGGGTTGCCACAACAATGGCCAGACGCCGGACTTGTTCCCAAGCGACGACGCGACGCTCTACAACACGTTGACGACGTACAAAGTCGCCAAGTGCGGGGGGCGCGTCTTGGTCAAGCCCTGCGCCCCGGAGGACAGCGCCTTCTACCGCGCGCAGTCCGATCCGACGACGTGCGAGATGCTTCCGCAGATGCCCTTCGGCTGCGGCGGAGGGAACTGCACGCAGCCCGACGACCTCGAGATCGTTCGCCAGTGGATCGCCGCGGGTGCTCCCAAGAGCTGAGACGTTTGGAAGATCATGCCCCGGGTGGCCTGCTCGAACGTCGTGATCTTGTCGTTGCTCGTGACCTTGGAGGTCGTGTCGCTTCACGCCTGCGCCAAGAAGAAGGCGGCAAGCCTGCAGGCCGATCCGAAGTACGTCGCGGCGAGCCAGTCCTTGGAACGGTTGAAAGCCGACGCCCAGAAGCTGCAGGCGACGACGGCGGCCATCCACAAGCGGCTCGAGCAGGTCGAAGCCACGGCCGATAACCTGCCGGGTCTGGCGGCCTTTCGTTCCAATCTGTTCGCGACCGAGGAGGTACTGGGCGGGGTCGGTGGCACGGTCGAGTACCTTGCGAGAGAGCTGGCGGCGGCGTTTGCCAGCGGGGACGGGCAGCAGATCGAGAAGGTCACGGCGACCATCGCGAGCTCGGCCGACGAGATGAAGAAGTTCGAGAGATCTGTCATCGATCTCTCTCACGAGCTCATTCCGTTCGAACGCACCGTCTCCCAGTTTCGGGCCCTGGCCGCCGCGGGCGTGTTCTTCACGCGCGTCCTGCCGACGGGCTTCGAGGTGAGAGCCGCGAACGACGGTATCGAACAGCGGCTGCTCGCCATCGTCACGGACCGCGATGTCCGAAAGAAGGCCGCCCGCGCATCGTGGCTGGCCTTCGATCGCGTCTGGTTCGCGGACGACGGCGCTGGCCTCGATGTCGGCCCGTCAAGCGAACAGCTCGAAAACGTCGCGGCGATCCTCAAGGCGTATCCCACCGTGAAGCTCGAGATCGCGGGCTACGACGACGCCGCTGCGCGCGCGGCCTCGGGACTGGCCCCAGCGCGTGCGGCGGCGCTCAAGAATCAATTCGTCTCCCTCGGCGTCGCCGAGCCCCGACTGAAGGCCGCGGGCAACGGCAGGCCGCAGCCGCGCTGCCCCGCGAAAGATGCAGAGGAGTGCCGGAAGACGCAACCGCGGATCGCCGCGCGCGTCGCCGCCCTCTAGCACCACTCGTCAATCCGCGGGCGATCATGCGCGGCGGGTGACGGCCACCAGATCTCGGAAAGCGTGTGCGACGAAGCTACCGCCTCGGAACGCGAATAGGCCCAGCAGTCCGGCCAGCACCGCGCAGCCCATCAACACCGCCGCCCGCTGTGCCTGCGACAGCCTCCGACGTCGTGGCGGCAGGGCGTCCATCACCCGGCCGGTGAAGCCCAGATCGTCGATGGGACCGGGATTCTCGAGCTGTCGTCGCCAGTCGTGATCGTGGTCGGTCATGCGTGCTCACTCCGCCAGGAGGCCATGCGCCCTTCGAGCTTTTCGAGGCCGCGGTTTATTCGTGACTTCAATGTGCCGAGCGGGCAACCGAGGACGGCGGCGGCCTCCTCGTGCGACAGATCTTGTCCGAAAGCCAGTGCGATCCTCGCCATTGAGGCTCTCGAGGGCGCGCGCCAGATCGCGCTGGAGCAGCGTTCCTGCTTCGCGCGATTCGCCAGGAGCTGATTCGTGCATCGGGCGCGCCGCCTCCTCGGGCACCTCGGCGCGCGTCTTCGCGCGGCCGGCCTCCGTCAGGTAGCAGTGATAAGCGATCTGGCACAGCCAGGTCGAAAACCTCGCTGTGCCCCGGTAGCTTTTCAGGCTGCGATAGCCGCGCAAGAACGTCTCCTGCGCCAGGTCGTCGGCGAACGTCGGGTCGCCACCGGTCAGCTTGCGCAACAGCCGTCGCACCTGCGACTGGTATCGGCGCACCAGCTCGCTGAACGCGCTCCGGTCATCGTCGACGAGGACGCGCGAGATCAGCGCCGAATCGGAGAGGTTGTCCACCGGTGCCGGCCGTTACCCGCGTTGGTCGAGCCTCCACACCACCAGGTAGCCTACGCCGATGAACATGGGAATGAGGGCGATGCCGATGCCCTTCCAGGCCCCTGTCACCGCGAGGAAGGCGGCGATGCCCAGGGCCGCCGCGATGAGGATGATGCCGCGGCGCCGGTCCTTGCGAGAGTCGCCCTCGGCGGGCGCCAGCAGCTCGGGGGGAATGGCGCCGCCCTTGTCGATGATGGCCCGGAGCGTCTCCTGCCGCTGGCGTTCTTTGCGAAACCCGAAGTAGAGGGGCATCGCCACAACGGCAATGATGAAGAGGAACGACGCGATCGGGACCACGACTTCGGCCGTGCTCGATCGGAAGGGGCCGCCGATCTTGTCGTCCTCGTCGTCCTCCTCGATCTGACGCTGGATGGTCTTGCCTGAGCCGTCCACCGGCGCGGTAGCCGTCGCCGCGGGGACCGATGCGTCTCGCGCCAGAGCCTGCGCCACGGCCGTCCCCCCAACCGAGAACAAGAGGACGAAAGCCAGGAACCTGTTCATCACCGCGGTGCTCATGACTCCTGAGACTCGCGGGAACCCGAATCCGGATTCATGCGCCAAGCCCGAGGAGGGCGCTCGTGTTGGGACCGCGGATCTATCGAACCCGGACGCAGCGTACGCCGTTCGCGAGCGACCTTCCCGCCGGATTGTCGCCGGACCGGCCACCGGCGACGACTCCTTCTGCAGGCGAGTTCCAGAAGCCGCCAGCGGTGCGGCGGCGGCCCGCGGTATTCAGGTCCGCGCAGTCGATGCACGGCAGGACGTACGTGCCGTTCTCGAAGTCGAGGAGCCATTCATACATGTTGCCCGCGAGGTCCAGATGACCCCACTTCCCGGCACCGGCAGGCTTTGTGCCGGCGACAGCGAATGGGGGGCTGCCGCCGGCGACCACGGTGTTGTAGTGGTAGACGGCCTGGGTGTCGGTGATCGAGCTGACGGAGGGCGGGTTGGACCAGGGATAGACGCGCTGCTCGTCGCCGCCCGCGGCGGCGAAGTTCCACTCGGCTTCGGTCGGCAGACGGCCGCCGTCCCAGGCGCAGAAGGCGAAGGCCTCGTACCAGCTGAGGCACGGCACCGGGAATTGCTCATAAGCCGCGCTCGTCACGAACGAGCTGCGGGAGTCACACGTCGCGTTCGTCTTCGCCTCGTTGATCGTGGTGGCGAGGTTGGATTTCCACGTGTTCTTCCACCCGCTGTCGGGGATGTGCGGATTCGCGCCCGCGCCGTCGGGCGGGGGGTTCGACTGCGTGCTCCAGCCTGCGCCGATGAAGACGCGATAGCGACCGACGGTCACCTCGTACTTGTCGAGATAGAACGGGCTGACGGTCGCCGGGTTGCTGCTGTCGATGTTGTAGACGCCGTCGTAACCGCGTTTGAAGGTCCCACCTGGAACCAGAATCGTGGCGCAGCAGTTCTCTGCGTTGCCGCACTGGGGGCCAGTGCCAAAGTCTCCGTTGCAGCTTGGGCCCATGGCGGGGGGGGCGAGCCCGCCGGTGCCGCCGGTCGCGCCGCCGACTCCACCCCTTCCACCGTTGCCCGCTGTTCCCGCGTTCCCGCCGGTGCCCGCCGTCGCGGCTGTGCCGCCGGTCCCTCCGGCCGACGCACCGCCGGAGCCTGCCGCTCCCGTGGTTCCCGCATTCGACGTGCCGCCTTGGCCGGACATACCTCCCGAGCTCGATCCACCCGCTCCCGCCGCGACACCGCCCGCCCCGGAGGCGCCGCCGGTCGCGGTCGCGCCGCCGTGGCCTCCTCCACCTGTGCCTGCCGTTCCCGTCGGCTCGGGCGGACAGTCAGCCAGGTTGCAGACTTGGATCGGGCCGCTGGCGCAGATAAATACGGAACCGCCGTCGCAGGGGCCCACGTTCCCGCTCTGGCCGCCGGTGCCGGCGCTGCCCGTGACGACCACGCTGCCGCCCACGCCACCCCCGCTTGCGCCGGCGCTGGAGCCGCCCGAGCCCGCGCCACCGTCCGGCACGTGCCCCAGGTTCTCGGTGTTGTGACATCCGCCGATCGCCAGCGCGGCAACCGCAAGTACCAGATTGATGGAAGTGATGTGACGGACCATGGTGCCTCCGGAGGCTCGGATCGAAGGAGCCGTCAGGTGTTTGGGCCGACAAAAAGGATCCGTCATGGAATTGATCCGATTGCCTGGTCGACCACCGGCGCGAACAGGCTGCGCGGATAGCGCTTCTTGAACTGCTCGGCTTTCTCGCGCGCCTGATCGTATTTCTGCGCGCCAACGAGTGCCTGGACGAGGAGGCCTTCGCGCTCCTCCGTCAGCTCGCCGCTCGGAAACTGTCGAGCGTGACGGCGGAGGGCCGCGAGTGCCCGTTCGGCCTGGCCGCGCGACAGCGCCGCGCGCGCCATTTCGACGAGGCTTCGCTCCGCCGCAAGTGGATCGTCCGGCCTGCCTGGCGTCGCGCGTGTGGTTTCAGCCGCGCTGGGTGCACGAGGCCGAACCGGCAGGCTTGACGTGCCGGGAACCGGTGCCGGGGAAGCGGGTGGCGTTGGCTCGGGTACCTCGGGGGGCGTGGGGACCTCGCGCCGAGGTGCGGGGGCCGCAACCGGTACGGGCTCTGGCGGCGGCCGGCGGGATCTTTCGGCCAGGTGATATCCCCCCGCGCCCGTCGCCGCTCCGGTCGCGAAGATCACCGCTGTGCGTACGACGCGCGCTGCGGTCACCAACCGGGCCGCATGGACGACGTGCGGTACACCTCCGGTCGCGGGCGCGCTCGGCGTTGGTGGTCCCTTGGGCACAGAGTCGGGCGAGACGCTCACGGGCGCACCAACAGCGAACGTGCCGGCCAAGCGCAGCAAGACGCGCTCGCGCACGTCGCCCGGCGGTGCTCCAACCGCCTTCTCTTCCTCGAGGAGGGCACGAAGGCTGTCGGGAACGGACTCGAGTTCTTCCATGCGACTACGCAGCCCCCTCCGGCTCGCTCAACCGCCGAACCGCAGCCAGCACGTCTGTCCGCGCGAGGCGAAGGCGCGAGTAGGCCGTGTTCAAGGGGATGTCGAGAGTCGACGCGATCTCCGGCATCGACACTTCATCCAGGTCGTGCATCACGAGCACGACGCGCCGATCGAAGTCGATGAGGTCGAGCGCCTTCATGAGCAGCGTCCGCGCCTGGCTGCCCGCCAGACTTTCATCCTGACGCGGCGCCTGGTCGACGGCGTCTGGCGTGGCTGCGACCGGGTCGAGAATCTCGCGCCTGTTGCGGAACAACTGTCGGTAGTCGGAGAGCACACGGACCGCGATGCCGAACAACCACGGACGCAGCGGACGCGAGGCGTCGTACTCGGGCAGCCGGCGGTGAACGACGACGAAGAGGTCATGCGTCAGGTCCTCGGTATCCTTGGGGGGCGCCCCCAACCGTCGCAGCGTCTTCCAAACATACGCAAACTCCGATGCGTAGATCGTCGGGAAGTCCGGCGGCTGGCCCGCAGTCACTGGAGGGTCCTTCAACACGGATTGGGTCGGGCCGGCAAATCCGTCATGGAAAAGAGACGGCCAGGTCCACGCCTCCGAGGAACGAGAGTGGGGGCGTCGTCCACAGCTCCTGGCCTCCGACCTGCAACTCGGTCGTGATCAGGGGCGCCGAACCATCCGCGTGGGCGACCAGGTAGAGCCTCCCGGTCATTCGGATCTCCGCGGCGAGGCGAGCGCCCACCGCGAAGTACGGATCAGTCACCTGCCGCGAGTCGACCAGCCCGTGTCCGGCGGCGCGGAGCGCCCCACCCGTGACCAGACCGCAGCCCGCGAACATTCGCCAGTGCACACACGGGACGAGCGAAGCCACCAGGAGGGACGTGCTCACGTCTCCGACCTGCAACGGAACCGACGCGGGGAGATCGGCGCGGCCTTCCACGTCGATGGATAGCTCCGCACGCCTCGCGCCAACGCGGACGGTCACGCCCAGGTTTCGCACGGGCGCGGAGCCAATTCCGCCGACGACACCGAGCGCTGCGCGCCCCGTGATCGGCGGCCGCGGCGGCGCCGCCTCGGGAGGCGGGGGATTCGGAGTGGGTGGCGCGACCACGACGATCGACGGGACGGGCACCGGTGGCTCATCTCGTGGTGGCGGCGCCGTGGTGTTTGGTGGCGCAGGCCGCGGTGGGGTCACTGATGAAGATGGCGGCGCGTTCGCGCGGAACGGATCGATCGCGATGGCGATCGCCAGCGCCATCGTGGGCGCGAGGTCGGCGCAATCGGAGCGTCGTGAGCTGAGGACACGCTCGGCCTTGGCCTTCCCATCAGCCCCGAGCATCTCGATACGTGCTCGCAGGCCGCGGTCCTTCCCCAGGACAGTCACCTTCACGGTGTCGTGCGCGGCTGCGTCGAATGGTTCGTACCCGAGCCGTTCAGCGACGCTGGAGGCCACGACGGCAGCATCGGGACATGCCGTCGCTCCTTCCTTTCGCTCGTAGTCGAGACGGACGCTCGCTTGCTGTTGCGCCGCCAGCGGAGCCGCAAAGCCCACCACGACCGTGGCCGCACCCATGAACATTCGCAGTCGCACGCCCGATCGCATATCGCCCGTGCGCCACGCCGCCGTCAAGTCGCGTTCGCGGCGCCGCTTTTCCTCGACGCGCTCGGGCTCAGTTGCCTTCGCTTACCACAGCAGCCGTTTGCTCATCGGGCGGACGTGCGACGACCAGCGCCGCGATCACCAGAAAGGCGACCTGTATCGCCAGGTGCAGCTGAGGCGTCAGCACGACAGCGTTCGTGATCGTGAACAGGCGGCGATCGCCGGCAATCGCCGCCACCCCGAATACAAGCAAGGCCCAGCGGTTCGTGCGCTGCGCCCGCAGGAACAGCAGCAGCAGCAGCGGAAAGGTGCTCATCAGGTTGTAGTCGAGGCTGGTGCGCTGGACGTAGGTCGAGACCGCCAGCGATCCTGCGAGCACGATCGCGCGGTCGCCGCGGGCGAGGGCGCGCGCTCCGGCCCACACCCACACGGCTGCCAGGCCGGCGCAGATCGCCAGCCCGAAGATCGGATAGGTCTCGCCGACGAACGCCGGGATCGAATGGCCCCACTCCGCTTCCCTCGTCACGATGCCCGCGTACTTCGGGAGCACGTCGAAGAGGTAGAGCTTCGCGTCGCGGAAGAAGATCAGGAGCGTGAGCGCGAATGCGGCGAGCGCGCCACCACTGAAGCGCAGCCAGGTCCAGCGGCCGACCCGACGCCACGCCCAGAGCAGCGCGCCCGTCATCACCACGACGGCGACGATCGGCGACAGCTTGAAGCCGGCCGCCAGTCCTGCGGCGCCGCCCGCCAGCGCCGGGCGATCGCGCGCGAAGAGGTATGCCGCCAGCGTGTAGAACAGCACGCAGACCGTGTCGGTGTTGCCGCGCTCGAGCGCGAACACGAACGGATACTGCAGAAGCAGGAGAGCGCAGAAGATCACCGCCTCGTGCCGCTCGCCGTGCGCTGGCTCGCGCGCGATCTTCCTGCTCCAGGCATAGAAGATGCCGGCGAAGGCTGCGACCATGAACGTCGACCAGATGCGCAACACCGCCTCGAGCGACAGGAACCGCGTCCAGCGGAAGAACGCGAACAGGAACGGCGGATAGTAGAAGGGCCGCGCCAGGACGTCGCCGCACGCCTTCGCATCGACCAGATAAGGCGATCGGCCCGCCGCGCACTGCTGGAAGACGTGGACGTTGTGCAGATCGACGCCCCACATCTTCTTGTACACGGGGATCGCCGAAAGCGACGCGAGACACATGACCATGAAACCGACCAGCAGCAGGAACTTCGTGCGCCGGTCGAGATCGAGGAATCGCATCTGTCCGTCCGAACCGCGGGCACGCTAGCAGGCGCCGCTGATCGTTCGCAAGCTCGGCCCTGAGCGACTTGATCGACGACGAGCCGCTCACCGGCGATCACACCGCATTCTTCGAGCAACTGGCGATGCGAATGGACGTCAGGCAGGTCCTGCGCGAGATGGCCGCCGAAACGGCGCTCGTCACCAACGACAACTTCTCCCAGGGCAGCACGAACTTCGCTTACTACGAGCACCCGACCCGCGGGTTCATCGTGCTCCCCTGGGATCTGGACTCGATCATCACGCAGGCGCCGGTCGACGCGGACCTCTACGACTACAAGCGGGGCTCGGGCGGCAGCAAGCTGCGCGCGCTCATGAACCAGAACCCGACCTGGAGGGCGCAGTTCACCGACGATCTGGTCGACATTCGCGACAACGTCATGACCCGCGTACCGGAGCGGGTCGACGCCGTCTGCACGCAGATTCAAGGCGCCGTTCGGGAAGATCCAAACCGCCCCGCTTCGACCGAAGACTTCCAGGCTGATTGCGCGGCGGTCAGACAGGCGGTCATCGACCGCATCGCCGCGATGAAGACCATCCTCGGACGATAGACGTCATCATCGCGCCGTGAGGCCGGCCGTCGACGCCCGTGATCCGGTCTGGGCCTGGGCGAGCTGGGACATGCTCTGAAACTGGCCGTCGAGGTAGCGGCGATACTGCGCGGCAATTTCCGCGCGGGATCCCGCCACGAACGGGCCCTGGTGTACCAGCGGCTCGCCGATCGGCAGTCCCGCGTAGAGCACGAGACGTGCTCCGCGCTCGGCGGCGGAGACGATCAGCGGGCCTCGATCCGAGGGCGCGAACCATCCCACCTGGCCGGCTGCCAGCTTGTCTGCGCCGACCCGGCTGGTCCCGTCGACCACGTAGACGAACCCGTTGTACTCGGGCGGCAGCTCTTGCCGGAACGAGGCATCGGGCGCCAACGACACGTCCAGGAGAGTGACGGGGACGAGGTTACGGGTCGGCGAACGGAGTGAGCCCGAGGCGCCGCTGTAGAGGCGTGCCTCGGCGCCGGGACTGCGCAGAACCGGCGCATCCGCCCGGCGGACGATCTCGAATTGCGGGGCCGTCTGGCGGTCGCGCGCGGGGAGGGCGATCCAGAGCTGCAAGATGCGCGAGCGGCCGAGCGCTTCGATGGACTCGCTGTGGACGATGCCGCGGCCGGCGGTCATCCAGATCAGGTCGCCGGCGGCGAGCGCGCCCTCGTCGCGGTCGTGCAAGATCCCCTCGAGGACCAGCGTGACGGTCTCGATGCCGGCGTGCGGGTGAGCGCCGCCGATCTGGCGGCGCTTGGCGATGTCCAGTCGGTCGTCCATCAGAAGAACGAACGGGTCGCTCGCGGCGAGGTCGGAGGGCTCCACCACCTCGACCGCCGTGTGCCCCTCGCCGATGAAGCCCGGTGCCGCCGGGGCGGTCGTGACGACGCGCGAGAGTGGCCGGGTGGTTGAGGAGAAATCGTTCGGGTTGTTGCTCATGGCGGACTCCCTTTCCTTGGGCTCGTTACTTTCTAGGCGAAAGTGATATGGCCGCGGAACTATCCGGTGTCAAGTGGCTTTCCTTTTGATAGCGATGGGCTATGTTGACGGTGTGAGCAAGCGGGTCGATTCGCAGTGCCGGGCCTTCCAGCTGGCCGTCGAGGTGCTGGGCCGGCCCTGGAATGCGCTCATCCTGAACGTTCTCCAGGCAGGCCCCCTTCGCTTCACCGAGCTGTCCGCAGCCGCGCAAGGCCCCGGCGACAAGGTCCTATCCGCACGGCTCAAGGAGCTCGAGCGGTGCGGGTTGATCGACCGCCTTGTCGATCCCGGTCCGCCCGTGCGCGTGAGGTACGAGCTGACGAGCAGCGGCCGCGGTTTCGCCGACGTGGCCAGCGCGATCGAGCGCTGGGGGCGAAGCCTCGACGCCGCGGCTCGGACCCGCAGGTAGACGGCAGATTCGTCGTGCTTGCGCGCTGGCTTGGACGCTGGCGCGCCACGCGTCCGGTGCTTACAACGCCGTCGGTTGGTGCGTGAGCTCGAAGGAGCCGGCCTCCGTGGAGGATTCGCTGCCGGTCACCGACCAGGTTTTCTCACCCACCGGATTGGAAGGTGCGACCTGCCAGGTCGTCGTCTCGAACAGGCTCGTCGACTGGTCGATCTCGGACTCGTGCGTGTCGACGAAGCTCGACGTCCACAGCGGTTCGGCCGGCGACGTGAAAGAGCCCGTGTCGCACGTGACCGTGTAGGTCTGCGCGGTCACCCCCGGGAAGTAACGCAGGATGATGTCCCTGACGGTCCCCGTCTCCTTGAACATCACGTACGGCGACGTTTCGAAGATGAGATCGTCCACCATGAACGTGCCGTTCGGCCCCTTCTGCGCCGACGTCGAGCAGCCTTCGGACACGAAGGTGAACAGCGTCGTCACGAGATCGCCGTTGCCCTGAAGCAGCTGGCTTCCGCTCGTGAAGTTTTGCGGCGCTGGATGGATCTGCACGAAGCTGTTGACGGCAACGCGGTATCCCTCCTTCGTGTCTCCGAGCGCCGCGTCCGAGGTGAACTCGAGGTTGAAGCGGAGGCAGCTGTTGATCAGGCTCTCGGCGTACGTATCGAGCTGATCGAGGATGGGCGTTTCCTCGAGGCCCCACGCCAGGGCCTCCTTTCGCAGCAGAAGCCACATCGGCAACAGGCGATGAAACACTCGCTGCGAAGAGACGCACAGCG
>Ga0207661_10002388_pt1 | contig 12928 bp, 6 predicted proteins | sample KBSC713LmetaG_FD_184337 | JGI IMG/M metagenome (GOLD analysis project Ga0207661, IMG submission 184337) | Corn rhizosphere microbial communities from Kellogg Biological Station, Michigan, USA - KBS C7.1-3L metaG (SPAdes) (version 2) | ecosystem: Host-associated > Plants > Roots > Rhizosphere ... | reverse complement strand
CGTTCGCCGAGCCGCAGAAGCGCGGGGGTCAGATTCCTTGAAAGACGGTACAAGCCCGTACCCTTTTTCAAGGAATCTGACCCCCTTGAAAGGGATCCGGCCTTTTCCGCACAGTCGCCGTTCAAAATCCCGCGTTCCATCGTCACCACTCCACGAGGAACCTCCCCCACATCTCGAAAAAACAAACAGGGCGCTGGTCCGAATCGGACCAGCGCCCTGTTCGCTCTAGCCTGGGCCGTGCTTACCAGCCCGTGTTCTGCGGAACGCGAACTTCGCCGTCAACCTTGCTCAGCTCGACCTGGGTGGCCGGGATGGGGTAGTTGTCGTACTTCGGGGACGTCGGCAGCGTGACCGCGGAGAACCACCCACGGCGGGCCTTCTCGCTGCCGCCGGCGACGCCGTTCATGTACCCGGCGATCGTCGCCGGCATGATGCCCCAGCGCTTCAGATCGAAGAACCGCTGACCTTCCATCGCGAGCTCGAGGCGACGCTCGGTGCGGACGATCTCACGAGCCGTCGTCTGGTCGGCGAACAACGCGGCCGGCCACGGCTTGATGTTGTACTTCGCCCACGTGATGCTCGGATCGTTGATCGGCACCGCGATGTCCGACGAGCTGGTTCCCGGACCCTGGGCCTTCGCCGCGGCGCGGTTTCTGACCTGGTTCACGAGCGGCTCGGCGAGCTGCGGGGTTCCCAGCTCCACATAGGTCTCCGCCAACAGCAGCAGCACGTCGGCATAGCGGAGGATGTGGATGTTCACCGAGTTGAGCTGCGTGTTCACCCAACCCACGCTGCTCTGCGCGCCCGACGCCTTCTCGTGCACGTTCTTCTTCGCGCTGTACGTCCCACCGTTCGAGATGCTGCGGATCCACGTCGAGTCGTGCTTACCCCAATCCTTGAACGGCACGCCGTTGCGGCCGGCCGTCCAGTCCAGGCGCGGATCGAGGTTCATGTTCGCCGTGTACGTGCCGGTGTTGTCGTTGTTGTCCGTGTTCCAGGTGTTGGCAGTCGGCTCCTGGGAGAACGCGACCGGCAGTCCATCAGCGCCCGTGTGGAAGAAGTTGACCAGGTTCTGCGACGGCTGGTGGAAGCCGCAGCAGCCGAACGGGCTACCCGAGTGCGGGAAGTTGAGCCGCTCGCCGTAGTTGGCGTTGTTGCCGCTCGGCTCACCGTCGTTCGCCGACGCCTGATAGGCGAAGATCGTCTCCGGACCGTTCTCGTACGACTTGAAGCCCGTCCAGACCTGATCGTAGCTCGGCTGAAGCGAGTACTTGCCGCTGCTCACGACCGCCTCGAGCGCGGTCTTCGCCGCGGCCCACTGGCCGAGGTACACGAGCACCTTGCCCTTGTACGCCGTTGCCGTCCACTTCGTCGCGCGACCCACCTGACCGTTCCGTGGCGCGTCAGGCAGGCTGGCGATCGCCGCATCGAGGTCCTTGATGATGTCGGCGCCGACCGCTGCCTTGTTCTCGGACGCCTTGCGGATATCGGTATCCGTCTCGCGGAGGTACGGGACGTTTCCGAAGATCTTGTACGCCTCGAACATGTAGTGGGCACGCAGGAAGGTCGCCTCTCCCTTGATCCCCGCCTGATCCGTGGCGCTGATCTCGTTCGGCTTGTCCTTCACCACCTGCGCCATGAGGTTCAGCGTCGCGTTCGCACGGCTGACACCCTCGTAGATCGCCTTCCACTTGTCGTTCAGCGTACCGTCAGCAAGACCGGTGTCCCAGTGGAACAGCTCGATGTCGTTCAGTGCCGTGAAATCGCTCGCCTCCGTGCCCTTGTAGGCGTCGTCGCTGGGAACGCTCGCCCAGCACCAGTCGCTGACGCCCGCGCATTGCGACACGTTCAGTTGCGAGGTCCAGTCCAGCGACCGGTACGCGGCGACGAGGTTGCCCTCGACGCCCGCCGCGTTCGCCAGAACGCTCGAATCCAACACTCCCTGCGCTTGTGCCGCGTCGGTCAGGAAGCTGTCCTTACAACCGAACAGCGTACCTGCCGCCAGAAACATCAGCGCCGTTCCGAGGAGCATCGGCTGCCTCGATGCCTTCATCATTGCGGCTCTCTCCTTGAGGTGTCTCATCGATTAGAACGAAGCGGTGATGCCGATGCTGAACGTCTTGCTCGACGGATAGCTGCCGCGATCCACGCCCATGTACTGGTCGCGGATGTCGCCGGCCGCACCGTTGACATCGGCCGCGGGCAGCGACGGATCGAGACCCTCGTAGCCCGTGATCGTGAAGAGGTTCTCCGCCTGGACGTACACACGCGTCGCCGAGAGCCAGCGCGACAGCGAGGCCGGCACGTTGTAGCCGAGCTGGATGTTACGCATCCGGACGTACGAGCCGTTCTCCACGTAGTAGCTGCTGAGCGCGGAGCTGTAGGTATCCGTGTAGTCGATCATCGGATACTTCGCGTTCGGGTTGCTGGGCGACCACGAGTTGGCCAGAAGGTCCTTCTTCACGTTCGTGTTGAACTCACGGAAGACGTACCACTCCTTCTGGTTGTCGAAGATGTCGTTGCCGAACGAGCCGAACACCGTGCCGCTGATGTCGAAGTTCCCGTAGCGGTAACCGAGATCGAGCGAGCTCGTGAACTTCGGATGCGGGCTGCCGATCATCGTCTTGTCGTCCGCCGAGATCTTTCCGTCGCCGTTCACGTCGCGGAACTTGATGCGACCCGGCGCGGCGCCAGGCTGCCCGGACGCATCGGCTTCGGCCTTCGTCTGGAAGTAACCGTCTGCGACGTACCCGTAGAAGGCACCGATCGGCTGGCCAACCTTGTTGATGACCTGGTTGCCGTACCGGGTCGACACCGGGCCGTAGAAGAAGTTCTGGACACCGTCGATCTGCAGGATCTCGTTCTTGTAGTGGCTGCCCTGCAGGGTCGCGTTCCACTTGTCGCCCTGGTGGCCGACCGACAGGTCGAAGCCCTTGTTCTGCATCTTGCCGATGTTGACGATCGGCTGACCCGTCGTGCCCACGCCACCAGCCGTCTCCGGAAGCGGCGGGTCGAAGAGCAGGTTGTTCGTCTTACGGGTGTAGAAGTCCGCGATGACGTTCAGGTAGCCGTTGAAGAGGGCGATGTCGGCGCCGAAGTTCGTCGCGCGATTCTCCTCCCACTTCAGGTCCGCGTTGCCGAGCTTCGTCAGACGGTAGCCCGGAACGATCGAGCTGTTCGAGCCGGTGATGTCGTAGTACGTGTCGCCACGATCGCCGCCGTACTGGTTCAGGATGCGGCCCGACGGGATCTGCTGGTTACCCGTCACGCCGTAGCCGAAGCGCAGCATGGCGTCCGACAGGATCTTGTTGTTCTCGAGGAAGCCTTCCTTCGTGATGCGCCAGCCAAGGCCGAACGACGGGAAGGTGCCCCAGCGGTGATCCGGACCGAGGCGCGACGAGCCGTCACGACGAACCGTGGCGCTCGCGACGTACTTGTCCTGGTAGTTCCAGTCCGCCTTGCCGAAGTACGACAGCAGCGCGCTCTGCCTTCCCTGCGAGTTCACGGAGAGGGTCGACGCGTCGCCGAGGGCAGCCTGCAGATACAGGTTGTTCGGATCCGTCGTCTTGAATGACGCCTCGCCACCGTAGATGCCGCGGAACTGGCTGTGGTTCGCTTCCTGTCCGGCGAGCAGGTTGAACGTGTGCTGACCCAGCTGCCGGTTGAAGCGCGCCGTGTTCGTCCACGTCCAGTCGAGCTGGTTCTCCTGCTGCTCGTTGAACGAGTTCGTCAGACCAGGCTCCGAGTTCTCGGGCGTGATCGGGTTGAAGCCCTTGAAGCTCGAGCTGTTCTGGTTGAAGCCGATGCTGCTGCGCAGCGCCAGTGACGGCAGCACCTGGAATCCGGCGAAGGTGTTACCGAAGATCTTGTTGTTGCGGTTGATGTTGTTGCGGCGCTCGTAGGCGAACTTGACCGGGTTGCTCTGGTTGCCGAGCGACGTGGCCTTGCCCGACGCGAAGTTGCCCGCGATGTCGTAGATCGGGATGACGGGCTGCATCATGATGTTCTTGCCCATGATGCCGTCCTCGGCATACCCGCCCGGATCGCCCATGCCGCCGTACGACTTCTCGGCCGAGATCGCCGCGTTCTCACCGAAGGTGAACTTGCCGCGGTTGAACTGCGTGTTCGCCCGGACGCTTCCACGGCGGAAGTCGTTGTAGATCGCCGTGCCCTTCTGGTCGAAGTAGTTGCCCGACACGCCGTAGGTGTGATCCTCACCCGAGCCGGCAACGTTCAGGTTGTAGTCCCCGACCGGGGCGCGCTTGCCGAACACCGCGTTCCACCAGTTGGTGCCCGCGCTCGCCGGCATGATCAGCGACTTGTCGTTCGGATACGCGTACTTCGTAAGATCCGCGCTGACGACCTGGCCGAACGAGTTCACGACCGGGTTGGTCACCGGACCGGCGAAGATGTACGCCGGCAGCGTCGGGTTGTTCGGATCACCGTAGACGTTCGTCGGGATGTCCGACAGCTGGCCCGCGTTCTGGTACGCCGCCTTGAGGACCTGGAAGTAGTCCATGGCGTTCGTGATCAGCATGTCGCCCAGGCTGTTCGTCGGCGTGGAGAGGCCGGAACGCGCCGACAGCGTCATCCGCGGCGGGCCCGAAGCACCACGCTTCGTCGTCTCGATCACGATGACGCCGTTGCTCGCGCGCGATCCGTAGATCGACGCGGCCGACGCGTCCTTCAGCACCTGGATCGACGTGATGTCCGCCGGGTTGAGCCAGTTGACGTACGAATCCTGGACCGGCACACCGTCGATCACGTAGAGTGGATCGTTGTTCTGGAACGAGCTGATACCGCGGATACGGACCGTGCTGCGTCCGGCCGGGCTGCCGCTCGTCTGCACCGTGATGCCCGGGACGGCATCGAGCTTCTTGAGAACGCTCGAACCCGTCTGGCGGGCAGCGCTCTCCACGTTGATGCTCGCCACCGCGCCCGTGATGTCCGCGCGACGCTGCTCGGTGTACGCCGTGACCACCACCTCTTCGAGGTAGGTGACCGGCTCCATCTTCACGTCGATCCGCGTCCGACCGCCGATCTCCTCACGCGCCGGCTTCTGGCCGATCACCGTGAAGTTCAGCGCGCCGTTGGCCGGCGCCGTGATCGTGTACCGACCAGTCCCATTGGTGAGGACACGGGTCTCGGTGCCCGACACGCGAACCGTGACGCCTTGGAGCGGCGCGCCGGCCTGGCTCGTCACGGTCCCCGTCACCGCGATCTGCTGGGCCATCGCTACGCCCGCGAACAGCATGCTGACCAGCATGCTCATCCCCACCGCGCGCAGTACGCGTAGGGGGGTGTTCCTGAATGACTGCCTACGTGGCACCGTCTCCTCCATGGCGATCTCCCTGGTCTCGCGCATACGTGGTTTTCCTCTGGGTCGTGACATGGACTTCAGGCCGTGCTTCTCGATCCGCGAACACGTGCGGTGAGCTGAACGTCGCGAGCCGTCATGGCCTCGCTGCACTGCTGTGACGTGCGCGTCGTTCTCTCGCCCCGACCGTCGGGCTCCGGTCGGAACGAGTCCTGTCCACGCTCACGTCCACCAAGGCGCCCAGCTCCCCATCGCCGTGCCGCCTGAGCACGACCACGAGATTGAAGCGCGGTTGGATGCGCCGGCCGACAAGGTGGCCGGATGACATGCGAAAGCTCCCGCGCCGGCGCGAGACCGCACCGCGGGAGAAGAGATCGACACTGAAACGGGCAAACCCGCACCTGGACGGGACGCACGCACCGTCGTGGCACCATGAAGCGTCAAGCGGTCGTCGTGGCCGACGATCGAGGATCGCTGATCGGGAACCCCCGCCTGACTGGAGCGCACTCCCAAACCGACGATGAAACTTCGCGCGTCGGCGGGGTACGACATACCGCAGTCGAGCAGGGTGTACGAGCGAGGCAGACGCGTACAGTCCTTCCCTGGGTAGGGGGCCGGAGGGAGGTGGGGTGGACGATTATCGGGTAGTGCCGCGCGGAAACAGCCGGGCTGGCTCGGAGGTCCCCCTTTACTACGGGGCCGGAAATCCTTTGTCAAGCAGGATTTCTTTTTTCGAAATCAGCCTTTGGCAGTACACAACACTCCACCATTCACGGATGCGTCACTCTCGAACAGTTGCACATTTCTGAACAAATGTGCGCGTCCGCTGAACGGCAGGTGCCCCCAGCCGCACTCAACGACCGTCAAGCCAGGAGTTGGGCCAATCCCTGCTCGAGGTCCTCGACCAGATCCGCCGGCGACTCGAGCCCGATGTTGAACCGGACCAGGACGCCCTCGCGCCGCGTCGCCACCGTCCTCGGCGGGTTCACCGGAACTGCCAGACTGGTCACACCACCCCAGCTCCAACCGATCTCGAACAGCTGGAGCGCGTCCACGAAGGCGTGCACCCGCGCACGCCGATAGGCCGGCACGAACTCCACCGAGAACACGCTCGTCGATCCGGTGAAATCCCGCCGCCAGAGGTCGTGGCCCGGACAGGAAGGCAGCGCCGGATGCAGCACGCGCGCGATCTCACTCCGCGCCGCGAGCCAGCGCGCCACCTCCAGCGTCGAGCGCTCCAACCGCTCGAGGCGGACGGCGAGCGTTTGCATCCCGCGCAACGCGAGACTGCACTCGTCCGGCGACACGGACATCCCGAGTACCTGCATCGTCCTGCCGATGCGGTCGTAGTCCGCCGCATCACGGACGGTGACGGAGCCGAGCAGCAGGTCGCTGTGCCCACCGATGTACTTCGTGAGCGCCTGCGTCGTGACGTCGACGCCGTGCGCGAACGCGTCGAAGTACACCCCGGCCGAGTAGGTGTTGTCGATCGCCACCTTCGCACCCACGCGATGCGCCGCTTCCGCGATGGCCGGCACGTCCTGCACTTCCATCGTGATCGAGCCCGGGCTCTCGCACCACACGAGCCGCGTGCGGTCCGTCAGCAACGAGGCGATGCCGGCGCCGATGGTCGGTTCATAGTAGACGCATTCGATGCCCATGCGCTGAAGGACATCGTCACCGAGCTGACGGTGCGGACTGTAGATGCTGTCCGGGATGAGCACACGGTCGCCCGCGCTCAGGAAGGCCAGGTTGATCAGCGCGAGCGCCGACTGCCCTCCCGGAGCGATGAAGGTGCGGTAGCCGCCCTCCAGCTCGGCGATGCGCGCCGCCAGCTCCATCGTCGTCGGCGTGCCATACAGGCCGTACGTGTAGCCGACTTCGTGCTGCTTCCAGCTGTCGGTGAGGGCGTTGGCGCGCGGGAAGACGGTCGTCGAGCCGCGGTACACCGGCGTGGCGAGCGAGCGATAGCCCTCCGGGACGCTCGTCTCGGTGTGGATCAGCTTCGTTTGCCAGGAGCGAGTCATCGTTCGGGCGCGCGGACGGATGGGAGGCTCAGCGTGAATGTCGCACCCTTCCCTTCGACGCTCTCGACGCGCACGTCACCCTTCATGGCGCGCGCCAGATCGCGACTGATCGCGAGACCGAGTCCCGCGCCTTCGTGCCTGCTCGTGAGCGTGCGCCCGAGCTGCACGAATGGATCGAAGATCACCTCGAGCTTGTCCGCGGGGATTCCAGGCCCGGTGTCGCGCACGGAGATCGTCACCGTCTCCTCGCTGCGGCCACACGAGACCGCGATCGATCCGCCTTCCGGGGTGAACTTCACCGCGTTCGAGAGAAGGTTGAGCACCACCTGCTCGACCTTGAGTCGATCGGCGACCGCCGTGACCTCCGGCCGACACGCCCCGCGCCGCAGGCGCAGCTGCTTCCGCTCGATCTGTGGCGTCACCATCGCCAGCACTCCTTCCACGACCTCGTGCGCGAACACGAGCTCGCGCTCGTAGACGATGCCGCCCGCCTCCATCTTGCTGTAGTTGAGCAGGTCGTTCACGATGCCGAGCAGATGCTGCTGGCTGTTCCGGATCCTGGAGAGATAGTCGCGGTGCTGGTCGCTCACTTCACCACCCACGCCCTCCTGCATCAATTGCGCGTACCCGGCGATGGCGTTCAGCGGGGTACGGAGCTCGTGCGACATGGCCGCCAGGAAGCCGGTCTTCGCGCGATTCGACGCCTCGACCTCGGCGAGCCGTCGCGCGTCGTCCACCTCGCGCTGCTGCGCGAGGCGGCGCTCCGTGAGGTCGCGCGTCACCTTCGCGTACCCCATCAGCGCCCCGTGCTCGTCGAGGAGCGCCGTGATGACGACGCTCGCCCAGAATCGTGAGCCATCCTTGCGGATGCGCCACCCTTCTTCCTCGTACCGCCCCTCGCGCCTGGCGATCTCGAGCTCGCGCGCCGGATGCCCCGAGGCGGCCACGTCGGATGGATAGAACGTCGAGAAGTGCTTGCCGAGAATCTCCTCGGCCTCGTAACCCTTGATGCGGCGTGCGCCCTCGTTCCAGCTCGCGACGCGACCTTCCGGGTCGAGCATGAAGATCCCGTAGTCCTTCACGCTCCGAACGAGCACGCGAAAGCGCTCCTCGCTCTCGCGGAGCGCCTCCTCCCATCGCTGCCGCGCCGTGAGGTCGCGCGTCACCTTGGCGAAGCCGACGAGCCTGCCGCCCGGATCGCGGAGTGGGGTGATGACGACGCTCGCCCAGAAGCGCGAACCATCCTTTCGGATGCGCCATCCCTCGTCCCCGACCTGTCCCTCACGCTCGGCCGCGAGGAGCTCGGCCTCGGGCTTTCGCGCTGCCAGATCTTCGGCCGTGTAGAAGATCGAGAAGTGCCGGCCGATGATCTCGTCGGCCGAGTACCCCTTGATGCGCTCCGCCCCGGCGTTCCAGCTGAGGATCACGCCCGTTGGATCGAGAGCGAAGATCGCGTAGTCCCGCACGCTCTCGACCAGCAGCTGATACAGTCCGCTGGCCGGGCTGGGCTCACCGGCCGGCGCTCCGAGCCCGGCAAAGTGTGAAGGCCGCGGCTCGCCGGTCGACGAGGGCGCCACCGGCGCCCCGTCAGCACCTCCTGAATCGTCGTCCTTTTCGATTGGAGGTTCGTGCATCTCGGGACACTGGGACTGTGGAAGGAACGGCGGGCGCCAGAATAGGATACACGGGACGCACCCGCGAGACGCATCCATGATGCTTTCTCGCGCGTCGTTCGTCACCCCTCTGGAACCGGCTTCGCCAGGAAGCCACGCCGCTCGCACCGTCGGTGCCACTTGCGGCGGCTTCCGGTGTAGCAATCGCCAAAAGCCCGTCCACGATGCGTGGCCGCGGCGCGCCCGCTCTGTTGGCAGGAGTCATCGCATGACGACAAGGCCGGCCGGCACTCGCCGACCTCTTGCACTGATTCGCTCGGTCCAGGGCAAGTTCCACTGGCGGACCGCCCGTCGGGGAGCGCTGTGGCTGCTGAGTGCGCTGATGCTGTGCGAGTGGCGCTATACCCCTCCCGCGCTCTTCAGCGAGCAGCGCTCCGCCCTCAGTGCGACGCCGGTTCGGCACTGTCGCCGGAACACGCCCTGCACCACGAAGCGAGCGGTGGGTGCGTGGAGCGACTCCCTGACGTACCTGTCGAGCGGAGTGGATGGAGCGACGACCCTCAAGCGCTGGCCGGAAGACGGACTCCCGATCACGGTGTGGATCGCCGAGTCCGGGGGGCCCCACGCGCGGGCGGAGGCTCGGCGTCGCATCGCACGCGACGCGTTCCATACATGGATGGAGGTCGGCATCCCGACGAAGTTCGTCTTCGTCTCGGACTCGTCGAGCGCGATGGTGCACGTGCTCTGGCGGCGCCAGCTGCCGGACCGTCGCGCCGGTCAGGTCACGCGCCAGGCCGACAGCGACGGCTGGCTGCGGAGCGCGGAGGTGGAGCTCAGCATGCGCAACATCAAGGGTGCGTATCAGGATACGCTCACGCTCCGCGCCGTGGCCCTGCACGAGGTCGGACACCTGATCGGCCTCGAACACAGCCCCGACGAGCGCGACATCATGGCGCCGTGGGTCGTCGCCCGTCAGCTCTCCCCCCGCGACCGGGCGACGGCGAACGCGCTGTACGGCGTCGGCTTCTACGAGGACGACCGCTAGCCGATCGTCACCAGGGTAGCTCGGCGACGACGAGCGTCCCGCCGTACCCGTCGGGCACGACGTTCACCGCCAGCAGCGCGCGGTCGAGCCGGTTGCGTCGGTGCGAGTGCGCGTAGCTCACGACGCGAGAGCCGAGCAATGCCCCGACGAAGCCTCCCGCCACGACGTCGCTCGCCCAGTGCTGGTCGAGGTAGATGCGTGTGAGCCCCGGCACCATCGCCGCGGTGTAGAGCAGCGGCGCAGCCCACTTGGTCGCCTCGGGGCGGCGGACGCGAATCTCTCCCACCAGCGCCGTGGCCGTCGCGAACGCAGCCGCGGTGTGCAGCGAGGGATAGGAGCGCGTCTCGAACTGGGTGAAGCCCTTGCCCGGCTTGAAGAGAAATGGATCCTCGGGCGCTTCGCGTGGGCGCGTCCGCCCGATCGTGCCGCGCAGCACTTCGCTGATCCCCGTCGTGAGCACGAGCGCCTCGAACGTGTGCAGCCCCACGTCCGCCGTGGTCTCCGAGTGCGCGAGACGCCCGATGCCCCAGGTCGCGAACGCCGCGATCGTCAGCGGGGTCTCGTTCACGCGCGTCGCGGTCGAGATCCTGTCGTGGCGCGTCGAGTCGCCCTGCACGTCATCGCTGCGCGCCCAGTGCGCGATGCGCAGATCGAACGAGCTCACTGCGACGGACGCTGCGAAGGCGATGCCGCTCGCGACGAGATCGCGTTTGACGAAGAAAGTCTTCTGCGGGGAATGGGTCGCCGAGTCGTCGGACACGCCCTGCCCCGCTTCGGGCGCGACGCTCGGATCGTCGGTCTGCCGGGCATCCTCTTGCGCGCGGCTCGCCAGCGGTGTGACGCACAGCGCCGCGCCGAGCACCACCGCGCGACACAGGTGAAGCGCGATCGGGTTGCATTGCATCCGGTACATGCACGCCCATATGCGCAAGGATGACACCAGTCACCGCCCGTCGCTGCGCCGAGCCGCGGCGTGGTGTAGATGCGACATCGAGCTCTGGCGCACGTCCGCGCCGGGGGGCACGTTGCGGCCATGCGTGCACAACTCGTTCGCCGACTCTCGATCGTTCTCGCGACTGCCATCGCTTTCGTCCCGCTCCACGAGGCACCGGCCCAGCAGGGCGATGCCAACCGCATCTTCGCCGGCGCGCCCGAAGCGCGCTGGATCGCGCCACCGGGAATGCCGGCGGATTCGTTCGGCGTCTTTCACGCGCGACGCATCCTCGATCTCCCCGCAAAGCCGACCCGGTTCGTCGTTCACGTCTCGGCCGACAACCGGTATCGCCTCTTCGTCAACGGCGTACAGGTGTCCTCGGGGCCGCAGAGGTCCGACGCGTCACACTGGCGCTACGAGACGGTGGATCTGGCGCCGCATCTCTCGGCCGGCGCGAACGTGCTCGCCGCCGTCGTCTGGAACTGGGGCCCGCATCATCCGGTGGCGCAGCACAGCGTGCGCACCGCGTTCCTGCTGCAGGCCGACTCTCCGAACGAGGCGGCGGCGAACACGGGTCCTGGATGGAAGCTGCTCCGGGATTCGGCGTACGACGAGGTGCGCGTGGCGTACAACGATGTGCGTGCGTACTACGCCGCGGCGCAGGGGGAGCGCGTCGACGGATCGCGCTATCCCTGGGGATGGGAGCGGCGCGAGTTCGACGACAGTCGCTGGTACACGATCCCCCCGACGCCGCGCGGCACTACTGGTGAAGCGGCCCTCGTCGGCGAGGTGCATCTGCACGCGGTGCCCGGACGCGGCGGCTACGGCGACGCCAGCGGGTGGCAGCTCGAGCCGCGCGACATCCCGGCAATGGAAGAGACGCCGATCCGCTTTGCCGCCGTCCGCGAGGCGACCGGCGTCGCAACGACCGATGGCTTCATCCGTGGCACGGGCGACCTCGTCGTCCCCGCGAACGCGCGCGCCTCGCTCATCCTCGACCACGGCCGAACGACCAATGCGTACACGGTACTGGAGTCGAGCGGCGGCGCCGGCGCAACCATCACGCTGACGTACGCTGAAGCCGCGATCGACTCGGCGGGGCGGAAGGGGAACCGGAACGACGTCGCGGGGCGCACGATCCGCGGCATCCACGACGTGATCCAACCCGGTGGAGGCGAGCACCGGCGCTTCCAGACGTTGTACTGGCGGTCGGGGCGCTACGTGAAGCTCGACATCGAGACGGGCGCCGAACCGCTTCGCGTGCACGACGTCGCCGGCATCTTCACCGCGTATCCGTTCGTCGAGCGGGGGCGCTTCTCGAGTGATCTCGCCTGGTTGTCCGACGTGTGGCGGATCAACTGGAATGGCGCGCGCATCGGCGCGTTCGAGACGTACATGGACACGCCGTACTACGAGCAGCTCCAGTACATCGGCGATACGCGCCTGCAGGCGCTCATCTCCCTGTACGTGGCGGGTGACGATCGATTGATGCGCCAGGCGATCGCCCACTTCGACGAGTCCCGCATTCCCGAGGGGATCACGGCGAGCCGGTATCCTTCGGAGCTCCAGCAGCTCATCCCGCCATTCTCGCTCATCTACGTCGCGATGGTGCACGACTACTTCATGCATCGCGACGACGCGGCGTTCGTGCGGCGGCGGCTCGCCGGCATCCACGGGATCCTCGATTGGTACGCCCGCCATGTGGACGCCAGCGGCATGCTGGGTCCGATGCCCTACTGGAACTTCGTCGACTGGGCGGAGCGCTGGGAGCGCGGCGTGCCGGCGGGTGGAGACACCGGACACTCCGCGACGATCAGTCTTCTGTACGCGTACGCACTCGATCGCGCGGCGGTGCTCGAGGGCGAGCTGGGTGTGCGCGCGCTCGCCGACACGTACCGCGCTCGTGCGGATTCGTTGCGGCGTGCCGTACGTGCCCGCGCATGGGACGGGAGCCGGAGGCTCTTCCGCGATTCTCCCGACTCGGCGGCGTTC
>Ga0207661_10002387_pt1 | contig 12929 bp, 13 predicted proteins | sample KBSC713LmetaG_FD_184337 | JGI IMG/M metagenome (GOLD analysis project Ga0207661, IMG submission 184337) | Corn rhizosphere microbial communities from Kellogg Biological Station, Michigan, USA - KBS C7.1-3L metaG (SPAdes) (version 2) | ecosystem: Host-associated > Plants > Roots > Rhizosphere ... | reverse complement strand
CGCGGTGACCGACCACGACACCACGTCCGGCTGGCCGGCCGCGGTCGCCGCGCGCCCGGCCGGGCTGACGCTGGTACGGGGTGCCGAGCTGTCCTGCCGTTGGCACGGCGTCCAGCCGGGGATCGCGCTGCACCTGCTCGGGTACCTGTTCGATCCGGCCGAGCCGGAGCTGGCGGCCGAGCTGGCCCGGGTGCGCTCCGCCCGGGAGCACCGCGCCGAGCGGATGGTCGACCTGCTGCGCGCGGACGGCATCGACGTGTCCTGGGCCGAGGTGCTCGCGGACGCGGCCGGCGGCACCGTCGGCCGCCCGCACCTGGCGCGCGCGCTGGTCCGGCTCGGGCTCGTGGGTACCGTCGGCGAGGCGTTCGGCCCGGCCTGGCTCGGCGAACGGTACCGGCTGCCCAAGGACGACATCGACGTCTTCCGCGCTCTGGCGCTGATCCGGGCGGCCGGCGGGGTGGCCGTCTTCGCCCACCCCAAGGCGTCGGTACGGGGCCGGATCGTGCCCGACTCGCTGATCGTGGAGCTGGCCGCCGCCGGCCTGTTCGGGCTGGAGGCGGAGCACGAGGACCACACGCCGGCGCAACGGGCCCAGGTCCGGGCGCTCGCCGCAGGCCTCGGGCTGGTCGTCACCGGCTCGTCGGACTTCCACGGCAGCAACAAGACCGTGGCGTTGGGCGCCAACCTGACGGATCCGGCGGCGTACGAGAAGATCGTCGGCGCGGCGCGCGGGGTCGCACCGGTCGGCTGACGCCGCCGGTCGTGCCACCCGATCTTCGTGCTATGCATCGGGCGTGAACATCCGGCTGGTCGGCGAGGCGTTCGTGACCCTGTTAGTGATCATGGACCCGCCGGGCATGGTACCGATCTTCCTGGCGCTCACCGGCTCGTTGCCGGTCCGCCAGCGTCACCGCGCGGGTACGCAGGCGGTGGCGCTGGCCGGCGCGGTCATCGTGGCATTCGCGGTCGGCGGTCAGCAGATCCTGCGGTACCTGGGCATCGACCTGCCCGCCCTGCAGGGCGCCGGCGGGCTGCTGCTGGTACTGGTCGCGCTGCAGTTGCTCACCGGCAAGCAGGACGATCCGTCACAGGTGGCCACCACCAACGTGGCGCTGGTACCGCTGGGTACGCCGCTGCTGGCCGGGCCGGGAGCGATCGTGGCGACGATGCTGTTCGTGCGCCGCGCGTCGACGTTCGGCGACTACCTCGCGATCGCGGTGGCGATCGTGCTCGTACTCGCGGCGGTCTGGCTGGTGCTGCGGTTCTCCGGAATCGTGGTGCGGATCCTGCGCCCGTCCGGCATCGAGGTGCTGACCCGCATCGCCGGCCTGCTGCTCGCCGCGATCGCGGTCCAGTTGATCGCCGACGCGGTCGGTGCGTTCGTCAGCGCGTACCAGCAACACCGGCCGTAGCGCTCGGGTCAGCCCTGGGCGGCGGCCCGATCGGCGGCCCGGGCGCGGGCGCGCCGCCGCCGGTCCCGGCGCATCCGGCTCCACCAGCTCTGCCGGCGAGGCACCCAGACGGTGCGCGGGCGGGCGGCCCTGGCCGGCGCGTCGGCGTCCTCGTCGGTCGCGACGGCTGACCCGGCGGGCGCCTCCACCGAGAGCGTGGCGATCCCGCGCTCGAGGTCCACACCGGCGCCGTTGGCCACGTCCACGCGCTTGCGCTTGGCCTCTTCGACGTGCTCGGTCTGCTTGTGCCGGGATGGCCGGAACAGCCCGTCGATCTCGGCAAGGCCCGCGGAGACCGCCGCCGCGGTGGCCGAGTTTTCGTCGCCGCCGCGCATCCAGCGCATCAAACCCATTGATCTGCTCCCCGGACCGTCCGGAACGGCGCGTCTCTCGCGTCGCCCGCACCAGTGTCGCACCCGGATGGCAGGATCGGCCATGTGCAGGACTCGACCCGGTCTTTCGGCGCGAACCGGACACCCAGCCCGCGCAGGGGCGAACCGGAGCAACTCCTTCTCGAGGGCATGCCGGAGAAGCTGTTCGTCTGCACGCCCAGCAAGCTGGGCGCCTACGAGGACTGCCCCCGGCGGTACCGGTTCGGCTATGTCGACCGGCCCGCGCCGCAGAAGGGGCCGCCCTGGGCGCACAACTCCCTCGGCGCCAGCGTGCACACCGCGCTGCGCAGCTGGTTCACCCTGGAGCCGGCCAAGCGGCGCCCCGAGGCGCTGGCGATGCTGCTGCGCGCCACCTGGGTCAGCGAGGGCTACCGTGACGACGAGCAGGAGCGCACCGCGTTCCGGGCCGCACTGGAGTGGCTCGAGCGCTATCTGGCCGGCCTCGACCCGGCCGCCGAGCCGGTGGGCGTGGAGCGGGTGGTCGGCGTGAAGACCGCGAGCCTGGCGCTGTCCGGCCGGGTGGACCGGATCGACCGGCGCGGCGACGAACTGGTCATCGTGGACTACAAGACCGGCCGGACCGGGCTGGGCGCGGATGACGCGCGAGGTTCGCAGGCGCTCGCGCTCTACGCGATCGCGGCCGAGCGGGTGTTCCGTCGCCGGTGCCAGCGGGTCGAGCTGCACCACCTGCCGAGCGACTCGGTGGCCACGCACGAGCACAGCGCACAGTCGCTGGAGCGGCACCTGTCCCGGGCCGAGGCGACCGCGCGGGACATCGTGGCCGCCGAGCGGGCGGTGGCCGGCGGCGCGGACCCGGACGTCGCCTTCCCGGCCCGGCCCGGGGCCCTGTGCGGCTGGTGTGACTACCGGCGCGTCTGCCCGGCCGGTGAGGCGCCGGCCCGTGAGCCTTGGGCCGGGGTATTGCGGGATGCCACCCGGGCGGGGGAGGATCCGCGCGTGACGTGAGTCATTCTCGGGTTCAGCGGGAGGTACCTGTGCCGATCGAGCCACGCGACCGGCGGGCCCGGATCGGCGCGGCCGGCGCCTACTTCGTTCAGGGCCTCTGCTTCGCCGGGCTCGTCACCCGGGTGCCGACGCTGCAGAAGAACTTCGGGTTCAGCGACAACGCGCTGCTGCTGATCCTCCTGGTCGTACCGGTGGTGGCCGGGGTGGGCAGCCTGCTGGCCGGGGTACTCGCGCCGCGGTTCGGGAGCGCGATCGTGCTGCGCATCGCCGGGCCCGGGGTCTGCGCGACGATGACCGCGGTCGGCTTCGCTCCCGCGCGACCTGTGCTCTACGCGGCGGTGGCCGCCTTCGGCCTGGCGCTCGGCGCGGTCGACGCGACGATGAACATGCAGGGCGTGGCGGTCCAGCACCGGTACGGGCGCAGCATCCTGGTCTCCTTCCACGGCGCGTGGAGCATCGGTGGCATCCTCGGCTCCCTGGCCAACGCGGGCGCCGGGCGGCTGCACCTGTCGCTCGGCCCCAACCTCGGCATCATCGCGCTGGTCGGGCTCGGCATCGCCCTGAGCGTCGGCCCGTCGCTGTACCGGCACCGGGAGGCCGCCGCGCTCGCGGTCGAGCTGCCGCCGCAGGGCGAGCCGCCACGCATCCCGTGGCGCCCGATCGTGCTGGTCGGGCTGGCCGTGATGCTGATGTACATCAGTGACTCGGCGACCTCCAACTGGAGCGCCAAGTACCTCGAGGACGCCCTGCACGCCAGCGCCAGCGTGGCCCCGCTGGGACTCGCCGGGTACCTCGGCCTCCAGATGCTCGGGCGGTTGGTGGCGGACTGGCCGGTACGCCGGTTCGGGCCGGTACTGCCGGTGGCCGTCGGCGGGCTCGTCGGCGGCGCGGGCATGCTGCTCGTCTCGGCGGCGCACAACGCGGCCCTGGCCATCACCGGCTTCGCGATCGTCGGACTGGGGCTGTGCGTCGTGGTGCCACAGTCGTTCTCGGCGGCCGGCGCGCTGGACCCGACCGGCAGCGGGGTCGCGATCGCCCGGGTCAACCTGTTCAACTACGTCGGCTTCGTGGTCGGCGCCGGACTCATCGGGGTGGTCAACGACGCCGCCGGGTTGCGCTGGGCGTTCGCCGTACCGGCGGTGTTGTGCCTGGGCATCGTCGGCCTGGCACCCGCGTTCCGTGTGGCCGCCGCGGCGACCCGCCGACCCGAGCCGGCTGCTGCGGCGACGACTCAGTCCTGAAGCGTGGCCGCCGACTGTCGAGCGCTGGCTGGGGCCGGCTCCGCAAGCGTCGCCGACTGTCGAGCGCTGGCTGGGGCCGGCTCCGCAAGCGTCGCCGACTGTCGAGCGCTGGCTGGGGCCGGCTCCGCAAGCGTCGCCGACTGTCGAGCCCGTTCGATGGCGGCCCGGCGCTGCGGGCTCATCCGCATCTTGGGCGGGATGGTGGCCAGCAGCGCGCGCAGCGCCCGGGCGGACAGCTGCGCGGTGAGGTCGGTCGTGGGCAGGCCGGGCAGCCCGTACCGACGGCGGGCCCACGGCGGCAACAGAGCGATGGCGAGCGCCACGACCCCGGTGTAGGCCAGGCGCACCGGGGTCAACCCGAGCCGGTGCGGCAGCGGCGGAGCCACCATGAACAGGGCGGCGTCGGCCGAGTCGCGGGTCAGTCGCAGCCCGGGTCGCATGTCGTCGTAGTACCGCTCTACCTCGGCGGCGCTGGCCGGTACCGTCGCCGGATCCAGCCCGACGAGTTCGGCGCTGCGGCGCTGCTCGTCGTAGTACCGGTCGATCTCCGCGGGGGTCAGGTCGAGCCCGGAGCGCACCGCGGTGGTCAGGAACGACTCGACCTCGGTCACGTGTACCCAGCGCAGCAGGTCGGGGTCGTCGATCCGGAAGAACTCGCCGGTGCTCGGGTCGATGCCGCGCATCCGCCGGTGGATCGCCTGTACCCGGCGGCCGGCCGCCCTGGCCTGCTCGGTGGTTCCGAAGACCACCGTGGCGATGAAGTCGCCGGTGCGCACCAGCCGGCCCCACGGATCGCCCTTGTAGCCCGAGTTCTGGACGACTCCCGCGACGGCGACCGGGTGCAGGGCCTGCAGGTACAGCGCTCGCAGGCCGCCGACGAACAGCGTCGGTTCGGCGTAGATCCGCCAGCTGACCGAACCGGGGCCGAACAGGCCGAGATCACCAGCGGTCACGGTCTCCTCGCCCATGACTGCAGGTTAGTCCGCGTCCCGCCGAGCCTGGCACCCCGGGCACAGGCCCCAGAAAGTTACTTCCGCCTCGTCCAGTTCGAAGCCGTGCGAGGCCGACGGATCCAGGCATGGCGCCTCACCCACCGCACAGTCGACGTCGGCCATCATGCCGCAGCCCCGGCACACGACGTGGTGGTGGTTGTCGCCGGTACGCGCCTCGAAGCGGGCCGCGGAGCCGGCCGGTTCGATCCGCCTCGCCAGCCCGGCCCTGGCCAGCGCGCCGAGCACGTCGTAGATGGCCTGGACGGAGACGGAATCGAGGCGTTCGCGTACCCGCGCGGTGATCTCCTCCACCTCGAGATGCCCGCCACCGGCCAGTACCTCGAGCACGGTGAGTCGCGGCCGGGTCACCCGTAGGCCTCGGGAGCGCAGTTGGTCTTCGGCGAGCATCTGGCCATTGCACCACGTCAACTGGAATGACTCAAGAAAGTAGAAGTTGATGAACAGGTGAGATGATCTGGGCGTGTCTACCAATGTGTTGGAGACCTTCCTGGGCATCCCCCTGCATCCGCTGATGATCCATACCGCCGTCGTCTTCGTGCCGCTGCTGGTCCTCGCGGCGCTGGCCTACGCGCTGGTACCGAGTCAACGGCCGCGCGTCGGCTGGTTACTCGTCGGACTCGCGGTACTTGCTCCGCTGTGCACGCTCCTGTCCAAGCTGTCCGGGGACGCGTTCCGTGCCCGGCTGGCCAGGCACGGCGCGGGGGGTCAACTGCTCGGTCAGGTCGACGGGCATCGGCACTTCGGGACGATCCTCGTCTACGTGGTCGCCGCGTTGAGTGTGGTCTCGCTCCTGCTCGTCCTGCTGCCCGCCGCGCGGCAGAGGAAGCCGGTGTCGCTGACCCTGGCGGTACTCGCGGTCGGGCTGAGCCTGGTCAGCGCGTACTACGTCTTCCGAACCGGGGACACCGGGGCGCACATCGCCTGGTCGGGCTCTTGACCGGGCCGGCCCGGCGGCCTGGCGGGGTCGGCGGACCGGGCGCCCTTTAGAACAGGGCGCGGCCACACAGGACGAACAGCACGATCAGCAGTACGGCGCCGGCGACCATGCCGACGCCGTAAGTCGTCGTGCGCGCGGCCCGCTCCGCGGCGTCCAGCGCATCGCTGTCCTGAGTCGGAAGCGAGCGGGGCGTCGGTACCTGGATCAGGGTGCGGGGACGCCAGTCGGCCGGGGGCGGCGCGGATCGCGGCGGGCCCTGGTACTCCGGTGTCCGCGGGGCATCGGCGAGGCCGTCGGCGCCCGGCCGCTCGCCGGCCGGATCGCCACCGACGGGCCGGCGCCACTGCAGGTCGTCGCTCACTCAGCTGCCTCGCACTGCCGATGCGCACTCGGTCACGGGTACGACGCTACCAACTGTCACGCCTGGCGTTGACCGCAACCGACCCGGTCGGCACCGCCAGTTAGGCTGTCGCCCATGGAGGACGAGCGCCGCTCCTTCGATGAGGAGCGCGAGGTGGTACTGGTCGACGACGCCGAGCCGGTGCTGCCCGAGCAGACCAGGGACGACCTCGACCGTGGCTGGGGCGAGTCGGCGTCGAGCAACGACGACCGGCTGCTCGACGAGCGGCCGCCGCACTGGGACTGAGCCGCCGCTCCGGCAGCGTCGTACTCTGGCGACGTCGTCGCTCAGGCGATCGGGCGGTCCGATTGCGCGGACAGCACCCGCCAGTCGCCGCCGTTGCGCTCCAACAGAATCCTGCAGGTGGCGAACGTGACGCCCGGCAGCATCCCCAGCTCGGTACCGCCGCCGGCGAGCGTGGAGCGTGGGGCGCGATCGAACACCGCGGTGAGCGCCGGATGCTCGACCGTGAAGAAGCCGTCCGCGCTGACGTCGCGGATCGTGTAGGCGCCGCCGCGCATCTGCCGCCCGTCCTGCCAGCCGGATCTGATCGCCTGGACCACGGCGGTACAGGCCTGGCAGCCGGGGCCGCTGGCGAGTTGGAACGGGCCGGTGTCACCGCTGGCGGCCGCGTAGGTGACGGTCGCGAACCAGTACCTCACGAACGCCGCCGCGCCGGCCTGTGTCGCCGCGCGGGCGTCCGTGGTCAGCGGTGGCGCCCCGATCGGGCTGAGGGTACCGGGGCCGGGTGCCGTGGTACCGGCGGTCGGGCCCTGCTCGCTGGTTGCCGACGGAAGGCTCTGCAGGATCACCACGGTCAGCAGGACGATCACCAGCGCGGCGGCCGCCAGCAGGAGCACGCGCATCCGGGCGCGGGCCGCGAGCGCGTGCGCCCGGATCGACCTGACCGGCGCGTGCGACGGCGGCGCCGTGGTGGGCGGGGCGGGGCGCACGGGTACCGGCGGCAAGGCCTGGGGCTCGCGCTCGGGCGGGACCGGCGCTTCGTAGACCGGCGCCTCGAAGGCCGGCTGCTGCTCGAACGCCGGGTTGGCGCGGCCGGGTGTGCGCGGGTACGGGATCGCCGGGCCGGGCGAGCGGTCGAGTCGGCGCAGCCGGGCCGCCACCGCCGCGGGTACCGGGCGGCGCTCGGGATCCAGCCCTAGACATTCCTCGATCAGTTCGCGCAGCGCGGCGGGCAGCCCGAACGGTACGACCGGCCGGGCGCGCAGGTGGGCGGAGAGCCCCTCAGCGCACAGCGGTTCGCCGATGAGCATCTCGTACAGCAGCAGGCCCAGGGCGTAGACGTCGGTCGGCGGTACGACCGGGCCGCCGAGGATCACCTCGGGTGCCGCGTAGGCGGGTTCCGCGAAGCGGGCGGGTCCCTCGCGGTACCCCCGGGTGAGCCGGGCGATCCGCGCGTCGGTCAGCCGTACCGCTCCGTCGGGCGGGGCGAACAGCACGTTGGTCGGCTTCAGCTCGCCGTGTACCAGCCCGGCGCCGTGCACCGAGTCCAGCGCCCGGGCGATGTCCAGCGCGACCCAGACCGCCACGGTCGCCGGCAACGCGCCGTTGCCGTCCAGCCTCTCCCGCAGGTCCGGCCCGGGTACCAGGTCGGTCACCAGAGCCAACTCGGCCTCGCCGATGAGCAGTTCCCGGACCGGTACCACGGTGGGTTCGAGCGCCGCGGTGAGCAGGTGCCGCTCGCGGATGAACCGGGCGACCACCTCGGAGTCGGTGGCGAGGTCGGCATTGAGGAGTTTCACCGCGACCGGTTCGCCGGTCGTGCGGTGGCGGGCACGCCAGACGGTACCCGTGGGCCCTCGTCCGAGCTGCGAAATCAACTCGTAGCTCTGAGTGACCAGTGGCACCGCCCCTCACCACCTCCGGGCACGAATCGGGTCGGCGACTCAGTCCCGAGCCGCCGAGCCATGGACCCAGCCATCGAACGCAGTCACAATACGTCGCGGGATCAAGCAATGTATTCATCCACTTGGCGGGGCTCCGGTAGGAGGACGGCGATGCCGGTCAGCAGCACGCAGAGCATGGTCCGCTCCCACTCGTCCGGGAGGTCGCCCTGGTCGCGGCGTGGACCGGGGCGGTACCTGCTGTTCGGTGTGGTCGCGGCGGTGCTGGTCGCGGCCGGGGCGTTCGCGCTGACGCGCGGCGGCGCCCGAGCCAACCCGGCGGTCGGGTCGACCTGCTCGGGAACGCCATTGACGATCAGCGTGGTGGCGCCCTCCGGTACGTTCCCGGTGCTGGACCGGTTGGCCACCGCGTGGACCGCGGGCCACCCCGGGCTGAACGGCCGCTGCCTGGCGGCCACGGTCAGCCGCAAGGAGTCCAGCCAGGTCGCCGCCACGCTCAGCCCCGGCTGGGACACGGCCCGGGACGGTGTCCGGCCGGACGTGTGGATACCCGAGTCGAGCCTCTGGTTGTCGGTCGCGGCCGGACGGCCCGAGGCGGCGGCCCTGCTGCCGGCGAGCCCGGCGTCGATCGCGTCCTCGCCCGTGGTCGTCGCCCTGCGCGCGGATGTGGCCCAGGCACTGGGCTGGCCGCAGCACGCGCTCACCTGGCCCGAGGTCGTCGGCGCCTTCGTGGCACCCGGAGGCTGGGCCAAGCTGGGCCACCCGGAGTGGAGCCAGCTGCGGATCGGGATGGTCGAGCCGGCCGCGTCGACGGCCGGGCTCGCCGCGGTGATCTCGATCCTCGACCAGAACGGCACGGGTACGGTGACCGACGCCCAGCTGGTCGCCTCGCTCGGCTTCACCCAGACGCTCGGCGCGGTGGTACCGGACGGGGGTCAGTTCTTCACCGCGCAGGCCAATCCGGCCAGTACGATCGCGGCGTTCCCGGCCCTGGAGACCGATGTCGCCGCGTTCAACCGGGCCCACCCGGACCACCCACTGGTACCGGTGTACCCGGCCGGCGCGCCGATCGTGGCGGACTACCCGTACACGGTGTTCAACAGCTCGTGGGTGGACGACGACATCCGGGCGGCGGCCGGGCAGTTCCTCCAGTACCTGCAGGGCAGCGCCGGCCAGGACGCCTTCGGGGTGGCCATGCTGCGCGCGCCCGACCGCAGCATCCGGGACGCCGCCGCGCTGCCCACGGCGCAGGGCTTCCTGACGTCGGTACCGCAGCCCCGCGTCAACCCCAACGCGGCCACGCTGAGCGGCATGATCACCCAGTGGACCGCGCTGGAACGGCAGTCCAACGTGCTGCTCGCGGTGGACACGTCGGGATCGATGGCGCTCACGGTACCCGGTACGCAGATGACCCGGATGCAGCTGATGCAGCAGACCGCGTCGTCCGGCTTCGCCCTGCTGACCAACCAGAGCAACGTCGGTCTCTGGGACTTCTCGAGCCGGCCCGGCGCCGGTGAGTTCCGGCAGCTGGTCGGGTTCGGCCCGGCCACGGCCGTCCTCGACCAGGGCACCCGGCAGCAGGACATGCTGGGCGCGCTGGCCGGGCTGAAGCCGGGCGGCGACACTCCGCTGTACGACACCGTCTACGCGGGCTTCAAGGAGATGCAGAAGCACTGGCAGGCCAACAGCACCAACGCGGTACTGCTGATCACCGACGGCGCCAACGACCTGCCCGGCGGGGGCGGCCTGACCCTGAGCCAGCTGCTCGCCAGGCTCACCGCCGAGCAGCAGCCGGACCGGCCGGTCCAGGTGATCAGCATCGCGGTCGGGCCGGAGGCCGACGCCGCCGCGCTGCAGCAGATCTCCCAGGCCACCGGCGGCCGGACCTTCGTCGAGAAGGACCCGGCCGCGGCGGTGCAGACGCTGGTACTCGCGTTCGCCGGTCGCCTCAGCTAACTCAACAGATTGACATCGCCGAATTCGTGCCAGAGGTAGCCGGCGTCGATCGCCGCGCGGTAGCAGCGCTCCAGCAGTTCACTACCCGCTGTCAAGCGTTGACCGGGGCCGGCTCCCCGGGCGTCGCCGGCTATTGCCGCGAGCATGTCCAGGTGTGAGGCGCGCGGCTCGTGCAGCCCGGTGAGCAGGCCGGTGACCGCGCGTACGCCCCGCTCCGGAGTGACCACGAGGTCGGTCCAGCCGCCGGCCGGCCGGACCGTGCCGTCGGGTGCCGCCGCGCTCTCCAGGGCGCGCACCGCCGTGGTACCGACCGCGATGATCCGGCCGCCGGCCGCCCGGGCCTGGTTGACCAGGCGTGCGGTGACCGGCCCGACGGAGAACCTTTCGGGGTACGGGCGTTCGTGCGCCTCGGCCGAGGCGACGCCGGTGTGCAGCAGGACAGGTGCGAACACAACGCCCCGGCTCACCAGGCGGGTCACCATGCGGTCCGTGAACGGACGGCCGGCGCTGGGCATCTCGGCGCTGCCCGGTACCGTCGCGAACACCGTCTGGTACGCCGACAGGGGCCAGGGTCGCGGCACGTACCCGTAGCGGATCGGCGCTCCGTACCGGCCCAGCAGCGCGGGTACCGGAGTGTCCACAGTGGACTTCCAGAGCCGGCCCCGGGAGTGCTCCTCGATCAGGGTCAGGGTCGCACCGCCCGGAAGTTGGTACCGGTCGCCGGCCTGGCCGTGCGGGTACGGCCGGGTGGCCTTGCCACCATCGGGGCCGTTCTCGGTCTGTTCGTCGGCGCGCAGCTCGACGAGCCATCCGCCGCCCTCGACCTCGGTGGAAAAGTGGACGGTCAGCGGGCGGCCCACCACCGGTACCGCGGCGGGCAACGTACCGGAGGTGTTGACCACCAGGACGTCGCCGGGGCGCAGCAGGTCCGGCAGGTCGGTGAACCGGTGGTGGCCGACCTCGCCGCTGACGAGGTTCCCGGTCAGCAGCCGGACACCGTCGCGGGTCAGGCCGCGCGCCTCGGGCGGCTCGTGCGCCTCCAGCTCCGCCGGCAGCGTGAAGTCCACGACCGCGGTTCTCACAGCTTCACCCGACCCGACTCGGGGCGCTCGGACAGCAGCTTGAGGAACGCCGGTACCACCGTGTCGGGCAGCGGCCGGTCGCTGATGTCCTCGCCCGGGAAGGCCTCCTGGTGCATCCGGGTGCGCAGGTCGCCCGGGTCCACCCACCACACCCGCAGGGCCGGCTCCTCGGCGGCGAGGACCCGGCTCACCTGCTCGACCGCCGCCTTGGCCGAACCGTACCCGCCCCAGCCCGGGTACGGTTCGACCGCGGCGTCCGAGGTGACGTTGACGACCGCGCCGGCCCGCCCGCGCAGCGCCGGCAGCGCGGCCTGGGTCAGGGCCAGGGGTGCGAACACGTTCACCTCGTACACCTCGCGCAGGGCCGGCAGCGGGTAGCCGCCGAGCCCCGGTTGTGGGCTCGGCCCGAGAATGCCGGCGTTGTTGACCAGCAGGTCCGGGCCGCCGAGCCGGTGTGCCGCGTCGACCAGCGCGGCCCGGTGCGCCGGGTCGGTGATGTCGCCGGGCAGCACCGCGTGCTCGCCGGGCAGCCTGTCCATGGCGGTGGCGAGCGCCTCGCCGTCGCGGGCGTCGACCACCAGCCGCCAGCCGGCCGCGGCCAGCCCGGTGGCCAGCGCCAGGCCCAGGCCGCGGGATGCGCCGGTGACGATCGCCGTCTTCTCATCGCTCATGGCCCCGACGCTAGGGACGGCCGGTACCGTCGCCATCGGGCCAGGGCCGGCCGGCACCCGGGACCTTGGACCTAGGTCCACCGCGTGATCCCGCCCGAGCCGCGCGGTGGGTACCGTCGGGGGCATGGGCGCCTGCGACCGGGAAGAACTGCGTGCGGTGAGTACCGCCGTGCTCGCGGTCACCGCGCACCTGTCGGTACGCGAGGTCCTGCAGACGATCGTCACCTCCGCCCGCCGGCTGCTCGACGCGCGCTACGCGGCCCTGGGGATACCCGACGACAGCGGCTCGTTCGCCGAGTTCCTCGCCGACGGGATCTCCGACGAGCAGTGGCGCGCGATCGGGCCGCTGCCGCGCCAGCACGGGTTGCTCGGCACGATGCTGCGCGACCCCAATCCGGTGCGGCTGGCCGACATCCGCGCGCATCCCGACTTCGGCTGGTGGCCGGCGGACCACCCGGTGCTCACCGACTTCGTGGGAATGCCCATTGTGGACGGTGACCGGATCCTCGGCGAGCTGTTCCTGGCCAACAAGGTGACCCCGGGCGGCTTCACCGCCGAGGACGAGGAGCTGCTGCGGCTGCTCGCCGCGCACGCCGCGATCGCGCTGGTGAACGCCCGGCTGTACGAGCGCAGCCGCGAACTGTCCATTGTGGAGGAACGGCAGCGGATCGCCCGGGAGCTGCACGACGCGGTGACACAGAAGCTGTTCAGTCTCAGGTTGACCGCCGACGCGGCGGCCACGCTGGTCGCTCTCGATCCGGCCCGCGCGGTTGATGAGCTGGGTATCGTGCGGCGGCTGGCCGCCGAGGTCGCCGACGAACTGCGCGCGATCGTGGTCGGGCTGCGCCCGGTCGACCTGGCCGGTGACGGGCTGGACGTGGCGCTGCGCAAGCAGGCCGAGCTGCTGGACCGGGTACACGGGTCGGCCGTGCGGTTCAGTGGCGGGCCGGTACCC
>Ga0207661_10002386_pt1 | contig 12930 bp, 13 predicted proteins | sample KBSC713LmetaG_FD_184337 | JGI IMG/M metagenome (GOLD analysis project Ga0207661, IMG submission 184337) | Corn rhizosphere microbial communities from Kellogg Biological Station, Michigan, USA - KBS C7.1-3L metaG (SPAdes) (version 2) | ecosystem: Host-associated > Plants > Roots > Rhizosphere ... | reverse complement strand
AGCAGCTCGCCGCTGTCGTAGTCGATGAGCACGGCCTTCGACGACGTCGAGCCGCCGTCCATGCCGATGACGACCTTGACGACCTGTCCCGGCTCGAACGTCGCGTCCTTGAACTTCGGGATCGAGTAGAGCTTGCGGAACTCGTCCAGCTCCGCCTTCCCCTGATCATCGCCCAGTGTCAGCAGCGGCGGCCCGGCAGTGTCGCCCAGGCGCGCGGCGCGTCCGTTGAGGATGAAGTCCTTGAGCCCCTCCATCCCCTTGTAGAGGCCGACCTCGGCCGCCTCGTAGAGGCCGTACACGACCGCGCCGTACGCCGCGTAGTACTGGGCGTTCTCGGGGACGATGATCAGCTCCTCGATCGGAACGTCCTTCGGGTAGGCGTAGCCGCGATCGCGCCAGGTCTCGGGGATGCGCTTGCGCCAGCAGTCGCGCAAGAACGGCAGGTACGTGTTCGGCCCGCCCAGCAGCAGCACCTTGTGGCGCAGCGTGTTCCCGCGCGTCAGCACCGACAGGTTCTGCATGACGATCGCGTCGGCGAGCGAGTTCATGATCTCCAGCGACGGGATGCCGCTCTTGACCAGGTTCACGATGTCGGTCTCGGCGAACACGCCGCACTTCGCCGCCACGTGGTGCAGCTTCGAATCGTCGAAGCCGATCTGCACGACCTGCTCGTTGGGCAGGCCGACCTTGATCACGCACTTGTCGATCGTCGCGCCGGTTCCGGACGCGCACTTGTCGTTCATCGAGGTGATGGCGGTCTTCTGGCCGGTCTCCTCGTTCTTCTTGAAGATGATGATCTTCGCGTCCTGGCCGCCCAGCTCGCAGACCGAGCCGACGTCGGGGTGAAGCGTCTCGACCGCCAGGGTCACCGCGTTCACTTCCTGCACGAACTTCGAACCGATGTGCGGGCCGATCGGCGACCCGCCCGAGCCGGTGATGAACGTGCGGATCCGGTCTGGCGTCAGGTTCGGGAACGCCTCCGCGATGCGCTCGAGGAAGGAGAGGACGAACTCCGCCTGCTTCGTCTGGTGGCGGAGGTAGTCGCTCCAGAGGATCTCTTTGGTGACCGGGTCGACGACGACGGCCTTCACGGTCGTCGAGCCGACGTCGATCCCGATTGCGACTGCTTCGGTGCGCGGATTCACCTGCGTAGCCTCGGCCGTCACTCTTGCTCCTTGGGAAGAGACCCTGAAAAGTAGACTGACAGTTCAGTCTTGGTCGGGGAGACTGTAAGGACCAGCCGACAAAAGCGCAAGTGTTTCGCCCGCCAACCGGTCAGGCACGCACAATTTGCGTTTAAAAATCGTCCGTTAGACGACAGTGGCGGTCGGGGCGATCCGCAGGATCGCGCCGAAGACGTCGCCCGTCTCGGGGTCGAGCTTCGGATCCACGAAGATCCGGGTCACGTCGAGGTCGCGCATCGCGGCGATTCCTTCGGCCGAGACGAGCTCCTTCGACGCGATCGCGATGGGCGCCAGCTCCAGCGCGGTGCCCATCGCGGCGGCGAATGCGGTCGCGGCTTCGCTGGACGTGAAGAAGAAGCCGTGCGGCGGCCGGCACCACATGTCGCGCCCGCTTTGCGTCAGGTACCAAACCCGATCGGTCAGGATCGAAACGAAGTCAGGGAGCTCGGCCTCAGGCACGGCGGCATGCTTGCACACTTCGAAAATCCCTGCAGCCGCTCGTGATAGGAAAGTGCAATGAGTGCGGCCGGCCGACATCCGCATTTCGTCTCCGCGGTCTTCTGGCACGCCAGCCTGGCCGAAGGGCTGACCGCGGCCCGCGAATCCAACCGCGCGGTGCTGCTGGTGGTCGGCCGACAATCCTGCGGTGGCTCCCGCGCGCTGGTGGAGAAGACGATCGCGAAGGAAGAGATCCTCGAATACGTCGACGCTCATTACGTATGCGTGGCCGGCGACGCCGACGCGCCCGACCCTGCGGTCGCCGCGCTGGTGGAGCGGATGGCGCAGCACGATCGAACACCGCTATGCCTCTACCTGTCCGCCGCAGGGGCGCTGATGCATTCAACCTCGGGCGGACGTCCGCCCTCGGTGTTCCTGTCCGATCTGCTCGAAGCGCCGCACCGGGCCGCTAGGGTCTGACCACGCCTGCCGCGCGGGCGAGCGCTTCGAGCGCTGCGGAGAACATCGGACCGGCGACGATCAACACGTCCTCGCCCGCGCCCTCCAGCGCGAAGTAGTCGTTCGCGATCACGTCGACGGGCGTGCGCACCTGCAGGACGCGTACGCTCGCCTGCGCGCCGTCGGGCAGCGGCAGCAGCGCCCGCCGGTCGTCGCCAGCGACAGGCGGCATCGGCACGGCCAGCGGCTTGCCGTAGCGGCTGAAGATCCCGAACACCACCTTCGGCGGCACGGCCGCGATGAGGTCGAAGGTCTCGTCGATCATCGAAGGCTGCTCAGGCGAGGCAGCCCTTCAGGATGTTCGTGATGACCTCGCGCCCCAGCTGCTTCAGGTCGACCTTGGTCGGGTCCTGCTCGACGAACGCCCACTGGACGACCTCCTTCACGCTGCCGAGGGTGCAGCGCGCGACGACGTTGGCGTCGCACGGCCGCACGACGCCCAGGGTGCGGCCCGTGTTCAGCGCGCTCACGAACATGGCCTCGATGCGCCCGTAGAAATCGGACAGCTTGCGATCGAAGTCGCTGTCGATGCCGACCGCCTCGCGCAGGAGGATCCGCGCCATCTCGCGGTTGTCGAGCAGCGTGTTCAGCACCCGATCGACCGTCCCGTTCAGCTGCTCGACGGGGTCAGCCGCCTCCGCCCCCACCTCGATACGCTTCACCTGCGCCTGCAGGGTGGTCACCAGGTGATCGAGCAGCTCGTCGAAGATGGCGCGCTTCGATTCGAAGTACAGGTAGAAGGTGCCGCGCGCGATGCCCGCGGCCTCGATCAGGTCGTCGATGCTCGTGTCGTGATAGCCCTTCTGCGAGAAGATCTTCCGCGCCACCGCCAGCACGGAGGCGCGCCGCGACTCACGCAGGAGCCGCGCTCGCGAGACACGACCGTCGACTTTCACCATTGCTTCCAGCGGACCTGCCAACCTTCCGACGTTAACACGGTCGCTAGCCGCCGGATGCGGCGCGCAGCCGGTCGGGCCACTCGGCCGCGTCCTTCAGGTGCCGGCCGCCCGGGAGCACGGTCTTGTACCGCGCGAGGGTGCGTTCGGCCGCCTCCATCGACGTGCGCGCCTCGGCCTTCGCCGCGCCGAGCAGCGCGCTGAAGTACGCGTCGTCGACAACGTCGGTCTCCAGCACGCCGGCCGTCTCGTCCAGCGCCAGCGCCGCTTCGAGATCGGTCACCGCCTCCGGGTAACGCTCCAGCCAGGCGTACGCGTTGGCGCGATCGACGAGCGCCGCGGGATCCTCGTCGTCGCGGGCGACCGCGCGGGACGCCTCGTCGACGGCCTCGGCGTACTTGCCCTCCTGTATCAGCTTCGCGGCGAAGCTCATTCCGTAGCGTCCGGCCATGGCGGGCCGCAAGGTACCACGCGCCGCACCGCGGCTGGTCCCGCGCCGACGACTGGCCGCCAGAGACTAGGCAGCGTAATCTGCGCCGCGAAATGCGCTGGAACGTCGGCCCGTTCGGGGCCAAGGACCTGTTCACGATCGTGAACCTGCTGGGCGGCGTGTTCGCCATCCATTTCGTCGTGACCGGGGAACCGACGCTCGCGGGCTACGCGCTGCTGGCCGGCTACCTGCTGGGCGACACGCTGGACGGCCCCGTGGCGCGGCTGACGCGGACCTCGAACAAGTTCGGCAGCGAGTTCGACACCGCGACCGACCATCTCGTCCAGGGGATCGCCCCGGCGCTGATCGTCTACGCGGTCTACGCTCGCGCCGGCCAGACCGTCACCGGCATCGTGTTGATGGCGCTGCTGATCACCTGCGCCACGGTTCGCCAGGCTCTGTTCTCCGTCGCGAAGATGGGCGACCCGCTGATGTACACGGGCCTGCCGCGGACGGTCAGCGGCTACTGCGCGATGGCGTACGTGCTGTCGTCGTTCTTCTTCGGGAAGAACCCGGTCGGGTACACGCTGGGCGGCTTCATCATCCCGGCCCTGGCGCTGATGAACCTGTTACCGATCCCCTACATGACGCATCGGGGCGCGCGGCGAATGCAGACCTACGTGAAGGTCCTCGTCATCGGTTTCCTCGTGCTGCCGGCGGCGACTCTCCTGATTGCGCGCCAGTACACGTTCGACGTGCTGTTCGTCTTTACATTTGTCTATGCGGCCCTCGCATGGCTCCCGATTTATCCGCATGAAAAGAAGGCGTTTTTTCGACGCTATCGGCAATGGACGACGGAAGTAAGCGCGAAATAGATCACGCGCGGCGTGCCGCCGCGCGGTTGCGAGGGGTGTCTGACCAAGTTAGAGTGCGCGGCCCGATGTCGCTCGGCCGTTTGCCCGTAGAAAGGACCGAGCCCCGTGCAACCTTCGACCTGATGGCGGGCGGCGAGGCGGCCTTCGCGCGCATCCTGCAGCGGATCGACGAGGCCGAGCGCAGCATCCTGGTGCGCTGCTTCGAGTGGCGCGACGACGAGACCGGCGAGATGATGGCCAAGGCGCTGCTGGCCGCCGCCGATCGCGGCGTCGAGATCAAGATCCTCAAGGACCGCGTCGGGATGGCGTACGAGCACCTCGAGGCGACGAAGCAAAGCTTCTTCCACAAGCGCATCGGCCTCATCCCGCGCCTGCAGACGTGGTCGCTGATGACCGTGTACGGGCGGTGGGGATCGCTGCGGCAGAAGCCGAGCCCGCTGGCGGACGCGCTGCTCGCCCACCAGATGGTCACCGTCAGCCACCACCAGAAGCGCTTCGACCACGCCAAGCTGTACGTGTTCGACGACGAGACGGTGATCCTGGGCGGCATGGGCATCGGCGACGACTTCCGCCACCACAACGTCGACTTCATGGTCGAGATCTCGGGCGGCGGCGCGGCGGGCCGGCTCGCCGACCGCTACGACGGGCGCGCGGTGTTCGATCCGGATCGGAAGTTCGACTACCTGCTGCACTCGTTCAAGGGCAGCGGACACACGAAGAAGGGCCAGCGGGTCGCGCTGGCAAAGCAGCGGCTGGCGCTGATCGAGAGCGCGCAGAAGCGCCTGACGATCGAGATGGCCTACTTCGGCGACAAGGCCTGCACGACGGCGCTGGTCGACGCGGTCAAGCGCGGCGTCCAGGTGACGGTGCTGACCGCGGCGCGCGCCAACATCATCGGCGATCTGAACCTGTGGACGTGCGCGCAGCTGCTGCGGCGGACCGGCAGCCCGGAGAACCTGCGCATCGTGCTGCACCCGCGGATGGTCCACGGCAAGGCGATCGTCGGCGACGGCGCCTGGGTCGACATCGGGTCGACCAACTTCACATCACCGTCGCACGGCGGGTACGAGGAGGTCGACCTGTTCTGCCGCGACGCCGCGTTCGCGAAGCGGGTCGAGCAAGCGATCGAACACGACATGCGCGCCGGCAAGCCGGCCAAGCTGCCGATCCGCTACCGCCGCGCGTACGTCGCCGTCGAGCGGATGCTCGGCTCGTTCCACGGGCGCAAGAAGAAGTCGAAGGTCAAAGGACGAAAGTAGCGACGGCGTGCGGCGAGCGGCGGCGCAAGCGTCGGACGTCGGGCGGTTCGCACTCGCCGCCGGCATCGCTGCCGCGCTCGCGCCGTCGACCGCGTCGGCCTGGCAGGTGGTCGACCCGATTCACCACAACTGCCACGAGCGCATCAGCGCCGCCGCGCTCGCGCAGGTGAGCTACGTGCAGACGCCGCCGCCGCTGAGCGCGGACGACGCCGCCCTCCGCGACGGCCTGCAGTTCGACGCCAGCCTGTACGACGCGAACATCTACGCGCTGTCGTTCATCATCGGCACGCGCTGGCCCGATTCGCAGGGCGAGCCGAGCTTCGACTTCTACAAGCTGTCGAACGTGCACAACGCCGCGGGAGACCAGAGCGCGCACTGTCTGCGCGAGGAGAGCGACGTCGGCGCCGAGACCGGCGACACGCACGCGCTGGCCGCGTGCCGCGCGACGATCACGACGCTGTACTGGCAGGCGCTGGCCACGCTTGACCCGACGACCGGCGTGGTGGACCCCGACGAACGGACGCTGCAGCCCGAGTACCTGCCGTTCATCGGCAAGACCCAGATCCCGGTGTCCGCGTTCTACTTCTTCGCCGGGCGCGCGGCGCACGCCGTCCAGGACAGCTTCACGCACACCTTCCGCCGCATGGACGGCACCGACGCAGGCAAGAAGATCACGTCGATCTTCAACTGGCTGTCGCAGGTGCGCGGCGATCTGGTCGAAGCCGAGAACGGCCACGGCCACGAGACGATCCTCGACGACTGCGAGGACGACAACCCCAGCAACGCCGACCGCCTCGGCTGGGCGACCGCCGCGAGCGCCGAGCTGCTGGGGGCGCTCACGACGCCCGGGACGGCGGCCGAGCGGCAGATGCGGCTGGACGCGTTCTTCACCGACTGGATGACCTATGAAGCCGGCTGCTCGATCGAGAACGAATACTGCGACAACCCGGTGCAGGCCTGGCTGCGAACGAGCGGGAAGTCGATGAACTACGACAGCGGCGGCTGCGCGCTTGCCGGTGGGCGCGCGGCAGGATTCGGGGCGCTCGCGATCGCCGCCGGCGCGCTGGCGGGGCTGGTGTGGCGGCGGCGCCGGGGCGGCGCGGCGCTGCTCGCGTTCGCGGTCGTCACCGCCGGCCTGGGCACGACGGCCGCGCGCGCCGACGACGAACACCGCGGCTGGCGGGTCGAGGCGCGCGCGTCACTGTCGGTGCAGAACCCGGCCTACGCGTTCGGCGGCGCGGGCGCGTACGCCTGGCGGCGCTTCGAGGTGGGCGGCTTCGCCGAGCTGAACCCCTGGTACGACGTCAACCGCGAGACGATGAGCCTGGGCGCCACGAACTTCGGCGTGCTCGCAAACTATCTGCACACGATTCGGCCCGACGTGCGCATCCGCGTCGGCCTGGGCCTCGGCCTGTCGGTGCTGAACCAGGATCTGCCGGGGACCAACGCCGGCAACGTCGGCGTCTACGCCAACGTGCGCCTCCTGGGCCTCGTCTGGTACTTCGCCGACCGCACGGCGCTGACGATCGACGCGTTCGACCTGGCCTTGCCGACGCCGCAGCTGCGCGGCTGGCCGGTGCTGTACGCGCAGCAGCGGGTCAGCGTCGGGCTGTCTTTCTAGCTCGCGCAAAAAGAAAACGGGCGCCGGGGACCAGCCCCAGCGCCCGTTTCAGAAATCGAGGCTCGCGCGTTGCTACTGCGAGACGCGAATGATGACCGAGTCGTGAGCGCGCGAGAGGTCGCCCGTCACCCCGGGCAACTCATTGCCGAACATCGTCGCGCTGATGTTCGCCGGCGAGCTGGTCGAGGTGCCCACGAAGAGGACGGTCGTATTGCCGAACACCTGCTTCGTGTTGCCCGACTCGCGGGTGATGTCCGTCGCCTGCCAGTGGACGCTGACCACGCCATCGGTGGGGAAGTTGAATTCCGCGTCCGGGATGATCTCCGCGACGTCGACGTCCAGCGAGGCCGACTGCGCGTTCGCCTTGAACGCGTTCTTCGGCAGCGCGCCGCTGATGAGGGCGAAGCCGTCCGGCCCCGACACGATGATGAAGATGCTGTCACGGGGTGCGCCCTTCCCCTTCTCGCGCGTCACGAAGATGCCCGTGGTCGCGCCCGTCACCGGATCGGTCGAGATCGCGTTCGCGAACTGGTTGTTCGTGTACAGCTGGGTCACCTCAGCCGCGTTCGCCAGGGACACCGGGAGGACCAGAGACGCCGCGAGAACCAGGCCAGAAATCCTTCTCATCAAGCACACCCCTTTCAAAAAGTTGGATTCCAGCTTACCAGAATCGATAAGAGTCAAACACCTCAAGTAGCTGGAATTGCGGATTGGTGCACGTCGCGGCAACGACGCAACCGCGCGCGCTAAGACCTCGTAACCTCAGCCATAACGGGCCGCGTCTCGACGACGTGCCAGAGGGCTGACGCGCCTCCGGCTATCGATCGAGGGTCAGCCGCGCAGTTCGGCGGCGGCGGCGGCGCGCAACGCGACCGCCGCGATCGTGAGGCCGCTGTTGAGCGCGCCGGCGGTCGGCAACGCGGTGGCGTCGATGACGAACAATCCGTCCACGTCGTGCGCCTTGCAGTTGCTGTTGATGACCGACTTGCTGGGATCTGCGCCCATGCGCGCGGTGCCCACCGAGTGAAAGTGACCCTTCGTCTTCGGCGCGAACACGAAGTAGCCAGCCGAACGGAAGATGTCGCGCGCGTGCTTGCGAAGCTTGTTGAACGTCTTCTTGTTCGGGATCGGCTCGCCGATCGTCTTCGCGCCGTCGTCGGTCAGCTGGAAGCCCGTCTGCATCGTCGGCAGCGCCTCGCCCATCACGAACACCTGGAAGCTGTGGTTGATGAGGACATTGGCGAAGTAGCGAAAGCGGCGCGACATCCCGATCGGCTCGATGTTGCCGGACGCCTGGATCACACCCATCGGGTACTTCGAGTGAGGCCCCGCGTGATAGTAGGAGTGGATCGCGAACGTCTTCTGGTGAAAGTTCTGCTTCTGGACACGCCACTTGATCGGGAAGACCCAGTTCATCGTGTGCGCCGCCCAGTTGCGGCCGAGCGCGCCCGAGCCGTTCGCGAGGCCCTTCTCGTGCTTGCTGGTGCGTGAACGCCAGAGCAGCAGCGGCGTCTCGCGCAGGCCCGCGCCCACGCCGACGATGCCGGTGCTCACCGTGACGTCCTGATCGTTGCGGCGCAGCTCGACGCCGGTCACGCGCGCGCCGTCGGGCGTCGTCAGGATGCGGATCGCCTTCGTGTTGGTGAAGACGCTGACCTTGCCGGTCGCGACCGCCGGCCGAAGCGCGCCGATCTCGGCGTCGACCTTCGCGTCGCGCGGACAGTAGTACGCGTCGCAGTGGCGGCAGAGCACGCACTTGCCGCCGTTCTCCGGGTCGTAGTCGATCGACCGCGGGATGTGGGAGACCTTGTGGCCGGTCTTCTCGGTGACGCGCTGGATCAGGTCGCGCGCCGGGCCCTGGTGCGGGATCGCGGCGTGCGGCCAGGGCGCGGATCGCGGCGGCTCGGTCGGGTCATTGTCCGACGAACCGTGGACCTTGAAGAGCTTCTCGGCCTCGCAGTAGTGCGGCTCCAGGTCGGCGTAGGTGATCGGCCAGCCCGGCGAGACGCCGCTCTCCATATCGATGTCGTTGAAGTCCGTCTCGCGGAGCCGGTACATCGCGGCGCCATAGGCCTTCGTCTGCCCGCCGACGACCGGACGATCGAAGTAGTAGAAGTGCAGCGGGGCGAGGTCCTTGATCTCGGGGCGCAGGTAGTCGCCGCGCTCGATGACCGCGACGCTGAGGCCACGCTTGGCCAGGCCGTAGGCGAACGTGCTGCCGCCGATCCCCGTCCCGATGATGACCGCGTCGTAGCTCGATTTGATCTCGTCGTTGCCCACTGCTTCTTGCTCACCTTTCTAGAATTCGCGCGTCACGCCCGGACCACCGGATCCGCGTCGGGCTGTCGCTTGAGCGGTGTCGCCGGGACCGCCGGTCGCGGCGCTGGCGCCGGCGTCCGCAAATAACGCGCCAGGCTGCGCAGCGTCTCGATCACGCCGATCGCCGCCGCGAGCACGGTCAGCACCGGCCCGAAGCGAACGCTGGCGAGCGCGCCCGCCAGCAAGGCGATCTCGACCCACAGGCTGGCGGCCCACGAGAAATCCGTGACGCGGCGGTTGGCGGCGTAGTTGTCCAGCGCCCCCCGCGCCATGTCGACGGACAGCAGAACGATCACCGGCAACGCCGGCAGGCGCGTGCTGCCCAGCGCGATCATCGCGACGATCGGCATCGCGAAGCCGGCGACCAACCGGACGGCGTGCAGGCCGCGAAACGGGTCCGGCCGCAGCAGCTCGCGGAAGCCGACGACGACGTAGTCGAGCGCGCTGTACCAGGTCATCGCGACGACGAATCCCAGCACGGTGATGCGCGTGACCTCGGGGCCGCCCAGCACCGCGGCGGCGAGGAAGCCCACCAGCACCGTCGCCGCGAACTCGATCGGCCGGAAGCGGCGCCGCGGGGTGAGCCGCAAGATCACCATCGTCAGCAGCGCCGCGCCCAGCGGCACCGCGAACAGCGTGATCAGGTAGCCGCGCGCCGCGACGATGGGCGACAGCACGACGAAGCCGATGCCCAGCATCTGCACCCAGGTCTTCGCTTTCGCGGCGTTGGTGCTGGGCAAGCGCCGGCCGCGCAGCTCCAGGCTGGATCGCAAGACGGTGACGCCCAGCTCGCGCGCCAGGATCGCCGCCGCGACCCACCACGGGATCGCGCCGCGATCGGCGCAGATGCCGTACGTCACGACGATGAACACCTTGTCGGCGACCGGGTCCAGCAGCGACCCGAGAACGGTCACGCCGTGCTTGCGCGCCAGGTAGCCGTCGACCGTATCGGTCAGGCCGATCAGCGTCCCCAGGATGACGGCGAAGATGCGCATCTGCTCATCGCCGTAGGCGAGGGCGCCGACGAACGGCAACCCGATCAGCCGGGCGATGGTGACCTGGTTCGCGGTGATGCGCATCCGCGCGAAAGTTAGCGGCCGGACATGCCCCCGGTCAACTGAACGGCCACGAAATTGACTCAAACGTCGTCGGGGGACCCGTCGCCTTTCTTCACCGTTTCGCAGTTCCAGCGCACGGCGGAGATTCGCCAGCCGTCATTTCCGCAGGAATTGCCGTAGCCATAGGCCGACTCCGTGGTGCCCGGCGAGATCTCCAGGTCGGCCGAGCTCGGCTCTGCCTTGCCGTCGCTGCCGCAACGGACCTCCCACGAAATCGCGCACTTGACCGGCCCGTGGCAGCAGTTGCGCAGCTCCATCCGCAGGCCGCCGTCCTCGATCAGCCTCTGCTGCCGGTACTTCATGCACGCATTGACCGACTCCAGCTTCTGGACCGGTCCCCGGGCCGGTCTCTTCGCAGATCTCGAGCCTTGTGCCGCCGAATGCCCGGACGCGACCGTGGCCGCGACCAGCACCGCCAGCACCGCCATCAGCGGTCGCCGCATTGCTGCCCTCCGGATCGAAGGACAACGCCCCGTCGGCCGGGTTCCCGGATCAGGTCTCGGGGAGCGGGATGAACTCCTGGTCGTCGCCGGGCACGAGCGGGAACGGACCGTCGGGCGCCCCGCGCCGTTCGCGCCAGTCGCGCTTCGCCTGCTCGATGCGCGCCTCCGAGCTGGACACGAAGTTCCACCAGATATGCCGCGGCTCGGGGAAGCGATCGCCGGCGAGCAGCACGAAGCGGCTCGGGACCTCGGCCCGCAGGTGCGCGCGGTGTCCGGAACGGAGCACCAGCATGTGCCACCGCCGGCAGCGCTCCGCGCCGCAGACCAGCTCGCCCTCGACGACGTAGGCCCCGCGATCGCCGACGTCGTCGGGCAGCTCGATCGTCGCGCCGGCCTCCAGCGCGACGTCGACGTAGGCCAGCCGCGAGAACGTCTTCACGGGCGAGCGCAGGCCGAACGCCTCGCCCGCCAGCACGCGGACGGTCGCGCCGGGCAAGCGCAGCGAAGGCAGCGTGTCGGCCGGGTGGTGGTGAAACTCGGGCGCGGTCTCCTCGTCGGCGCGCGGCAGGCCGACCCACAGCTGGATGCCGTGGACCGTCGACCCGGCGGCACGCAGCGCCGCGCCGGTGCGCTCGGAATGAACGATGCCGCGCCCGGCGGTCATCCAGTTGATGTCGCCGGGGACGATCGGCTGATGCGATCCGAGGCTGTCGCGGTGCACGATCTCGCCAGCGAACAGGTACGTGACGGTCGCGAGGTTGATGTGCGGGTGCGGGCGCACGTCCATGCCCTGCCCCGGCGCGAGGCCCGTCGGGCCGAAGTGGTCGAAAAAGACGAAGGGCCCGACGGTGTGCTGGCGCGACGCGGGCAGCAGGCGGCGCACGACGAACCCACCCAGATCGCGGTCGCGCGGCGTCAGGATCGATTCGATCTCGGGTTCGACGGGAACGGGAATCGGGGTCTCCTGCGGATCGGCCGTCGGACGCCAGCTCATGGCACCCGAACATCGTCATCTTCGCACCGGGCGTCAATCAATGCGCGCGACGGTTCGGGGTGCCTTCACCGACGGAATACAGCTATCCGGGCCACTACCGGCCGGTTAATACTCTAGGTTGTAGGTCCTTAACTTTTGGAGGTCTTCATGCTCGCCTGCCGTCCCCCCCGGCCCGCGCGTCTCGCTTCGTTTGTGCGCCTGCTTGCGCCGATCGTGCTGTTCCAGCTGGGCAGCGGCTGCTCGTCGGGCGGTTCCGACGGCACCGGCACCGCCGGCACGTCGGGCGGCTCCGCAGGGACGACCGGCTCCGCTGGTACGTCGGGGGACGCGGGCACGTCGGGCAGCGCGGGCACCACGGGCAGCGCCGGGCGCGGCGGCACCACCGGCTCCGCCGGCACGTCGGGGATCGCGGGCAGCGCCGGCGGCACCAGCGGCTCCGCAGGACGCGGCGGCACCACCGGCTCCGCAGGGAGCACGGGTGGTAGCACCACGGGCGGTTCGGGCGGCAACAACGCGACGGCCGGAACGGGCGGCGCCACCGCCGGCACGTCGGGCACCACGGGCAGCGCCGGGCGCGGCGGCACGACCGGCAGCGCCGGAACAACGGGCAGCGCCGGCACCACGGGAACCGGCGGCTCGACGACGATGTCGGCCTGCGGCGCGGGAGCGCCCAGCGCGCCCGCCGGCGGCGCGAACTTCCCCTTCCCCCAGCACCGCGCGTCGAGCACCTGCATCTACCCGCCCACGTGCACCGACGCCGACATGATGGCGGGCTGGGCCGCGTACAAGTCGGCGCTGATCGTCGCCGACGGATCCGACGGATCGATGCGCGTG
>Ga0207661_10002385_pt1 | contig 12935 bp, 13 predicted proteins | sample KBSC713LmetaG_FD_184337 | JGI IMG/M metagenome (GOLD analysis project Ga0207661, IMG submission 184337) | Corn rhizosphere microbial communities from Kellogg Biological Station, Michigan, USA - KBS C7.1-3L metaG (SPAdes) (version 2) | ecosystem: Host-associated > Plants > Roots > Rhizosphere ... | reverse complement strand
CATGGCCCGGCTCGTCGAGCGCAAGGCCGTACAGAACATCAAGGCGGCCAAGAAGATGGTCGACTCGATGATCCCGGAGGTCTGGGACGTGCTCGAGGAGGTCATCCAGGAGCACCCGGTCCTGCTCAACCGCGCGCCGACGCTCCACCGCCTGGGTCTCCAGGCGTTCGAGCCCGTGCTCGTGGAGGGCAAGGCGATCCAGGTGCACCCGCTCGTCTGCCACGCGTTCAACGCCGACTTCGACGGCGACCAGATGGCGGTCCACCTGCCGCTGTCGGCCGAGGCGCAGGCGGAGGCGAGGATCCTGATGCTGTCGTCGAACAACATCCTGTCGCCGGCGCACGGGTCGCCGCTCGCCACTCCCACCCAGGACATGGTGCTGGGCGCCTACTACCTCACCTACGGGCCGGGCCCGGAGGAGCTGGAGACGCTCGAGCAGAAGGTCCAGGCCGGCAAGTGGGACGAGAAGAAGGACGGCAAGCGGCCGCACGTGTTCCGCTCGGCGCAGGAGGCCGAGCTCTCCTATGAGCACGGCATGGTCGACCTGCATGATCTCGCCGAGTACCGCCGCGCGGGCGTGGAGCATCACGTCCTCACCACGGTCGGCCGGATCATCTTCAACGACCGTGTGGAGCGGGCGCTCGCGGAGGTGCTCGAGGACGAGTACGACCCCGCGGCGTACGAGTTCGTCAACCAGCCGCTGAAGAAGCGCGACATGAACAACGTCATCGAGCACCTCGTGGGCCGCTACGGCCCGTATGCGATCGCGCTCGTGCTCGACGCGTTCAAGGAGCTCGGTTTCCACTTCGCCACGCAGGCCGGCATCACGATCTCCAAGAACGACGTCGTGATCCCGCCGCAGAAGGAGGAGATCCTCAACCGCTACGAGACCGAGGTCGCTGAGATCCAGGACCAGTACGACATGGGTCTGATCTCGGGCGAGGAGCGGCACGAGGCAGTCGTCGAGAAGTGGAACGCGGCCACCGACGAGGTCGGGCAGGCCATGCAGGACAACCTCGACGTCCTCAACCCGGTGTTCATGATGGCCAACTCCGGCGCGCGCGGATCGTTCAAGCAGATCCGTCAGCTCGCCGGGATGCGAGGCCTCATGGCCAATCCGAAGGGCGAGATCATCGAGCGCCCGATCAAGGCCAACTTCATGGAAGGCCTGTCGGTGCTCGAGTACTTCATCTCCACCCACGGTGCCCGTAAGGGCCTCGCGGACACGGCCCTGCGTACCGCCGACTCGGGCTACCTCACCCGGCGCCTCGTGGACGTGGCGCAGGACGTGATCGTGCGCGCCGAGGATTGCGGCACGAAGGAGCACATCGGCCTGCCGGCGCAGACCGCGACCGGTGAGCCCAACGGGCAGATCTACGGTCGCTTCGCGGCCGAGGAGATCAAGACAAAGCGTGGCCGCGTGCTGGTCGAGAAGGACGCGATCATCACGCGCCAGGCCATCGATGACATCGTCGAGGCCTACGCGGAGGAGCCGTTCGAGGTGCCGGTGCGCTCGGTGCTCAAGTGCGAGGCCGAGTCCGGCATCTGCCAGCGCTGCTACGGCATCGCGCCGGCCACCGGCAAGCTCGTGGCGATCGGCGACGCGGTGGGCATCATCGCCGCCCAGTCGATCGGCGAGCCGGGTACGCAGCTCACCCTGCGGACGTTCCACACCGGCGGCGTCGCCGGCGCGGACATCACGCACGGTCTGCCGCGCGTCGTCGAGCTGTTCGAGGCTCGTAAGCCGAAGGGCCTGGCCAAGCTGGCCGAGGTCGACGGCACCGTCTCGGTGGAGGACACCGAGAAGGCGCTCAAGGTGATCATCACCGACGCCTCAGGCGAGGAGCACGCCTACACGTTCCCGCGCCGCACGCGACTGTTCGTGCAGCCCGGGGACAAGATCAAGGCGGGCACGCAGCTCAACGAGGGGTCGATCTACCCGCACGAGCTGCTCGACATCCGCGGCCGGACTGACACCGAGCAGTACCTCGTCGCCGAGGTGCAGAAGGTCTACCAGTCGCAGGGCGTGGACATCAACGACAAGCACATCGAGATCATCATCCGCCAGATGATGAAGAAGATCCGCGTCGAGCAGAAGGGCGATACCGGCTACCTGCCCGGCCAGCTTGTCGATCGCCACGAGTTCCTCAAGGTCAACGCCGACACCAAGAAGGCCAAGGGCGAGCAGGCGCTGCACGAGGAGGTCATCCTCGGCATCACCAAGGCGTCGCTGGCCACGGACTCCTTCCTGTCGGCCGCCTCGTTCCAGGAGACCACCAAGGTGCTCACGGACGCGGCGCTCGAGGGCAAGACGGACCGTCTGCTCGGCCTCAAGGAGAACGTGATCATCGGCAAGCTCATCCCGGCCGCCACCGGCCTGCGCCGGTACCGGCGGCTCGAGATCGAGCCCACGGAGCCGATCCCGCGTCCCACGCCGGACGAGATGGGCCTGCTCGACGAGACGGAGCTCGCAGCCGAGCTCGGCCTCACCGGCGACGGCGACCTCGAGGGCTTCAGCTTCGGCGATGGAGGCAATGGCGAGGCCTTCGGCGAGGAGCTGGCGGACCTCGCGCTGCCACCGGCAGACGACGAGAAGGAATAGCTGAGAACGGGGCCGCGAAAGCGGCCCCGTTTCTTACCGTCGCGTCTCCTCGCGCGCGTGTAGCTGTGCACGTGTGCGCACGGCGCTAGAGCGAGTCGGCCCACTCGATCAGCAGGTTCACCAGCTCGTCGGTGAGCCCGCTGTGCGACTCGGTGCGCACGAGCAGGGTCGGTTCCTCGCGCTCCGCGGCCCAGCGCTCGCACTCCTCGTCCAGGAAGTCATCCACCCAGGCGGCGGGCCGCCCGCGCGCGTATTCGTCGATCGCGCCAACTTTCCAGTGGGCGGAGCCCCAGACCGCCTGGCGATCGAAGCTGATCACCGGCAGCTCGGCAACCTCGAGCCGCAGGAGGTGGGGGAGGTACTCGTTCGCCCGCTCCTCCCAGCCGGTGGCCCAGACCAGCTCAAAGCGTTCGCTCAGGCGGGTCAGGCGAGGTCCACAGGCTGTGTTGATGCAGTGCATCACCCCGTCGACGAAATGAAAGCTCCCGGGAGGAGGCTCGCTGGACGAAAAGCCGAAAAGACTTATGACGCCATCGACATCGACGAACAAAATGGGCCGTTTGCTGGATGTTTGGTTCACCGGTTTCGCAAAGACTTAACGATGGGTACAACGCAGTCACGTGTTCACCAGCTATGGTGGACGGACCCGGAGGCGCTTCGCGCTCAAGCTAGAAGGCACAGAAGCCGATAGCTCGAATAGCGGCAGGGAGTTGTCGCCTCTTCTATCTCTATGACAGTAGAACTGGGCATTCTGCTGGCGCTCTTTTGCGCGCTGGCCACAAATCTTGGCTTCCTCTGGAAGCACCGCGGCGCCTGCGCCGCGCCCGATGTGGACTGGAAGCATCCGGTTCGCAGCGCGATCGAGCTGTACAGCTCCAAGTGGTTCGCCCTCGGCATGCTGGTGGCCACCGGCGCCTGGGGCTTCCACGTGGCCGCCATGGCGATGGCTCCGCTCTCGATCGTCCAGACCGTGATCTCGGGCGGCCTCGTCTTCCTCACCGTCCTCGCCGAGCGCTACTTCGGCTTCCAGGTCGGTAAGCGGCAGTTGCTCGGCGTGGGCCTCATGGCCGCCGGCCTCGTGCTCCTCACGCTCACCCTCCCGCACACGGGCAGCGCCCACAACCACTACTCGCTCGTGGGCATGTCGATCTTCGAGTCGGTGCTCCTGTTCGTGGGCACGATGATGGTGCTCTCGCCAAAGTTCGGCGCCCCGCACGAGCACCACGGGCTGTTCCTGGGCGGCGCCTCAGGCATTCTCTTCGGTGTGTCCGACGTGTCGATCAAGGCGCTCACCGGCGCGATCGGCCACGACGGCATCCTCGGCCTCTTCTCGCCCTGGCTCGCGGTGGCCATCGCCGCCAGCGTGATCGCGTTCTACGCCTCGGCCCGCGGCCTGCAGGTCGGCGACCCGGTGCCCGTGATCACCCTCACGAGCGCCGGCGCAAACGTCTCGGCCATCGCCGGCGGGATCATCGTCTTCGGCGATCCGATCGCCACTCACCCGCTTGGCATCGTGCTTCAGAGCATCGCCTTCATCCTGGTGATCGCCGCCGCCGCGGTGATGCCGGCGCCGATGCGGGCGGCCGAAGCCGTCGCTGCCACGACGGCTTAGCGCCCAGGGTCCACAGTCCACGGTCCGCAGTCCGGCAGAGCTTTGCCTCGGACCGCTGCTAGCATCCCGCGCCGTGCCAAGCATCAACCAGCTCGTCCGCAAGGGCCGCAAGAAGCCCAAGAAGAAGGTGGCCACGCCGGGCCTCAAGTCCGGGCAGGGGCGCAAGAAGCGTCTGGCGGCGCCCCAGCGTCGCGGCGTCTGCACGCGCGTCTACACCACCACGCCCAAGAAGCCGAACTCTGCGCTCCGCAAGGTCGCGCGCGTGCGGCTCACCAATGGCATGGAGGTCACCTCCTATATCCCGGGCGAGGGGCACAACCTCCAGGAGCACTCGGTCGTGCTCGTGCGAGGCGGCCGCGTGAAGGATCTTCCGGGCGTCCGCTACAAGGTCGTCCGCGGCACCCTCGACGCCGCAGGCGTGAGCGACCGCAAGAAGGCTCGCTCCCAGTACGGCGTCAAGGCGAAGTAACGAGATGCCGCGCAGAGCAGCCGCAGGAATCCGCCCGATCGACCCCGACTCCGTCTACGGGTCGCGCCTCGTGCAGCAGATCATCAACAAGGTGATGGTCGCGGGCAAGAAGTCGCTGTCCGAGCAGATCGTCTACGACGCGCTCGACATCCTCTCCAAGCGTTCCAACAAGGAGCCGGTGGAGTCGCTCGAGCAGTCGATCGCCGCGCTCACTCCCAACCTCGAGGTGCGCTCCCGCCGCGTGGGCGGCGCCACCTATCAGGTGCCGGTGGAGGTTCCCGCCCGCCGCGCCCGCACGCTCGCGGTGCGCTGGCTCGTGGAGTTCTCCCGCGGCCGTCGCGAGAAGACGATGGCGGAGCGCCTGGCCGGCGAGCTCCTCGACGCCCAGTCCGAGCAGGGCGGCGCCTACAAGCGCAAGGAAGACATCTACCGCATGGCGCAGGCGAACAAAGCGTTCGCGCACTACAGGTGGTAGGTCACAGCACCTAGTTGACCGCGCTCCTGCGGCGAGGCTCGACGTCCTCCCAGGAGGGGCACGGCCGGATCGGCTCCATCCACGCCTACTCGAGCCGGCGGCGGGCGCTCAGAGAAGCCAAGAAGACAGCGGCACTATCGGACGGCTCGTCGCCGCCGGCCGAAGAACAGCCGTAAGAGCCCGGCGCCCACCACGAGTGCGGCGCCACCGATCTCGAGCCAGAAGCCGGCGCCTGGCTTGGCCGTGGCGCTCGAGAACTGGTCGCCCACGATGCCGGTCTTGTGGATGTCCGGGAGGTCCACGGCGAGCACGATCACGAGCGACGCGAGCCCGAGCACGAGCAGCGCGATCCCCGCCGGCCGGCTCTCGCCGATCGCGGCCCCCCAGGCCATCACGAGAGCGATCGCGCCCAGCACGGCGAGCGCGTAGCCGTGGTGCCCGCCGCCGCTCGTGGAGCACGCGTCGCGGAGGTTGGGCGAGGCCAGATCGCTGCAGCTCGCGGTGACCACCTCCACGTGGTAGAGCGTCAGGAAGTCGCTCACTATCAGGAGCAGACCGCCGGCTCCGCCGAGCCCGAGAATTGCCAGGCGGGGAGCGCCGAAACGCCCCAAGACAGCCGAAACCCCTCTGCTAGAGTTCTCTCCCGCTCGCGGCACGACCGTCCGGCTGTCGTGAGGCTCAGTCACGGGAGGAGGCTGAGGGTCGGTTCATGAATATGGAGACCACTGCCACATAGACACCTGCCCCGGGCAAGACGCGCTGTAGCGAACGGGCCCGGAGGGGCCTTTTTTCTGCCCTGGAAGAAGCACATATGCCACGCGACATCTCACTAGACCACACCCGCAACATCGGGATCATGGCGCACATCGACGCCGGTAAGACCACGACTACCGAGCGCATCCTCTTTTACACCGGCCGCACCCACAAGATGGGTGAGGTCCACGAGGGCGCCGCGGTGATGGACTGGATGGAGCAGGAGCAGGAGCGCGGCATCACGATCACCTCGGCCGCGACCACCGCCCACTGGCGCGACTACCGCATCAACATCATCGACACGCCCGGCCATGTGGACTTCACGGTCGAGGTCGAGCGCTCGCTGCGCGTGCTCGACGGCGCGATCGCCCTGTTCGACTCGGTCGCGGGCGTGGAGCCGCAGTCCGAGACGGTGTGGCGCCAGGCGGACAAGTACCGAGTACCGCGCATCGCTTACATCAACAAGATGGACCGCATCGGCGCGAACTTCGCCGCCGGCGTCCAGACGATGATCGACCGGCTCGGCGCCCACCCGGTCCCGATCCAGCTGCCGATCGGAGCCGAAGCAGACTTCCGCGGGATCGTCGACCTCGTGCGCGAGCGCGCCGTCGTCTACAAGGACGACCTCGGCCAGGAGGTCGAGGAGACCGACATCCCGGACGATCACAGGGACGTTGCGCACGAGGCGCGCACGCACCTGATCGAAGCGATCGCCGACTACGACGACGAGCTGATGGAGGCCTACCTCTCCGACGAGGCGATCGACGTCGACCGCCTCAAGGCCGCGATCCGCAAGGCCACGCTCGACATCTCGATGACGCCCGTGCTGTGCGGCTCCTCGTTCAAGAACAAGGGCGTGCAGCCGCTGCTCGACGCCGTGATCGACTACCTCCCGAGCCCGCTCGACGTTCCGCCGGTGGAGGGAATCGAGCCGGGCAAGGACGAGGAGAACGGGCATCCGATCCCGCGCAAGGCCTCGGACGACGAGCCCTTCTCGGCGCTCGCGTTCAAGGTCATGTCCGACCCGTTCGTCGGCAAGCTCACCTACTTCCGCGTCTACTCCGGCAAGCTCTCCTCCGGCTCGCGCGTGCTGAACGCGAACACCGGCCGCACCGAGCGCGTGGGCCGCATCCTGATGATGCACGCCAACCATCGCGAGGACCAGGACGAGGTGTACGCGGGCGACATCGCCGCCGCCGTCGGGCTCAAGCAGACCTCCACGGGCGACACGCTGTGCGCGCCCGACGCCGCCGTGCGCCTCGAGACGATGACCTTCCCCGAGCCGGTGGTGCATCTGTCGATCGAGCCGAAGACCAAGGTCGACCAGGAGAAGATGGCCACCGCGCTGGCGCGTCTCGCCGAGGAGGACCCCACCTTCAACGTGCGCACCGACGAGGAGACCGGCCAGACCGTGATCTCCGGAATGGGCGAGCTCCATCTCGAGGTGCTGGTGGACCGCATGAAGCGCGAGTTCAAGGTCGAGGCCGCGGTCGGTCGGCCGCAGGTGGCCTACCGCGAGACCGTGCGCGGCACCGCCGAGAAGGTGGAGGGCAAGTTCATCCGCCAGACTGGTGGCTCGGGCCAGTACGGCGTCGTCTACATCAACCTGGAGCCGGCGCCCGGCGAGGGCTTCGACTTCGTCAACAAGATCAAGGGCGGCTCGATCCCGTCGGAGTTCATTCCGGCCGTCGAGAAGGGCATCGAGGAGGCGCTCGAGACGGGCGTCAAGGCCGGCTTTCCGATGGTCGACGTCCGCGCGACACTCACCGACGGCAAGTACCACGACACGGACTCGTCGGAAGTGGCCTTCAAGATCGCCGGCTCGCTGGCCCTCAAGGAGGCAGCCAAGCGCGCCAAGCCGGTTCTGCTCGAGCCCGTGATGGCAGTCGAGGTGGTCACGCCGCAGGAGTTCCTCGGCGACGTGATCGGCGACCTCTCACGCCGCCGCGGCCGCGTGGAGGGCCAGGAGCCGCGAGGCAACGCCCTCGCCGTCAAGGCCAGCGTCCCGCTTGCGGAGATGTTCGGCTACGCCACGGACCTCAGGTCCAACACGCAGGGCCGGGCCAACTACACGATGCAGTTCGACCGCTACGAGGAAGTGCCAAACAACCTCGCGGAGGGAATCGTCGAGCACCGCACCGGCGAGCCGGTGGGAGCCAGCGCATAAAGAGTATGTTTCTTGGGTTCGCCTTCTGGCGGCCCGCCTAGAGCTTTTTGAAAGGAGCGACAACCAGTGGCGAAGGAGAAGTTCGAGCGCGATAAGCCGCACGTCAACGTAGGCACGATTGGTCACATCGACCATGGCAAGACCACGCTGACGGCGGCCATCACCCAGGTGCTCGCCGAAAAGATGGGCGGCGAGGCGATGTCGTTCGACCAGATCGACAACGCGCCCGAAGAGAAGCAGCGCGGCATCACCATCGCCACGTCGCACGTCGAGTACCAGACGGAGAACCGCCACTACGCGCACGTCGACTGTCCGGGTCACGCGGACTACGTGAAGAACATGATCACGGGCGCCGCGCAGATGGACGGCGCGATCCTCGTGGTCTCCGCGGCCGACGGGCCGATGCCGCAGACGCGCGAGCACATCCTGCTCGCCCGCCAGGTGGGCGTGCCGTACATCGTCGTGTTCCTCAACAAGGCGGACATGGTGGACGACCCCGAGCTCCTCGAGCTCGTGGAGGTCGAGGTTCGCGACCTGCTCTCCGAGTACGACTTCCCGGGCGACGACATCCCGTTCATCATTGGCTCGGCGCTCAAGGCCCTCGAGGGCGACGAGGAGGCCAAGGGCAAGATCATCGAGCTCGCGGCCGCTCTGGACGAGTACATCCCGGAGCCTGAGCGCGACCTCGACAAGCCGTTCCTGATGCCGGTCGAGGACGTCTTCTCGATCACGGGCCGCGGCACCGTCGCCACCGGCCGTATCGAGCAGGGCATCGTCAAGACCGGCGACACCGTCGAGATCGTCGGCATCCACCCGGAGACCTCCAGCACGGTCGTCACCGGTGTCGAGATGTTCCGCAAGATCCTCGACGAGGGCCGCGCAGGCGACAACGTGGGCTGCCTGCTCCGCGGTACCAAGCGTGAGGAGATCGAGCGCGGCCAGGTGCTGTGCATCCCGGGCTCGATCACCCCGCATACCAAGTTCAAGGCGGAGGTCTACTGCCTGAAGAAGGAGGAGGGCGGCCGCCACACGCCGTTCTTCTCGGGCTACCGCCCGCAGTTCTACTTCCGCACGACGGACGTCACCGGCGTCGCCAACCTGCCCGAGGGCACGGAGATGGTCATGCCTGGTGACAACGTGCAGATGTCAATCGAGCTGATCCAGCCGATCGCCATGGACCAGGGTCTCCGCTTCGCGATCCGCGAGGGCGGTCGCACGGTCGGCTCGGGGGTGGTGACGGAAATCGTCGAGTAGCACCGCTCGTTAGAGACACGAGCTTTCGGGGGCGGGCCCCAAGTAGCAACCGGGCCCGCCCTCGGTGCGTCCTAAGGAATCAAGTTGGCAGCGATTACACAGAACAAGATCCGCATCAGGCTCAAGGCCTATGACCACTCGGCGATCGAGGCGGCCGCCAAGGAGATCGTCGAGACGGCCGAGCGCACTGGCGCCACGGTGTCCGGGCCGGTACCGCTGCCCACCGAGAAGAACGTGTACTGCGTGATCCGCAGTCCCTTCAAGGACAAGGACTCGCGCGAGCACTTCGAGATCCGGACGCACAAGCGGCTGATCGACATCCACCAGCCCACGCCGAAGACGGTCGACTCGCTCCAGCGGCTGGACCATCTGCCGGCCGGAGTCGACATTCAAATTCAGCTGGTCTGATCCCGATATGGCGGCACTACTCGGGAAAAAGATCGGCATGACCCAGCTTTTCGGGGAAGACGGCCGCGTGGAGCGCGTGACCGTCATCGAGGCAGGCCCCTGCCACGTCACCGCCATTCGCACGAACGACCGCGACGGCTACGAAGCCGTGCAACTCGCGTTCGGCGAGGTCAAGGAGAAGCGGCTGACGAAGGCCGAGCTCGGCCACCTCAAGAAGGCCGACGCGCCGGCGCTTCGCCACGTGTGCGAGTTCCGCGACGAGGCCGGCGAGCTCACCGTCGGCGAGACCGTGACCGTCGAGGCCTTCGAGAAGGGCCAGAAGATCAAGGTCTCCGGCACCTCCAAGGGCAAGGGCTTCCAGGGCACGGTCAAGCGCCACAACTTCAGCCGCGGTCCGGTCACGCACGGCTCGCACAACGTACGCGCGCCGGGCTCGATCGGCGCATCCGCCACGCCGTCGCGCGTGTTCAAGGGCATCCGCGGCCCGGGCCAGATGGGCAACGAGCGCGTCACGCAGCGCGGACTCGAGATCGTCGACGTGATGGCCGACCGCAACCTCCTGCTCGTCCGCGGCTCCGTGCCGGGGCCTCGCGGCGGGACCGTCGAGATAAGGAGCGACTCCTGATGGCCGCTCCCAAGGCCCAGGTGCTCGGTCAGAAGACCGGCAAGGCCGACCTCGACGCCGCCGTGTTCGGCGAGACCTTCCACATGTCGCTCGTCCATGAGGCCGTGCGCGCGGAGCTCAACGCGCGCCGCCGGGGCACCTCGTCCACCAAGACGCGCGGCGAGGTGGCGATGACGGGCGCCAAGGCGTTCCGCCAGAAGGGCACCGGCCGCGCACGCGCCGGCGCGCTGTCCACGCCGTCGCGCATCGGCGGCGGCATCGCGTTCGGCCCCAAGCCGCGCGGCTACACGGTCAAGGTCAACCGCAAGGCGCGCCGCCGCGCGCTGCGCGCCGCGCTCTCGCTCCATGCCGAGCGCGGCACGCTCGCAGTTCTCGACCCGGGCAATTTCACAGAGCCTTCCACCAAGAGCGCCGCCGAGGCGCTCTCCTCGTTCGGCGAGGGCCGGGCGCTCGTGGTGCTCGGTCGCGAGGGCGAGGAGAACTGCGCCAAGTCCTTCCGCAACATCCGCGGGGTCACGGTGCTGCCCTCGGACGACGTGGGCGTGGCGGACATCATCGGCGCCGCCCGGCTCGTGCTGTCGCAGGCCGCGCTCGACCGCCTCACACAGCTTGCCGCGAAGGAGAGCTCGTCGTGAACCCGCGCTCGGTGATCATCCGCCCAATCGTGTCGGAGAAGAGCTACGCGCTTCTCACGGCCAACAAGTACACGTTTCGCGTCCACCCGGACGCCCACAAGACGCAGATCCGCCAGGCGGTGGAGGAGATCTTCAGCGTGCGCGTGCGCGACGTACGCACGATGAGCGTCAAGTCCAAGCCCAAGCGCCGCGGCGTCACGTTCGGCCGTACGCGCGAGTGGAAGAAGGCCGTGGTCCAGCTGCATCCTGACGACCACATTGAGCTGTTCGAAGGCCAGGAGCTCGGCTGATGGCCATCAAGAAACACAAGCCCACGAGCCCCGGCCGGCGCTTCGCCACCTGGTCCGACCGCGCGGAGGTCACGCGCTCGGAGCCCGAGAAGTCCCTCGTTCGCGGTCTCACAAAGAGCGGTGGGCGCAACTCGTACGGCCGCATCACCTCGCGTCACCGCGGCGGCGGGGCCAAGCGCAAGTACCGCATCATCGACTTCAAGCGCACGAAGGACGGGGTCCCCGCCAAGGTCGCCTCGATCGAGTACGACCCCAACCGCACCGCCTACATCGCGCTGCTCCACTATGCCGACGGCGAGAAGCGCTACATCCTCGCGCCATCCCGGCTGCGGGTGGGCGCGATGGTCAGCTCCGGCCCGGACGCCGACATCATCGTCGGCAACGCGCTGCCGCTGCGCAACATCCCCACCGGCACCGTGGTCCACAACGTGGAACTCACCCCCGGCCGCGGCGGCCAGCTCGGCCGCTCCGCGGGCACGTCAATCCAGCTGATGGCGAAGGAGGGCGAGCGCGCCACCCTTCGTCTCCCCTCGGGCGAGATGCGGATGGTCAGCGTGGACTGCCGCGCCACCGTCGGCACGATCTCCAACGTGGAGCACCAGAACATCGACATCGGGAAGGCCGGCCGCAACCGCCACAAGGGCAAGCGTCCGCAGACCCGCGGCACCGCGATGAACCCCGTCGACCACCCGCACGGCGGCGGCGAGGGCTCGACCACTCCGGGCCGCCACCCGGTCACGCCCTGGGGCGTGCCCACGCTCGGCTATCCCACGCGCAGGAAGAACAAGCCGTCCGACCGCATGATCGTGCGTCGGCGCAGGAAGAAGAGGTAGTCGAGCTTTGAGCCGTTCATCCAAGAAGGGACCGTGGGTCGAGGAGCGCCTGATCAACCGCATCGAGGCGATGAACTCCTCCGGTCAGAAGCAGATGATCAAGACCTGGTCGCGCACATCCACGATCTTCCCCGAGATGGTGGGGCACACCATCGCCGTCCACGACGGCCGCAAGCACGTACCGGTGTTCGTGTCGGAGTCGATGGTCGGGCACAAGCTCGGTGAGTTCGCTCCCACGCGGCTCTTCCGCGGCCATGCCGGTTCCGACAGGGCGAAGATGCGATGACCGAGGAAGAGAAGCAGAGCAAGCCTCGGCGGAGTCGCCGTAAGAAGGAGGAAGCGCCCGAGGCCTCGGCGCCGACTGAAGCCGCCGCTGAGGAGTCCACGGTCCACAGTCCACAGTCCACAGGGCCGGAGCCCGAGGCCGAGTCCGAGCCGCAGTCCGAGCAGCCGGTGGCTGAGGAGCCCGAGGCTCCCGCCGAGGAGGAGGCCAAGCCCTCTCGTCGCCGTCGCTCCTCCGAGACCGCTGCTCCGGTCCACAAGAAGTCTCCGGCGCCAAAGGCTGCGGACGGCACCGTCGTCGTTCGCGCCCAGGCCAAGTACGTGCGGCATGCGCCGCGCAAGGCCCGGCTGGTGGTCGACCACATCCGCGGCAAGTCGATCGACGAGGCACGTGCCATCCTTCGGCACACGCCACGAGCGGCGGCCGTCGATGTGCTCAAGCTTCTCGAGTCGGCCGTGGCCAACGCGGAGAACAACCACGAGCTCGTCGCCGACGACCTCGTCATCCGCAAGGCCTACGTCGACGAAGG
>Ga0207661_10002384_pt1 | contig 12937 bp, 16 predicted proteins | sample KBSC713LmetaG_FD_184337 | JGI IMG/M metagenome (GOLD analysis project Ga0207661, IMG submission 184337) | Corn rhizosphere microbial communities from Kellogg Biological Station, Michigan, USA - KBS C7.1-3L metaG (SPAdes) (version 2) | ecosystem: Host-associated > Plants > Roots > Rhizosphere ... | reverse complement strand
AACAACGTGCGTTTGGGAGGACAGCTGCAAAAGGGCCGCCCTTATTGCCGCTGTAAGCGCCTAGTCCGAAGAGGCGCTTGAGGAAGACGAGTCCGATGAGGACTTGGACTCGGAGGACTTTGAGTCCGAGGACTTGGACTCCGAGGAGGACTTGCTCTCGGAGGACGCACCCTCAGAAGGAGCCGACCCCTTCCGCTTCTTCCCGTAATCGGTGTTGTAGAAGCCGGACCCCTTGAAGTGCACCGCCACGGGGTGAAACACCCGTTGCACGGGCGCCTCGCAAGTGCTGCAGCTCGTGACAGGGTCGTCGCTCATTCGCTGCATCACCTCGAAGGTGTGTCCCTTCTCGCAGCGGTACTCGTAGATCGGCATGGCACTCTCAGTATAGGAGTGCTAGCTGCTGGCTAGGCGGCCTTCTGAGCGAGCTCCTCGGCCGGCGGGCGCGGGGCCTCGAGGTCTTCGAGCAGCGAGATCTTCATCGACTGCCAGACGATCCAGGCCGTCACGTGGGACGTCGCCCGCAAGGCCAAGGTGACCATGCCGTCAACTTACCCACCGGCCCCGCCGGCAAACCGGGAGCCCACGCGGAGGATGCGGGGTGTTCGCGCCAGTCTTGGCGCGTCGGCGCTCACCCAGCGCCGTCGCTAGGGTTCCAGCCCGCATGAGCGACGTGGTCACCATGGAGAAGATCGTTGCCCTCTGCAAGCGGCGCGGCTTCATCTTCCAGTCCTCCGAGATCTACGGAGGACTGGCCTCGACCTACGACTACGGCCACTACGGAGTGCTGCTCAAGCAGAACGTGAAGAACGAGTGGTGGCGCAGCAACCTGCAGGAGCGCGACGACATGGTCGCCCTCGACGCCGCGATCCTCATGCATCCGCGCGTGTGGGAGGCGTCGGGCCACCTGGCGGGGTTCTCCGACCCGCTCGTGCAGTGCCTCGGCGAGTGCAAGCAGCGCTTCCGCGAGGACCATCTGCGCGAGGCGCAGCCCGAGGGCGAGCTCAAGTGCCCGGTCTGCGGCGGCGAGCTCTCGCCACCGCGCCAGTTCAACCTGATGTTCGAGACGAACATCGGTCCGGTGGTGGAGGAGGGCTCCACGATCTACCTGCGCCCGGAGACGGCGCAGGGCATCTTCGTGAACTTCAAGAACGTGCTCCAGTTCGCGCGCAAGAAGCCGCCGTTCGGCATCGCGCAGGTGGGCAAGTCGTTCCGCAACGAGATCACGCCCGGCAACTTCATCTTCCGCACGCGCGAGTTCGAGCAGATGGAGATCGAGTTCTTCGTGCCACCGGCCGACGCGCACGAGTGGTACCGGACCTGGTGCGACCTGCGCCTGACCTGGTACCAGAAGCTGGGCATCCGGCCCGACCACCTGCAGCTGCGCGAGCACGGACAGGACGAGCTGTCGCACTACTCGAGTGGCACCTCGGACATCGAGTACCTGTTCCCGATGGGCTGGTCGGAGCTCGAGGGAATCGCCAACCGCGGCGACTTCGACCTCACCCAGCACGCAAAGTTCTCGGGCGAGAAGCTCGAGTACGTGGACAGCGCGACGGGCGACCGCTACGTGCCCCACGTGATCGAGCCGTCGGCGGGCGCCGACCGCGGCACGCTCGCGTTCATGGTCGACGCCTATGACGAGGAAGAGGTGGAGGGCCGCGAGCGCGTGCTGCTCCGGTTCCATCCGCGGCTCGCCCCGGTGAAGGTCGCCGTGCTGCCGCTCGTGAACAAGGACGGCCAGCCGGAGCTCGCCCGCAAGATCTACGAGGACCTGCGCAAGCGGATGCCGGCGGAGTTCGACACGGGTGGCTCGATCGGCAAGCGCTACCGGCGCCAGGACGAGATCGGCACCCCCTGGGGCGTCACCGTGGACCACCAGACGATGGATGACCAGACCGTGACGCTGCGCGATCGCGACTCCCTCGCGCAGGACCGAATCGCGATCGACGCGCTGGGCGACGAGCTGGAGCGCCGGCTCGCGGCCGACTGGAAGTCGCCCAAGCTTGCCTGACGGCCTGCTCGCCCAGCTGAGCGACCCGCACATGCGCGTGGGTCCGGATGACGAGGGCTCAGGCGCGGCGCTGGAGGCGGCGGTCGCGGCGGTGGCCCAGCTCGATCCGGCGCCCGACGGTGTGCTCCTCAGCGGCGACCTGGCCGAGCATGCCCGCCCGGACGAATACGAGCGCGTACGCAAACTGGTCGCGCCGCTGCCCGTGCCGGTGTGGGCTCTGCCCGGCAACCACGACGACCTCGACGAGCTGCGGAGGTGGTTCGACACGCCCACGTCGGCCGTGGCGTGCGGCGGGCTGCGGTTGGTCTGCTGCGACAGCACCGTGCCCGGCTCGGACGCGGGCGCCTTCGGAGCCGAACGCCTCGGCCTCCTGGAGCAGGCGCTCGCCGAGCAGCCCAGCGCGCCTGTGATCGTCGCGATGCACCACCCGCCGATCGACATCGGCGTGGAGTTCGCGGACGCGATCGGACTGCCACGCGAGGACCGCGTCGGGCTCGCCCGGCTCCTGGATGCGCACCCGCAGGTCCAGCTCGTGGTGGCCGGTCACGTGCACCGCGGCGCGGTGGGACGCCTGGGCAGCCGCCCGGTATTCACCTGCCCGAGCGTCTGGCGCCAGGGAGCGCTCGACCTCCGCCCAGGCGCGCCGATGAGGCTGAGCGACGAAGGACCAGCCGTCGCGCTCCACGTTCTCGTGGAGGGCGAACTGGTGTCACACGTCCGGCCGGTCTGAGCGCTAGTCGTCAGCGCCGAGCAGAAAGCGCGCGGTGCGGATGCCCAGGTCGAACGCCTGGTCACTGTCCCACTCGGGGTCCGAGATGAGCTGCATCGTGAAGCCGTCGCCCAGGCCGAGCAGCACGGACGCCACGTCCTCGGGCCGCGAACGCAGGTTGACCACGCCGGCTTCCTGCTTCTCGCGCAGGGCTACGGCGATGTGATCGCGAGTCTGCTTGAAGAGCTGGGCCATCTCCACGCGCAGCTCCTCGTTGTGGCGCGAGGCGCTGAACATCTCGTAGATCACGGCCTGCGACGCGGGGTCCTCGGCGAGGAAGCTGCGCACCTGCGTGACGAGCACCTCGACAACGGCGTCGAGCGTGGTGGCCGACGCCAGGTTGCGCTCAAGGTTGGCCACGCGCAGCTCGGTGTCGTGCCGCACGACCTCCACGAGCAGCCGCTCCTTGGAGCCGAAGTAGTAATGCAGGAGTCCGCGCGAAACGCCCGCCTCGCGCGCCACGTGATCGAATGTCGCGCCCGCGGCCCCGCGGGTGCCGACGCTCTGGCGCATCGCCGCAACTATGCGCTGCGCCTTCTCGCTCTCTAGCTTGCGCTCCCCTTGCGCGGGCTGGGTTGAGGCCTCCATCGGCCCCACTCTAGTCGGACGGCCAGCCAGCGCAACCCTTCGTCGCCTTGTTGCAAGAGGTAGCCTCGCGCGGCGATGAAGCGGCCGCTCGTTCAGCTCGTGGCCACCGGCGGCACGATCGCCATGACCGGCACGCCCGCGCGGCCGGCGCTGAGCGGCGACGAGCTGGTGGCAGCGGTGCCGCAGCTCGAAGAGGTTGCGGAGCTGCGAGTGCACCAGGCGTCGAACGTGCCCGGCGTGAACCTCGACCCGGGCTCGATGGCGCGCGCGCTGAACGCGGCGTGGGAGGCGGTCGTGGCCGACGGCGCCGCTGGCGCGGTGATCACCCAGGGCACGGACACGATCGAGGAGACCGCCGAGCTGGCGCGCCTCACCTGGGGCCGCGACGAGCCGCTCGCGATCACGGGCGCGATCCGCACGGGCGGCTCGCTTGCCTCAGACGGCCCGCTCAACCTGCTGGACGCGGTGCGGTTCGCGGCGTCGCCGGACGCGCGCGGGCTCGGACCGGTGGTGGTGTTCGACGGACTGGCGCACCCGGCGGGCGAGGTGGTGAAGGCGCACTCGTGGCGCACGGACGCGTTTGCGAGCGAAGGCGGCCCGGTTGCCGAGATAGTCGAAGGTCGCGTGCGCCTTCGAGGCCACAGGCCACAGGCCACAGGCCACAGGGCTTTGTGCGATCCGGGTCATCTGGGTGCACGGCTCGGCGGCACTTACGTACCCATCGTCGCCGCCGCGGCGGGCATGGACTCGCGCGTGCTCGAGCAGGAGGCCGACGCGTTCGTGCTCATCGCGCTCGGTGCGGGCCACCTCCCCGAGGCGATGCTGCCGGGGGTGGACCGTCTCCTCGCGCGCGAGATCCCCGTGGTGATCTGCGCCCGTCCGGAACGCGGCGGCACGCTCGAGCGCACCTACGGCTTCGACGGATCCGAGACCGACCTGGCAGAGCGTGGCGCGATCCTCGCCGGCGGCGCGTCGGCGTGGAAGGCGCGCATCCGGGTGCTTGCGGCCCTCGCCCTCGGCCGCGACCCGCGCGAGCTGTTTTGACACAAACCGCCCCTTTGAGGTATGGCAACCGGCGAAGAGCGTGCTTACCTTGGATTTGTCTCTGCACATACAGGTGGGTACCTGGGGAGACACGATTAGGCGCAGGAAGCTTTTCGGGCGGGTCTGAATGACTCGCCCGAAGCCTTTTTTGAAACGAAAAGGGCGCCCGCTGGGCGCCCTCTCCGAAAGGTGAATCGGCGCCGGCTAAGAGGTGCTTCCGACCGGCGCCGCGTTGGTGCTGCTCTGCTCGGGCGAGGTGGTCGAGCTGTACTCGAACTCCTCTTCCGATCCGAACAGCGCGTCGAGCACCTTTGAGCGAAGACCCTCGTTGAGGGCGATCGCAAGACCCGCACCGACGACCAAAAGGAAGAGGCCGCGACGGCGCTTGCGCTTCTTGGGCTTGTTCGCGTTCCGCAACGAGTCAGCCGCCTCGCGGAGCGACGTCGCCGCCTCGCGGAGCTGCTTCTGGGTCTTCTTGTCCTCGGTAATGGCCTTGACCGGGCCCTTCCCGTTGGACATGCGCCCGTACGCCTTGCGCGCCGAGTCGTAGGCGGTCCGCACGTTCTCGCGCAGTTCCTCGTCCTCGACGATCCTGCGCACGTACGGGTTGTCCTTCACCGCCTTACCCGCGGCTACGGCGCCGGCTCCGGCCTTGGCGGCCTGGGTTTTTCTAGATGCCATGCGTCTCCTCGGGTCTTGTTGCCAGTGGGGAGACTACCCAGGTTCGCTGGTGCGAACCAGTTGGCAGTTGGCGGTTGGCGGTTGGCAGTGCGCAGAGACCACGGTCCTGCCAACTGCGAACTGCGAACTGCCTACTCCTCAAGCGCAAGCTTGAGGACCTGCTCGATCTTCGAGGCGAACTTGAAGTCGATGTCGCGCAGGAGGTGCGGCGGGAAGTCGTCGATGTCGGGCTCGTTCAGTCGCGGAGCGATGACGCACTTGATCCCAGCGCGTTGCGCGGCGAGCGCCTTCTCCTTCAGGCCGCCGATCGGCAGCACCTGGCCGGTGAGCGTGATCTCGCCAGTCATCGCGACGTCCGAGCGCACGGGCCGGCCGGTGACGAGCGAGACGAGCGCGGTGGTCATCGCGGTGCCGGCGCTCGGCCCGTCCTTGGGGATCGCGCCGGCCGGAACGTGCACGTGTATGTCGTGCTCGCGGAACCAGTCGTCCGGCTTCTCCGCGCCCCACTTGCGCGCGTTCGCCTTCACGTAGGAGAGCGCGGCTGACGCGGACTCCTTCATCACGTCGCCGAGCTGGCCGGTGACCTGCAGCCGGCCGTTGCCGGGGAACGCCGTGGCCTCGATGAACAGCACCTCGCCGCCCACCGGCGTCCACGCGAGCCCGGTGGCGACACCGGGCTGGCTCGTGCGCTTGGCCACCTCGTGCAGGAAGCGCTTCTTGCCGAGCAGCTCGCGCACCGTGCGCTCGCGGATCGAGCGCTTGCGGGTGCGCGTGCCCTCGGCGACGTCGCGGGCAACCTTGCGGCACACCGCACCGATTTCTCGCTCGAGGTTGCGCACGCCGGCCTCGCGCGTGTAGCCGTCGATGATCAGCTTGAGCGCGTCGTCGTCGAACTCGATCTTCGACTTGGTCAGGCCGTTGCGCTCGATCTGGCGCGGCACGAGGTAGCGCTTGGCGATCTGGAGCTTCTCCTCCTCGGTGTAGCCGGAGAGCTGGATGATCTCCATGCGGTCGCGCAGCGGCCCGGGGATCGGATCGAGCATGTTGGCCGTGGTGATGAACATGACGCCCGAGAGGTCAAACGGCATGTCCAGGTAGTGGTCGCGGAAGGTGGTGTTCTGCTCGGGGTCGAGCACCTCGAGCATCGCGCTCGCCGGGTCGCCGCGGAAGTCCGCGCCCATCTTGTCGATCTCGTCGATCATCAGGACCGGGTTGTTCGAGCCGGCGTCGCGCAGCGAGCGAATGATCACGCCGGGCATCGCGCCGATGTAGGTGCGGCGGTGGCCGCGGATCTCGGACTCGTCGCGTACGCCCCCGACTGAGATGCGCTCGAACTCGCGGCCCATCGCGCGGGCAATCGAGCGGCCGAGCGAGGTCTTGCCAACGCCCGGCGGGCCGACGAAGCAGAGGATCGATGAGCGCGCGTCGGGCTTGAGCTTGCGCACGGCGAGGAACTCGAGGATGCGGTCCTTGACCTTCTCGATGTCGTAGTGGTCGCGGTCGAGCACGCGGCGCGCCTTCTTCAGGTCGAGATCGTCGTCGGTGGCCTTCGACCAGGGCAGCGTGGCGATCCACTCGAGATAGCCGCGGATCACGCCGTGCTCCGGGGACTGCGACGGCAGCCGCTCGAACCTCGCGAGTTCGCGGTCGGCGACCTCGCGCGCGTATTCGGGGAGGTCCGCCTGCTCGAGCTGCTCGCGCAGGTCGTTCACCTCGGCCTGGACCTCGTCGGTCTCGCCGAGCTCCTCCTGGATCGCCTTGAGCTGCTGGCGCAGGAAGTACTCGCGCTGCGCCTGGTCCACCTCGGACTGGACCTGCGTCTGGATCTTCGTGCCGAGCGAGATCACGTCGAGCTCGCGCGCGAGGTACTGGGAGAGCAGGCGCAGGCGCTTGGCCACGTCGCGCTCCTCGAGCAGCTTCTGCTTCTCCTCCACGCTGATGCGCAGCGCACCGGCGATCATGTGAGCGAGCTCGGAGGGGTCGTCCAGGTTGGCGAGCGCAACCGACAGCTCCTCGGGCAGGTACGGGGTCTGCTCGATGATCTGGGCGAACGTGTTCTGGACGTTGCGCTTGAGCGCCTCCAGCTCGGAGGTCTGCTCGATGATGTCCGGCAGCTCCTCGATGCGCGCGATCAGGTACGGGCTCGTGGCCACGAAGTCCGCGAGGCGGACGCGCGATGTGCCCTGCACGAGGATGCGCAGGCTGCCGTCCGGCACCTTCATCATCCGTGCCACCACGCCGACGACGCCGACGTCGTAGAGGTCGTCGGGGCCGGGCTCGTCGAGCTCCTCGTCGCGCGAGGCGGCCATCACGAGCATGCGGTTGCCGCCGAGCACGTCGTTGACGAGCCGGACTGAGCGCGGCTGCGCGACGGCCAGCGGCGTGAGCGTGTCCGGGAAGGTGACGGCGTCCTTGAGCGGGAGCACCGGCAGCGCAGAAGGCACGGCGGGGGCGCCGTCGGGGCTGCCGTTCGGCCCCACCTGAGGGAGCTGGATCGTCACGTCAGTCGGACTCCATCTGCGGGCGTTCCCTGCCTTCGATCGGAACGCGCCGCACCGCCTCGTCCTGGCGGACGAGCGGGATGTCGATGCGCAGCACACCGTCCACGTAGTGCGCCTGGGCGCGGCTCGAATCGACATCGGCGCCGAGCTCCACCACGCGCCGGAACGGTCCCTGCTCGATCTCGATCTGCTGGTAGAGGCGTCCCTCGGCCTCCTGGGTGTGGCGCTCGCCGCTGATGAGGAGCTGACGGCCTCGGATCTCGAGGCCGACCTCGTCGATATCCACGCCGGCGAGGTCGACGTTCACGACGGCCTTTGGCGGGTCGCCGCAGTAGTAGACGTCCACGCGCGGCGAGAAGCCGCGCCGCGGAGCGAAGCCGCTCCGCTCGAACACGTCGCCGAAGAGCTCATCTATTTCCCGGCGCATGCGCTCGAAATTGGCGAAGGGGTCGTGTGCTTGGGGCATGGACCCAAGACTAATGACCGGGCTCTAGAGGCTGTAAACGGCTCCCTCGGACGCGACCTCGACCGGGCCGTCGAACACCGCGGCCGCCTCCTTGCGCGCCCACAGGTGATCCAGCTCGTCGGAGATGTGGGTGAGGACAAGCCGTGCAACGCCCGAGTCGCGGCCGTGCTCGCCCGCCTCGCGCGGAGTGAGGTGGCCGCGCTCCCCGTCTCGTTCCGGCCGCGGGAGCGTGGCCTCGATCAAGAGCAGGTCGGCGCCCTTGGCGAAGTGCTTGAGCTCGTCGGTGGGACGCGAGTCCGCGCCGAACACGAAGCGCCCGCCCCCGTTCGACGATTTCACGCAGATGGCGAAGGTCTCCTGGAAGTGCGGGACCTCGCAGAAGCTGAATGTGAAGGGCCCCACGCTCGGTGTGTCGTGGACCGAGTACTCCTCGAGCTCGAACGCGTTCTCGATCAGATCCTGGCTGCCCCACGCGCCGACGACCTTGCGGAAGGTCTCCTGTGCCTTGGGCGGCGCGATCAGCCTCGGGCGCGCCGGCTCGTTCGTGCCCGGCCAGCGGTCCACCGGCACGGGCTGCTGGCGCGGCGCGTAGGTGAGCGCGTACGAGTACGGAACGAGGTCGAGGAAGTGGTCGGCGTGCAGGTGCGAGATCAGCACGGCGTCCACGCGCGTGTAGTCGCGGTAGCGACGCAGCTTCGAGAAGACACCGTTGCCGCAGTCGATCAGGACTGTGACCCCGTCCTCCTCCAGCAGGTACCCCGAGCAAGCTCCCCCGGCGTCCTGCCAGGAGGGCGATTTGCCCAGCACGGTCAGGCGCATTGGGGAAATGTCGCATATTGCGGGCCTTCCGGACCGCGGTCAGCCGTTGGCCGTTGGCCGGGCTCAAGCGGCACCGTCCCACTTAGGTCCGCGTATTGCGGCTCTGGATGGGATGGTGGCCGGAACTGGGGCGAGCGTCAGCTCGGCTGCGGGAACGCGTAAGCCGTCCGCGTCCGCTCCGTGCGGAACACGAAGGCCAGCTGGCGCTCCGGCTCGAGGTTGCGCTCGGCGGGCCGGTAGGTCGTGCAGGGCTCCTGGAGCTTGAGCGCGCAGAGGCCGTTTTTCTGGAAGTAGCAGTCCTTGCAGCTCACGCGCTTAGCCATCGCCCTCTGGTGCCCCCTGAGTAGTTCGCCCTCTACGAGTCCCGGTGCGTCGGCGATCATTCTTAAACACTTCGCCCCCCTCGCGGGAGGCCGGTTCTCGCAAATGCCGCTGTTTTCTTCTCCCTGGAATTTGCAGGTTTTTGAGCCCGCCGGCGGGATTGCCCCGCTCTTTGCGTAGGTTTCTCGGATGCCTGAACTGGTGACCGGCGCGACCGGATACGTCGGCGGGCGGCTGATCGACCGGCTGCTGGCCGAGAGCCGCCCCGTGCGCGCGCTGGCGCGCAACCCCTCGCGCCTCGAGGCGCCGCCGGAGGTGCAGGCGGTGAAGGGGGACCTCGTGTCCGGCCGCGGGCTCACCCGGGCGCTCGACGGCGTGTCCACGGCCTACTACCTGGTCCACTCGATGGAGCCGGCCGCGGGCGCCGACGGCGACTTCGCGAGCCGCGACCGCATGGCGGCGGAGAATTTCGCGGCCGAGGCGGAGAAGGCCGGGGTCGAGCGGATCGTCTACCTCGGCGGCATCGTGCCGAGCAACCTCGACGGCGGCGAGCTCTCGCCGCACCTGTCATCGCGGCTGGAGGTCGAGCGCATCCTGCTCGAGGCACTTCCCAGGTCGACCGCCCTCCGCGCCTCCATCCTCGTGGGCGCGCGCTCGTCCTCCTTTCGCATCCTCGTGCGGCTGGTCGAACGCATGCGCGTGCTCCCCTTCCCCGCCTGGCGCGACCACCGCACCCGGCCGATCGACGAGCGCGATGCGATCGAGTATCTCGCGCGCACTCCGTTTACTCCCGGCGCCGAGGGGAAGTCTCTCGACATCGCGGGTCCTGACCTGATGTCCTACGGCGAGATGATCGAGCGAATAGCCGATCTGATGGGCGTCGGCCGCGTTCCGCTGCGTCTGCGCTCGTCTGCGACACCGGTCGCAAGCGCCATGGTCAGCGCGATCGTGGACCAGCCGCTCGAGCTCGTCCGGCCGCTCATGTACTCCTTGGAGCGTGACCTCCTGCCGAGGAACGATGCGGCACGGGAGCTCTACGGGGTGCGCGTCCACTCGTTCGACAGAGCTGTCGAGCATGCGCTGGCCGACTGGGAACGGCGCGAGGAGCTGGCGGCTCGATGAGGGTCGAGCGCAGGATCGAGATCAACGCTCCCGCCGAGCGGGTGTACGACCTGGTGATGGATCCGAGGCGCCTCGAGGACTGGGTGACGATTCACGCCGGGCTCAAGGACGCGCCCGCAGGCGACTTGAAAAAGGGCTCGGAGCTCGTACAGTGCCTGAAGCTCGCCGGCCGGCGTTTCGACGTCCATTGGGAGGTCGTGCAGGCGGAAAAGCCCAAGCGGGTGGTCTGGGAGGGGAAAGGACCGGTGCACTCGCGGGCGAAAGTTGTGTATGACCTCGACCCGGATGGAGATGGAAAGACGTGCTTCTCGTACATGAACGAGTACTCGATGCCGGGTGGTCCGCTGGGACGCATCGCCGCGGGGGCGCTCAAGCACACGGCCGAGCGGGAGTCGGAGCGGACGCTCGAGGAGCTCAAGCGGATCATGGAGTCCTAGCGTGAGCGCCCGCGAGGATCGCTGGTCCCCCTTTGCCCGGCCGCCGTGGCGCGATTGCCGCGCCGCCGCCGAGGCCGTGCTTCGCGCTCGCGAGCTCGAGGAGTGCGCGCTCGACGAGCTCACGCAGGAGCGCTACGCCGACGTGCGCGGGCGCAACCCGCACGTCGGCCTGCCGCGCGACACCACCATCGAGCGCGCATGCGGCTCGTGGACCAGTGCGCTCGAGCAGGCCTCCGCGCTCGCGTGCAGCGCCCTGCGCCTTAACTTCGTAACCGAGTAGCGCGACCTACAAGCTGGCCATCGCGTCGACCAGCTCCTTCACGGCCGCCGCGGACTTGGACAGCTGCTCCTTCTCGTTGTCCTCGAGGTCGATCTCGATGATCTCCTCGACGCCCTCCTTGCCGAGCCGCACCGGCACGCCGACGAACAGGCCGTCGATGCCGAACTCGCCTTGGCAGAGCGCCGCACAGGGCAGCACGCGCTTCTGATCGAAGATGATCGAGTCGCACATCTCGGCCACCGCGGCCGCGGGCGCGTAGAACGCCGAGCCCTTCTGCAGCAGCTTCACGACCTCGGCACCGCCGTCGCGCGTGCGCTGCACGATCTCCTCGATGCGGCTGTCCGCGATCTTCTCGCGGATCGGGATGCCCGCCACGTTGGAGAACGAGACGACCGGGACCATCGTGTCGCCGTGGCCGCCGAGCACGAAGCCCGTGACGTCGCGCACCGATACGCCGAGCTCCCAGGCCAGGAAGGTGCGGAAGCGGGCCGAGTCGAGCACGCCCGCCATGCCGATCACGCGCTGGCGCGGGAACTGCGACACGTCGAACGCGACGTGGCACATCGCGTCGAGCGGGTTGGTGACCACGATGACGATCGCGTCGGGCGAGCGGTCGGCCACCTGCTGCGCCACGCCGCCCACGATCTCCTTGTTCTTGGCCAGCAGGTCGTCGCGGCTCATGCCTGGCTGCCGCGGGAAGCCGGACGTGATGACGACGATGTCGGAGCCCGCCGTCTCCTCATAGCCGTTGGTGCCGACCAGAGTGGCCTCGTACCCCACCACCGGACCGGCCTGGTTCAGGTCGAGGCACTTGCCCTGTGGCATCCCCTCGACGATGTCCACCAGCACCACATCGGCGTAGTCACGTTCTGCAAGTCGCTGTGCAGTCGTTGCACCCACATTGCCTGCACCTACTACAGTTATCTTGTTCCGCATTACCTTTACCTTTATCTATTAATTTCGGATTCCTAAGGAGTGAAATGGCCGACTTCCTTGCCGAGAAGCGCGCCGAGATAGACGAACGGCTCAAGGAGCTCCGGCCGCTTCACGAGGAGTTCCTCAAGCTCGAGCGGGCCAAGGCCGCGCTCGACGGCGTGGACGACCGGCCGCGCCGCGGCCGCCCGCGTGGATCGACAAGCGGCAGCTCCGGCACCAGGCGCCGCCGGCGCAGGCGCGGTGGCACGCGCGGCGACGAGGCGCTGGCCCTCATCCGGCAGAACCCCGGAGTGACCGTTAGCGAGCTGGCGCGGATGATGAACATCGACCCTCCCAATTACCTGTACCGGGTGATGGCCAATCTCCAGGCCGACGGTGCGGTGACCAAACAGGGCAAGGGTTACGTCGCCACCTAGCCGCGTTACGCGGCCACCTTCTCCATCTTCGCGATGATCGCGTCGGCGAACTCGGACGTGCCGACCGCCGACGGATCGTCGCGGCTCGGCTTCATGTCGTAGGTCACGGACTCGCCCTCGCGGATCACCTCGGCGATGGCGTTCTCCATCCGATCGGCGGCGTCGAACTCCTCGAGGTGCTTGAGCATCATCACGCCCGAGAAGAGGACCGCGGTCGGGTTGACCTTGTTCTGCCCCTTGTACTTGGGCGCCGAGCCGTGCACCGCCTCGAACACGGCGTACTCGTCGCCGATGTTCGCCCCAGGCGCGAGCCCGAGGCCGCCGATCATCCCGGCGCCGAGGTCCGACACGATGTCGCCGTAGAGGTTCGGCAACACGATCACGTCGTACTCCTCCGGCCGCGACACGAGCTGGTTGCAGAGGTTGTCGATGATCCGATCCTCGAACTCGATGTCCGGGAACTCGGACTGCGCGACCTGCCGGCCGACGTCCAGGAACAGCCCGTCGGTGTGCTTCATGATGTTTGCCTTGTGCGCGAGCGTGACC
>Ga0207661_10002382_pt1 | contig 12939 bp, 14 predicted proteins | sample KBSC713LmetaG_FD_184337 | JGI IMG/M metagenome (GOLD analysis project Ga0207661, IMG submission 184337) | Corn rhizosphere microbial communities from Kellogg Biological Station, Michigan, USA - KBS C7.1-3L metaG (SPAdes) (version 2) | ecosystem: Host-associated > Plants > Roots > Rhizosphere ... | reverse complement strand
CGCGAACACCGATCGACTCGACGACCTAGAACAAGGAGGAGATACCCGATGCCAATCGAAAGCAAGCCTCTTCAACTACGAGCTATTACATGGGGGAGTTATGGAACAATCATCGTCACAATTTCCGGAACCGGCCATTCAGGAATACAATTGTCACGACGATTCGCCAGGTGGACAAAACCCGCCATCAGGCGGCACGCCTCAGGTCACAGTGCCAGCAGATCCACCGGAATTCGGGCCGGTCGCCGCGCGGGCACTGCTCCGCCTACTGGTCGCGGTCCACCGCGTCCGTGGCAAGAATCTCGACACCGCCGGGGAGGAACCATGACCATTGACCGCGAGCGCGCCGGGCGCCACCACGGAGGGCAAACCGTCCCGACACCGCAATTCGAATTCGCGTTCTACGGGCGGGTGTCCACCGAGGACAATCAGGACCCGGAATCGTCGCTGCAATGGCAGCTCCAACGGGCTCGCGCGCTGATCGCACCACACGGTGGTGTGATCGGCCCGCAGTTCCGGTTCTTCGACGTCGGACAGAGCCGGTCGTTGCCCTGGCAGCGACGGCCGGAAGCGAGCCGCTTGCTGGCGTCTCTGCGGGACCCGCGGCGGGGCTTTGCGGCGGTGGCGATCGGAGAGCCGCATCGCGCCTTCTACGGCAACCAGTTCGGGCTGACCTTGCCGTTGTTCGAGCACTACGGCGTCCAGTTGTGGGTGCCCGAGGTCGGTGGGCCGATCGATCCGAACAACGAGGCCCACGACCTGGTCATGTCGGTCTTCGGAGGGATGAGCAAGGGGGAGCGCAACCGGGTCAAGGTTCGAGTCCGCACCGCGATGGCGACCCAAACCCAGATGGAGGGCCGATACCTGGATGGGCGTCCGCCCTACGGTTACATGCTGCGCGACCTCGGCCCACACCCCAACCCAGCCAAGGCATCCCGTGCCCATCCGCCTACGACCGCGCCCGCAACCCGCACCGCGACGGCGTCGGCTGGTCCAAGAGCGCCATCCGGGTCATCCTGACCAACCCGCGCTACACCGGCCGGCAGGTGTGGAACAAGCAGCGCACCGACGAGATCCTCCTCGACGTCGACGACGTGGCACTGGGCCACACCGCGGTGATGCGCTGGAACCCCCGCGCCAAATGGATTGCCTCCAACGACCTCGTCCACGAGGCGTTGGTCACCCAGGCCGACTTCGATCAGGTGCCGCAGATGCTCGACCAGCGGGCCCGCACCGGCACCGCGCCGAGGCGGGCGCACCGGTCCCGGCACCCTTACGTGTTCAAGAGCCTGGTGGTCTGCGGTGTCTGCGGTCGCAAGATGCAGGGTCAGCACTCCCACGGCGTGGCCTACTACCGCTGCCGCTTCCCGCAGGAATATGCTCAGGCCAACCAGATCGAGCATCCCCGCAACGTCATCATGCGCGAAGAGATCCTCATCCCACCGCTGGACACCTGGCTCGTCCAGGAACTCTCACCCATGCAACGCCGTCATACGATTGCCAAACTCGTCGACCAAGCCGCCGTCGCCGCGCCCGCCGCCGTCATGGTGCCGGCCGCGCCGACAGTTGCCGACTGCGACGTCAAGCTGGCTCGCTACCGGGCTGCGCTTGACGCTGGTGCGGATCCGGCCGTCGTCGCTGGCTGGATCGCCGAAACTCAAGCCGAACGCCGCCAGGCCGAGCACCGGCAGCAGGCGTCGATGGCAACAAACGAACCGCCCGAGGCCACGTTCACCGAGCAGGAGATCATCGCGATCGTCGAGGAACTCGGCGACATGGTCGCCGCACTGCGCGACGCCGATCCCGACGAGAAACTCGACGTCTACCGCAGCCTTGGCCTACGGCTGACCTATCGGCCGGACACGCAAACGGTGCGGGCAGAAATCGATCTTGCCGCGCACCGTTGGGATTCGGTTTGTGTCCGAGGGGGGATTCGAGTCCTCGCTCCCAGCACGCCCGCGAGGCGCGGGTATGCATGCGCGCAAATTAGCGGGCACCCGGACGTCCGGTCAACTCAATCGCGAGGCCTGGCTCGATGGTCGACTCGGCTTTGTGGCGTGTGGCCGACCCGGCGGTCGTGCCGAGGAGCGCGACCGCCGAGCCGCCACCCGGCGGCTGCTATCAGCCCGGTTGGGCCGCTCGAGCCTCAACCGGACCGGGTGGCGTTGGTGACGCGGCGGTGCCTCACGGAGCAGAGTGCTGATGTCGGCGATCACGCACCGCGTCTGACCTTCGGCGAGTGTGCCGCTCGCTGACAGGCGTCGCGTCCGTTCGTTCGCCGGCCCGCCGAACATGGCCGGTGATCCGCCGGCTAGCGATGCCGGAGTGCGGCTAGCGCTAGCGGTTCCAGATCGAGGATCCGCGCGTCGATTTCAGACGGCCCGGATGTTCGCGGCTTGCGGACCTTTGGCGCCCTGCGTGATGTCGAACTCGACGCGCTGGTTCTCCTCGAGGTTGCGGAAGCCGTTGGTCATGATCGCCGTTTGGTGGGCGAACACGTCCGCGCCGCCGCCGTCGGGAGCGATGAATCCAAATCCTTTGTCAGTGTTGAACCATTTCACCGTACCGGTCGTCATGTCTTCTCCTTGAAGGCAAAATCCGGAACTCGCACTGCGCGAGTCCAGCCGTCGCCGTGGTGACGGCCCAATCCGGAGATGACCGGAAACAAAGAGCGCCGGGCGGGATCAGATACCCACCAGGCGCTGGCAAAGTATTCGGAACGCACAACTGCAACACGCTCAAGCTACCACACGCTGGGCAACATCGACATCGGACGGCATACATGTGCCGCCCGGGCGCTAAGGACCTCGGATCACATGTAGAGGCGGTTCGTGTGCAGTATCTCGGGGACGTCAATCTCCGCGCGGTCCTCAACGTGCTGATCGTCCGGGCCGGCGGCACGATCGGCAACGCTGAGCTCGATGACGCCATGCTGCCCGACCGCGGCCAAGCCGACCGTTTCCACGTCGAGGAAATGCCGGACCGCCTGCGTCTGACGCTCGCGCCCCGGTCAAACCCCGCCTGCCCCACGAACGATCAGCGCCCGTCATCGTGGCGAAGACCTGCGCCAGCGTTCAGCCCTGACCGCCCAGATCCACTTCATCGGTCTGATACAACAGGTCCGCCCCATGCTGCCGGTACCGGATGAGATCCTGGACGAGAATCAGTCCATTGTTCCGTAGCCGGACGTGCAGGGTCGCCGGTTGTGGCCCCTCGGCCCACTCCAGCAGCTGATCCAGTGAGGCGCCGACGCGCAGATGTTCGCATTCAAGGTTCGCGATCGCGTTGGATAACCGCGGCGCCGTGGCGACGACTCGATCGTAGGTGCCGGTTGGGGTCCGGAGGGCGTCGTGGTATCGGCGCAGGTCGGCCCGGAGCGTCCGCAGGATGAGGCGGACGCGCTCGATCCAGGCGTCCGGGGCCTCGGTCCCAAACCCGTCCAGGGCTTCGATCATCCTGACGAGCGTCGCATCCACCGTGACCGGTTCGAGCAGCACGGTGGGCAGCATGTCCGGCAGCACGGCGGCGAGAGTCCCGGACGGTGCGCTCGCGACCATGGCGGCTTCCCCGCCGCCGGCCGGCATCATCAGGTGCAGGTCGATGCGGGCGCCCCGAGCGGTCGCGCCGATCACGACGGACTCGTCGAGCATCGTGATCCAGTCGATGCGCACGCTGCGGCCCAGCAATTCGATTCGGCGGGGATGGTCCCGCCAGCCGTGTGGGTTGAGCATGAGCAGCCTGACCGGCGCCTGCCGGATCTCGAGTGCCCGGATGAGGGCGGTGAGTTCGCCGGCGCTGTCGCGGGTGCGCGGCCACCAGGAGCCGTCGAGCGCGACGGAGGTCGACGCGCTGTTGCGTAACTCGAGCCGTGTGCCGCCGAGTTCGGCGGGACCCAGGCCGTGAATGTTGTCGATCATGCGAACCTTCTCCGCGGATGGCGTGCGGTCAGATCAGCCGGCTAGCGTGCTGCAGGGTTGACAGCAGGGCGAGTGTGGACTCCGCACCCTGGTTGGCGTTGCGCCCGTCGGCGTTAAGGCCGTCGAAGCCGCCGCCGGTGGTGGGATCGCGCAGACTGACGCCGGTGTCGTTGTCGCCCATGAACCAGTCCACCGCGGAGGTGAGCCCGGCCTGCCACCGTTGGTCGCCGGTGACGTCGAAGGCGCGTACGCATGCGTCGGCGATCGTGGCGGCCTCGATCGGCTGCTGATCGAAGGCCGGTGGCCGGTCGCCGGCCTGTCGGCCGGCTGCCGGTGTGCAGGACAGGTGCCCGTGGTGCGTCTGCTCCGCCAGCAGCCAGCCGAGCAGATGCAGCCCGTCGCCGAGTACGGGCGGGCGTGCGAGGTGCTGCCCGGCGGCGATCATGGCGTCCGCCAGGAGTGCGTTGGCGTAGGTTAGCCGGGGCTCGGGCCACGGCCAGTCCGGGTCTTCGCCGGCCTGGCCGGCGGTCGTCGCCGCGTCATTGAGCAGCCAGCGCGCCCCGGCGTGGTCCGGCTGCACCGACATGATCTCGGCGGCGCCGAGCGCGGCGTAGGCCATTGACCGAGGCCACGGTGACCGGCACCGCGCCCCGAGCTGGAAGCAGCTCAGGGCGCGTTCCCGAATGGAGTGCCGTGGACTGCGGGCCGCGGCGGTCCCGAGGCCCCACAGCGCGCGGCCCCACCAGTCGCCGGTGCCGGTATCGTCGAGCCAGCGCCGGTCGATGCCGAGACGGTTGTGGAACGTACCGTCGGACGACTGTGCGCGGATGAGGAACTCCAGGTACCGCTCGGCCAACCGCAGCAGCACCGACGTCGGTTCCGGATCCCGGCAGATCACCACCAGGCCGCGTGCCACGTCGTCCACGCAGTAGCCACCCTCCCGGCGAGGCGTCGTGTGGTCGGCGTGCTCCAGCAATCCGGTATCGTCGCTGAGCCGCAGCAGGTGTTCGTACGACGGCTCGGGATACCGCCCGGTCACAGCGTGGCCGCCGTCCGGCTCAGCAGCGTCATGGCCAGCGCGCGGTAGCACTCGGCGACAGCGGACCAACTGCTGCCTTGCGAGATGCGCCGCGCTGCTTCAGACATGCCGCCGACGAGTCCGGGTTCGGTGAGCACCCGCTTGAGGGCGGCGCCGATCGCCGGGCCGTCCCGGTGGGGCACGAGCAGGCCCGCGCCGCCGCCCAGCAGCTCAACCGCGTGCGGAAATCTTGTGGCGATGACCGGCTTGTGCGCCGCCAACGCCTCCACGAGCACGCCCGAGGTGACCTGGTCCGGCGAGTCGTAGGGCAGCACCACCACATCGGCGCGTGCGATCAGCCGCTCGAGGCGAGTCTGGTCGAGGTAACCGCGTTCGAACGTGACCAAACCGGCAAGACCGAACGCCCGGACCCGGGCGTACAGCATGAGCCGGTAGGCCTCACCCTGCTCGGCGAGCACCTTGGGATGCGTCTGCCCGGCGATGACGTATCCGGGCCGGGGCAACAGATGGCGGACCATCCGCAGCCCGGCGATCGCCCACTCGATCCCCTTGCCGGGGCCGAGCAGCCCCCACGTCAGAACCATGGGTTTAGCCGACGGGCCGAGCAGCCGCTGCGGCGATCGCTCGGGCGTACCGTGCGGGATGACGGCAACCTTGTCCACGTCCACGTCATAGTCCGCGACCAGCCGCGCCCGGGCCGCCTCGGTCATCGTGACGGCGGCGTCCGCGAGCTTGACGACCTGCTCGAGCACCTCCTTCTGATGCAGGGTCGGCCGGCGAAGCACGGTGTGCAGCACGGCGATCATCGGAGCGCGCAGTTGGCGCAGCAGTGGCAGCAGGTCGGCGCCGTCCGCCCCGCCGAAGATGCCGTACTCGTGCTGCACGATCACAACGTCGTGGCGATCGAGCACGGCCGCGGCCGACGCCACGCTTGCTGTTCCCTTCACCAGCAGATGGCCGACGACCTCCGGGCGATCCGTGTACGTCGGGGACTCCACCACTCGCACTACACCCGCACGATCCCTCCCGGCCGGCGACGTGAGCGCGCGCAGCAGCGACGCCGTGAACGTCGCCAGGCCGCACTGGGTCGGCGGATACGTGCTCAGGAACCCATAAGAGATCGTCATTTGACCCACCTTCGCTGGCGGGTGCAGCGCCGGCGGACAAGCGCAGATTGCTCAATCCAGCGCACTGGTCAATCGGGGCGAACACCATCGGGACGACGATCCGCCGCCACCAACCCGAGGCGAGGATCGAGACGGGTCAACGGCTGGAAGCCTAACACGCGGCCGAATGCCGCAGAACGATCCGCTGCGCAGGCAACACTCGGTCCGCGGTGGGACAACGGTTCACGGGTTCGGCGTGGGTTTGCGGCGCAGTGGCGCGCCGGCCTCGTGGAGGTGGCGCAGCGCAAGCCGGTACGAGTGCACCAGGCTGGTCTCGACGTAGGGCACGCCGATTTGGGCGCAGAAGTCGCGGACGATCGGCTTGGCTCGGCGGAGGTTGACGCTGGGCATGCTGGGGAACAGGTGGTGTTCGATCTGGTAGTTCAGTCCGCCGAGCAGCACGTTGATGAGGTGACCGCCGCGGACGTTGCGGGAGGTGACGACCTGGCGGCGCAGGAAGTCCAGTTGCTGGCTGTCGGTGTTGAGCATCTCCATGCCTTTATGGTTCGGCGCGAAGGTGCAGCCGAGGTAGACGCCGAAGAGTGCCAGGTGGATGGCGACGAAGGCGGCGGCTTTGCCGGGTGACAGTACTAGCAGGACCGTGGCGAGGTAGGCGGCGAGGTGCAGGGCCAGCAGGAGGGCTTCGGCCCGGCGGTTGCGCAGGGTTGGCCGGAACAGGGCGCGCACGCTGTTGACGTGCAGGTTGAGGCCTTCGAGGGTGAGCAGGGGGAAGAAGAGCAACGCCTGCCGGCGCCCGATCCACTTGGCGATCCCTTTGGCGTTGCGGGCCTGGTTGGCCGACCAGACCAGCAGGTCCGGGTTGACGTCTGGGTCGTGGTCTTCGTGGTTGGGGTTGGCGTGGTGGCGGGTGTGTTTGTCCATCCACCAGCCGTAGCTCATGCCGATGCCGAGGTTGCCGGCGACGAGGCCGGCGATTTCGCTGGCTCGGCGGGTGCGGAATACCTGCCGGTGGGCGATGTCGTGGGCGACGAGGGCGAGTTGGGTGAACGCGATGGCGAGAACCGGTGCGAGCAGCAGCTGGTACCAGGAGTTGCCGATGGCTGCGAAGGCGGTCCATCCGGCGAGGTAGAAGCCGACGACGAGCGCGATGCGGGCGATGTAGTATCCGGGACGCCGTCGCATCAGGCCGGCTTCGGTGATGAGGCGCGACAGGCTGGCGAAATCGCTGCCGCGGAGCTGACTGGCCGGCGGGGCCGCCGGGACTGGTGGGGCCAGCGTTGGGCTAGGCATGGTGACTTGCCCCTTCTCGTGGTTGGGAGCCGGCGAGAAGTGCGAGGTCTGGACACCTGGAAACCGACGTTCTTCTAAAACGGTACGGGCGGCAGGTCGATCCGACGAGACCCTGGAGGGCCGACTTCGACCTAGCTCTCAGGTAGCAGTCCGCGGCCCGGGTCGCTACTTGCGAGTCCATTCTCGTACGCGTAGACGACGGCCTGGGTACGGTCGCGCAGGCCGAGTTTGGCCAGCATGTTGCCGACGTGGGACTTGATGGTCTGCTCGGCCAGCGTCAATTCACCGGCGATCTCCGCGTTGGACATCCCGCGGGCCACCAAGCGCAGCACGTCTGTTTCCCGGGGGGTCAGCGTGGCGGGCGGCGGCCGACTCGGGCGTTCCTGCCGCTTGAGGCGGGCGAAGTCGTCGATCAGCCGCCGGGTGACCGAGGGGGCCAGGAGGGCGTCACCCTCGGCGATCACCCGAACCGCGGTCACCAGGTCCGCCCCGGAGGCATCCTTGAGGAGGAAGCCGCTCGCACCGGCGCTGAGCGCCTCGTACACGTACTCGTCGACATCGAACGTCGTCAGGATGAGCACCTTCGGTCGGGTCGGCGCATCGTCGTGCTCCGCCGGCGCGCCGACGATCTCCGCGGTGGCGGCGAGTCCGTCCAGGACCGGCATGCGCACGTCCATCACCACCACGTCGGGGGACAGCTCACGACAGAGATCAACTGCCGCCCGACCGTCACCGGCGAGGCCGACCACCTCGATATCCGGGGCGGCCGACAGCAATGTGGCCAGGCCGTCGCGGATCATCACCTGGTCGTCGACCACCATCACCCGGATCGTCACGTCACACCCCCGGTACTCGTGCGGAGGCGCCGGCGTGTGCGTCGCCATAGGGCAGGTCGGCGACGACCGCGAAGCCTCCGTCGCGAACTCCAGCGGTCAGGGTGCCGCCCAGCATCGCCACCCGTTCCCGCATCCCCACCAGACCGTGCCCGCCGCTGGCTAGCGCCGTTGCCGGCGGGGTCGAGCCGTTGTCGCTCACCGAGATCCGCAGCTGCTGCCGGCCGTAGCGGACGGCAACGCCGACGTGGGCACCCGGTGCGTACTGGGAGGCGTTGCTCAGAGCTTCCTGCACAATGCGGTACGCGGAGAGGTCTACGCCGCCGGCAAGGGGCCTTGGCACGCCGATCACGGTCAGCTCGATGGTCAGACCAGACTGCCGGGCAGTGTCGATCAGCTCCTCAAGGCGCGCCAAGCCCGGCTGCGGCACTCGCTCGGGCAATTCATCCCCGTTGCGGAGCAAGCCGACCACGCGGCGGGTCTCGGTGAGTGCTTCTCTCGCTGCGCTCCGGATGGCGGCGAGCGTCTCCTGCGCTGCCGGAGGAAGGTCCGGAATTTTCAGGGGCGCGGCCTCCGCCTGGATCGCGATCATCGACATGTGATGGGCCACCACATCGTGCAGCTCACGGGCGATCCGGCCGCGCTCTTCCAGAACGGCCTGCCGGGCGAGGTCGCGCCGACGCAGCTCGGCCTGCTCGGCGAGCTGGAGCTCGGCGGTATGCCGGCCGAGGATCGCGTCGCCGAGGACCAACACCAGGGCCACCACCCCGCAAAGGATCAACGCCAGCCATGGCGGTGTGCTGCCCAGCGGCACCGCCGGCAGCAGCATCAGCAGTGCGGTAAGCACGCCGACGCCGACCAGGGTTCGCCGCGGGTAGGACGCTGCCACCTGGAACAGCACCACGACGAGGGCCAGGCACCCACCCACCGGCCACGGCCAGATCGGCGCGTGTTCGTACGAGGCGATGACGCCGGCGAGCTGGCCCAGCACCATGATGCGCCAGGCCATCAGCGGTCGACGCAGGGCGAGCAACAGCGGCAGGCACTGCGCCATCCCGATCAACGTGCCCACGACAGAGGACGTGTGCCGCCCGACGATCAACTCGGCAATCGCGATCGCGGTCAACCCCGCCGCCAGGCCGGCCCAGATGACGCTGACCACCAGTCGCCGACGGGTGGGACGGGCCGGCCAAGGCCACTCCAACGCCGGAGATACCGGGGTCCGTACCGCGGCGTCCATCAACGCGTCGAACGACTGCATCGCCAACCGAACGCCGGGAAACTCCATCGTGCCCACGCGTAGTCAGGCCCGACCGGCGCATGGGCTCGGTATGGCGGCCGGTGCCAGGGTGCTCATAACGACGACCTCCCCACTGATGCGACCATCCATCTCTTTTCTACCGCGTTTCCGCCCGAACGACCCACGCACGGAAAGTGGCCGGCAGACCCTCATCGCCTCAAGAGCGCATGATGTCAGACAGGCTTGCGACGTCGGTGACGACCAGATTGGCGATCTCGCTGAGCCGGCGGTTGCTGCGCCGCGCGTACGCCCGGATGGCGTCGAACGCGACGTCGACACTGACCCCAATGAGCCTGGCGAGCGCGCCTTTGGCCTGTTCGATGATGATCCGGCTGGTCAACGCGGCCTGTAGTTGCTCGGTAAGCACCTCACCTCGACTGATCGCGCGTTCCTGGAGAAGGCCGATCGCGGCGATGTCGGCCAGTGCCTGCACAACCTGGGCGTCGGTGTCGTCGAGGTCGCCGACCTCGGTGCCGAAAACACCCAAGGTTCCGATCACTACCCGTCGAAGGCGCAGCGGGAACGCGTGCACGGAGCGGCAGCCGATCGAGGCAGCCACGGGCGCGAACCTGGGCCAGCGTTCGGTGGCTGCACGCAGGTCGGCATTGATGACCGGTTCGCTGGTCCGGTAGGCGTCCAAGCAAGGTCCGTCGCTGCCCTGGATCTCGAACAGTTCCAGCAGTTTGGCGGTCTCGTCCGAGGCGGCCATGAAACGCAGCCGTCCCTTCGGGTCGGCCAGCAGCAGTCCGACCGCCGGACCGCCGAGCAGGCCGGAGATCCGGTCGGCAAGCATCTGCATGAACGCGATCAAGTCGAATTCGTCGACCATCGTGTCGGCGACCTCAACGAAGACCTTCGCGAGGCGTTCGGCAGATACGGTGCTCATAGTGGCCTCCCGACCTTCCCGACTTGGTAGTTCATGCTGTGTCCTCACTGGTGTCCCGCTCTAGGCGCAGGCGTCGGGCCACGATGTCGCCGGCAACCTCGCTCAGCGGGCGACTGGTGGCGAATGCGTGGGCGCGAATACGGACAAGCGCCTCGGCGAGCGGTACGCCGAGTTGGACCAAAACCATGCCCTGGGCTTGGAACAGTTCGGCGCTGTGATCAAATGCCTCATCGAGAACGTCGGTCGTGCGCTCGTGGCCGTCGAGAAGGGCGCTCACCGCGCGCTCGGCATACGCGAATGCCTCGCCGAGTTCGACCCGGGACAGAGATCCGGCGTGGTCGCGGAACACATCGAGGACGCCGAGACGGGCCGCGCCGACCTGCAGCGGGAACGCGAACACCGCTCGTACGCCGGCCTCGGTCACCGCGGGGGTGTACACGGGCCACCGGACGGCCGTCGCGTCCAGGTCGGGGATCAGCAGCGGGTGGCTCGCCGCGAACGCTTCAATGCACGGCCCCTCGCCGAATGTGAACTGCAATTCTTCGATCCGGGCGGTGGCCGGGTCCGACGCGGCGGCGATGCCGTGCGCACCGTCGGCGGTCATCACACTCACGCCCACGCCGAAGGCGGACAGCGCCTGGGCCGCGTCGTCGCAGATCCTTCGCAGGCGACCCACCAGGCTGCTGGGCACACGTGGCTTGGAATGACTGGGGTCCCAGTGCGGGCCGTCGGGGCCATCCGGACGACTCATCAGCGCACCGGTCCGGGCTTACCCGGAGGAGGTAGTCGTGCTGGTTGTCCGCGTCTGCGGTTACGCACGGCCGCACCTTCCAACGCAGGCGCTGCCATGAACGCGGGAGGCAGCCCGACACCACAACTGTGTCAGTTAGGCCGAGCGTACCTGGCGGGTGGCTTCCGCAGCGACCCGCCGGGTGGTCAGCAGCTGGCCGAGCCGCATCGTGTCAGGCAGCCGGCGTCCGGACCACGTGTCTGAGACCGAACAGGCGTACGATGAGGTTGTCCCGGAACCGACGACATCCCCATCCGTGCGGTGTCCGCCATGCCGGCTCACCCCGAAGGGTTGTCATGTCCAGTGCTACTCACCGGGCCCAACCTCCGCCCGCGGACCGGGCACCAATCGCGTCGCCCCTGGTGCTGGTTGCCTCGCCCGCAACGGCGGCTTCCGTCCGGGTGCGATGGACCCGGACAGGCGCCCCCGGGTTCGCGGTCGGCGCCGCGGCGTCGCTCTTCGTGGTGCTCGTCGTGTTCTTGCTGTTCGCACTGCTCCTCGCCCTCATGTTGTAGAACGCTTGTGGTGTCGAGGTCACCCTGTGGATACAACGCAGTTTTGGCTCGACGAACCGCCGCGGACCAGGGGCGAGGCCCACGCTGCGTCGGTTTGGCTACCAGACACGTCGGTGGTCGGCCGGACCTTGCGGAACTAGAGCGCTGAGTTGAGATCAGTACCTACGCGCGGATGCGCTGCGCTGCCCCAGACCTCGGCGGTGTTCACCTGCCCGCTCGGCGTTTGGGAGCACCTACGCCACACCTGAGCCTACCGCCCACGACTCGGCCCGGAACTGCTCATGGCCGCCCGATGTCGATACGAGGCGACGTCGTACGCAGGCGCGGGCTGCGGTGACGACATGCGACCCGCTCCGCCTCCCGCAAATGGCCGCCGCGCCGCCGCTCCGCGCGGCGCTCCCGTTCTGCGGGTTGAGTTGCGCCGAGCTGCTCCTGGCACTGAGCGAGGGGTGCGTCAACGCCGTGCAGCATGCGACGGGCGCTGATGGGTATGAGGTACGCGCCGTCCTCGACGAAGAATGCTGCGTCGTAGACATTGCCGACAATGGCCGGAGTGCCGTGCGGCTGCCCGTCAGCCCGTCGATGCCGGACGTCATCGAGGAACGCGGGCGCGGCATGAGCATCATGGCCGTATCGACCGATAGCCTGCAGATTAGCCCACGCCGACCGCACGGCCTGGCGGTCCGGTTCACCAAGCGACTCTGCTGAGCCAGCGCTGCTGACACGGAGGCGGCGGGCGCGCTTGGACGCTCCGAGCGGGCATGCCGCGGGCCGCCATCCACATTGCGAACCGAGGCCCGGACATCCGGGCCTCGGTTCGCCCGACGACCGACAGGCACTGCCGGCTGATCCACCCGGCCGATTCGCGACCAGACACGACATCACGCCATCGGCGTAGCGGCGCTGTTTAGCGACCGGTCGGGGGAATCTTTGAGGCGGTGTCGGCGAGCCGGATTTTCTTCATCTTCTTTGCGGCCCGCTTCTCCTTCAACGTGTGGCCCTGTTTCTTGGCGCTGGCCTTTCGCGGAGACTTGTCAGACACAATGACTCCCTTGCTCGCTGCACCGGTCGGGCCGCGGTCGGCGCTTGGAGCGCCGGTGCGACGGGACTCGGTCTGGCGGGAGGCGTCCGCCAGCGGCGGACTGTCCCACCGCCAGTGGAAGCGAGCGACAAGCCGACCATACGCCTGTTGATCGGAGGTCGGATGATTGTCGGGCCTCGCTTGATTCCGCGGGTCAACTT
>Ga0207661_10002378_pt1 | contig 12950 bp, 15 predicted proteins | sample KBSC713LmetaG_FD_184337 | JGI IMG/M metagenome (GOLD analysis project Ga0207661, IMG submission 184337) | Corn rhizosphere microbial communities from Kellogg Biological Station, Michigan, USA - KBS C7.1-3L metaG (SPAdes) (version 2) | ecosystem: Host-associated > Plants > Roots > Rhizosphere ... | reverse complement strand
GCCGTGCACGTCCATCGCGAAATCGGGCGGGAACTCGTCCATCGCGTTGCGCACGCACTGCACCTCGGGGCTCTTTTCGGCGCTGGGCGCGTGCCACTCGCGGTTAAGGTTCACGCCGACGGCGTTGGTGCGCAGGTGCCCGCGGCGCGAGCCGTCGGGATTCATGTTCGGGACGACGCGGAAGGTGCATTCCTTCCGCAGCACGCGGGCGATCGGATCGTCCTCGTCGGTGAGCTTCTCGAGCGCGCCCTCCATCCACCATTCGGCCATCGTCTCGCCGGGATGCTGGCGGGCGTACAGCCAGACGTTCAGGCTCCCGTCGCCGATGGTCAGGCAGTCGAGGTCCTGGCCGTCGAGGCTCTTCCCGAGCGAGGCATAGCCGATGCCCGGAAGCGCGGCGGTTTGCGTCACGAGGTCGTGGTGCCGCTCCATCGAATAAGGCGCGAAATAGGCGATCCACACGAGGTCCTGCGGCGGGGTCAGCTTCATCGTCAGCACGCCGTTCGCGTAGCTCGTGTCGCTGACGCGGACCCATTCCTCGCGATCGAGACTCATCACGCCTTTGTAGTCGGGCCAGCCGTTGGGATAGGCGGAGCCTGCGCAATTGGTGATGCGCAGCGTCACTTCACGCCCGCCGGCGCCGGCGAGGCGGAAATAGAACCACTGGTAGAAGTCGCTCATGTGGTCGTGAACGATCTCCAGGTCGGCGCTGTCGCCGTCCTGCGCGATGACGCGGATGTTGCCCGCGTCGAACGAGCTCGAAATCGTGAATGCCATGCGCCTCTACCCGGATGCTCGGAAATGTCGCGCGGCTGAATAGACGAAATACGGGCACCCGCAACCTCAAGCACGGCTTGGCAGGACGGCGCACACTCGGCTAGCGCCGCTCGCATGAGCAAAGTCCCAGTCCTCGTCACCGGCGGCGCCGGTTATATCGGCAGCCATGCCACGCTCGCGCTGAAGGACTCGGGTTGGAGCGTCGCCGTCCTGGACGATTTGTCGAACGGAGTGCGGCGGGCGGTTCCTGACGATGTGCCCTTCTACCAGGGCTCCGTGGCAGACCGGACGCTCGTCGAGCGCATCATCGCCGAACAGGGGATCCGCGCGATCATGCATTTCGCCGGGTCGATCGTCGTTCCGGAATCGGTCGAGAACCCGCTCTTCTATTACGCCAACAACACCGTCGCGTCGCACGCGCTGATCGGCACCGCGATCGGTGCGGGCGTCGAGCACATCCTCTTTTCGTCGACGGCGGCGGTCTATGGCGCGCCGGAAAAGGTGCCGGTCGCCGAGGACGACCCGAAAGAGCCGATCAACCCTTACGGCTCCTCGAAGCTGATGACCGAATGGATGCTGCGCGATGCGTCCGCGGCGCATCCGTTCAACTATGGCGCGCTGCGCTATTTCAACGTCGCGGGCGCGGACCCGCAGGGACGCACGGGCCAGCAGGGCAAGGGCTCGACCCACCTCATCAAGGTCGCAGTGGAGACTGCGGTCGGCCTGCGCGACGAGGTCGCGGTGTACGGCACCGATTACCCGACGCCAGACGGCACTTGCATCCGCGACTATATCCACGTCAGTGACCTCGCAGCGGCGCATGTCGCGGCGCTCGAATGGCTGATCGGGCACCCGCGCGAGAATTTGGTGATGAACTGCGGCTACGGCCGGGGGCTGTCGGTGCTCGAAGTGCTCGACGCGGTTGACCGCGCCAACGGCAAGCCGATCAAGCGCATCATGGAAGGCCGCCGCGCGGGCGACCCGCCGATGCTCATCTCGGCGAATAAGCGGATCCTCGACACGCTCGACTGGCGCCCGGAATATGCCGATATCGATCGCATCGTCGGCGACGCGCTCGCCTGGGAGCGCAAGCTCGTCGAGCGGACCGCGCCGTCCGCCTAGTCCTGACGGACCAGTACCGCGCCTGGCTTGCCGAGATGATCAGCGAGCGCCTCCACGCAACTGCGGTACTGAACTCGCTGTTGCGAGATGGCGCTGAAGTCGCATTGCCGATGGCATAGCCCGAAGAGCGCAGCTGCTCGGCCGCCTGCCTGAGCTCGGGCTCGTCTGAGCTGACCTCGCACGGCTTGAGGCTAATCACGCCGGCGAGCTCGCGGGCCATGCGCGTGCCCTCATCGCGGAGCAGCACCGCGGCTCCGCGAAGGGAGCCGTCGTCGAGGCAATATTCGCTGATGAGGGCGAGATCGAGGAGAGCGCCGAGCGCCGCCGGCCAGCCGCTACCGGTGCCGACGGACTGGAAGTAGATCAGCGAGGGGTGGTTCGAATGGCTCTGCCGGACGGTCGCGCACCAGTCGCGCCCGTCGCGAAGCACCTCGACGAGCTCGGCATAGTTGCCCGTGGACGCGAAGCGTTGAAGCAGCGTCAAGGCCGACGGCGGCTCTCCGGCGGCGGTGTTGAGCTTGATGATGCCGATGTCGCGCTTCGCGACGCTGCTCTGCACTTCAAGCAGATAGGTGACTGCCATGGTCATGACCGCAAGGCCGCAGAAGCCGGCGGCTAGGACGATCCAGCGCGCGATGCCGAACGGATTGCTTTCTGCGAGGCCGACCGTCACCAGCGAGCTGCCGACGATGTAAACCCCGTCGAAGAAGCTTTTGAGCGGCGGCTCGAAATCGCTCCGCGCGGCGTACGCCATCAGGCCGAAGCCGATCGCGAGGAAGGCCATCCAGATGACGAAGGAGAGGACCAGCACCAGCGGCGCGAAGGCGCCCGACAGGCCGTGGCGCTTGCCCCGGATCATCTTCCAAATGGGAAGCAGGACGAAGACAATGCGCCGCGCGACCTTCAGCGACGCGCGGCTGCCGCCCGGCACGACCACGGTCTCGAACACGTCGAGCAGGGTCATCGCCGCAAGGACGATGCCGACGAGGAACAGGAGGATATCGAGCGCCATTCGGCGGACAACGGCGCAACTGCTGCTAAGTGCCAGTAGGGCAGGCGCTCGCCTTGACTTGCGCCAGTGCGCTGACTAGGTGGGCCGCCGGTCCGAAGGACCTATTCCGACAACGTAAGCAAGAGACACGAGCAGGCGCCCGGCCATGAAGATTCGCAATTCGCTAAAGTCGCTGAAGTCGCGCCACCGCGACTGCCGGGTCATCCGCCGCCGCGGCCGCACCTACGTCATCAACAAGACGAACCGCCGCTTCAAGGCAAGGCAGGGCTAATTCTGCTATTCGCCCGGGAATGAGCCGGGCGCAGCCGGGCGGCATCGCCGCTCTCCTTTCCGACTATCGCCGCTTCGCGGGCTCCCGCCTGTGGCTGTCGTTTGCCCTGATGATCTTGGGCGCGCTCGCCGAAGGGTTCGGGCTGCTGATGATCGTCCCGCTGGCGACGATCGCGATGGGCGGCGACCGCCGCCTCGTTTCATTTGCGCCATGGCTGCAGTCATGGAGCACGGACCAGAAATTCCTGATCGCGCTGGCGTTGTTCGTTGCGGCGATGGCCGCGCGCGCGCTGCTGCTGGTGCAGCGCGACACCTGCCTCGCGCGGCTCGAGGCTGACTATGAAGCAAGCCTCCGGCTCCGTTGCGCCGCGACGCTGGCGCATCGCGGGTGGGCATTTGCGAGCGGCATCGGCCAGGGACCGATGCAGTCGCTGCTGCTCAACGACGTCCCGCGCGCCGCCCAGGCGGCGGGCTACGCCCAATCCATTGCGGTCGGCGCCGCCATGCTGCTCGTCCAGCTGGCGGTGGCACTGCTGCTCTCCCCCGCCTTGACGTTGGTCGCGGTAAGCTTCCTCGTGCTCGGCGGCGCGGTTTCGCTGCGCTTCGCGCGCAGGGGCGCTGTGAGCGGGCTCACGATTTCCGAGGCGATGGAGGAAAGCGCCGGGTCCGGGTTCCGGCTCCACGCGGGGCTCAAGGCGGCCCTGGCCCAGGGCAGCGTTGCCGCGTTCCTTGCCGAATATCGCTCAACCCTGTCGCGAACCGCCGAGCGCACGACGCACGCGATGCGCGATTATTCCGTCGCGCTACAGCTGACCAGCTTCGGTGGGGCGGTGGTCGCTTCGGTGCTTCTGCTGGTCGGGGTTCGGGCGCTGGCGCTTCCGTTCGCGCTGCTGGTCACCAGTCTCGTCATCTTCGCGCGGATGAACGGCCCTGCGCAGATGGTGCAGAACGGCATTGTCCGCACGTCGGCCTTTGCGCCGGCCTTCGCGGCGATCGAACGGCGGCTCCGACGGCTCGATTGGCGCATGCCCCAGGAGCGGCCACCTGAGCCGCTCGAGTGGACTGAGCTCAAGATCGATGGCGCCCGGCACGAGCACCGGCCGGACATCGGCATCGCCGTCGCATCGCTGAGGTTGAGACGGGGCGAGTGGCTCGGCATCAGCGGTCCGTCGGGCGCCGGCAAGACGACGCTCATCGACCTTGCCGCCGGCTTGCTCGCGCCAGAGCATGGCAGCGTCGCGGTCGATGGACGGCCCCTCGAGGGCGAGACTCTCGAGCGGTGGCGGGCCGCCCTGGCTTACGTCGGCCAGGAGGGCAGCGTTTTCAACGACAGCATTCGCGAGAACCTGCTCGCGGATGGCGCCGATGCGCGCGAAGCCGAGCTGTGGCAGGCGCTCGAGACCGTGGGTGTGGCCAAACGGGTTCGCGCCCTTCCGGCCGGCCTCGACGAAAGCGTCGGCGACCGCGGCAGCCATTTGTCGGGCGGCGAACGGCAGCGGCTGGTGATTGCCCGCGCATTGCTGCGCAAGCCAAGCCTGCTGATTCTCGACGAAGCGACGGCAGCGCTAGACCCCAAGAGTGAGGCGGGATTGATCGAACGGCTCAAAGCCCTGGACCCGCGACCGGCGGCGCTCGTCGTCGCGCACCGTGCGTCCACGCTCGCCCATTGCGATTCGATCGTCTCGATCCAACATGGAGTCGTGAGCGCCGGCGAAACGACCGTCAGCGCGGGTTAACGTCGGGTGCGGTACACAAGAGATGATGAGAATTGAGGTCCTGAAGCGGAACGCCGGCAAGGCGCTGACGATCGGTGCGGCTGCATTGGCTGCCGCCGCGTTCGCGACCATAGCGCAGGCGCAGCCACAGCCGCAGGGGCAGCGGACGCCGCGCGGCTGGAGCTACGATATCCAGGACGGCAAACGCGTCCCCAAGGGCAATCGCGTGACCAATCCGGACGGGAGCTGGCGCGAGGAGCTTCGCCAGGGCAATTGCGTCACGATCAAAGAGCGCTCGGCGACCGGCGAGTATAAGGAAACTCGCCAGTGCAACCCGACCAATCCCGGTTGAGCCAGCCTATTTCACTTCGGTGAAGCTGCCCTTGGGCCGCTGCTTGATGACGCACGGCGGGAGCCCCGACGGCGCCACGTCCTTGCAGTCGCGCACTTGCGCGCCGCCGTCGGGGCCGGCGAAAATCGCCCAATCGCGGGGGCTGCCGTTCTTATAGACGCAGTGCGCCATCCACATGTCGAGATTCTTCCAGGTACCGACGAAGCCGGCATCGGTGATCCGCTGGCAGGTGTAGTCGGCGTCGTAGATCGCGCGCTTGAGGCCGATCGCGAGGTTGAATGCGTCGAGCTTGTGGAGCTGGTCCTGTTCGGGCGCGCGTACCTTGATCCGCGGTTCGTTCGTCGTGGACTGCTGAGGCGAGTTGTCGCAGGCGGCAAGCGCCAAGATGGCGAGCAGCGCGATGGTACGATTGAGGGCCATGGACTCTTCCTTCAGTCGGGATAACGAATCTTGACGCGAGAGGCTGCGGCCCGAGCGCGCTCGACCGCCTCTTCGGCCGTCTGGCCGCGCGCGAGAGTGATGCCCATGCGCCGGTTCTTCAGCGTCTTGGGCTTGGCGAAGATCCGGACGTCGACGGGCCGTCCGGGTGCGCCGAGAGCGAGAGCCTCGGAGACGCCCTCATAGGAGAAATCGTCGCTCTCCTGCTCGGCGAGGATCACCGCGGAGGCAGAGGGGCCGGCGAGCTCGACCGAGCTGATCGGCAACCCGAGCAGCGCCCGCACATGAAGTTCGAACTGGTTCGGGAATTGCGAGATCAGGGTCACCATGCCCGTGTCATGCGGCCGCGGGCTCAATTCGGAAAAGATCGCCTGGTCTCCGCGGACGAAGAATTCCACGCCGAAGATGCCGTGTCCGCCAAGCGCTTCGACCACCTTGCGCGCCTGGAAGCGAGCCGACTGGAGCGCTTCCAGGGGGATGCCCGCCGGCTGCCAGCTTTCGCGATAGTCGCCGAGCTCCTGGCGGTGGCCGACCGGCGGGCAGAAGATGACACCGTCCTTGATCGCGACCGTCAGCAGCGTGATCTCGCTGTCGAACTTGACGAATTCCTCGACGATCACGCGCGGGCGATCGCCGCGCATGTTCGTCACCGCATAGTCCCAGCCGCTGCCGACGTCCTCGATGGTTTTGGCGGTGCTCTGGCCCTTGCCCGAGCTCGACATCACCGGCTTGACGACGCAGGGGAGGCCGACCTCGGCGGCGGCGGCGATGGCCTCGTCGCGGCTTTCGGCGAAGCAGTATTTCGACGTGACGAGGCCGATCTCCTTCGCCGCGAAATCGCGGATGCCGTCGCGGTTCATGGTCAGAGCCACCGCCTTGGCGGACGGCGCGACGCGCCAGCCGTCCTCCTCGAGAGCGGTGAGGGTCGCGGTGTCGATCGCCTCGATCTCCGGCACGATCACATCCGGCTTGTGCTTCTCGACCGCCTTGCGCAGCGCCTTGCCGTCGAGCATCGGGAACACTTCGGCCGCGTCGGCGAGCTGCATCGCCGGTGCATTGGCGTAGCGGTCGCACGCGACGACTCGGCAGCCGAGCCGCTTGGCGGCGATCGCGATCTCGCGGCCGAGCTCGCCCGAGCCGAGCAGCATCAGAGTAGCAAGGTACATGGCGGCCGCTTACCGTGTTCCGGCGAAGGCAGGAACCCGGGACTGGACCCCGGCTTTCGCCGGGGTACAACAACGGCCATGAGAACCCTCCTCCTGCTCACCGCCGCGGCGCTACTGATCGGCGCGGCACCGGCGAAGAAGCTGCCGACGCCGAACGACATCGTCGCCAGCGCGCCGGCAAGCGCGTGGAAGGCGATTCCGCCGGACGACCTGATGGTGATCGACCTTCGCAGCGGCGGCAGGGTCGTGGTTCAGCTCGCGCCGGACTTCGCGCCCGTGCACGTCGCCAACATCAAGGCGCTGGCGCGGGGCCGTTATTGGGACGGCGCGACGGTCTATCGCGTGCAGGACAATTATGTCGCGCAATGGGGGCTCAACGACAGCGGCAAGCCGTGGCCCAAGGGCGTCGTTGCCAGGCCGCCGGCCGAGTACACGCGACCGCTCAATGGGCTGCGGATCACACCGCTCGGCTCCCCGGACCCCTATGCGCCGGGCGCTGGCTTCGTAGACGGCTGGCCCGTTGCATACAGCAGCAAGGCGGGGTGGGCGAACCTCGCCCATTGCTATGCGAGCGTCGGCGTCGGCCGCGACCTCTCACCCGACACCGGCACGGGCGGAGAGCTTTATGCGGTGATCGGGCACGGCCCTCGCCAGCTCGACCGCAACATCGCGCTGGTCGGCCGTGTGGTCGACGGCATCGACCGCTTCAGCACCCTGCCACGCGGGACCGAGGCGCTCGGCTTCTACAAGGACAAGGCGCAATATGTGCCGATCGCGTCGATCCGTATCGCCAGCGACATGCAGGCGGGCGAGCGGCCGTCATACGAATATATGGACACCGCGAGTGCGAGCTTCGCGCGCTACCTGGAGCTGCGCGCCAACCGCCATGACGATTTCTACATCCGGCCGGCGGGCGGCGTCGACCTGTGCAACGTCCAGGTGCCGGTCAGGAAGAGGCCGTAGCTAAGCGGCCCAGGCGTGCGCGTCGCGATTCTTGTGCTGGATGACGATCGGACCGTTGTGCGAGCGCATGCTCGCCTCGGCGAGCGGAAGCGCCGTCGCGCAGAAGGCGCATTCGGCCGACACACGCCCGATGATCCACTGGGTCCGGCCGCAGCCGGGGCAGTGATTGACCTCGTGCTCGCGATAGACGGCGTGATAGCCCCGCTCATAGGGCTTCCAACCTTCGCTGGAAGAGATCGGCATGGCTGTCCTTCCTTTCGGCGAGCCCAACGAGCAAGGCCAAGAGCGGTTGCAGGACTTGAGCCACGTTTAACGGGGTGAAGGAGAGTGGATTACGGCGGGCCGAGGCGGCCTGCCGACGAGCGGAGTTAGGGGCGGATCGCGTCGACCGGCAGGGGCTCGGCGAACTCGGCGCCGATCTTGTCGCCGGCGGTCCACTTGACCACCGCATTGGCGCGCTCCCGGCCAGGCAGGATCAGCCACACGCGCGAGCCGACCTCGAAACGGCCGTCGGAAACGGCCATGAAGCCGCGCTCGGAGATATTGACCACCTTGGCCTCGACGCCGTTTGCGCCGAGCTCGCGCATCTTTGCGTCAAGCTCGACGGGCAGGCGCGGCACGCGGCGTCGCTCGTCGCTCTGGTCCTCGGCGATCCGCGCCTTGATGCTCACGAAACTCATCTCCATGGGCGGCTAGTCCGCGTGGGCCGCGAACGAGACGCCAATCCGGCCATCCCGAACCCAGCGCACCTGTGCCCAGACCGGTCCGCGGTCAAGAACCTGGAGCAGGAGTCGCTCACCTATGTTTGGAACATGGGGGAAAATCACCATCGCGCCCGACGAGGAGACGTTGACGAGGCGCACGACATGCTTGCGCCCGCGGAACTCGAGGACCGCCGTGCTCGACAGCGACGGGTAACGAACCTCGTTTCGTTCATCGATGCAGCGCGATTCGTTGCGCGGGATCATCGACCCATCGAGGAAATAACTGGACGCCACTTTTCTGCCTCCCCACGTCGGCCCCGCCAATTTAGCCAGCGTCGCTTAAGGATTGGTTTGCGACGAAGTCGGCTCGGAATCGGAGCGATCGCCGGCGGCGCCGCTGGCGGTCTGCGACGAAGCGATGTATGACGATGCTGGGAAGCGGGGTTATCGTTTGAAATGAAGACGTTGATTGGGCCGAAGGAGCGGCTTTCAAGCTCCCTCTTGTGGTTCACTTTGCTTGGTTCCGTGGCGGTCAGTCCGGCGCTTGCGCAGATCCGTCCGATGGGCGTCGTGCCGCAGGCGACAGCGAACCAGCCGAAGACTGCAGTGCCGGTCACGAAGACTCCAACGGAGAAGCCGCCGGTGCCGGTGACCAGGACGCCGAAGGTGGGCCCCGACACGCTTGCCCCGGCCAATCCCGACTTCAAGGCCGACCAGCCCGAAGCCGCGCAGCAGGCGCAGGTGCCGGCGCCGCTGCCGCCGGCGATGTGGGACGCGGCGAGCGCGATGGAGCTTGTCGCCTACATCAAGCAGATCGGCGGCGATGGCCTCAATCCCGAGGATTACGATCCCGAGGGTCTGGAGACGGCGATCCAGTCGGGCAATGTCGCGGCGATGTCCGCGGCGGCGACCGAGCGCTTCGACCAGGTGTCATCCGACCTGGCGCTCGGTCACGTGAAGAAACCGGCGCGGATCGACTGGTATCTCACGGACAGGGACCTCGACTCGGCGAAGCAGGACGCGCTGCTGAGGGGCGCGCTCGCCCGGCATGACATCACCGCGGCGCTGAACGGGCTGCTGCCGACCCACCCGCAATATGCGGCCCTCAAGGCGGCGCTGGCGGCGACCCCGCCCGGCGACCGGGCGCGCCGCGACCGCATCCGCCTGAACATGGACCGCTGGCGGTGGCTGCCGCGCGACCTCGGCGAGAAATATATCATCGTGAACGTCCCCGGATTCCACGCGACCCTGGTCGAGAATGGCGTCAACCGCTGGAAGCAGCGGGCGATCGCCGGCAAACTGTCGACACCCACGCCGCAGCTCAGCGCCACCGCCACAGGGGTGATCCTCAACCCCTGGTGGGAAGTCCCCAAGAGCATCGAGCATGAGGCGGCGGGGAAGAAGGGGTTCGTGCCGGTCAAGGGAGCCGACGGATCGATCCAGCGCTGGCGGCAGCCGCCGGGGCCAACCAATGCGCTCGGCCAGATCAAGTTCGTGATGCCGAACTCGAAGGCGATCTACCTTCACGACACCAACGCGCGCAGCCGCTTCAACAGCGACACGCGCGCGCTCAGCCACGGCTGCGTCCGCACCGAGCACATCATGGATCTCGCGACGCAGCTTCTGGGCGATGACGGCGGCGAGTGGACTCCCGACAAGATCCAGGCGGCGCTCGACAGCAAGAAGACCGTGCAGGCGAACTTCGTGAAGCCGCTGCCGGTATACATCGTCTATTTCAGCGACGCGGCGCTGCTCGACGGTCGGATCGTCGACTATAAGGATCTCTACGGCCGCGATCCGGCGGCGATGGCCGCGCTCAAGATGAAGGATGGCGGCGCGTCGCTGGCCAAGCCGGTCGAGCAGGTCGCCGCGCCCGGCAAGGCGAAGCCAAAGTCCGCCGCTAAGCCTGCCGACCAGGTCGCGACGCGCTAGGCGTCAGTTCGCCGCTTTGGCGGGCCGGTCGAGGATGATCGGGTCGATGAAGGCGAGGCCGACGAGCCCGTCCTCGGTCCAGCGGACCACCGCCGGGACCATCACGCCGCCTTCGAAACGGACATAGACTTTCGCGCCGGGCGCGAGATCGCCGACATGGTCGCCCATCACGCCGCCTTCGGAGATATTGTGAATCGCGAAGCTCGTCGGCGAGCCGTCGACCAAGAGCTTCAGCTTGCGTCCCTTCGTCGCCATGCGCGCGAAGCGGCGCTGGTCGGCCGTGGGGGACGCGGTGCGATTGGTGTTGGCGGCCCGGGGGCTCGCCTCGACGACCGAGGTTTCGGCAAGCGGGACGGCGGTGCCGCAAAAGCCGCACTCGGCGCTCACCCGTCCGATATACCAGTGGGAGCGGCCGCAGCCGGGGCAGTGGTTGGCGGCATTGGCGCGATAGACGATGTGGTGCCCGCGCTTCGCGAGGCCCGCCGCAAAGGACGCCGCGGCCCGCTCAAACACGAGGACGTTCGACATTGATCCGCTCCACCCCTGTTGTGCGCGCAAGGGTAGGCCGCATGAATTGCCGAGAGGTTACCGGATTAGGAAATTGTAATGTGGGCGAGCGGAGGTCACGCCGAGTGAATCCGTGACCTCGGTCCTGCGGTCTCGACGGCTCAGGCTTACGCCAGCTTGTCCGCGTAGATCATCCGGCCACCGGCGAGCTTGCGCATCGCCGCATATTGGCTCGCCCTGGGCATCGCGAAGCAGCCTTCGGAGCGGCCGAGCTGGCCGTGAAGCGGGATCATCTCGGGCTCGGCGTACCAGGCGTTGTGGATGACGATCGCGCGCGCCTCGGCGTTGGAATTGCTCCAGTCGAGCCCGTTGACGCGGAGCGAAAGGCCGTACTTGCCCTGGTAATAATCGCCGGTGACGTAGGTCCCGTTCGAGCTCGCGTAGGAGCCGAAATCGTTCGAGAAGCGCTCGAGATAGCCCGAGTGCGCCGGGTCCGAACCGCGGCCGTGGCAGACCAGGTGACTCTCGACACTGCCGCTGGCGAGGTCCACGAGGTGGAAGCGCGGCTCGCTGGAGGGCTTTGAGAAATCGACGATGCCGATCGTGTCGCGCGCGGCGATCCGGTGCTGGTCGAGCGCGGCCTTGGCGCGGGCGAACAGCTGCGGGTCGATGCCGGCGGGCGCCGTCGGCGTCAGCACCTGCGCCTGCGGCTGCGGGGCCAGCGGCGCGAGCGGATCGGTCGCGGGCGGCTGGGCGACCAGCGACGGCAGGACGCTCGAACTCGCGGCTGTAGAGATGATCGCAGCAGTAACGCCACAGGCGCCGAGGCGCACCATTTCCCTGCGATTCAACGTCATTCAGTCCCTCCGCTCTCAAAGGCCTTCTTATCATTCAATGGGTTAATGGCCGATAACCCATCCGGTCAGGGTCCGCAGTCCATCGTGTCGAGCCAACGGTTCGTCTTGCTCTTCATCCTTCGGCAACGCCTTGAACGCGACGCGGACCGCTGCTATGGCGCGCCCGCCGCCGCAGGAATGCCTCCGGAGGCCGATAGCTTGTTGCTATGAAAAACCCCTGTCCTTTCAGATATTTAGGGCAGGCACAGACGTTTTCAAGGAGTTGACGGAACCGGTATGCAAATCATCGTTCGCGACAATAACGTCGAGCAGGCGCTGCGCGCGCTCAAGAAGAAGCTGCAGCGCGAGGGCGTCTACCGCGAGATGAAGCTGCGCCGTCATTACGAGAAGCCGAGCGAGAAGCGCGCCCGCGAGCGCGCCGCCGCGATCCGCCGCGCGCGCAAGCTCGAGCGCAAGCGCATCGAGCGCGACGGCGCCCGTTGAGCCGCGTCGGGCCAAGCGTGTCCTGGCCTGAACTTCATTAAACTTCCGCCGGTCCTCGCCGCTTCAGGAGCCTCGCCATGTCTGTGACCGCCGTGCCGCTCCAGCCCGTCAAGACCAGCTTCAAGATCTGGCTGTGGCTTGGGATCATCGTCGCCGTGGCCGCCGCCTTCGGCCTCGCCTGGATCGGGACCCGAGCGCAAGTCGCCGCGCACGGCACCAACGAGCAGTTCCTCGCCTGGAACGGGCATGAGGCCGGTGTTCACACCACCGCCTCGGGCCTCCAGTACCAGGTCATCAAGGCGGGCACCGGTCCCAATTCGCGCGAAGGCGACTTCGCGACCGTGACGATCGAGGGCCGCCTGCGCGACGGCACGATCTTCCAGCCGCACGCGAGTGGGCCGATCCCGGTCGCCGCCGGCCGCGCGATTCCCGGCTTCATCGAAGCGCTGAAGCTGATGAACAAGGGCGCGCACTACCGCATCTGGCTCTCGCCCAAGCTGGGCTATGACGCGACGCCGGACGGCGGCCCGCCCGAGCTCAAGGGGCAGGTGCTCATCTTCGACGTCGAATTGACCGAACTGACCACCGCGCAGGAAATGCAGATGCGGATGATGCAGCAGCAGATGATGCAGCAGCAGCAGCAGGGCGGCGG
>Ga0207661_10002374_pt1 | contig 12955 bp, 16 predicted proteins | sample KBSC713LmetaG_FD_184337 | JGI IMG/M metagenome (GOLD analysis project Ga0207661, IMG submission 184337) | Corn rhizosphere microbial communities from Kellogg Biological Station, Michigan, USA - KBS C7.1-3L metaG (SPAdes) (version 2) | ecosystem: Host-associated > Plants > Roots > Rhizosphere ... | reverse complement strand
GAGGTGGACCTTGGGGCTCTCACTCGCCGCCCTCAGCAGCAGCGCGTTCATCGCTCGCTCGCCTCGGCATGGCGGGGACGGAACTGGCCGACCAGCAGCACGATCATCCCCTTGAAGATGAAGAAGGCCGAGCGCAGCGGGGTCAGGAAGGAGCTGCCGCCGGCACGCTCCAGCATCCGCACCGGCAGCTCCTCGACCCGCAGGCCCTCGCGCACGGCCAGCTGCAGCGACTCGATCTCGGCGAAGTCGGGCGAGTAGTGCTCGCTGAAGAGCGCCATCACCCGGCGGTTCGCCGCGCGCATGCCGCTGGTCGTGTCGGTGAAGCGCTGGCGCGTCGCCAGGGTGAGGAAGAAGCGGAAGACGCCGGTGCCGATCCGCCGCGAGAGCGTCGGCTTGTAGTCGTCGCTCTCGGCTTTGCCGGGGTCGCGATAGCGCGAGCCGATCACCAGGTCGGCGCGGTCGCCGTAGATCTCCTCCAGCAGCCGCGCCACCTCGCGCGGCGGGTGCTGGCCGTCGGCGTCGAGGTGGGCGCAGGCCTCGTAGCCCTCGCGCAGCGCGTGGAGATAGCCGGTCTGCAGCGCCGCGCCGAGCCCCTGGTTGAAGGGCAGCGAGGCGACCAGGGCGCCGGCCGCGCGCGCCCGCTCGCCGGTCGCGTCGCTCGATCCGTCGTCAATCACCAGCAGGTCGGCCTCGGGCAGGCACTCGCGCACGTCGGCGATCACGGCCGCGACCGAGTCCTGCTCGTTCCAGGCGGGGATGAAGACGAGAGTCCGCACCGACCGATTCTCCCATGCCGCTCGGAAGGGCCGCGCATCCGAGTTTGACCCACCCTGGGCTGGGCGAAAGTCGGATGCGTGCAAAGGAAGGCGATGTGTTAGTAACTGCTCATGAGATGGATGGGCATGCGGTTGTGGCTGGCCGGGGCGTTTGCCGCCGTCTCGCTGATCACTGCTTTCGCCGTCTATCTCTTCGGCGACAACAAGCAGGCGCTCGTCGTTGCCGTGTTGATCGGCGTCCTCGCCGGCTTCCTGATCGCGGTCGCGATCACCCACCGCGTCTCGGGGCTCGCCCAGGCCGCCAACGAAATGGCCTCGGGTTCCTTCGACGCGCCGCTGCGAGTCGGCGCCCGCGATGAGATCGGCGAACTCGCCCGCGCCCTGGACTCGATGCGCGCCTCGCTGAAGGAGAGCTTCGGCGTGCTCACCGCCGACCGCAACAAGCTCGAGGCGATCTTCGACGGCCTCACCGACGCGGTGATGGTGGTCGACGACGAAGGGCCCGTGCGCTTCTCCAACAGCGCCGCCGCCGACCTGCTCGAGGGTGGCCGCCCGCCCGAGGTGCTGCTGGTCCACCTGCACCGCGCGGCCGAGGTCGGCTTCTCCGCCCACCCGGCGCTGCGCATCGGCGACCGCGCCTACGCGATGCAGGCTCGCGCCCTGCCCGACGAGCGGGCCGTGCTCGCCGTCGTCCGCGACCGCACCGAAGAGATGCGCCGTGAGTTCGCCGAAGCCGACTTCGTCTCCAACGCCGCCCATGAGCTGCGCAACCCGCTGGCCGGCATTTCCGGTGCGATCGAGGTGCTGCAGAGCGGCGCCAAAGATGACCCGCAGGCACGCGACCACTTCCTCAACCGCCTCGCCGAGGACGCCGACCGGATGAGCCGCCTGACCCAGGCCCTGCTCACCCTGGCCCGGGTCGAGTCGCTGGGGGCGGGGGAGACCGAGGTGGTCGACGTGCCGATCGCGATTCGCGACGTCGTCGCCGCGGTCGAGCCGCGCAAACACGTCGACCTCTACGTCGAAGTCGAGCCCGATCTCGCCGCCAAGGCGGACCCGACCCTGCTGCGTCAGGTGATGATTGGCTTGCTGACCAACGCCTTCAAGAACACGCCACCCCCCGGCGCCGTTACCGTACGCGGCCGCCGCGATGGCGAGAGGGACGTGATCATGGAGGTAATCGACACTGGAACAGGAATCCCCGCGGCGGAGATCGAGCGCGTCTTCGAGCGCTTCTACCGGCGCAGCGAGACGCGCAAGCAGGAGGGCTTCGGCCTCGGCCTGGCGATCGCCCGCCGCATGGTCGACGTGATGGGCGGCGAGATGGGCGCCACCTCGGTCGAGGGCAAAGGCAGCACCTTCTGGGTCCGCCTGCCGATCTCCCAACCGAGCCCGACCCCGGTGGCCTGATGAAGATGAGCGGGGGACGGAGACGATGAGCAGCGGCCGCATCCTCGTCGCCGACGACGAGCCCTCGGTCCGCGAGTCGGTCGGCTACGCGCTCGCCCAGGAGGGCTTCGACGTCGACGTCGCCGTTGACGGCAACGACGCGGCGGCGAAACTCAGCGGCGAGGGCATCTACTTCGACCTGCTGATCCTCGACATCATGATGCCGGGCCCGAGCGGCCTCGACATCTGCCGCGACGTGCGCGCCCGCAGCGCCGTGCCGATCATCGTCCTCACCGCCAAGGACGCCGAGGTCGACAAGGTGGTCGGGCTCGAGGTCGGCGCCGACGACTACGTCACCAAGCCCTTCTCCGTGCGCGAGCTGCTCGGCCGCGTGCGCGCCCAGCTGCGCCGCCGTGAGCTCGACCGCGGCCCGCTCAACCAGGCCGTCAAGATCGAAGCCGGGTCGGTCGCGATCGACCTCGTGCGCCACGTCGCCACCGTCCACGGCGAGCCGGTCAACCTGACCCGCTCCGAGTTCCAGCTGCTGCGCCTCCTGGTCGGTCGCCCGGGAGAGGTCTTCCCTCGTCGCCAGATCATGGAGGAGCTCTGGCAGACCGAGTTCGACGGCGACGAGCGCGCCTGCGACGTCCACATCTCCAACCTGCGCCAGAAGGTCGAGCGCGACCCCCAGCGCCCCGAGCTGGTCGTCACCGTGCGCGGCGTCGGCTACAAGTTCGAAGGCGGCGCCGGCTGAGGCGTCATCCCTCGTACTTCCAGGTCGCGGGGATCGACCTTCGTGAAGAGATGACGCGGTTGCGGGGGATGCCGGTCTTCGCCGGCGGTCCGCTGGCCGAGCGCGAGCCTGAGCTGAAGGTTCGCCGGGCGCGGCGTCGCCCCAACCGGCTCGGCTTCGCGGTGCCGGCCCAGTTCCGCCTCTCGGTCACCGCCTACCCGGGGATCCGCGCGGGCGACGTACTCGAGACGCTGCTTCACGAGCTCGTCCACCTGCACGTCGGTCGCGTCGCCGAGGCCCACGCCTGGCACGGCAGGACCTTCAAGGCGACGCTGGGGCGGGCTATGGTCGAGGGCTACGGGATCGTCGCCGCGAAGCCCCGGGCCACCATCCACGGCGCCTACGCCGAGGCGATCGAGCGAGCGTTGCCGACTGCCTGCGCCCAGGCCGCCAAGCCGAGCAGCGCCACTCTCTAGGGTGCTTGCCATGAGCGATTACGCAATCAAGAACCTGATGGAGATCGAGGACGGGACCGGCGTCGAGGGGATCGAAGGACGCTTCGCGCGCAAGTTCCTCGACTCCGAGCAGCTGGGGATCAGCCACTTCCGCTACGCGCCCGAACGTCGGGTCACCAGCGGGCACCGCCACGAGGTGCAGGAGGAGGCCTATGTGGTGGTTGGCGGCTCGGGGCGGATCAAGCTCGACGACGAGACGATCGAGCTGCGCCAGTGGGACGTCGTGCGCGTCGCGCCCCACGTCGTGCGCGGATTCGAGTCCGGTCCCGATGGGCTGGAGGTCCTCGCCGTCGGCGGCACCAAGCCCGAGGGTGGCGACGGCGAGCTGGTCGCCGACCGCTGGCCGGCCGATGGCTGAGCTGCCCAAGCGCAGCCTCGGTGACTCCGGGCTCGAGGTCTCGGCGGTCGGCCTCGGCTGCAACAACTTCGGCAAACGGCTTGACCTCGACGGCACCGCCGCCGTGCTCGAGGCGGCGCTGGATGCCGGCATCGACTTCTTCGACACCGCCGACATCTACGGCGGCGGTCACAGCGAGCGGCTGATGGGGGAGGTGCTCGAGGGGCGCCGCGACGAGTACGTGCTGGCGACCAAGTTCGGCTGGGAGTCGAGCGAGGAGGACGCCCCCGACGTCCCCGGCGGCTCGCGCGAGTACATCCGCTGGGCGATCGAGGGCTCGCTGAAGCGACTACGGGTCGAGAAGATCGATCTCTACCAGTACCACAAGCCCGACGGGGTGACGCCGATCGAGGAGACCCTCGGCGCACTCGACGAGCTGGTCCGCGAGGGCCTCGTCACCGCGATCGGCTGCTCGAACTTCAGCGCCGCTGAACTGGAGGAGGCCGACCGGATCGCCCGCGAGCGCGGTTGGGCCCGCTTCGTCACCCTGCAGAACCAGTACAGCCTGCTCGAGCGCGAGATCGAGGCCGAGGTCGCACCGGCCTGCGAGCGCCTCGGCGTCTCGATCCTCCCCTTCTTCCCGCTCGCCAGCGGCCTGCTCACCGGCAAGTACCGCCGTGGAGAGGCCGGCCCCGAGGGCAGCCGCCTCTCCGGGCGCGAGCAAGCCGGCAGCGACGAGCAGTTCGACATCGTCGAGTCGCTGGAAGCCTTCGCCGAGGCCCGCGGAGTCGGCATCCTCGACGTCGCGATCGCCTTCCTCGCCGCACAGCCCGCCGTCGCCTCGGTGATCGCCGGTGCGACCAAGCCCGAGCAGATCGCCGCCAACGTCGCCGCGATCGAGTGGCAACCGAGCTCAGCCGATCTGGCCGAGCTCGATCGCCTCGCCCCGACGCCGCGGACCTAATGCTCGGCTAGGCCAGCAGCTTGGCCTTGGCCTGATCGAACTCCGCCTGCGAGAGGGCGCCCTTTTCCTTCAGCTCGTTGAGCTTGTGCAGTTCGTCGGCCGCGCTGCCCGCGTGGGCCTGCTGGCGGACGTATTCGTCGAAGTGCTTCTTGGTGTCGGCCTGCTCCTTCAGCGCCCGTTCGCGCATCTCGCCGCCACGGACGATCAGGTAGATGAGGACGCCGATGAACGGGAGGAAGACGAGGAAGAACACCCAGACGGCCTTCGCGGTCCCGGAAAGCTTGTGATCGCGGAACAGGTCCATGATCACCGTGATCAAAATCCAGATCCAGGCGAAGAGCAGGAAGAACTCCAAGATCGACAAGAGGAGTTCACCGAGGGCGAAGTCTGCGAGCGGCACGGGCATCCTTTCTCAGGGATATACGAAGGTTTCTCAATCCTACTGCCGGGTACGCGAGTAGGTTTCCCTCCATGAACGAGACTGCGGCCACCGCGTCGCCACCGAAGAGAGCCGACACTCAACGCTCCGGTCATCCGCGCTGGGCTCTCGGGCTCGTCATCCTCGGCACGGTCCTCACCTTCGCCGCGATCTTCTCGATCTGGGTGAATCGCCAGGCGCTCAACACCGACAACTGGGTCAACACGAGCAACCGCGTGATCCGCAACGCGGAGGTTCGCCACCAGCTCTCCGACTACCTGGCCAGCCAGCTCTTCGCCAACGTCGACGTCGAAGGCGAACTGCGCGAAGTGCTGCCGCCGCGTCTGGCGCCGCTGGCGACGGCGGCCGCCGGCGGGCTCGAGCAGCTGGCGCCGCAGGTCGCCGAACGGCTCTTCGCCACACCGCGCTTCCAGGCACTCTGGGAAAAGGCGAACCGCAAAGCGCACGAATCGCTGCTGAGGATCCTTGACGGCGGCGGTTCGGCGATCTCGACCGAAAACGGCGTGGTCAAGCTGAAGCTCGCCGCGGTGCTCGCCGAAATGGGAGCCGGCTCGGGCGTCGGGAAGACCCTGGTCTCGAAGCTGCCGCCCGAAGCGGGCGAAATCACGATCCTCAAGTCCGACGAACTCTCGCTTGCCCAGGAAGTCGCCAAAATCCTGCGCAAACTGCCGATCGTCCTGACCCTGTTGGCGCTGCTCTGCTTCGCGCTCGCCATCTATCTCTCGCCGCGACGGCGCGAAACGCTGCGATCGGTCGGCATTGCCTTCGTCATCGCCGGGATCCTCTCCCTCGGGCTGCGCAGCTTCTCCGGCACCTACGTCGTCGGCGGGCTCAGCGCGACGACGGCGGTCGAACCCGCGGTCGAAGCGGTCTGGAGCATCGGCACCTCGATGCTGGTCGAAATCGCGACCTCGACGATCGTCTTCGGCCTGCTCCTAGCCCTTGCTGCCGTCCTCGCCGGCCCGACCAGGATCGCCATCTGGATCCGCCATCAGCTCGCCCCCTTCGCCCGCCGCGGCCCGGCCGGAGTCTGGGGCGCCGCGCTGCTGATCTTCCTCGCCCTGATCGCCTGGGCGCCGGTCACCGCCTTCCACAAGCCACTCGGATTCCTGATATTCGCCCTGCTCTTCGCCGCCGGCACCGAGCTCTACCGGCGACAGCTGTTGGACGAGCCGATCAAAGGCTGACGCTGCGGCCTGCTTGACCCGAGGTAGAGGCGCGCGTACTCGCGGCCTTGCTGCCTTCATCTGCGGCGGCGGCCACCACGTACCACGTGTCCCCAAGTGGCTCGGGGAGCGAATGCACGTCGGAAAACCCGTGCGGCATCGTCTTCGCCCTTGGCTCGGCAGGCTCCGGGGACACGATCCTCGTCGCCGGCGACGAAGGCAGCTACGGGCTGCCTCAGAACCCTACGTTCGAAGTCTTCAACGTGCCAAGCGAAGTCACCATGGAGGGCGCGCCGGGCCAACCGCGCCCGGTCCTCTACGCGGCCGGGGTTGGCCACGCGGTCGAGCTAGGCGTGGGGGCGAACCTGGCCCGGTTCGACATCGACTACAGCGCCTCCTCCGGAGAAGCGCTCGTCACCGTCGGTTACAACTCGGTCGAACGCGTCCTCGCCGACTCCTCAGGTGGCACCGCCTGCCTGGCCGGCATCGAAGTGACCGTCGCCGACTCGATCTGCACCGGGGCCTCCGGCCTCTATGAGTCCATCGGGGGCGGCGGGAGCTTTTCGCTCACGCTCCGCAACGATACGATCTATGCCCAGACCACGGGGATTGTCCTCTACTCGAACGGGCCGCAGCTGGACGTCACGGCCGACAACACGATCGTCCACGGTGGCAGCGAAGACATCCTTGCCATCGACCAGGGCGCCGGCCACGTCTCCGTGTCTCTCTCGCACTCCAACTACGCCAGCGTCACCGCCGAAGGTGGAGCCAGCGTCACCGCTGCCGGAAGCGGCACGCGACTCCGCTCTTCGCGAACGCTACCGCCGGCGATTTCCATGAGCTCGCCGGCTCGCCGACGGTCGACGCGGGGGCGAACGAAGCCGCGAACGGGACCCTCGACCTCGACGGCAACCAGCGGCAGCTGCCGGCGAAATTCAGCTGCGCTGCGGCCGAACCGGCGATCACCGACATCGGGGCCTTCGAGCTCGTCCCGGCCGCCGTTGCCTGCCCGCCCCCGCTTGACGTGGGGACCGGAACGAAGGAATCGGGCGAAGGCGGGCCTTCGCTGCCCCCTGAGACCAAGATCTCCCAAGAGAAGCTCAAAGGCGACGCCGTTACCTCAAGTTCAAGGGCTCCGGGCCGGGCCCGTTGCACTTCGAATGCAAGCTCGACGGGCGCAAGTACGCCCCCTGCCGCTCCCCGAAGACCTACCGCAACCTGAGCGCCGGCAAGCACCATTTCCGCGTGCGCGCCGTCGGCAGCGCCGGCACCGACCGGAGTCCGGCGTCGAGGTCCTTCAGGATCCAGCACTGAAGAGGCAGCTCAGCGTTTGCGCTTGGTCTTCAGCTGCGGCGCGACCCTACTCGGCGTCCGTCGATTCCTCGTCGGTCGGGTGAACGATCCGCTGCGCCACTGACCAGCGCACCCCGATATCGCGGTAGGTGACTCCCTCCTCCGGTTCCTCGGGGATGTTGTCTCGATTCACCTCGACCTCGGTTTCATGAGCGGGTTCGCCGTAGTAGCGGATCTTCTTCTCCGGAACCCGATCGAACTTCAGCTCCTTCGCCCTGATCGAAGTAAAGAAGTCGAGGTCGGGCCGATCCTTCATCCGGCGGTCACCGCCTGCTTGACGTCGTGGACGGTGATGCGGCCTTCGGCGCCGGATCCCTCCACCTCGTCGAGGTCGAGACCCAGCTCCTCGGCCTTGCGGAGCGCCCCCGTGGTGGCGTTGTGCTTGGTCGCCCGCCGCTGACGTCGCCGCTCACCGATCTCTGTCGCCTTGTGTGAGGCAGCGAGACCCAGCTCCTTTGCCTCGTCGCTGGCCGCGGCCCCCAGCTCTTTGACGAGCAGCTTGGCGACGTGCTTGGCGACCTGCCCGCCGGAGGGACCTTGATCCCCTCCTCCGCCATTGCCATCGCCACCACCGCCTCCGGCGAGCGCGCCCGCGCCCTCGCCGAGGCCACCGACCGCCTGACCGGCGCCTTGACCCAGCTCGCCGGCCGCTTTCCCGGCGCCGCCGCCGACCTCTTCGACCGCGCCGCCCGCGCCTTCGCCGACGTCTTTGACGGCTCCCTCGGCGCCTTCGCCGACGTCCTCGACCGCGCTGCCTGCGCCTTCGCCGATCTGCCCGACGGCTTTGTTTGCTCCTTCGCCGACTTCGCCGACCGCTTTTCCTGCGCCTTCCGTCACCGGTTCCAGTGCGTGCGCGATCTCCTTCAGAACGTCCGGGTTACGGTCGAGCGTGGTCAGGACGCGGTCGATGATCGCGGTCACGTGGTCGAGCCGCGCCCGCAGCAGGGCTTGCGCTTCGACGCCTTTGATGTTGAGTTCGACTTTCCCCAGCTCGGCATGGACGCCGACGCTGAGCTTGACCAAGTCCAGCACCTCAGCGTGGAGCGAGATCCGGGCCTCAAGGTCATCGAGCTCGAAGTGGAGCTCATCGACCTTGACCACGGGGATGTCGACGACTACGTCGGGCTCATCGGTATCGCTGATTTCGCCGGGGTCGATGAGCGTGTAGTCCTCGTACATGCGCTCCGGCACGGTCTTGTCCGAGCCCTGGTTCCGAGCTTTCCCGTTCGAACTCCGTTTCTTCCGCGGGGTCGGGCTTTTGTTGCGACCACTGCCGCTTTTGCGCCGGGCCTGCTGAGCCATCTCTTCACCTCTCCATCTGGCATCGGGTTCCTCTTCCCAAAGGAAAAGGTTCCCGCTCTAAAGGAGGCCAAACCGCTGCAGGGAGCGAGAAGAGAAGCCGACGCCCGGATTTGAACCGGGGACCCCTTCATTACGAGTGAAGTGCTCTACCAGCTGAGCTACGTCGGCGAAAGGGTCCGAGGCCGCCTTCTCATGCGGATTCGGGCTACCTCCGTCGCTGATTTTACAGGCCCAGCCCGTGATCGTTACCCGCAGTTGGGGGAGTTCCGAACGGGTTTGGGCCACAGCCCCCAGTCGTGGCGCTGGACCACCTGCGCCGGTCGAAAGCCGACCTGTCCCACCCTGGCGCAGGGCCGGAGCCATCCGATCGGGTCGAAAGAGACCGAGGCGAGAAAGAAGCGGGTGATCGACGTGGAGCACTGGGCGCTTGCCGGGCGCGCCGGTGCCGAGATGAACCACGGGCCTCCACCGGGGTGCGTCCCACGCCGTGTTTCGCCCAGGGTTTCCGCGAGCCGCGTCTCGGCCATCTTTTGCCAGCGCTCGGCCACTTCAGATTCCCGCGCTCTATCCCATTCTGCATGCATCCCTCTCCCTTTTTTCATGCTTGTACTTCCCATATTTCATACACGCGTTTCCCAATCTGCATTAGCATTGGCAAATGACGACGCCCTACCAGCGAGGTAGTCGGAACCTCGTAGTTGAGGCTCTCGGCGACACCAGGGTCGTCTTCGTGATGGGAGCGCGTCAGGTGGGGAAGAGCACGCTGACAGGGGAGATTGCCAAGAGCGAGCACCCGGCTGAAGTCATCAACCTCGACAACCGTGCCGCCCGCGATGCAGCTCTCAGCGATCCGAACGGGTTTCTTGCCGGCCTCAGCAGGCCAGTGCTTATCGACGAGGTTCAGCGGGGTGGGGGGGACCTCCTTCTCGCGGTCAAGGAGGCAGTCGACGCAGACAAGACCCCGGGGCAGTTCTTGTTGACCGGATCGGCAAACGTCCTCACCAATCGCAAGGTCAACGACGCGCTTACGGGAAGAATCGAGCTAGTCAATCTCTGGCCGTTGGCTCAGTCTGAGATCGAAAACGCACAGGGCAACATCGTCGACGCCTTCTTCAACGCATCGCCGCCACGCATCACCGACGCGCCCACCGGCCGCGAGCCCTACGCCAAACGGATCATCGCCGGCGGATACCCCGAGGTGCTGACGCGCAGCGGAGTGCGCCGGGATCGCTGGTTTGAGAACTACCTGCGGACGACTCTGGATCGGGACCTGCGCGACGTCAGCGACGCACAGAAGCTCGATCAGGTCCCGAGGCTTTTGAGACTGCTCGCCAGCCGCGCGGCGAACCTCATCAACTCCTCGGAGATCTCCAGGCGCCTCGAACTCGAGCACAAGACGGTGCGCAGCTACATCAGCCTCCTGGAGACCGTCTTTCTCGTGCAGACAGTCCAGGCCTGGCGGCCTTCGATCGGCTCGCGAGAGTCGGCGAAGCCAAAGGCCTACGTCGTCGACAGCGGCCTGCTCGCTTACCTGCTCGGGGCCGACAAAAAGCGGCTGGTCGAGGACCACGAGTTGATCGGGAAGGTCCTCGAGAACTTTGTGATGATGGAGGTGATGAAGCATGTCGACTGGGCACAGACTCGAGCTCGCCTCTACCACTACCGCACGCAATACGACGAGATCGACATCGTCCTAGAGGATCGAGCGGGCGCCTTTGCGTGCGCAGAGGTCAAGGCCTCGGCGACCGTGCGAGATCGCGACTGGCGCTCCCTAAGAAAGGTTCGAGATTCGCTCGGCAAGAAGTTCCGAGCCGGATTCCTCTTCTATACCGGTGACCAGACCATCCCGCTCGGCGACCGGCTCTGGGCGGTCCCCATCAGTGGTCTCTGGGTTTAAACCGACGCCCGGATTTGAACCGGGGACCCCTTCATTACGAGTGAAGTCTGGTGTAGTCAGGACCAGGTAAAGCTAGCGGATAGGCTTCAACAAGCGAAAATTGTCGAGGCCAGTCGGCTCTCGCTGGCCAACGTTATCTCCACTACTCCCGCAGTTGTTCGGGATCTGTTCGGGCGCGTCCCTCGTCGTCCCCCACCCTGCGCCACCTGATCGTGCCCAGCGCCCCCGCCGGTATCGCCGCCGCCTTGCTGAAGGCGAGCGAACGACTTGTATCGCACGCTGACCTGCCTTAGTTCATCAGACTTAACAAAGAACGGTGCGGCGTCTCAAAGCGCCCTGTGGAGAGGAAATTTTTAGTGGAGCAGAACCCACCAATCAGCGGCGAAGTAGAAAGCTCAAGCTTTCACTTGCATACGACCGGGCTCGTGCGGTAGAAGGTTCTACTCGAAAGAGCCAATATTTAACCATCACTTTCGTTGGCACGCTGAGAGCGGGCTTGAGCGAAAGGAGGGAGAGCAAGTTGAAGGGGATCGGGTCGATCGCGGTGATTGACACCATCTTGCATGCACTGGGCGGCTACGGTGTTGCGCCGACGACCTGGCTTCCGGGTCTCGACAGTCAAACAGCGGAGGGCTCATCGGCAGGCGGGCAGCAAGGTGCGTCATCGTGACGTTGATTCCACATGTCGTCTAAGTCGAGGGTGGGGGCCGCGGCCCGTTGATTGGCTACGTAGCCCCCATGACCCTGGCCAGCAAGGAACTCTGAGGTGGCTCTCGTACGCGCTGGAGCAAGCACTGCGTGGCCGCCCCGTGAGCACCCGCGGATGGACTGGGAGAAGCTCGTCCCTCGGCTCATTCATCCCACAAAGGTCACCGTCATCGAAGCGATGCTTTGGATAGAGCGACCCCTATCTGCCACCGAGCTACAAAGCATCGCAGACGGAACGCCGGTGATCTCCTCGTTTTCATATCACTTGGACCGCCTTGTGGAGTCAGGCGTACTAGAAGTCGTTACCAAGCTCAAGGCGCGCAGATCGCAAGGATCAAAAAGGGAGAAGTTCTTCTATTTCGTCGGCGAGAAACACTGGGCATCGCGGCTGGCTCGGATCAAAGATCCCAACGATCCGCTGATGATGGTTGCGTTGAGTCTCGCGGTCACGGCTCTTGCCGGCGGAGGACCAGGTGCAGGCGCCCCTTAGCGCCACTACTCCTCACCAGGAGATAGATTGCAAACCGTTAACTGTTGAGCCGGGAGGGCTTCTGTGAACCGACATCTTGTTATATGCATGGGCATCATTGCGATTTGGTTGGCAGGTGCCCTAGTTGCCTGCGGAAGCAGTGACGGTACCTCCCAAATCTCAAAGGCTCAGTTTCTCACGTTGGCCAACCAGATCTGCGCCAAAGGAAATCAGGACATTGAAGTCACAGCAGCCAAGCAATTCCCCGCTGGCCAAGCAAGTGCCGGGGAGAAGCAGAGGGAAAGATTCGCGCTCAAAGTAATCGTGCCCAGCCTCAAAAGGCAAGTCTTCGCGATTAAGAATTTGGGGTTCCCGAAGGACGATGGGCCAACGGTCAAGATCGTCCTGGCTGAAATCAAGGCAGCCATTCTGCAAGTTGAACGCAACCCTGCTTCGCTTGTGAGCACCGGTGAAGAGCCGCTAGCCAAGGCGAACAAATTTGCAGCTGCATATGGACTCACGGCGTGCGCCGCTCGCTGAAGTTTCAGGGTATGACAACAAATCAGCAAAGTTAGTTACCAACTGGTCGCCGCTTTACAGCGGAGTTTTTTCGGGTATTATTGAAAAGCTCCATTTTTCGGTATGGTGCCGTTACTGTAGTCGTATAGGGTCTCCGCCGGTACCAAACCGAGGTACGGGCTATTTCGGAAAGGCAGGCGGGACCTGTATGAGCACAGTTAAGGCAGTGGCAGCGAAACGTGGGTTGTGGGTCATAGTCTTTTCGCTCCTTCTTATTACAGCTACTACTGCTCCGGGCTTCGCCGATTCTCCCGAAGGATCGTCACCTGCGGGAGAAGAACAGCCGTCGAAAGAATCATCCGCGCCGCTGCCTTCTTCTGAAGAAATC
>Ga0207661_10002373_pt1 | contig 12956 bp, 12 predicted proteins | sample KBSC713LmetaG_FD_184337 | JGI IMG/M metagenome (GOLD analysis project Ga0207661, IMG submission 184337) | Corn rhizosphere microbial communities from Kellogg Biological Station, Michigan, USA - KBS C7.1-3L metaG (SPAdes) (version 2) | ecosystem: Host-associated > Plants > Roots > Rhizosphere ... | reverse complement strand
CGGATGACGCAGCGTCAGAATGAACGCGCCGAGGAGCACGGCAATATCAAGGAAAATGTATGAGAGAGCGGGCATTGCGTCGTTGCAGGCGCTGTACGGCCGTTCCTGCTGATAATCTCCAGTTATCTACTTGTTCATCTTAGGAGTGACAGAAACCGGTATTTCCCTACCCTCCCGCCCCGCTCGGTAGCGAAACAAGCCCGCAGGCCTCTTTGCCACCCCGTCGGCTCTCTCAGTCGAGCGACGACGTACGAGCCGATGAAGGGGGTGCGCTGGCGCCCACTTACGACACCGCGGACGAGGCGAAACGCGTGTTCGATGCGCTGGGTGAGGGCGGCAAGATCACCATGCCGTTCGGGCCGTCGTTCTGGGCGGATGGATTCGGGATGGTGGACGACCGCTTCGGCACGCACTGGATCGTCAACGGCGGCATGAAACCGATGGATTGAGCGCAGGAACAGAGGCTTCGCGACGAGCTCGCCGCGAAGCCCTGATTCGCTAGTTCGCGCGCGCCGCGTCCTGCACCGCGGTCAGTACGCGAAGCATGGCGCGATCGACGACGTCGGTCGCGGAATCGTCGACGCGTTCGTCGAGTGTTTCGTCGTGCATCGGATGGATGACGGGCAATCGATCCAGCGGCTCGTCGATGCCGAGCGCTTTCAGACATTCGTTCAGCCGCGCGCGCTGCATCCATTCGTCGTGATCTCCGCGGCCGATGTGCAGCAGATGAAAAAGCACTGTCTGCATCGGCGTCGAGGCGATCTGATTCGTTTCGGCGCGACGCCACGCCACTACCTCGGCGATCGGCATCGACGGCGCGCCGCAGGCGAACGGCGCCGCATCGAACGAAAGATCGTTCACACGGAACTCGCCGCCGGTCACCGTGATCGCACCGCCGAACGAGCCGGGAAGGGCGATGTTGAAGAGGAGGAAAGCATCGTGGAAGTACAACTCGACGTAGGCGGGAGCGTCGCTCTCCGCGACATCGCCGATCACGGCCACGTCGATACGAACGACGTCCTCCTCGGACGCGAGCGGCGCCCAATCGGCCTGCACCAGGATGTCGCCGTATGCGCGGTCGCGAAGCGCGGGCGCAGCCTCATGAAAGAAATCGACAGCGTTCTGCACGCGCGTCTGACGTGCAACCTCGGCGGAAAAATTGTGTTTATTCATGGTCGTAATCTCCGCCGTCAGAATGGCACCGTCGCGAATTGCGATCGCACTTTTGTCGACCGATTCACGCCGTTCCGAGGGGCAGCCTCGGCGCGCGACATCGGATCCCCTTGTTTTATCTACGACTCGTGGAAATCCCCCGAGGTCTTCGAGGCAGCGACTTCGACGATGGCTGCCGCGAACGTGCAGTAAACCGCGGCTCGCGTCCACGGACGATACAGGTGCGCGTACAGCGGTTCGCGTACGAACGCGGCGATGAAGAAGCCCGACGCCGCGATCGCCAGCATCGCCGCCACACGATCGGCGGCGATCGCGAACCGCGACGCACTTCGCGCGCGCCGTGACGCCGCCATGTTCAGGGCACCGATCAACAACATGTTGATGTGCGACGCGCGGTAAACCATCCGCTGCGCATCGGACGTCTGGTGAAGATGGTGAAGCCGAAGATGCATGTAGGCGCCGCTGGCCAGAAATGCCAGCACCATGGCCACACCGACGACGAGCTGAGCCCTGCGCATGGCGAATGCTACCAAGCGGACGGTGGTCACAGTTCTCGCGGCCGGAACGCTGGCGTCCTCGCCGCCGAATGGGAGGCTTGCACGGCTGGCTCATTACCTGGCGAAATTCGAGAGTTTGCCGGGCCGGCGGCTAGTTCCTTCGGCCGCTCAGGGCACGCTCCGCCGGGGCCAGCCGGCGAGGACGCCAGCGCTCCGATATCGACTCGCGGTTGCTCGCGAAAACTACGGATTCGGGCCGATGCTGATCATCAACATTCCATACGAATGTGGCCGGTCGGAATGGGAGATGTTCGGCACCAAAGGGCGGAACTCCGAGCTTCGCCAGGTCTGCTGATACGCGAAGCGGAAGTGATGGACGCGAAACGTCGCACCCGCGCGATGCTCGCGAACTTCAGGACGGCGCTTGATGAGGTACTGATCGGCGTCAGCGTCGATGAAGACGTTACGCGCGGCGTAACTGGCGTTCGCGACAACGTAAACATAGGCGTCCCAGTCGGGCGATGGCTGCTCCGCACGCCGTTTCTTGAACTCCTGAAAAGGCTGATCGTTGTTAGGTATCCGAAGTGCCATCGGCCCGGATTTGATCGAAGGGATGAATCGCGATGGAAGGTTATAGCCGATGCGGACCGTCATACCGAGACTGCCATTGATGAAGACATTGCCCGCGGATGCACCGATCGACGGCGAAAGGTCGAACCATTCGGGACGACCGTCCGGCACACGACGGGGAAGCAACTTCACGCGCCGCTCGTACGTCGCCAGAAACGCTGCCCACTCCCCGATTTGAGTTTTCCAGCCGAGTGGATCGGGGGCGGCCGGCGTCACGTGCTTGTGTACGAAGATTTGAGCATCGGCCGCATGTGAGTCGCGTCCGATCACGCCGGCGTAGAGCTCGACATGATCGTTCGTCGTCAATTTTGTCGCATCGAACATCAGCGTGCCGTACAACCAGCCGCCATAAGGACGGTCACCGCGGATCGGATGCGTCGACCGCAGATATTCGGGCGTGTACATATTCTGACCAAGGCCCGCAGTCACTGTTCGTTCGCAGTCGTCTATCTTGCTGCGACAGAGAATCGAGGCGAGCTTTTCCAACTCGGAACCCTCGACGGGAATCCAACTCCACAGCATGCGCGTGCCATTCGTATAGCCTCGGTCGCTCGCCAGCGAAGGCTTTACGAGCGAATCGTCTTCTTCCTGCAGGGTGAACGTTTTTTCGTTGTCCATCGGTCGCATGAGCGGGCTTTGACCGAAGGTTGAGATTGCCGTCATGAGGGTCGCGACGATCAGCAAGTAGCGCATAGTGCTTTTTCCTCGATCAGTAGGACGGACGTGCCCGGCGTTTTCGCTGGCATAGAACCCGAAGCGTGCTGCGCGTGACTGAACAGCATCACGACCGCTTTGTCCATGTGCGCGGGGCGCGCGAGCACAACCTGAAGAACATCGACGTCGACATTCCGCGCGACTCGCTCGTCGTGTTCACGGGCGTGTCGGGATCGGGGAAGTCGTCGCTGGCGTTCGGGACGTTGTATGCCGAGGCGCAGCGGCGGTATCTGGAATCCGTTTCGCCCTATGCCAGGCGGCTCTTTCATCAGATGGCGGTGCCGGAGGTCGACGACATCATCGGACTGCCGCCCGCGGTCGCGCTGCAGCAGCAGCGCGGATCGCCGACTACGCGCTCCTCAGTCGGCAGCGTGACGACGCTTTCGAATCTGCTGCGGATGCTCTACTCGCGCGCTGGCGACTATCCGCGCAATCAGCCATTGCTCTACGCGGAGTCGTTCTCGCCCAATACGCCCGAGGGCGCGTGCCCGGAGTGCCACGGCCTCGGGCGGGTGTACACGGTGACGGAGCAGTCGATGGTGCCGGACGATTCGCTCACCATTCGCGAGCGCGCCGTCGCCGCGTGGCCGCCGGCGTGGCACGGCCAGAACCTGCGCGACATCCTCGTCACGCTCGGTTACGACGTCGATCGTCCGTGGCGCGATCTGCCGCGGAAGGATCGCGACTGGATCCTCTTCACCGACGATCAGCCGACCGTTCCCGTCTATGCCGGCTACACGCCCGAGGAGACGCGGCGCGCGCTGAAAAAGAAGGAGGAGCCGAGCTACATGGGCACCTTCACCAGCGCGCGGCGGCACGTGCTGCACACGTTTGCGAACACGCAAAGTCCGCTGATGAAGAAGCGCGCCGCGCGCTACATGCTCAGCGCCGATTGCCCGTTGTGCCACGGCAAACGACTGCGTCGCGAATCGCTGTCGGTGAAGTTCGCCGGCTACGACATCGCCGAGATTTCGTCGCTGCCGCTGGCGCGATTGGCGACCGTGACGCGTCCATACGCCGACGGCACGACGGCATCGAAAGCGTCGGCCGGACATCCGGAGAAAGCGATCGTCACGCAACGAATCGCCTACGACCTCTGCGCGCGACTAGACATCCTCCTCGACCTCGGACTCGGCTATCTCTCGCTCGAACGCAGCACTCCGACGCTTTCTCCCGGCGAGTTGCAGCGGCTCCGGCTGGCGACGCAAGTCCGCTCGAACCTCTTCGGCGTCGTCTACGTGCTCGATGAACCATCGGCCGGACTTCATCCCGCCGACACCGAGGCGTTGCTTCGTGCGCTCGACAAACTGAAAGCGTCCGGCAATTCGCTGTTCGTCGTCGAACATGAGCTCGACGTCATCCGCCACGCTGACTGGATCGTCGACGTCGGACCCGCGGCCGGCGAGCATGGCGGCGAGATCCTCTACAGCGGTCCACCGGCCGGACTGGCGAAGATTGAAACGTCGCAGACGCGCGCGCACTTGTTCGTCGATCACGCGCCGCCGATTCACACACCGCGCAAGCCTCGCGGCTGGCTGCGACTCGAAGGCGTGACGCGCAACAACCTTCACGAGCTCGATGCCGAGTTCCCCCTCGGCGTCTTCACGACGGTCACCGGCGTCTCCGGCTCCGGCAAGTCGAGCCTCGTCAGCCAAGTGCTCGTCGAACTGATCGCCGATTGCCTCGGGCACGAGCTCGAAGCCGAAGCGGACGAAGCGGACGCCCTCGCGCCGGTCGTCAAAACGATCGGAGGCGAGATCGTCGCCGGCATGGAGCAGATCAAACGCCTTGTCCGCGTCGATCAGAAGCCGATCGGACGAACGCCGCGATCGAACCTGGCCACGTACACGGGACTCTTCGATCACGTCCGCAAACTCTTCGCCGCCACGAAGGCCGCGCGGGCGCGCCACTACGACGCCGGCCGCTTTTCGTTCAACGTCGCCAAAGGCCGCTGCGAAACGTGCGAGGGCGAAGGCTTCGTGATGGTGGAGCTGCTCTTCCTCCCGAGCGTCTACGCGCCATGCCCGGCCTGCCACGGCGCGCGCTACAACGCGAAGACGCTCGAGATCACCTACACCGGCAAAAACATCGCCGAGGTCCTCGGCATGACGGTCGACGCGGCGTGGGAGTTCTTCGCCGAGGAGCCGCACATCCATCGCGCCCTCTCCGTCCTGCGCGAAGTCGGCCTCGGCTACATCCGCCTCGGCCAGCCCGCCACCGAGCTCTCCGGCGGCGAAGCGCAACGCATCAAACTGGCGACGGAACTCCAACGAATCGGCCGCGCCAACACGTTGTACATCCTCGACGAACCGACCACCGGCCTCCACCCCGCCGACGTCGAAAAACTCATGACGCAACTCGAAGGCCTCGTCGACGCCGGCAACACCGTGATCGTCGTCGAACACGACATGCGCGTCGTCGCCGGCTCCGATTGGGTCATCGACATCGGTCCCGGCGCCGGCGAAGAAGGGGGACACGTCGTCGCCGCCGGCCCACCCGCAGAGGTGGCGAAGTCGAAGGAGAGCCGGACGGCGGTGTATCTGGCGCGGTATCTGGCTGGCGCAGCGTAGTGCGGACGTCGTCGTCTGCATCCGGCGTGGCGTCTCGCCCGACGGTGGTTTCTGAACCTGCCGCACGACTGTAGATGCAAGTAGCGGCGTGTCACGTTCGGACATAAACTGCGCAAAACATCAGGAGGCAGTGATGCGACGTGCAGCGATCGTCCTCTTCGCGATAGCCGTGTTGTGCGCCGGTTTTTCGATGCAGGCCAAGTCCGGATGGTCCGGAACCTACTTCGTCAACGGAACGAATCCGGGCGTCGGCTCCTATACCGGCCGGCTCACCATCTCCCCGCGCGGCGACGTGTACGACGTGAGTTGGACGATCGCCAAGGAGCACTACACCGGCGTCGGAATCGTGGTGAACGACACGCTGTCGGTGGCCTACACCGGCGGCGACCGCTCCTGGTTCGGTGTGGCCTCCTACCGCCAGCGCTCCGACGGCACCCTCGACGGCCGCTGGGCCGTCCACGGCGGCGCGAGAGTCCCGGGAACGGAAATCGCGACGCGAAGATAGGTTCGTTTCGTAGCGCTACTTACGCCCGGCGCGACTCTTTTTCGGTGCGCGCTTCGACGACGAGTTCAGCTTCACCGCCGCGCGGATCAACGCTTTGAACGCGCTCTCCTTGATCGCTTCGCCCTCGTGGATGTCGATGGCGCGCCTGGTGTTCCCTTCGAGGCTGGAGTTGAAGAGTCCGGACGGATCCTCCAGCGACGCGCCGTTCATGAAGGTCAGCTTCACGACGTTCTTGTACGTCTCACCGGTGCAGATGATGCCGTCGTGCTCCCACACCGGAACCCCTCGCCACTTCCACTCCTCGACCACCTCGGGATCGGCCTGCTTGATGAGCGCGCGGATTCGAGACAGCGTCGCGCCGCGCCAGTCGTCCAGCTCAGCGATCCTTTGATCGATTAGCTTAGAGGGAGATTCATCGTTCTTCGCCATGTCGTTTCTCCTGGCATTCGCACGGAAGTGATCCGCAGATGGACGCAGATCTTACGCAGATGATGCCACCAAAACCGGTAGGTCCTGGACTTCAGGAAAAAGGAAGACTTCTGACCGGATAGGTTCTGGCCCTCTTCGAAAAGGCAAAAATCGAATAGCAATAGGTCTGGGGCCAATAGCAATAGGTCTGGAGCCTATTGCTATTGGTTCTTGACCTATTCGAAAAGATTAAAACGAATAGCAATAGGCCTGGAACCTATACCAATAGGTTCTGGACCTATTGCTTTTCGATTTTCAGCTGTTTTACAGCTCGATCCTCGGGACGTAGAGCCCCAACCAACCGTCCCTTCACGAGGTCACAGCCGGCCAGGCCAGCGCCGCAGCGAGGTCCGGAAGCACCGTCGCCAGCCCTTCGGCATGCGCCGAGGCGACGTCTTCCAATTCGCGCGTGAGAATGGCGTCGATCGATGAGCCGTCGCGGCGAGCCAGCTCGCGGAGAACATCGCGCTGATACCGCGGAACGCGGGCGCGCAGCTCGACGAGCCGGATCGCCTCCGGGATCAGCCGCGGCGCGTCGTCGCCGAGCGCCTCTTCGATCACCGACTGATCCCACAGCCGCATGGCCGTAGTGATCATCTCCTCCTTCGTCACCCGCGTCCCGACGCGCGTCGAAACCGCTACAATCGCGCCATCTGCAATGTCCCGTTTCAACTCCTGCAACGTCATCCCCAACCGCTCCGCCGCCGTTATGAGCGGGAGGTTGGGACGCGGTGTAAGAAAGATGCGGCGGATGTCGTACGGGTCGGGTTGGGTCATCTCTAATCTCCTTAAATGGTACGCGATAGCATACCATTTACCGATTACGATTGCAAGCGAGATTTCGTCGTGACGATCAAGACGCAGCCCGAGGGCGTCATCTTCGGTAAGCGCCTTCGGGAACTGCGCCTCGCGCGCGATCTCTCGCAGTACGCACTCGCTGATCTCTGCGGATCTCACAAGCCGTTCATCAGCGAACTTGAACGCGGCGTAAAAGTACCGAGCCTGACAATGATTCTTCGGCTCGCAGAGGCGCTCGACTGCTCGGTGTACGACATGGTCGCAGTATTCGATTCGAGATAGGAGCAGCTCGATGCCCAATGCAGATGACAACCTCGCACAAGCCCTTTCGACCGTCGGCGTCGGCCCGGCTGCAAAGGAACTGTACGTCGATTTGCTTCGGCCAACAGCGATCGAAACAGGGAAGAACCTACTGGTCGTAGCCAGGCTTGTTAGCCTCGCTATGGCCCCGCTCTCCGGAATGGTTTGGGGAATGGAGCGGATCCGAGATTGGCTTGGTGCAGCAATTCTTAAACGTTTGGCTCACATCGCCGAAGACCAGATTCAATCGCCTCCGCCGTTCATAGCCGGCCAGATATTGCTGCAGCTACCCTTTTGTGCCGACCAAGAGGAACTTCGGGAGATGTACGCCAACCTGTTAGCTGCAGCTATGACAAAAGATCTTGCCCCTCAGGTGCACCCTGCATTTGTTCAGATTATCCAGCAGCTCACACCCGATGAGGGATTAGTCGTTCGAGAGATCGCCCGCGGCGGCTCGGCCTTTTCTCTGCAGGAAACGTTCGACGGCGAGCTAAACCTGGAGACCGGCAGTACGTCTATATCCGATCAGTTCCGGGCGCTCTGCGAATCCGCCTCGGCGCTGCAGCCAGCCATGAGTGATGCGTATCTTGACAATCTTCTACGCCTTAAACTCCTTACTGAGACCCGCTGGAGTGAAGGCAGGCTTCATACGCCGCACGTTTTTGAACGCGCAGAGCCTCGGGTCGAAAACATGAGCGGACGATTAATCGAGCTCAGTGCCTTTGGTGTTCGCTTCGTCGGTACGTGCATCTCATAACCAAAGGATTAATCCACGTTCTTGAGAGATCTGGATGATGGCTACGAAATCGAAAAATCTTATCGTTCTTGCTATCACGCTCACACTGATTGTCGGTGCGGTAGCCGGAATGCTTTGGCTAGTCTACAGGCTCCCAGCAACCGTCGGAGCACTCGTGGCTGGTGCGGTTGGTTTTCTGGCGAGCAAGTTCTACGAATCCCTGAAGGACAGCAAGCAGCGCCTGCACGACAAGAAGCGCGAGGTGTATGCGAAACTACTCGCGCCAATACTAGCTCTGCATCTGGAGATGCTCAAGCCAAGCAAAGAGCGCCCCGCCCACGAAGTTGTTCTCGAACAAATGACGACTCAGATGGTAGAAGCCACGTTTGATGCCGTGCTCTACGCTTCTGACGAAGTGCTCAAGCTTTGGGCTAGGATTCGAACAGGAAGCCTTCAAAATCTTGATTCGGGCGTGATCCTTGTTCTTTACATGCGTCTTCTAAAAGCGATGCGCAAGGATGTGGGCAACACATTCACAAGCCTTACCGAGCCAGACATTCTAATGCTGTTCGTCAACTTTACCGAGAGCGATTTCCAAAGCTTCTTCGAGTCGGTCGCTCGGACAAAGTAACTGGCCGTCCCTTCCTCTGTCAGCTCGCGCCCTCTTGAAATTCTCTCATCGGATGACCGTCGGCACCTATCTGCCAAATCTGCGTCATCTGCGGATGCGTACTCTCGCGCATAGAATCCGCGGCGCATGATCGAGAGGAACGAGAAGCTGACGGCGACGGTACGCGCGGAGCTGGCGCGGACGAAGGGGTTTCGTTCGATCAGCAAGCGGGTCGAGGAGGGGCGTGTTGACGTCACGGGGGCGGCGGTGGAGGCGCGGGCGTTGTGTCTGGCTGCGTTGCAGGACGCGACGAAAAAACGGATCGCCATCGTCGTGCCGGGCGATGCGGCGATCGATGACTTTGAGGCTTCGCTGCGGCTGTTTCATCGGGAGGCGCGGTGTGTGTCGGCGTATCCGTCGCCTTCGTTGTCGCCGTATCAGGATCTGGCACCGTCGCTTGGGGTCGTCCGGAACGAGATTCGGGCCCTGGGGATGTTGATCGATCGGAGCGTGGAGATTCTGATCGTGCCGGCGCGGGCGTTGTTTTCGCGGCTGCCGCGGCCGGAGGAGTTTGCGTCGCGCATCGTGAGGATTGCCGAGGGCGATGAGCTGGAGATGCGGGAGCTGTTGGAGCGGCTGGTGGAGAATGGCTTCGTGCGGACGGATCTCGTTGGCGAGGCGGGGGAGTTCGCGTTTCGGGGAGGCATCCTCGATCTTTTTCCGCCGAATACGGCGAAACCGGTTCGCGTGGAGTTGTTCGGGGACACCGTCGATTCGTTGAAGTGGTTCGACGTCGAGACGCAGCGTTCCGAGGATGAGAGCGGTCCCGTCAGCGTGCTGCCGATGGGGCAGTTTGCGGTGACTAAGGCGATGCGGTCGGCGCTGGCGCGGCGGCTGTCGCTCGACTTCATGGATCCGCTGTTCAAGCGCGACGTCGCGGACAAGATCGACCGGCTGAACGAGAACGGGACGTTTCCGGGGATCGAGCATTACGTGCCGGTGGCGGCGGAGACGGTGTCGTTTCTGGAGTACCTCGATCCGGCGGAGTGGATGTTCGCGCTGATCGAGCCGGACCAGATCACGACGAATGTGGCCAAGTTCGAGTCGGTGCTGCGGATGGAGTACGACGCGGCGGCGGAAAAGGGGCGGGCGGTGTATCCGCCGGAGAAGTTGACGACGGCGGGTCCCGAGGTGCTGGGATTTCTGGGGGCTGCCCGGCTGGCGTTTTCCGAGGTTCATGTTGGAGGCGCTGTCATTCCGAGCCGGGAACACGGCGAGGAAGCCCCGGCTGGAACCGCTGCGGCTTCGGCCGGGGATTCCTCGCCATCCTCTGCCCCTCCGGGGCGGCGGCGGCTCGGAATGACAACGTCAGGCGAGTTCGAGGAGTTTCGGCTTCGCGCGCCGCAGGTGGATCGGTATACGAACCGGTTGCCGGAGTTCACGTCCGATGTGAAGCGCGGGCATGAGAGCGGGCGGCGGCAACTGTTTTTCGCCGCGACCAAGGGCGGGCGGGAGAAGGTCGAGCGGCTGCTCAAGGAGTTCGACGTTCCGTTTGTACAAAACAGCACTGAGTTGCAATCCGAGATCGTCATCGCGGATGGCGCGCTTCCTCGTGGATTCGATTTCGAGGAGTTGAACCTCACCGTTTACTCGGAATGGGATCTCTTCGAGCCTCCCACTTCGACGCGCGTCGGCGGGAAGAAGCGGGCCTCCGAGGCTTTCGTAACGGATCTGCGGGATTTGAAGGTGGGCGATTACATCGTCCATGTCGATCACGGCGTCGGGCGCTTTCATGGGCTGCAGCGCATTCCGTTTGGAGCGAATGAACGCGAAGTGATGGAGATCGAGTACTCCGGCGGCGGCAAGTTGCTGATGCCGATGGAGAACCTCAATCTCATCCAGAAATACTCGGGCGGCGCGGACACGCAGCCGAAGCTGGACAAGCTCGGTGGCACGGCGTGGGCACGCACGAAGGCGTCGGTCAAGAAGGCGATGCGCGACATGGCGGACGAGCTGCTCAAGCTCTACGCCACGCGGCAGATGGTGCAGGGGCACGCGTTTTCGAAGGACTCGCCGTGGCAGTTCGAGTTCGAGGATGCGTTCGAGTTCGATGAGACGGAAGACCAGGAATCGGCGATCGACGACGTCAAGTCGGACATGGAGTCGCGCAAGCCGATGGACCGGCTGCTGTGCGGCGACGTCGGATACGGCAAGACCGAGGTGGCCATGCGGGCCGCGTTCAAAGCGGTGATGGATGGGAAGCAGGTAGTCGTCCTCGCGCCGACGACCGTGCTCGCGTATCAGCATTACCGCACGTTCCTTCGGCGCTTCGCGTCGTTCCCGGTCACGATCGAGCTGATGTCGCGGTATTACGGCGCCAAAGAGCAGAAGGCGATCCTCGGCAAGCTCGAGAGCGGAGAGATCGACATCATCATCGGCACGCATCGCGTCCTTTCGAAGGACATCCAACTGAAGGACGTCGGCCTGCTGGTCATCGACGAAGAGCAGCGATTCGGCGTCGGCCAAAAAGAAAAACTGAAGCAGATGAAGAAGGCGATCGACGTGCTGTCGATGTCGGCCACGCCGATTCCGCGCACGCTGCACATGTCGCTCGTCGGCATCCGCGACATCTCGGTGATCGAGACGCCGCCGAAGGACCGGCTGGCCATTCAGACGGCGGTGGTGTCGTTCACGGACGAGTTCATCCGCGAGGCGATCGAGTTCGAAGTCGGCCGCGGCGGACAGATTTTCTTCGTCCACAACCGCGTCGAGTCGATCTATGGGATGAAGGAGTATCTGGAGAAGCTCGTCCCCGGCATCAAGGTCATCGTCGGCCACGGGCAGATGGAGGAACGCGAGCTGGAGCGGGCGATGCTGGCGTTCATCCAGCGCGAGTACGACGTGCTGCTGGCGACGACGATCATCGAGAACGGCATCGACATCCCCGCCTGCAATACGATCCTGATCAATCACGCGGAGCGATTCGGCCTCTCGCAGCTCTATCAGCTGCGCGGACGCGTGGGGCGCAGCGACCGGCTGGCGTTCTGCTACCTGCTGGTGCCCAGCGACAAGATCCTGACCTCCGACGCCCGCAAGCGCCTGGCCGCGATCCAGGAGTTCTCCGACCTCGGCGCGGGTTTCCGCATCGCCGCGAAGGACCTCGAGATCCGCGGCTCCGGCAACATCCTCGGCGGCGAACAATCCGGCCAGATCGCCGCGGTCGGCTTCGAGATGTATACGCGCCTGCTCGAGGAGACGATCCGCGAGATGAAGGGCGAGCGCATCGAAGAGGAGGTCGAGACGTCGATGAACCTCGGCGTCGACATCTACATCCCCAAGAATTACATCGGCGAAGAAAACCTGCGCATGACGTTCTACAAGAAGATCGCCTCGGCATCGACGGACGATCGCCTGGAAGAGATCCGCAACGAGCTCCGCGACCGTTTCGGCGCACTGCCGCAGAACGTGGAGAACCTCATCCGCTTCGTCCAGGTGAAACGCTTCGCGCAGCACATGGGCGTGGTCTCGATCGTCCGCGAAGGCGCGCGGGCGGTGGTCAAGTTGACGGCGCAGGCGAAGGTAGATCCGAACAAGCTGTTGGTGCTCATCCAGCAGGACCCGCACGTGAAGTTCTCGCCGAATGGGGTGCTGACGTTTCCGCTGAAAGTGCAGGGGCCTGAAGTGATCGATGCGATCGAGATGACGTTGCGAGGATTAGCAGCTTAGTGCGACTTGCCACAGCACAGACAGGAGTGTCTGTGCCACATGGATCCTGCCGAAGTTAGATTGATGTTGGTACCGGCACAGCCGGTGTGGCACAGACACTCTTTGATGTGGCTCAGCACATCGTGGACATCTTGAAGGCTCATCACATCGTGGACAAGCGATGGGAGCCGTACGACGCTGCCGAAGGAGGTGGCGTTGAATGGATGGTCGCGAAGTGGAGAGATTACTG
>Ga0207661_10002371_pt1 | contig 12958 bp, 9 predicted proteins | sample KBSC713LmetaG_FD_184337 | JGI IMG/M metagenome (GOLD analysis project Ga0207661, IMG submission 184337) | Corn rhizosphere microbial communities from Kellogg Biological Station, Michigan, USA - KBS C7.1-3L metaG (SPAdes) (version 2) | ecosystem: Host-associated > Plants > Roots > Rhizosphere ... | reverse complement strand
CGTCCTTGCATCGCGCCGCCCAGCACGCCCCGGCAACGAAGCGTCATTCTGAAACGAGTTCTTACGGACAAGCGAGGTCTTCCGGCCGCGAAGCGGACGCCTTCAGGGGTGTGCCCGCGCCGCAGGCGCGGGATCGAGCGGCGGGATTCCGCTTCTGCGGAATCCCGCTTCGCGGGCTAACTGAGGGGTGTGCCCGCGCCGCAGGCGCGGGATCGAGCGGCGGGGTTCCGCTTCTGCGGAATCCCGCTTCGCGAGCTAATCAATCCAGCGCATCGAGGCGCTGGCGGAGCTCGTGACGTTGCTCGTCGAGGCCGCGTACCGAGAGCGCCAGGCGTCGCTCGCCTTCGGGGCTGAGCCGAAGGTGTGCGACGCGGAGGTCCTTCTCGGACCGCTCGCGCTGAATCAGGCCCGCCCGCTCCGCCCGACCCACGAGCTCGGTCACGGTGCTCTGCGCGAGCTGCAGCCGCTCCGAGAGCTCGGTCACGGTCGACTGCTCGCTGCCGTCGGGCGCGCCCTTGATCATCAGGAGGAGCAGGTAGCGGCGCGGTGTGAGCTTCTGCTCCCGGGCGAGTTGCTCGCTCGTCCGCAGAAACGAGCGGATCGCGGCGCGGAAGGCCGCGATGCGGATCGCGTCGGTGGTCTCGAGCGTCGTGTCCGTGCTCATCGTGTGTGGCTGACTCTAAAGCGTCGCGAGCGCCCAGTACGGCGCGTGGTCGGGATCTGCTCGGATGCGCGGGTGTCGTCTACCATCAGGCCCCTCGTGTCGAACGAGCTCGCGATCGTCCTCCTCGCTGCCGGTCTCCCGGCCTGCGCGGCGCGCCTCTGGTGGATCTGGTGGAAGAGCACGTGCGGCGAGTGCGGGCTCGAGCGCAGCGTGTGCGACTGCCCCGCGCCGAGCGAGACGATGCGGCCGCGCCGCTGACGCCGGCCTCGGCGGCCGGCGCCAGCGAGCGAGCGGTCATTCCCGGGCAGCCCCTGCAAGCGCCCGCTCCTGGATCTCCTCGACCACGGACGGGTCGGCGAGGGTGGTCGTGTCACCGAGCTGGCGGTTCTCCGCGACGTCGCGGAGGAGGCGGCGCATGATCTTCCCGGAGCGTGTCTTCGGGAGCTCGGGGGTGAAGACGATGCTCGCGGGCCTCGCGATCGGCCCGATCTTCCGACCGACGTGCTCTCTGAGCTCCTCGAGCTTCTCGACCGATCCCTCGACGCCGCTCTTGAGCGTGACGTAGGCGACGATCGCCTGACCCGTCTGCGGGTCGGCACGGCCGCAGACCGCGGCTTCGGCGACGTCGGGGTGGTCGACGAGCGCGGACTCGACCTCGATCGTGGAGAGCCGGTGCGCCGAGACGTTCATCACGTCGTCGACGCGGCCGAGCAGCCAGAAGTCGCCGTCCTCGTCGACACGCGCCCCGTCACCCGCGAGATAGACGCCGTCGTAGCGCGACCAGTACGTCGCGCGGTACCGCGCGTCGTCTCCGAAGATGCCCCGGAGCATCGCGGGCCACGGCCGGCGCAGCACGAGGTTGCCGCCGATACCCGGCGGCGCCTCCTTTCCGGTCTCGTCGTAGACCGCCGCGTCGATCCCGGGGAACGGCCTGGTCGCGGAGCCCGGCTTGAGAGTGCTGACGCCGGGAAGCGGGGTGATCATGACCATGCCCGTCTCCGTCTGCCACCACGTGTCCACCACCGGTGTCCGGTCGGAGCCGATGTGCCGCCGGTACCAGACCCAGGCTTCGGGGTTGATCGGCTCGCCGACCGACCCGAGGAGCCGAAGTGACGAGAGGTCGTGCTTCTCGGCGTGCTCGGGCCCCCATTTCATGTGGGCGCGGATCGCGGTCGGGGCGGTGTAGAGGATGGTCACGCCGTAGCGCTCGACGATCCCCCACCAGCGGTCCTTGTCCGGGAAGTCGGGGGTGCCCTCGTACAGGACCGAGGTGGCGCCGTTGCAGAGCGGCCCGTAGACGATGTACGAGTGGCCGGTGATCCAGCCGACGTCGGCTGCGCACCAGTACACGTCCGTCTCGGGCTCGAGGTCGAAGACGTAGCGGTGGGTCGTGGCGACGCCGACGAGGTAGCCGGCGGTGGTGTGCACGATCCCCTTCGGCTGCGCGGTCGTCCCCGACGTGTACATCAGGAACAGCAGGTCCTCGCTGTTCATCGGCTCGCACGGGCAGGTGGCGGGATCGTCTGCCACGTCGAGGTCGTGGAACCAGACGTCGCGACCGGGTTGCATGGACACCTGGTTGCCGGTGCGGCGCAGGACGAGGCAGGAGCGGACGTTCGGCGCGGCGGCCATCGCGTCGTCCGCGATCCGCTTGAGCGGTACGGGTGTGCCGCGTCGCCACGCCTCGTCCTGGGTGACGAGCACCTCGCAGCCCATGTCGACCATCCGCCGCGACAGCGAGTCGGCCGAGAAGCCCCCGAAGACCACCGTGTGGGGTGCCCCGAGCCGCGTGCAGGCGAGCATCGCGATCGGCAGCTCGGGGACCATCCCCATGTAGATCCCGACAGGCGTGCCCTTGCGCACCCCGAGCTGCTTCAGCGCGTTCGCCCACCTGACCACCTCACGCTGCAGCTCCCGGTAGGTGATGGCGCGCGTCTCACCCGGCTCGCCCTCCCAGTGATAGGCGACCCGCTCCCCGAGCCCGGCCTCCACGTGCCGGTCGACGCAGTTGAAGCAGACGTTGAGCTTCCCGCCCAGATACCACCGCGCGTACGGCGGCTCCCAGGCGTACAGCTCGGTGAACTCCTCGAACCAGCTCACGCGCTCGCGGCCTTCGCTCGCCCAGAGCTCCTCGAACCCTCGCGCGTAGAGCTCTGGTTGCGCGTTCGCGTTGGCGGCCAGCTCCTTGGGCGGCGGATATCGCCGGCCCTCGGCGAGAAGGCTCTCGATCGCCGCCTCGTGTGTCGTCGTCACGATTCCTCCTTCCTAGCCTTCGCTTCGTCGCGGCAACGGCGAGTCGGCCCGTGCAAGCGCCGGGAGGGCGCCCCAGAGAGGCCGGCCGACGGGCACCACGGTGCGAGGGGCCATGCCGTTCACGACGCCGGCGGCCGACGTGTACCAGGCGACTGCGGCCGTGAGGATGCCGAGCCAGCCGCCGACGTGCAGCCAGGAGTCGCTGTGTCCGTGCGCCAGGCGGAAGTAGCCGAACGCGAGGACGATCTCGGTCGCCTCCAGGGTCAGGAACACCCCGAAGACCGCGATGCTCACGCGGGTCGACCACATCAGCATGTAGGTGTTGAAGATCGCGAAGGCGATCAGGAACCAAGCAGCCGCGTTGTCCAGATCCGAGCCGTGGAACTGTCCTGCGAATCCGGACGAAACCGTCACGAGCAGGATGAAGGCGCCCAGCGACAGCCAGAACCCACCGTACGACGAGAACGCGGTTGCTCCGAACACGTTGCTGTTGCGGAACTCCCACATCCCCGCGAGCAACTGGATCAGGCCGCCGTAGGCAAGCGCGACGGCGAGCCAGATCCCGTCGGGGATGAACGACGCGTTGTGTCCGCTGAGCAGGAACGTCGTCAGCGCGAACGCCGCGAGGCCAAGTGGCGCGGGATCGGCCGGGACGAACGACGGCCGGTCCGGAATGGTCGTGGACATGCTCGAACCTCCTTGTCGACCTCTCCGTGACTTCCCGGATAGATCGTACGCCGACTGAGTTGCCGTCCGTCGGACTCCAGGGGGACGGAGCCAAGCCGTTCACGGTCCTTCCTGCTCGGCCTAACCGGAACGCAACACGAGCGTCATGGAGCGTGAACGGCGCTTCAGCGTCTCCATACAAGTCGGGCGTTTTCTACGACACGATGGCAATCCAGACACCTATCGCCCCCTCCCGCCGCGAGTGGGAGCGGGAAGAGATCACGTCCTGGCGGATCGAGTGCCTCGAGGCCGCCGGCTACGACGCCGAGGCCTCGATCGTGATCGCCCTTGACCGGGACGTCGACCTCCACCGCGCGGTCTCGCTGCTCGAGCGGGGCTGCCCGCCCGACCTGGCGCTGCAGATTCTCTTCTAGGCGGCCGCGCGACCGCTGGCGACGGCGGCCGCGCGCAGCCGCGTCGCGTCCGAACGCGTCAGCTCGCCGGGCTCGAGCCGCCACGACCAGTTGCCCTCGGTCGTGCCGGGCCGGTTCATCCGAGCCTCGTTCCCGAGGCCGAGCACGTCCTGCACCGGGACGATCGCGAGCCTGGCGACCGAAGACAGCGTGAGCTCGACGAGGCGCCAGGCGTCCTGCTCGCCGAACGCCCCCGCGAGCGTCTCCGTATCGTGGGTGGACGTGTAGACGAGCTGGTGCGGACGGTGGTTCTCGAGACGGTGCGCGCTGTCCCGCCGGCCGGTGAACGCCCAGATCGTCACGGCCATGCCCGGGAAGCCGAGGGCGTCGCGGAGCTCGCGGACGTCCGGTGTGATCACCCCGAGGTCCTCCGCCACGACCGGGAGGTCGCCGAGCTCCGCGCGCGCCGCGTCGAACACCGCCCGCCCCGGGCCCGGCCGCCACGCGCCGGCGCGTGCACTCTCGGCGCGCGCCGGGACAGCCCAGAACGCCGCGAAGCCTCGGAAGTGGTCGATCCGGAAGAGGTCGGCGAGCTCGAGCGCGCGGCGCATCCGGTCGATCCACCACCGGTATCCCGTCCGCGCGAGCGCGTCCCAGTCGTAGAGAGGGTTGCCCCAGAGCTGCCCGTTCGCGTTGAGCCTGTCCGGCGGTGCTCCGGCTACGGCGTCCTCGAGTGGGAGGAACAGGTCGGGGTGGGCGACGTGGTCGCAGCCTTCCGCCGCGACGTAGATCGGCAGGTCGCCGACCACCCGCACGCCCCGCTCGGCGGCGTACGCGCGGAGCGCACCCCATTCCCGCGCGAACCGCACCTGCTTCTCGAGGGCACCCGCGCCCGCGAACTCTGCCCAGTCCTCGATCCAGGCGGTTTCTCTCGCCCGGAACGCGCGCGCCTCGGCGGGCCCGACGGAGGCACCCGGGTCCGCGAGGAGCCCGTCCCAGCCGGCGAACGCCGACGCCGACGTGTAGGGCGATCCGAAGGTGTCGGGCGGCGTCAGCGGGAGCACCTGCCACCACGAGGCTCCCGCGTGGTGGAGCCAGTCGACGAACGCGTAGGCCTCTGGACCCAGCCGGCCTCCCGGGAGAGAGGTCGGGTGGAGTTGCACGCCGAGTGACCGCTGCAGTCGCACGCCGGAACTGTTTACCGTGCCGGGCATGCCTGGAGAGCGGATCGTGGTCTCCGAGGTCTCGCCGCAGGTGGACTGCGGGCGCTGGCCGGCCAAGGCGTGCGTCGGCGACCGCGTGGCGGTCGCGGCGACGATCGTCCGCGACGGCCACGACCCGCTTCGCGCCGTCGTCCGTCACCGCCGTGGCCGCGCGCGCTGGCACGAGGAGCCCCTGCGCTTCCTCGGGAACGACCGTTTTGCCGGGTCGTTCCCGGTCGACGCGGTCGGGCGCTGGCAGTTCGAGATCGAGGCGTGGGTCGACCGGCACGCGGCCTGGCTCGACGAGCACGACCGCAAGGTCGCCGCGGGGCAGACCGACCTCGCGGGCGAGCTCGCGGAGGGAGAGGCGCTGTTCGGGCCGGGCGACCTCGAGGACTGGCGGGCCGCGGCGGACGCGCTCGGGACGGAGGAGCGGCCCGGCGCCGCGCGCGGCGGCCCGCTGCCCATCGAGGTGGAGCGAGAGCGGGCGAGAGCAGGCGCGTGGTACGAGCTCTTCCCCCGCTCCTGGGGCGGTCTCCGCGCGGTCGCCGAGGTCGTGCCCGCGCTCGCCGAGCACGGCTTCGACGTCCTCTACCTCCCGCCGATCCACCCGATCGGCGTGACGAACCGCAAGGGGCGGAACAACACCGAGCATGCCGAGGCGGGAGACGTGGGCAGCCCGTGGGCGATCGGCGCGGCCGAGGGCGGTCACGACGCGATCGACCCGCGCCTGGGCGACGAAGACGATCTCGCCGCCCTCGTCGAGGCGCTCCGCGCCCACGGGATGGAGCTCGCGCTCGACCTGGCGCTGCAGGCCTCGCCCGACCATCCGTGGCTCGGGGAGCACCCCGAGTGGTTCCAGCACCGTCCCGACGGCTCGCTCAAGTACGCCGAGAATCCGCCGAAGCGCTACCAGGACATCCACAACTTCGACTGGGACACGAAGGACCGGAAGGGTCTCTGGGAGGCGTTCCGCGCGGTCGTGCTCCGCTGGTGCGAGGCCGGCGTGACCGTGTTCCGCGTCGACAACCCCCACACGAAGCCGATCCCGTTCTGGGAGTGGCTGATCGCGGAGGTGCGGAGGCGCCATCCCGAGACGGTGTTCCTCTCGGAGGCGTTCACGCGGCCCGCGCTGACGACGCTCCTCGCAAAGGCGGGGTTCTCGCAGTCCTACACGTACTTCACCTGGAAGAACACGAAGCCCGAGCTCGTCGAGCTCGTCGAGCAGCTCCGCGTGTGGTCGCCGTACCTGCGACCGAACCTCTGGCCGAACACGCCGGACATCCTCCACGCGACGCTCCAGCAGGGCGGGCGGCCCGCATTCGAATGCCGGCTCGTCCTGGCCGCGACGCTCTCGCCGAGCTACGGCATCTACTCGGGCTACGAGCGCTGCGAGAACGTCCCGGTGCGGCCGGGCAGCGAGGAGTACCTCGACTCCGAGAAGTACGAGCTGCGCGAGCGGGCCCTCGACGGGCCGCTCCTGCCGCTCGTGAGCAGGCTGAACGAGATCCGGCGCGCGCACCCGGCGCTCACCGACGCAGGGCTCGAGCGGCTCGGCTGGCTCGAGACCGAGAGCGAGCACCTGCTCGGCTACGCACGGGAGCACGACGGCGACGTGGTGCTCGTCGTGGTGAACCTCGACCCGTTCGCGATCCACGAGGGGGTCTGCGTCGTGCCCTGGGAGCTCGGGCTGCACGAGCCGTTCGACCTCGTCGACGCGCTGACGGGCGAGACGTACACCTGGGGTGCACGGAACTACGTGCGCCTGGGCCCCGGGAAAGCGCACGTCATGGCGCCGACGGGACGCGCATGAACGCCTTGCCAATGACGCGCCGTCATGGAAACGAGGCAGTTGCGGCGGCGAAGCCGACGCCTTCAGGGATCTGCCCCGCCCGTAGGGCGGGGATCAAGCCGCGGGATTCGGCTCCCGCCGAATCCCGCTTGGCGAACAGCTTCAGGGGTGTGCCCCGCCGGAGGCGGGGATCGAACGGCGGGAATCCGCCCCTGCGGATTCCCGCTTCGCGGACAGGAGCATGAGCTCCCCCGAGCGCAGCGGCAGCGAGCACTGGTTCGAGTCGCAGCCGGACTGGTTCAAGACCGGCGTGTTCTACGAGCTCCACACGCGCGCGTTCTTCGACTCCTCCGACGACGGCACCGGAGACTTCCGTGGGCTTCGCCAGAAGCTCGACTACCTCGAATGGCTCGGCGTCGACTGCATCTGGCTCCTGCCCTTCTATCCCTCGCCGCTGCGGGACGGCGGGTACGACGTGGCCGACTTCCTGAGCGTCGCGCCCGAGTTCGGCACGGTCGACGAGTTCGCGGCGTTCGTCGAAGCCGCGCACGAGCGGCGGATGCGGGTCATCTCCGACTTCGTGATGAACCACACGTCGAACGAGCACCCGTGGTTCCAGGAGTCGCGGCAGGGGCCCGACTCGCCGAAGGCGGACTGGTACGTGTGGTCGGACACCACGCACCGGTACGAGGACGCCAGGATCATCTTCGTCGACAGCGAGCAGTCGAACTGGACGTTCGACCCCGTCCGCGGCGCGTACTTCTGGCATCGCTTCTACCACCACCAGCCGGACCTCAACTACGAGAACCCCGAGGTCGGCGACGCGATCATCGACGCGCTGCGGTTCTGGCTCGACCTCGGGCTCGACGGCTTCCGCCTCGACGCGGTGCCGTACCTCTTCGAGGAGGAGGGGACGAGCAGCGAGAACCTCCCGCGCACGCACGAGTTCTTGAAGCGCGTGCGCGCCGAGGTCGACGCGTCGTACGCCGATCGCGTGCTCCTCGCCGAGGCGAACCAGTGGCCCGAGGACGTCGTCGACTACTTCGGCGACGGCGACGAGTGCCACATGGCGTTCCACTTCCCGGTGATGCCGCGGATGTTCATGGCGCTGCGCCGCGAGGAGGCACGGCCGATGGTCGAGATCCTCGACCGCACGCCGCCGATCCCGGACAACTGCCAGTGGGGCCTCTTCCTCCGCAACCACGACGAGCTGACGCTCGAGATGGTCACTGACGAGGAGCGCGACTACATGTACGCGGAGTACGCGAACGACCCGCGGATGAAGCTCAACCTCGGCATCCGACGCAGGCTCGCGCCGTTGCTCGACGGCGGGCGCGACGAGATCGAGCTGATGCACGCGATCCTCTTCTCGCTGCCGGGAACGCCGGTGCTCTATTACGGCGACGAGATCGGGATGGGCGACAACGTCTACCTCGGCGACCGCGACGGCGTCCGGACGCCGATGCAGTGGACCGGCGACCGGAACGGCGGGTTCTCGCGTGCGGACTTCGCCCAGCTGTATCTGCCCCCGCTGATGGACCCGGTCTTCGGGTTCCAGGCGGTCAACGTCGAGGCGCAGCTGCGCTCGCCCACGTCGTTGCTCCGCTGGCTCCAGCGCTTCGTGGCGCTCCGCAAGCAGCATCCCGTCTTCGGGCTCGGCACGTACGAGACGCTCGAGACCTCCAACTCGCGGGTGTTCGCGCACGTCCGTAGCCACGAGCAGGACATCGTGCTCTGCGTCCACAACCTCGCCCGCTCGGCGCAGGCGGTCGAGCTCGACCTCTCCCGCTACGAGGGGCGCACCCCGGTCGAGATGACCGGAGGCACGCCGTTCCCGGCGATCGGTGCGCTCCCCTACCTGCTCACGTTCGGACCGCGAGGTTTCTTCTGGTTCAGGCTGTTCGAGGATGCCCCCGATGCCTAGCCCACCCGTCCCGACGAACGAGGAGCTCCTCGCGTTGATCCAGGGCGCGCGGTGGTTCGGCGCGAAGGGCAAGGCGCTCGAGAGCGCCGAGATCGTCGATCGCCCGGTGGAGGACCCGGCCGTGACGCTCGCGATCGTCGAGGTGCGGTTTTCGACTGGGACGCACGAGCACTACCTCGTCGACATCGCGGCGGACGGCACGGTCGACGCGCTCGAGCGCCCCGAGGTCGCGACCCGGCTCGCCGCGCTCGCAGGCATCGACAGCGAGGGCGCGAACGTGCGCTCGCTCGGAGTCGAGCAGTCGAACACCTCGGTGATGCTCGACGAGCTCCACATGCTCAAGCTCTACCGCCGCCTTGAGGCGGGCCCGAACCCCGAGATCGAGATGCTGCGCGCGCTCGGCGGGGAAGGCTTCACGAACGCCCCGCGCCTCGAGGGCGTGCTCGAGACCCCCGGCCCGCCGCTCGAGACGTCGCTCGTCTCCGTCACCGAGCGAGTCTCGGCCGAGGGCGGCGGCTGGGAGCTGACCGTCGACGCGTTCTCGGACGACCCGTCGTGGCTGCCCGAGCGCGCCTGGCGCCTCGGCGAGGTGACCGCCGGCATGCACGGGGCGCTCGGGGCCCGCGAGGACGATGCGGCCTTCGCGCCGGAGGAGCCGAGCTCGGAGTCGCTCGCGCTGTTCGCCGCGGCCATCGACGAGGAGATCTCCGCGACGTTCGGCGGGCTCCCGGAGGACGACGCGCTCGGGGCCGTCGCGCACCGTGCGGAGGATCTCCGCGACCTCGTCCACGAGCTCGCCGCCGTGGGACCGGCGGGGCTCGCGATCCGGACACACGGCGACTACCACCTCGGCCAGGTCCTGTGGTCGACCGACGCCGATTGGGTCGTCATCGACTTCGAGGGCGAGCCGGCACGCTCGCTGCCGGAGCGCCGTCGCAAGCGGTCTCCCCTCCGCGATCTCGCCGGCATGACCCGCTCGTTCTCGTACGCCGCGGATGCGTCGCTCCTGCTGTGGGGCGTCGAGGCGCCGCCGGGCTGGGTCGAGGCCTGTCGCGAGGCGTTTGTCGAGGGCTATCTCGCCTGCGCCGACGAGCGGCTCCTGCCGCCGAGCCGGGCGGGGTTCGACCGGCTGCTGGCCCTGTTCGAGCTCGAGAAGCTCGTCTACGAGCTCCGCTACGAGGGGCGGAACCGACCCGACTGGGCGTCGATCCCCATCGTCGGCATGCTTCGCATGCTCGAGAGGGCGGCATGAGCGGCTTGGGCTTCGGGGAGCTCGACCTCCACCTGATCGGTGAAGGCCGGCACGAGCGGCTCTGGGAGCAGCTCGGCGCGCATCCACTCGACGACGAGGAGGGCGTCCGGTTCTCGGTCTGGGCGCCTAACGCGCGGCATGTCTCGGTTGTCGGCGACTGGAACCACTGGAGCGAGGACGCAGACGAGCTCGAGCCGCAGGGCTCGTCGGGCGTGTGGTCCGGCCTGGCCGCCAACGCACGCGAGGGCCAGGCGTACAAGTACGCGGTACGGGGCGCCGACGGCGTGGTCCGCCAGAAGGCCGACCCGGTCGCGTTCCGGGCCGAGCCGCCGCCGGGGACCGCGTCGATCGTCTATCGCTCGCGGTACGAGTGGGGGGACGACGACTGGCTCGCCCGCCGCGCCGCGACCGACCTACTCGTCTCGCCGTTGTCGATCTACGAGGTGCACGCGGGCTCATGGCGGCAGGGCCTCGGGTGGCTCGACCTCGCCGACGAGCTGGGCGAGCACGCGGAGGCGCTCGGCTTCACGCACGTCGAGCTGCTCCCGATCCTTCAGCACCCGTTCGGCGGGTCGTGGGGCTACCAGGTGACCGGGTTCTATGCGCCCCAGGCGACGCTCGGCACCCCCGACGAGCTCCGCGGCTTCGTCGATGCGCTCCACGCGCGGGGGATCGGCGTGCTGCTCGACTGGGTGCCCGCGCACTTCCCGCGCGACGAGTGGGCGCTCTCCCGCTTCGACGGCACCGCGCTGTACGAGCACGCGGACCCCCGCCGCGGCGAGCATCCCGACTGGGGCACGCTGGTCTTCAACCTCGGCCGGCACGAGGTGCGCAACTTCCTCCTCGCGAGCGCGCTCTACTGGCTCGAGGAGTTCCACGTCGACGGGCTGCGGGTCGACGCGGTCGCGTCGATGCTCTACCTGGACTACTCGCGCGAGGCGGGTGAATGGCTGCCGAACCGCTTCGGAGGACGCGAGGACCTCGAGGCGGTTTCGTTCCTGCAGGAGCTCAACGCCGTCGTCCACGGGATCCACCCGGGCGTGGCGATGCTCGCGGAGGAGTCGACGGCATGGCCTGGTGTCTCGCGGCCGACCGACGAGGGCGGGCTCGGGTTCACGTTCAAGTGGAACATGGGCTGGATGCACGACACGCTCGACTACATCTCGAAGGAGCCGGTGCATCGGCGCTGGCACCACGACGAGCTGACGTTCTCGCTCGTCTACGCGTGGAACGAGAACTTCGTGCTGCCGCTCTCGCACGACGAGGTCGTGCACGGGAAGGGCCCGCTGCTCCGCAAGATCCCCGGCGACGAATGGCAGCAGTTCGCCACGCTGCGCGCGCTCTACGGGCACATGTGGGCCCATCCGGGGAAGCAGCTGCTCTTCATGGGCGGCGAGCTCGGGCAGGGCACGGAATGGTCGGAGGCGGCCTCGCTCGACTGGTACGTGCTCGATTACCCGCTCCACGAGGGCGTGCGGCGGTGCGTGGCCGACCTGAACCGGCTCTACCGCGACGAGCCGGCCCTCTGGGAGGTCGACTTCCGGCCGCAGGGATTCGAGTGGCTCGTCGGCGACGCACGGGAGGACAACGTCCTCGCGTACGCGCGCTTCTCCGAGGACCGGGCCCGGACGCTCGCGTGCCTCGTGAACTTCTCGCCGGTCGTCAGGCACCACTGGCGCGTCCCGCTCCCGGCCGGCGGGCCCTGGCGCGAGGTGCTCAACACCGATGCGGAGGACTACGGCGGCTCCGGCGTCGGCAACCTCGGCGGCGTGGAGGCCGTGCCCGAGCCGCTCCATGGGCGCCCGTTCTCGGCGACGCTGACGCTCCCGCCGCTCGCCACGGTCTGGCTGACACCGGCCGGCTGACGGCGTCTGCGGCCGCCGACGGCGCGGCTAGGGTGCGCCGGTGAGTCGCGCCGTCTGGCCCGGGAGGCCGTTTCCCCTCGGCCCGACCTGGGATGGGGACGGGACGAACTTCTCCCTCTTCAGCGAGAACGCCGAGGGCGTCGAGCTCTGCCTGTTCCAGGAGGACGAGCGCGAGGAGCGCATCCAGGTGGAGCAGCAGACGGCGCACGTCTGGCACGTCTACCTCCCGGGCGTCGGCCCCGGCCAGCGGTACGGCTACCGCGTGCGCGGCCGCTGGGACCCGGCGGCGGGCCAGCGGTTCAACCCCGCCAAGCTGCTGATCGACCCCTACGCGAAGGCGATCGACGGGCCGATCCGCTACGACCGGGCGCGGACGTTCGCGTACGTCCCGGGCAAGGAGAACGACCCCGACCCGGGCGACTCCGCGCCCGCGATCCCCCGCGGGGTCGTGATCGACCACGGCTTCGACTGGGAGGGCGATGTGCGGCTCGGGCGGCCGCTGGCAGAGAGCGTGATCTACGAGCTCCACGTGAAGGGCTTCACGCGGCAGCTGGAGGGCGTCCGCGAGGACCTCCGCGGGACGTACGCCGGGCTGGCCTCGGACGCGGCGCTCGACTACCTGCGCGACCTCGGCGTGACCGCGGTGGAGCTTCTGCCCGTGCACCACGTCGCCGACGAGCACGCGCTCCTCGAGCGAGCGCTCACGAACTACTGGGGCTACTCGACGATCGGCTACTTCGCGCCGCATGCGGCGTACGCGGCAACCGGCTCGCGCGGCGCGCAGGTCCGCGAGTTCAAGGGGATGGTGAAGGCGCTCCACCGCGCGGGGATCGAGGTGATCCTCGACGTCGTCTACAACCACACGGCCGAGGGCAACCACCTCGGGCCGACGCTCTCGTTCAGGGGCGTGGACAACGCCGCGTACTA